>Ga0187892_10004611_pt1 | contig 22907 bp, 18 predicted proteins | sample MA1701073metaG_FD_139345 | JGI IMG/M metagenome (GOLD analysis project Ga0187892, IMG submission 139345) | Bio-ooze microbial communities from a basaltic lava cave in the Kipuka Kanohina Cave System on the Island of Hawaii, USA - MA170107-3 metaG ... | reverse complement strand
TCTCCCCGCGGGACACGCTGTGTCGCGGAGCGTCGCCGCGCTCAAATGGGGCCACGAGATCGATGGTGGTCGGCTTCGGCGATCCGCGCGAGCGCACGGTCCCGCGAGGAGAGCCCCCACCCCGCCCGGCGCAGGGAGTCAACGGACTTTCGACTCGGGACTCTAGCGCGATGCTGAACTCCAGGCCGTTCAAGAGGGCCAGATGCGCGGCGGCACGCGGCGAGGTCCGAGTTGGCCGAGCCGAACCCACGAAATTCTGCAGTGGCGAAGCGGCGAGGGAGCGACGACTGAGACATAATGGGGGTATCCGTCGCCGGGAGGAGCGACCGAGCCAACGCCGGCTCATCGGCCGCGAGTCTTTGGCGAGTGCGCTGCGACGCGAGGTGCCAGTCAGTGGGCCGTTTTCAGCGGCCTACTAGCGAGGTCGTCATGACGACAGCTGTCCGAGTTATTCCGCCTGTCCGGAGCCCAGCGGGGCCCAACCCGGTGATCGAGACGCCGATGGTCGAGATCGAGTCGGTCTCGCTCTGGTACAGCGAGAAGCAGGCGCTGAAGTCGGTGACGATGTCGGTGCCGAAGCACCGCATCACGGCCTACATCGGGCCCTCGGGCTGCGGAAAGAGCACGCTCCTCCGGTGCCTGAACCGGATGAACGACCTGGTCGACGGGGTCAGGATGACCGGCTCGATCCGGCTGGGAGGCATGGAGATCTACGATCCGACCCTGGACGTGACGGAGCTGCGGAAGCGGGTGGGCATGGTCTTCCAGAAGTCCAACCCGTTCCCCAAGTCGATCTTCGAGAACGTGGCGTACGGCCCCCGCATCCTCGGGACCCGCAACGGGAGCGATCTGGAGGGCATGGTCGAGCGAAGCCTGCGGGGCGCGGCGCTCTGGGACGAAGTATCGGACCGGCTCCACGACAGCGCGCTCGGGCTGTCGGGGGGGCAGCAGCAGCGCCTCTGCATCGCCCGTGCGATCGCCGTCGAGCCCGACGTCCTGCTCATGGACGAGCCCTGCTCCGCCCTCGATCCCATCGCGACGGCGAAGGTCGAGGAGCTGATGCTCGAGCTGAAGAACGGCTACACGATCGTGATCGTCACCCACAACATGCAGCAGGCGGCCCGGGTGTCCGACTACACCGGGTTCATGCTCCTGGGGGAGCTGGTCGAGTTCGGGGTGACCAAGGATCTGTTCACGAACCCGCGTGACAAGCGCACCGAGGATTACATCACCGGCCGGTTCGGCTGATCCCCCGTTCCGCGGCCGGCGAGGAGGCAACCGATGGCGCGTCACTTCCACGAGGAGCTGGAGGTTCTCCAGCAGACCCTGCTGGCTATGGGGGGGCTGGTCGAGGACCAGATCCGCCGGGTCATGCGGGCGCTGACGGAGCGCGACGATGCGCTGGCCCAGGACGTCATCGACCGGGACCGTGAGGTCAATACCTACGACGTCGAGATCGACGAGAAGTGTGTCGAGCTGCTGGCGCTGAATCAGCCGACCGCCATCGACCTCCGCTTCATCACGACGGCCATGAAGATCGTCACCGACCTGGAGCGCATCGGCGATCAGGCGGTGAACATTGCCCAGCGCATCCTCGAGCTGAACCGCGAGCCCCAGCTCAAGCCCTACATCGACCTGCCCCGGATGGCCGAGCGGGCCCAGCGCATGGTGAAGGAGAGCCTCGACGCCTTCGTGGGGCGGGACACCCAGCTGGCGCGCCAGGTCATTGACAGCGACGCCGAGGTCGACTCGCTGAAGGAGCAGATCTTCCGGGAGCTCTTGACCTACATGATGGCCGACCCCAAGACCATCCCGCGCAGCATCCGCCTGATGCTGGTCTCCCGCTTCCTGGAGCGGGTGGCTGACCACGCGACCAATATCGCCGAGATGGTGATCTACATGGTCGAGAGCAAGATGGTGCGCCACTCGCACGCGTAAGGAAGTCGAAGGGGGCCTTGACGGCCCCCTCCGATGCCTCCCCCACCGGACCTGAATTGCGCCGGCGGAGCCGGCGCTCGACAGCCCTCATCACCATGTGGCGATTCTGCTTGGGAGCGCAGCTGTCTTGCCGTCGAAGTCTCAACAGTCCACGGACCGGGCGTCGAACGAGGCTCGTCAGCGTCCCCCATTCATCAAGTTCGTGTCGTTCACGTCGCACTGCACGAGACCGCCGTCGGCCTTCCGGGCGATGAGTCGAGCGTCCACTCGCGCCGAGCCTGGCGACAGGGTCCGCCCTTGCCCTCGGGCTGGGGCCCATCACGCCACGCTCGTCTCGAGCTCTCCCGGGGAGGAGGAATGGTCCTCTCTCGAATCGAATGCCGAATGCGCCCACGCTGCGGTCGGTGGCGACGCCAGTCGCAAGAGTCACGGCCAGTGATTCCAGGCCTGCGTTCGAGCGGGCGTCGCGCCCGCGAGATGACCGCCTCTCTCTCCCCGAGGGCGAGGCTCAAACTTCATCTCTCTGACATCGTTCCGTAACGCAACGCTGTCAGGCTGCTCCCCCGTTGGCGCCAGGAGACGTCCGAGAATGACTGAACGATTCCGAGAGCCCAGCAGATACGGTGGATTGATGATTCTCGGCGCACTGCCAACGCTGGATCTGGATGGTTCGGGCGCTCATTTCCTGGCAAAGCCGTACGACTCGACCTTGCCGAACGGAGGACGCTGATGACACGAACCGGGGTGAAGCGCTGGATGCTGGGGATGGCGGCCGTGATCACGGTGGCGGCCCATCAGCCGGCAGCCGCCGAGGACGCCGGGACCGTCCTCGACGAGATCCTCAACATCATGCGCCAGAGCGGCCAGATCTCCGAGGAGCAGAAGAAGGCGCTGATCGAGCGCGCACAGCAGGAGGCGCGGATGGCCGAGGCCGAGCGCGAGAAGCAGGCCAAGGATCTGGCCGGATCGTTCACGGCGGGGATCGAGAACTACAAGCCGTACTTCCGCACGAACGACGGTGACTTCAAGTTCGAGCTGGGCGGGGTGATCATGCTGGATTACGACGCGGCCGAGCCTGACGCCCGCACGCTGGGTGGCACCAAGCTGTTCAGCCGATTCCTGGTGCGCCGCGCCCGGCTGGACGTGACGGGGACCCTGTTCAACTGGGTGGGCGTCAAGGTCGAGGGAGACTTCACCGAGGGGATCAGCCTCAAAGACGCCTTCCTCGAGCTCCGGTTCTTCAAGGAGGCGAGCGTCCGCGGCGGCCAGTTCAAGGTGCCCTTCAGCCTGGAGGAGCTGACGTCCTCTCGCTTCATCGACTTCGTCGAGCGGTCGGTCATCAACGAGCTGTCGCCCGCCCGTGAGCAGGGCATCATGCTCTACGGCAGCCTCCTGGAGGGGGTGCTCGGCTACCAGTTCGGGGTCTTCAACGGAGTTCCCGAGGAGGCCGTGGAGACCAATAACTCGAAGGACCTGGCGGGCCGGCTTGTCCTGCAGCCCTTCCGGAATACCTCGATTGGGCTGCTCAAGGGTCTCCAGGTCGGCGGGAACTTCACCTGGGGCCCGGACCACATCACGAGCGCCCAGGGCCGGACCGGGGCCCGGACGGATCCGCGCTTCGTCTACTTCGTCAGCCAGCCGACCAAGGGCGACCGCACGCGCTTCGGCGGCGATATCGCGTGGCTCTGGGGCCCCGCCGGGGTCAAGTTCGAGTACGCCGAGCAGCACAACGACCGGGAGGACTGCGGCGTGCTGTCGTTGGGCCGGTGCGCGGGTGGCGCCGATCTCGACGAGATCGTCGCCCGCGGGTTCTATGCTTCGGCAACTTACCTCCTGACCGGTGAGACGAAGCCGCTGAACGGGCCGGTGATCCCGCGGCGCAACTTCTCGCCCCTTCCGGGCAGGCTGGGCCCGGGCGCGTGGGAGCTCGGGGTCCGCTATGCGCAGTTGCAGTTCCGGTCGGACGACCCCGTCGACTTCCTGGACGGGAGCATCACCAACGGCATCACCGGTGGCGGGCTGACGGCCGAGAACGGGGTCGACGCCGTGACGGCCGGGGTGAACTGGTACCTCAACCCGCGCACCCGCATGATGTTCAACTGGACGAACTACTGGTACGACAACGAGCTCGGCACTCCCTTCAGCTGCGACCGGGATACCTGCAGCGCGTCGACCCTGGGGCGGAACGGAGATACCTCTTGGGAGGTTCTCACCCGAATGCAAGTGTGGTTCTAGCCGGCTGCTGAAAAGGGCGATCTGACTTGGGGCTCGCGCCGCGCTCGCAGAACGCTCGCGGCCGGCGCTCAGCTCGAACTGCGGGCTCACCTCGCACGATCTCGGAATCAGGGCTCCGGCTCGCCTACGGCTCACCTCGCACTGCTATGCACCTGGCCTTTTTGAGAAGCGTGATGGGTTTCGGCATCAGCGGGGTCCCCGTTCGTCCAGCGAGTGTCTGCACACCAACGTTCGCTTCTCGCGCTCTTCACCCCCGGCGGAAGTGCGCCTGTGGACGTCACGTCAGACGGCGGTGCCACCGTGTACGGCTGAGTCCCCTGCGCCGACCGGCGGGCCCGCATGGAGTTCGGGGACGGAAAGGACAGCGGCCATGACCTCGACCCCGGTAAAGTTCGGCCTATTTCGCCACAGTCCCGACACCCGTGCGTATCCGGCCGGCGCCACGGTCTTCCGCGAGGGTGATGCGGGTCACGCCATGTACGCGATCCTGCGAGGCAGGGTCGGCGTCTACGTCAACGAGACGCTCGTCGACACGATGGGTGAGGACGAGGTCTTCGGGGAAATGGCGCTCCTCGATCACAAGGCGCGCTCGGCCACGGTTGTCGCGCTCGAGGAGACCGAATTGGCCGAGATCGATGAGACGCAGTTCTACCTCTTCGTCCGTCAGAACCCCCCGCTGGCTCTCCAGCTGATGCGGCTCCTATCCGACCGCCTCCGCCACGCGCACGCCCTCAACCGGGTCCACGGCGAGGCCTGAGGGAGGCCAGGCCCCAGGCGGGTCGCTGTTGCAGAGGTGACCCCCGGTTCAGCGTCTCCGGTGCACACGGGCGTACCCGGCAGGCGAGCCGAGGCCCGGATTCCGAAATCGTGCGAGGCGAGCCGTACGCCACCTATCTGTGCGCCGGATTCTGGCGGCAGTCTGGAGGTCCCGCCCCGACTGTCGCGGAAGCGAGACCGATCTGTGATTCCCGCGCAACGTGCGTGCGGTATACCCGCGGTGTGATCGGATCGGACCTTTTCTAACCCTGACCCATGTTTGGAGGATTCTCCATGAGAGAGCTCACGCGCAGACAGCTCCTCGCGTTCTTCGGTGTCACCGCCGGTGCGACGGCTCTGAGCCCGTCGCTCGGCCGGCTGGTCTTCTCCGATGGACGCGGAGGCAGCGCCGAGGCCAACTTCCTGAAGGATTTCACCCCCGTGCGGTTGCCACACCCGCTGCCGGTCTACCAAACCAAGCCGAGCTTCCTCGCCACCGGGATCGAGAGCGGCGTGCTCCAGGGGACGGTTCTTCCGGCAGCGATCGACCCGTCGCTGGCGAGCTTCTCAGTGGTCGATGAGGTGGTGATCCCCCCCGAATACGAGAAGTACGTCATCGTCCGCTGGGGCGATCGGGTCTTCCCGATCCCGGAGGACTACGTCGGGTACAACCACGACTACACCGCTTTCATTCCCCGGCGGGAGGAAAGCCGGCGGGATGGCTTCCTTTGGATCAACCACGAGTACGTATCGTTCCCGTTCTCGGACCTGGCCCCGGAGGCCCCGGCGGACGTGGCCGGGCTGCCGACGTCGTTCGAAGCCGTCATCGGCTTTGCGCTCCCAGACGAGCGCAACCTCGAGTTTCTGGGGGAGGTCCTCTACAACACCGGTGGCTCGATCCTGCGGGTGCGGAGGAACAGGGCCGGTACGAGGTGGTCGCCCGTGACTCGGCCAACCGACGGGTCCATGGCCTGTCGGGCCTGGCCATCAATGTCGAGCGCTCCGACGGGTACCAATCCGTGACCTCCTGGGGGCCGCAGGTAGAGCACCAGCGCGGCGACGACGGCTACCTCGTGGGGACGGGCCCCGCCGCCACGCAGGTCTTTCCGCTGAGCTCGGACGGCCTGGGCAACCGCATCATTGGGACCTCGTTCAACTGCAGCGGTGCGACCACACCCTGGCGGACCATTCTCACCGCCGAGGAGAACTTCCAGGGCAGCACCGGGGCTTTCTTCGTCGGCGTGCAGGAGCAGGTCAAGCCGGACGGGACGCAGCTCAGGTATGCGAGTGGCACCACCGGTGAGGCCTTTGGCCAGGTCGGAGAGAAGTACGGATGGATGGTCGAGATCGATCCCACCGACTTGACTCAGCGGCCCCGAAAGTACACGTGGCTCGGACGCTTCCGCCACGAGAACGCTGCGCTGCGCGCGCAGCCGCGGGAGAAGCTCGTCGTGTACATGGGCGACGACCGCCGCGGCGGCCACGTCTGGAAGTTCGTCAGTGCCGCCGTGGTCCGGGTCCCCGGCCGCGCGGATAACAGGCGGCTCCTCGAGGACGGCACCCTGTACGTGGCTCGCTTCAACCCGGATGGCACGGGCCTCTGGATTCCGCTCCTCCTCAGCACCCCGACGGACCCGGTCGTGCCGTCGGTGCTCGCGTCGGTGGAGGTCGCGGCTCTCGGGAGCGCCTCGTCACAGGGCGCGCGCACCCGGCTGCCGCAACGGATCGCCGCCGGCGGCGCCACTGATGGCGGCTTCCTGACGGTGACCATCGCCAACGAGGCGGCGACGTTGCCACCGTACCGGAGCAAGACCCTCGGGATTTCTACCAGAGCCAGGGTGCGCTCCTGTGCGACGCCTTCCTGGCGGCCAACCTGGCCGGTGGCACTCCCAGCGCCCGCCCGGAGGACATCGAGATCAACCCGCGAAACCTGCGCGAGGTGTTCCTGGCTTTCACGGACGGAGCGCCCGGCAGCGACGGCTATCCCGATTCGCGCATCTTCGTCGTCTCGAAGTATGGTGCGGCGCCCGACGCGACTCAGCAACCGGGCGGGCTCTACAAGATCGTCGAGGACAGCCAGGACGGGGCGGGGACGACGTTTCGCTGGAAGCGGTTTCTGCAGGGCGGCGAGGCGGGCAGCGTGGCCGGCACCGGGTTTGCGGCTCTCGACAACATGGCGTTCGACCCCAAGGGCAACATCCTCGGCGTCACTGACATGTCCACCGGACTGCACAACGGCTTCGTGACCGGAGCAGAGGCGAAGCCGACAGAGATCAATCATGCCGCGGTCCCCGATTTCTTCATCCATTCGGGAGACCAGATCTACGGGGACAACCCCATCAAGCCCGAGGTGACGCTCGACGACGGCACCGTCTGGAGGAACCTCATGACGGGAGCCAAATCGAAGGTGGCTGAGACCCTGGATGAATTCCGCGGCAACTTCGCCTACAACCTCCTGGACGAGAACATGCGCCGCTTCGCGGCGGAGGTCCCGTTCCTCGTCCAGTGGGACGACCACGAGGCCCGAAATAACTGGTACCCGGGCAGACGATCGGCGATCCCCGCTACTCAGTGCGGGGCGCGTCGCTCCTGGCCGCGTTCGCCAAGCGCGCGATGGTCGAGTACAGCCCGATCCGGATCGATCTCGTCGATCCCGAGCGGCTGTATCGAACGTTCAGCTACGGGCCGTCGCTCGACGTGTTCATGATCGACGGGCGGAGCTACCGGGGCCCGAACACCCCCAACCGGCAGCGGGCGCCCGCCGACGAGTCGGCGTTCCTGGGGGCGGCGCAGCTCCGCTGGCTCAGGGGAGCGCTCCTCGACTCGCCGGCAACCTGGAAGGTGATCGCGAGCGACATGCCGATCAGCATCATCGTCCGCGACCTGAACCCCGACGTGCCCAAGGGAACGTACGAGGCCTGGGCCAACGGCGACCACGGCGCTCCTCTGGGCCGCGAGCTCGAGCTGGCGAGCCTCCTCGCCTTCATCAAGACCAACGGGATCCGCGACGTGGTGTGGGTGACCGCGGACGTGCACTATGCGTCGGCCACCTACTACCACCCGGCCCGGGCCCTGTTCACCGACTTCGCGCCCTTCGGGGAGTTCGTGGCCGGCCCGATCAATGCGGGCACGTTCGGACCGGGCGAGATCGACCAGACCTTCGGGCCAGAGGTTCGATTCAGGAGCGTGCCGGATGGGATGAAGCAGAATCGCCCGCCGACGGAGGGGTTGCAGTTCTTCGGCCTGGCCAAGATCGACGGGCCGACCGAGGTCATGGCGGTGTCCCTGCACAATCTGCGGGGCGACGCGATCTACCGGGTTGATCTGCACCCCGAACGCAACTGAGTGACGCGAAAGGGTCTCGACCGCTCCTCCCGGATCTCCGATCGCTCGGGATGATCGCGGACCCGTCGGCCACAAGTGGCAGATCGCGACGCGCACGGAGCAGGTTTCACCTCAGGACATGCAGCGACGCTGGAGCGCGATGTTCAGCTCGGATCGATGATGGATCCGCAGTTCGCGGTGCTCGACCGTGACCCGGCTCCGCCCGGTGGGGAGGCGGTGGCGGCAGGCCTCCCGGGCCCGCGGCCGGTCAAATCCGGGGACAGGCTGACCGGAGCAGCGCGCCGCCCACGCTCCTCCAGCCAGGTGCTCGACACGTAATAGATCGTCTCGAGGGCTGGAAGCACGGACCAGTCGTCGTGGGGAAACCGTGTGGCCGCAAAGAAGCCCCAGATGGTCAGCACGGTGCCGACGTACTGGGGATGGGAGAGCCACGAGAATGGGAACTCCCAGCACCAGGGGACCTCGTACCCCAGGCGGTCTCCGTAGAAGACGCCCACCCGGCCCAGGCGGTAGAACACGCTCAGGTTGAGGATCTGCCCGGCGACCATCAAGGCGGTGCCGATCGCGAGGGCGCGGGGGTCGTCCGTGGGCGCCAACTCGCCGCCTCCGTGCACGTAGCACCAGCCCACGAAGACCGAGAGCTGCAGGGCCTTGAAGGCGTAGAAGAGTGTCCGCACGATCGCGACCGGCTCCCCGAACCACGCCCCGGGATGGGCGCACGCCCGACGAAAGGCGTCGGGAGCCCGCGCGATCCATACATAGCAGGCCCGCTCGAGAATCAGCAGGACGCCGGCGAGCAGCAGCCCCCACGGGCTCATTGGTCTTCACCCGGCTGACCACACCGAGACACCGGCACCTCAGGCGCGACGGAGGTGCCGGGGCGAGTACGCGACGATGTCCGTGAACGGATCGCTGACGAGCTTCACGAACCAGACCATCGCCAGGTAGAAGTTGAGGCCCCAGACGAGGTAGACGACCCGTCCCCCGACCACCGCCAGGGTCCACAGAAACCAGTGCAGCGCCACCGGCTCCGCCAGCGACTGCAGCGCTTCACCCGTCCAGGCGGTCCGGGCGAGCTGGATGAGGGGAATCAGAAGATACGTCCCGAGGATGAATGTCTTGCTGCGCGTGTTGTAGCCGAGCAGCACGGCCTCCCGGTCATGGCAGGGGGGCTCCAGGATCGCATGACCGATCTGCCGCAGGAACAGCGCCGCCAGTCCCGCCCACATCGCGATGGTGAGATGCCGGAAGGCCAGCACGTAGCAGCCGATGAAGACGCTCGAGCTGATGAGGTGAAGGAGCTGGTTGGTCAGGTTGCTGTGCGAGGCATGATGATCGTCGCGCTTGCGGCGCATGATCTCCGTGTAGAAGCTCTGCAGGGGGCGGGGAATCCGCACCACGCTGCCCAGCACGTCCCACAGCACGCGCATTCGCATGTTTCTCTCCCTCCTGGGGTATTCGGTGGCGCTCGGCCACCATCCATCCGCCTTCATCCGGTGTGCGGCATCGAGGAGCTTCGTCTGCAACGCCGAGTAGTCCTTCTCCGTGAAGTCCATACTGCTCAGACACCGGCCGGTGCCGACCCAGCTCAGGGTCACCCCCTCGGCGCGCAGGTAGTACTGGAGCAGCCAGTTGTACCGGCTGGGCTCCGTGAAGAGCACGGTCCACACGGTGGCGAGATGCACCACGCGGAGCGGCAGTTCGGCCGCGGCGAGCCGGCCATTGGTCCGGTGGACCCAGTCCGCACAGCGCGCGTTCATCTCCTGGTAGAGCTGCGCAGTTGCCGGCTCCACCAGCCAGCGCAGGAACTCGTTCATGGCGCCCATCACGGCCGGGTGGGCGGAAAAAGTCCCGATCACATACGCGATACGCAGCGGGCGCACGGGATCGAAGCGCCCCATGAGCGTCTTCCGGCCGCACACGACGCCGCTGGGCATGCCGCCGGCCACGGTCTTGCCATAGATCACCATGTCGGCGCGGACACCGAAGTACTCCTGGGCGCCGCCGGGGGCCAGCCGGAACCCGGTGAACACCTCGTCGAAGATGAGCGGCACGCCGCACTCGTCGCAGACGGCACGGAGTTGCTGGAGCCATCGACCATAGCCTGCCGCGGCCTCCCGCGCGGTGCGCGCGCCACTCGTCAACAGCACCGCGTCGCTGGGCGGCGGCGCGTTGGGGTGAAAGGACTGCACCGGGTTGACGAGGACGCCGGCGATCTGCCGCGCCCGGCGGCGGATGACCTGGAGCGACGCCGGATGCAGGTCCTTGAGCGTCAGGCAGTCATCGAGATCGCGCTCACTGCCCAGGCCCGGCTGCACGCCGTCCCACCAGCCGTGATAGGCCCCGGCAAAGCACACGATGAGCTTGCGGCGCGTGTTGAAGCGGGCCATCCGCACGGCGGCCATGACCGCTTCGGTGCCGCTCATGTGAAAGGACACCTCGTCCAGCTTCGAGACGTTCTTGAGCAAGTGGATGTTCTCGGCCACCATTGGGTGCAACGGGCCCAGCACCGGACCGAGCTCTTCCGCTCGCTCCAGACCCCTGGCCATCCACGCCTTGTACCGGGTGAAGCCGGCCACGTTGACGCCGTAGGCTCCGCTGACGTCGAGCGTCCAGCGCCCGTCCAGATCGCGAAGCCAGGGACCGTCCGACGCCGTCGCCACGGCGCAGAGGTTGAAATGGTCCCGCATGAAGCGCGCGAAGGGGAACGGCACCCGATTGGCGTCGGTGAAGCGGAGGTCCGACAAGCTCTCACGGACCGCATCGCCCCAGGCCGCGGACCGTGGATACTCGGTCCGGAAGAATGCGGAGAGACGGTCGACGCCCCCCTTGCGACGCGCGATCCAGGGCTCGGCCACCCCGTCGGCCCGAAAGAACGCCTCGTCCGGGTAGGGGCGCGTCGTCACGCATCGCGCCAGCAAGCGTGAGAGTGCCGGCGTCAGCGCCCGCGCCCGTAGGGTCTGGAGTGCCGTGACGATTCTTCGCGCGGCGAGCGCCGCCACCAGCAGCGTGATCGCCAGTCCAGGCATCAGCCAGCCGTTCAGTGCCGTCGTCAATGTCCCCTCCTCTCTCACCGGTGAACGCCGGCCCGAGACCACCCATCTTCCAGGCCGTCAGCCCGGTTTCTACTCGACAGGTGCCCACCAAGCGTATTGTCACGACGAGGAGGGCCAGGAGTCGCATGAAGAAGCCACTACTGGACGGTTACGTCAGGGTACGCTGCTGGCAAAACAGCGAGTACACTGCTGGCGTGCTCGCCACGACCGTCGTCGGGAGCTATCCGCAGCCGCCCTGGCTGGTGGATCGCGAGAAGCTGGAGGCGGGCGGCGTGCCGCGGGTGCGCATGCGCGAGGTGTGGCGCGTGCCCGAGTCCCTCCTGGGGCCGGCCCAGGACGACGCCGTCCGTCTGGCCGTGCACGACCTGGAGCGGGCCGGCGTCGACATCGTCACTGACGGCGAGCAGCGCCGCGAGAGCTACTTCAATCAGTTCGCCACCGCGCTGGGCGGCCTCGATCTCGACCACCCCGGAATCGCCATCAGCCGGATCGGCAGGCCGACGCCGGTTCCGCGAGTGGTCGGGCCCATCGTCCGCGAGCGTCCCGTGCTTGTCCGGGACGCCCGCTTCTTGCGCCAGGAGACCGACCGGAAGATCAAGGTGACGCTGCCCGGCCCCTTCACCATGACCCAGCTCGCCCAGGACGATCACTACCGGGACGAAGAGCGGCTGGCCATGGCCTATGCCGACGTCGTGAACGCCGAGCTGCGCGAGCTGGAGCCCATCGTCGACGTGCTCCAGCTGGACGAGCCGTACATGCAGGCCCAGCCCGAGCGGGCGCGCGCCTACGCCGTCTCCGCCATCGACCGGGCGCTCTCCGGCATCGGCAAGACGACGGTCGTCCACCTGTGCTTCGGCTACGCCTTCACCGTGAAGGACAAGCCCAGCGGCTACTCCTTCCTGCCGGAGCTCGACCGCTGTGCCGCCCGCCAGATCTCGATCGAGGCCGCCCAGCCGCGCCTCGACCTCTCGGTGCTGGCCGCCCTGCCGTCGAAGACGATTGTGCTGGGGGTCCTGGACCTCGGCGCCCCCACCGCGGAGACGCCGCAAGTCGTGACGGCCCGCATCAGCGAGGCGCTCCGGCACGTGCCGGAGTCGCGCCTTGTCGTTGCCCCGGACTGCGGGATGAAGTACCTGCCCCGGAACCTCGCGTTCGCGAAGTTGAAGGCGATGGTCCTTGGCGCGGCCTCGCCCACGTAACCGGCATACGTCTCGCGGCTCCCGGACCACCCATCCGATCGCCGAGCAACGCTACGGCTTGATGTTCGGATCCAGGCGGAAGAAGTCCGTCGGGTCGTGCGTCGCTTGAGGACCCGCTCTCGGTCAGAAGCCCAGGTTTGGAGCGCGTCGGAGTCACGCGTTCCGAAAACAGGCTCTCGGTTCGTCGAGCGCCGATCTCGGAATCGGGGCTCCGACTCGCCTTCGGCTCGTCTCGCACTGCCACGCCGGCGCAATCCGATCGGTGGGGGAGGTTCGGAGGGGGCCGTCGAGGCCCCCTCCGACTGGTTAGCCCCGGATGGTCTTCAGGACGTGCTGGTTTTGGAGGACGTCGCGAGGATGGCCTTCGAAGATGATCTCCCCGCGGTCGATGGCGTAGAGCCGGTCGGCCACCCGCGCGGCGTTGGTGAGGTTGGACTCCGCGATCAGGACCGAGATCCCCATGGTTTTGATGGCCCGGACCGCCTCGATGAAGCGCGTGACCACTACCGGCGCCAGCCCCTCGAAGGGCTCGTCGAGGAGGAGGATCGACGGCGAGAGCGTCATGGCGCGGGTGATGGCCACCATCTTCTTCTGGCCGCCGCTCAGGTGGAGGCCGCGCCGCTTGAGAAAGCTACGCACTTCCGGAAAGACTCCGAAGGCCTGCTCCTCCGTGACGCCACCAGAACCTGCCTTGGCTGCTATGCCTGGCCGCGCTGCGCCCGTCGTGGCCGCCGCCGGGGCCCGGACTCCCGCCCGGGCGCGGGTGAGCCACTCGGTGATCTGGAAGTTCTCTTCCACGGTGAGGTCGGGGAAGATGCCACAGTCCTCGGGGGCGTAGCCGATGCCGAGGCGGGCGCGCTCGTGGGCGGGCAGCCGCGTGATGTCCTGGCCCTGGAAGCTGATCCGTCCTGAGCGCGCGGTGAGGAGACCCATGATGGTGTCGATGGTCGTCGTCTTTCCGGCGCCGTTCCGACCCACCAGGCAGACCGATTCGCCGCCGTGCACGGCGAGGGCGACCTGGCGGAGGATCTGGGCGGGCCCCCGGTAGGTGACGACGCCGTCGAGCTGGAGCACGGCCGTCATGCCGGGGACGCTCCCAGGAGGTTGAGGGTCACCAGCTCGTGGCGGCGGATCTCCTCGGGCGTCCCGTCGGCGAGGATGGCGCCCTGGTGCATGGCCACGATGCGGTCCGAGTAACTGAAGACCACGTCCATGTCGTGCTCGATGATGGCGGCCGAGATGCGCTCCCGGCGGACGACCGAGGTGATGGTGTCCATGATGGGCGCCTTCTCGCGCGTGCTCACACCGCTGGTCGGCTCGTCGAGGAAGAGCAGCCTGGGCCGGAGCGCGTAGGCGACGGCGACGTCGAGCAGCTTGCGCTCGCCCTGCGAGATGGCGCCCGCCGGTATCGTGGCCTTGGCTTCGAGACCGAAGAGGTGGAGGATCTCCAGCGCTTCCTGCCAGACCGCGCGGTCGCGCTCGGCGAGGGCCAGGAGCTTCCGCGTCTTCCCGCTCCGGGCGAAGATCGACAGGGCGATGTTGTCGAGGGAGGTGAGCTGGTCGAAGAGGTTGACGAGCTGAAAGCTGCGCGCGATGCCCGCCCGGATCCGGTCGTTCACGGACTGGTGCGTGACGTCACGTCCCTGGAAGTGGATCTGGCCGCCGTCCGGGCGCAGGAGGCCGCTGATCAGGTTGACCAGCGTCGTCTTGCCGGCGCCGTTGGAGCCGATCAGGGCCAGCACCTCCGCATCGCCCACGGTGAAGTCGACGTGATCGACGGCGTGAGTGTCGCCGAAGCTCTTCACGAGGTCCTTCGTCTCCAGGAGACTCACGTCAGCCCCTCCTTCTCGCTCGGGCCAGGAGCCGCTCCGCCGTCCCCACGATGCCCGTCGGCAAGGACAGCACCAGGACCACCAGCACCACGCCGAGGAAGAGCTGCCAGTACACGGTCAACCCGACCGCGTACGTCTTGAGGTAATTGAAAATGACGGCGCCGACGATGGGGCCGCCGAACGAGCGGAAGCCGCCGAGCACGGTCATGAACACGATCTCGCCCGAGAAGGGCCAGTAGAGGACGTCGGGCGTGGTGAGGCCGTTCAGCGGCACCCACAGCGCGCCGGCGAGGCCGGTGAACACGCCGGATACGAGGAACGCGACCCACCGGTACGGCCAGATCTGGATGCCCACGAACTCGGCCCGGACCTCGTTGTCGCGGATGGCCTGGAGCGCCTTGCCGAAGGGGGAGTTCACGATCACCCACAGGACGGTCACGGCGGCGAAGAAGATGACCAGAACGTAGTAGTAGTACGCGTGCGCGAGGAAGGCGGTCTTGTCGTCCTGACCGGTCACCACGCCCAGCAGCGTCGGCGTCGGCACCCGTAGGCCGTCCGTGCCTCCCGTCACCCAGAAGAACTTGAAGGCCAGGCTCCAGAGCACCTGGGAGAGGGCGAGGGTGAGGATGCCGAAGAAGATGCGCGTGTAGCGCACGCACACCACGCCGAAGAGCCCGGTGACAATGACTGATCCGATGATGGCGCCCACCAGGTGGAGCTCCATCGAGCGGACCCCCAGGTACTTCACCATCAGGGCGACGACGTAGGCTCCGGTGCCGAAGTAGGCGGAGTGGCCGAAGGAGAGGAGGCCGGTGTAGCCCAGCAGCAGGTTGAAACCGAGCGCGGCGATGGCCATCACCAAGCCGTACGTGAGGAGGATCGTGTGGTACTGCTCGAACACCAGCGGCACCAGCAGGAGGGCGAGGGCAATGGGCACCGCATAGGTCAGGATGCGCGCAGACGAGCGGTGCTCGAGGGCGACGGCCAGGGTGGTCACGGCCGGCCGAACAGTCCGGCGGGGCGGACGAGCAGGACGATCGCCGCCATCAGGTAGAGGACGGCCAGCTCGATCTCCGGGAACCAGGTGATGCCCACCTCGCGGACGACCCCGACGATGAGCGCGCCGACCAGCGCGCCCTCGAGGCTCCCGAGGCCCCCGATGACGACGACGATGAACGACAGGACGAGCGCGTCGACTCCCATGCCGAGCACGGCGGACTGGCTGGGCACGATGATGGCACCGGCGAGGCCCGCCATGAGGCAACCGAGCGTGAACGCCTCGATGTAGATCCGGTTGATGTTGACGCCGAGGGCGGACGCCATGCGCATGTTCTGCGCGGTCGCCCGCAGCACCACGCCGAAGCGCGTCTTGTAGATGAAGGCCCACAGGAAGACGGCGGCGGTGGCCCCTACCGCGATGACGAGCAGGTTGTAGTTCGGGTAGAGGTTCCCCTGGATGGTGACGCTCCCCATCTGCTCCCAGAGCGCGCTGGCCGACAGCGGGTACGGCCCCCAGAGGAGCCGCATGACATCCTCGAGGATCATCAGGAGTCCGAAGGTGACGAGGAGCTGGTACTCCTCGGCGCGCTTGTAGAAGGGGCGCAGCAGCGTCGGCTCCAGAAGGGCGCCCAGCGCCGCCGCCGCCAGGGCGCCGGCCGGCAGGAGGAGGTAGAGCACCGCGGTAGGCGCGCCGCTGGCGACAGCCCCCACCGACCAGGCCGTCACGTAGGCCCCGAAGGCGTAGAGGTTGCCGTGCGCGAGGTTGACGATACGCATGACGCCGTAGATGAGGCTGAGGCCGCCGGCGATGAGGAAGAGGACCGAGGCGTACAGGAGGGCGTTGAGCAGGGGGATGATCGGCAGATCCATCAGTCGGTCATGTGATGCGGGATCACCTTTTCCTCCGGGTTCACGAGGTTCTCAGTATCGGCCAGCGCGCCGTCACCCGATGGGCGCCCGACTTCATCCTCCGCCGCAGATCGACGCCGAATCTCACCCCTCGTCTCGAAGGCGTACCTGGAGGGGTACTACTACTTCCCGTCCAACTCCTGGGGCGTGCCGAGAGCGGCTACCTCGTTCCCGGGTCCGACGACGGTGGAGTGGACCACCGGGATCCGCTCCTGCACGCTCTCACCGGCCGGCCCCCGGCGGAGCGGCTCCCGCACGATCATATAGCACGACAGAGCGCCCGCTCGACGCGCCCGCTGGACCCTCTCCCCGGCGTCGGCCCGGGAGCTCAGGAGGCGGCACCCTGCCGCGTGAGCTCGGCGAGGCCAGGGCGAGCATACTCCGACCGTACCGGCCGACCAGCTGGCGCCCTGGTCCGCCGCGTTACTCCGCTCGATAGCTCGCTATCGGTCCGCAGGTCTGTTCCCCGACCGGGTATACGAGCGGGCGGGCCGGAACGAGTGGGAGCCGGATCGCGGACCCCCCTGCCTCTCTCGCCTATCGGTCCTCCAGCCGAGCTCAGCCTGCCAGGTGCTCGACCACCCGTGACCCGAACCGGGGGACGGCGTGGAACACGGTGAAGCGGAGGCTGACGAGGTCAGCCGCCGGCCGGCGTCGCCCGGCGCCGTGAGCTACGGTACCGGGAGCTCGCCGAGGTCAACGTCGTCAAAGTCAGGATCAACGCTGGCCGGCGGGGTGTTGACCACGACGTTGTCGAACAGGGCATCCGCGAATGCCCGCTTCCGGCCGCCGGCTGGTGTACAGGTCGCGACGATTGGAGCGACGCTCAAGAGTCTGAATGGCCGAGTGGCGAGGCGCAAGTCGGAGAGGCTGTAGGCGATGATCTGCTCTGCGAGCCCGACCCGAAGAAAGCGGAAGCGATTGGCGGCGGGCTCCCAGGTGATTCGCAGCGTCACCGGTGGACAGACCCGTCCTGGACAGGCGAGAGGTCCCAAGTCACGGGTTTGGATGGAGTCGAACACGGTGCACAGCGCATTCGTGCAACGAAAGATGTGGCCCTCGACCCTGACCGTATCCGCCGGTGCGTTCGAGCGGCGGACCAGGAAAATCCGGGCCTGGACGTCGTTCGTGAACGTGTCTCGCACCGGAATGCCAGTGTTGAAAAAGCTGCCGAGGAGTCCGACCAGAACCTCACTCGGTGCGGTATTCCCGGGACAGGCGAGCGCTTCAAAATCCACAACTTCGATCTGTGCTTGGAGGATGGTCACGGCGTTGGGATCGGGATGGAACAGGCCAAAATCCGCGAAAAACGTGCCGGCTGGGGTGGCCGCCAGGTTGCCAACCGCGCGGTAGGTGAGTCGCAACTTCCCGGCGTCAAGGCGCCGGGTGGCCTCGGTGCCTCGAAACTCCGTTTCGAACCCTCCCCATTTGTTCCCGTCGATCAGCCGACTGGGGGCATTGAAACTGTCATACGTGATGAGCTGGCCGAACGCAGGGGTGAAGAGACCGGTCACCGCCAGGAACAGGGTCACCGCCAGGAAGGGGAGGGGGAAGCAACGGAGAACGGGCGTCATAAGGCCTCCTTGTGGGGAGGTGGGGAGAATGCGGTAGGGGTGCACAGGCTCTTGCCTCGGTCTACCCTCGTATGTCCAGAACACCGCCGCTCGGCCGGGACCCGGACCATCGGAATGTCTACCGGAATGTCTACCGGAATGTCTACCGGAATGTCTTCGTCTCCCACATCTCAGCTCGGGCGGGCGTATTCCCTCTATGCTCTCTCGGGAGATCCGAGGCCGGCAGGGCCATCGGCGTCCCGCGGCCGGCATCAACGCCGCCCCAGCGGCGTAACGCCGGGGGGGCAGGCGCCCGCCGCCGGCAATGAGGAAGAGGGCCGACGAATACCGGAGGGCGTGTGAGCAGGGATGATCGGCAGGTCCATCAGTCGGTCATGCGATACGGGATCACCTTCACCTCCGGGTTCACGCGGTTCCCATTGATGGACAGCGCGATCATCACGCGATAGACGTCGGGCTTCAGCCTCCCCCGCAAATCGATGACGAGCTTGTCGCCGTCCAGCTCCTGCGACGTGCCGAGGGCGACCAGCTCGTCCCCGGGCCCGAGCACGGCGTAGTGGACCACCGGGATCGCGTCCGGCATGGACTCACCGGCCGGCCCGCGACGGAAGGGCTCGCGCACGATTCTATACGATCGCTCGAACCTCGAGACCGTCTCGATCTCGGCCTCGATCTCGATCCGCGCCTCGCGGCGCGCACTCTTGACCGCGAAGGCCCGGAGGGGAATCGCGAACCGATCATATGTCCCCACTCCGAGTGGATACGAGAAATCCCGGAAGACGGGCAGGACGGCGCCGCTCGCGGACCACTGCCCGAGCCGATACGGACCGTTCGCGACCAGCAGGTGGCCGTATTGACGCGCGAAGCGCCGCAGCGCCGCCCAGCGCTGTCTCGCCTGGTCCGCCGTCACCAGATCGTGCAGGGCGTCCGGAACCCAGCCCCGCCCCTCGAAGCCGTTGAGCATCGCGACCAGCCTGTCCCTCAGCTTCCGGTCGCGCGCGAGGTCGAGCCACGCCACCCCGCGCCGCTTCGCCTCCCCCTCGGAGAAGGCCGCGAGGCCGCGCCCCACCGCCTCCTCCATCAGGGCGGTGAGGTGCCAGGGCACGGCGCTCCAGGGTGGGGCGACGGTGGCGATGTCAACCGGATCGGGGGCGTCCGTCAGATACACCTCGACCTGCGGGCGCTCGTGCATGATCTGGACATCGTCGAGGACCTTGATCTCGGTGTCGATCTTGACAACGCTGACGCCGGCCACCCGCTCACGCAGCGGGGCCGTGGCGCGGGCGATTGCGGGATCCCGTCCGCCCCAGCGAAAGGCGACGGCGAACGGATAGAGGGCGTCGGCGGGGCTCATCTTCGTTCCATCGTGGAACGTGGAGGCGAGCACACGATAAAGAATTCGCGCCTTGGCAGTCACGCCTGGCCCCACCGGACCCAGCGCTCCCGTCACCCGGTCTGGCCGGAGGGCGTCGGCGGGGACGGCGATGGCCGGGCCGGGGCCCGGCACCTCGAGCGACAGCAGCTGAACTCGGTTGGCGACCCAGGCGTCGCTCCGAGGCGCCGGGAGGAACGCCGGGTCGCCCACGATCGACCAGAGAAGGCGCCCGGTCTCGTCGGTGAATCCCCCCAGCGGATTCCACGCGGCGGCTGGCTTACCCTCGACGCCCACGTGCAGCCATCCGTTCCACGGGAAGTCCTTCAGCTTCACGGTGCGGAAGAAGATGCCCGAGCCGAGTCCGTCGTGGGCGTCGTACGCGACGTTCTCGACGCCGTCCGCGTAGTCGGTGTTGAAGGCGTGGCGCCGCAGGGTGTAGCCGAGGACGAGGCGCTGGCAGCCGCCAGTGACGAGCGAGACGAGCCGGCGCTCACGGTTGGCGCGGTCCGCCGCGCTCGCCGCCTCACCATGGCCGCGCCGGCGAACAATCGCGTCGATCTCCTGCCGGATTGCCGGATCGGTCACCACGTCGCCCGTCAGGAGGTAGGCGTGGAACCATCCTTCTTTCCGCCAGGGCGGCGTTGCCCAGCCGCCGAGGCGCGCCGCCTCCGGCGCCCGCAGACCGCGCAGCGGGATCTCGTCAAGGGCCGCGTCGGCGTCCCGGTCCACCACCGTCAGGGCCGCTCGGCGCAGCGTCTCGGCGAGCCGTCCCTTCGCGCGAAGCGTGGGGCGAAGCGGCGACGCCTCCGGGTCGAGCTTCGTCCACGCGGCCTGGGCCAGGTCGAAGTGCTGAAGGTAGTCGCCGTGATACGGGGTGACCGGGTATGGATGCACGATCAGCTCGCTCCGCGTGCCCGCTAGGGCGCGCGCCACCCGCCCTGCGGCGGCGCACCGCGCGGCGGCGTCGCTGAAGGGACCCGCGGGCCGAGCGAACGTCAGGACGATGTACGACTCGAACGATGGCGCGTAGGCGACGTGGGCGGGGGCGACGGCGGCGAAGGGATCCCGCCCGATGTACGCGTGCAGCGACTTCTTTCGCAGGCGGCGCGCCGCGGCCGCGGGATCGAGGACGGAGAGCCGGATCTCCTGCGGGTAGAAGGACGGGTAGACCGAGAGCTCGTGCCCTGCCTCTCCTCGGGCGGTCGCCAGCACCCCGACCGCCACCGCGAGCGCGACGACCACGGGGCGCGGGCCCGCCATGGAGGCGGAGCGATGAGCGACGCTACGCCTTCACCCGGGGCCAGGTCTTTTCGATCCAGGTGAAGGTCGAGGTGGGCTCGCCCTTCGGCCAGCCAGGAGGCGCCGTGATGTTGCGGATCGGAATGGTGATGATCCGATCGGGGTCGAGGATGGGGAACGGATACTCGGCCACGTTCTTGCTGAAACCGGTCACCGCATCCTTGTACCCCTGATGGTTGTCGGGCCGGATGTACACGTAGCCCGCGGGTCCGGCCATCATCATGCCCTCGAGCATGGTGATGACGGCATCGTCGCCGGGCCAGCCGCCCACCAGCCGGTTGGCCTTCTCGATGGCCGTCTTCAGCATGTACGTCGCCGTGTACCCACCCTCCGCCTGGAAGTTCGGGTACTCGTTGAAGCGCGTGTGGTACTTCTCCACGAACGACTTGTTATACGGCCACCGGTCGCCACCCGGATAGGTGAAGTGATAGTTCGAGTGCACGCCGGCGATGATCCCCTCCGGGTGGTCCTTGCCGATGGCATGGGGCGCCACCCCGAAGGCGATCATGCTCGCGACCTTCATCTTGTCGAACAGGCCGTAGCGCAGGGCCTGCTTGTAGAAGGCCACGTAATCGCCGCCCCACACCGAGGTGGCGAGGAGGTCGGGCTTGGCGGCGATGGCCTTGGTGATGTGCGAGCTGAAATCCGTGGTGCCGAGCTTCGGCCAGCCCTCGGAGACGTTCTCGGCCTGGGGCTGGAGCTTCTTCATGACGATGGTCCAGTGGTCGAAGGCGTTGCGTCCGTAGGAGTAGTCGGGGTGGATGTGGGCGATCCGCTTGGCCTTCGGCCACGTCATGGCGGCAGCCACCGCGCAGGTGACGCCGTCCGCCGACTGCATGTTGGTGATCCGGAAGATGTAGTGCGGGTCGGGGACCGCCTTGTCGAAGAGGAAATCGGTGCAGCCGTCGACGAAGATGGTCAGGACCTTCAGCTCCTCGGCCACCGGCCCCAGCGCCGGCGTGTTGCCGCTGGAGGTCACACCGCAGAAGAAGTCGATCTTCTCGGAGAGCCGGAGGCGCCGCAGCTCCTTGACGTTCGCGTCGGTGCCGGCGTTCTCGTCAGCCTTGAGGATCTCGATCTTGCGCTTGCCCAGGAGCCCCCCGGCGGCGTTGATCTCCTCGGCGGCGAGGAGCTGCCCCTTGTACATGGGCTCGCCGAGCACGGCGCCCGCGCCCGTGAAGAAGGTCATGTGGCCGATCTTGTAGGCGCTGTCCGGGATCGTGCCCCTGGGCTTGTCCTGAGCCTGCGCGATGCCGACCACGGGCAAAGCGCCCGTTGACGCGGAGAGAGCAGCCCCCACGCTGACCCCCAGCCTGCCCAGAAAGTCACGCCGTCCCAGATCACCGTCCATCGTCATCCCTCCGTTGGGTTCAGGCTGCTCCCACGAGTGCCGCACACGACCCTGCGCTGGCTGTAACACGCGGCCAAATCGAAGTCAAGGCACGCCCGGGCCAGCAAGTCGGTTCGCGCTCGGGAGCGTGAGTCCCACCTCCAGCTCCTCGGGCGTCAGTTCCTGCGCGATCTCGAGCCCGCATCGCCAGGTGGTTTCACGGCGCGGCGGCCGTCACGCTGGTGAGCACCGCCGAGCTCGAGCGCGAGCTGGCCCAGCGTGGCTTCACGCGCCTGGCCCGCTGGGGGCGGGGGGTCGACACCGACCTGTTCCGTCCTCGCCCCAAGGCCTTCTTGCCCGGACCGCGCCCGATCTTCATGTACGTCGGCCGGGTCGCGCCCGAGAAGAACCTGGATGCGTTCCTGTCACTCGATCTCCCGGGACAGAAGTACGTCGTGGGGGATGGGACGGCCCTGCCAAGGCTCCGCGGCCGCTATCCAGATGTCCGCTTCGTCGGCGCCCGATACGGGGAGGAGCTGGCATGCCACTTCGCCGCGGCCGACGTGTTCGTGTTCCCGAGCCGGACAGACACGTTCGGGCTGGTGCTGCTCGAGGCGCTGGCCTCGGGCGTCCCCGTGGCCGCGTACCCGCTGGCGGGCCCGCGGCAATCGGTGATTCACGGGGAAACGGGCCTTCTGGACGAGGATCTCGGGCGCGCCGCCCTCGGCGCGCTCACGCTTGATCCCGCGCGCTGTCGGGCGTCGGCGCTTCGTTTCTCCTGGGCCGAGTCCATTGCCCAGCTGGCTTCACACCTCGAGGCCCACCGGGTGCTGGCACGCCCAGAGCGAGCCGTGCGTCTCCGGCGAGCATGGCCGGAGCCGAGATTCCGGTCAATCGAGCCGGAGCGCTAGGTCGAGACGCGTACCAGCCTGCTAGGGTCCCGAGTCAGAAATGAGCCGACAAAGCGCCGGGCGGGGTGGGGGCTCTCCCCGCGGGACACGCTGTGTCGCGGAGCGTCGCCGCGCTCAAATGGGGCCACGAGATCGATGGTGGTCGGCTT
>Ga0187892_10004609_pt1 | contig 22908 bp, 25 predicted proteins | sample MA1701073metaG_FD_139345 | JGI IMG/M metagenome (GOLD analysis project Ga0187892, IMG submission 139345) | Bio-ooze microbial communities from a basaltic lava cave in the Kipuka Kanohina Cave System on the Island of Hawaii, USA - MA170107-3 metaG ... | reverse complement strand
GCCCGCCCGTCGCCGGTGTAGTCGGCGGGGACGGGGATGTCGCCCGTCGTCCCCCACGTGACCAGGCCCGGGCTGGCCCCGTTGACGAACCACTCGCCGGTGGCGGGGCGGTAGACGGTGGCGTCGGCCCTTTCGTCACCGGTGAAATCGAACGCCGCGCCGCCCGCCGGCGCCGGCCCCCAGGCCAGCTCGAACGTACCCCACGCCGCGTTGAAGCCGTCGACCGCGACGCGGTAGGTGGTGCCCGCCGCCGGCGTGAACGTGGCCCGGGGCAGGAGGCCGACGCTGTCGTCGTCGGCCGCCACCAGGGACAGGCCGGTCACCGACCCGCCCGTGTACACGGCCAGGGTGGGATCGAAGGCGGCGGTGGGGGTGGTGAACGTGACGGGCGCAGCCGAGGGGGCGGTCCAGCTGTACCAGACGGTGGTGTCGGCCTCGCTGCCGGCGTGGGCCGGCTCGCCCACCTGCCCGGAGGCGTCGGTGGTGGTGCCGGTGACCTGGCCCGACGCGCCGCTCAGGGCGGTGGCTGAGGCAAGGTTGTCGTTGACCGGGCGGGGCACGTTGGTGGCGAGGAACGACCGGATCCCGTCGGCCGCCAGCTCGGTGTAGACCCCGGGCGAGTCGGGGCGGGCGCACCCGAAGCCCCAGCTCGTGACGCCCACCACCGCCGGCTGGAGCCGGCCAGGAACGAACAGGGGACCGCCGCTGTCGCCCTGGCACGTGTCCTTGCCGCCCTCCACTGGCCCGGCCCCGAGCATGGTGGCCGGCTTGAAGTCGGGTCCGAACAGGTCGGCCATGGTGGCGTCGGACTGGACGGGCAGGTCGACCTGGAGCAGGCGGTCGGAGCCGGCACAGCCCTCGCACGTGGCGCCGTGGCCGATGGCCCGCACCACGTTCCCCGGCTGGAAGGGGTCGCCGGCCAGGGCGGGACGGGCCCAGCGGTGGGTGGCGGGCGAGCTCGCCCGCACGAGGGCGACGTCGAACTCCTGGGTCGCCGGGTTGTAGGACGGGTGGACGAGGACCTGGGCGGCGGTGCGCGTCTCGCCCTGCGAAGGGTCGCTTCGCACCGTGCGGCCGATGGTGAGCGTGATGTCGGCCGGGGAGGAACCGCTGACGCAGTGGGCCGCCGTCATGACCCACCGGGTCGACACGAGCGTTCCGCCGCACCGGCCCACGAAGCGGATGTCGACGATCACGTGCCATGGGTAGGCCCCCACCGCAGCCTGTGTGCCGCCCACGATCCTGGGCTCGCCCCGTTCGGGGCCGGTGACCTCGTGCTCGGGCGGGCCCTTCTGGGCGGGTGCCTGGGCGACCGCCGGCCCCGGCCCGGGCACGAGCGCCGCCACCGTGCAGACAATCCCGGCGAGGGCCCGGCGCGCCCCTGCCGCCCGCCGCCGCCACCGCCTCCTCATGCCGTCTGTCTAGCCGCTCGTGCTTGCTTCCGCCCGGCGGCCGGCTCCGGCCGCGCCGGACGTCGGGCCTCCCGGCGCTCCCGCCGGCTGAGCTGGACACTGCGGGTGCGGGGATCGAGCAGGTCTCGCAGGCCGTCGCCGGCCAGGTTGAAGGCGAGGACGACGAGGGTGATGGCGGCGCCGGGGAACACGAGCAGGAGCGGGGCCCGGTCGATCTGGAACCGGGCCTCGGACAGCATGGCCCCCCACTCCGGCGTGGGCGGGGCCACCCCGAAGCCGAGGAACGACAGCCCGGAGACGGCCAGCAGGGTCGTCCCCATGTCGATGGTGCTGAACACCACCACCGGGCCGATCAGGTTGGGAAGGATGTGGCGGACGATGAGGCGGGTCTTGCCCGCGCCGGCCGCCCGCCCCGCCTCCACGAAGTCCCGCTCGCGCACCTTCAGGGCCATGCCCCGCACGAGCCGGGCGTAGCGGGGCCATTGCACGAGGATGATGGTGATGATCAGGTTGCGCAGCCCCTGGCCCAGCAGCCCGACGATCACCAGGGCGAGGATGAGGGTGGGCATGGCCAGGAGCACGTCGACGGTGCGCATGATGAGCGTCTCGACCAGCCGGCCGGAGAAGGCGGCGGCCAGGCCCAGCACGATGCCCACGGCGGTGATTCCGGCGGTGGCGGTGAGGGCCATGCCGAGCGACAGCCGCCCGCCGTGGAGGATGCGGGCGAACACGTCCCGCCCCACGTGATCGGTGCCCAGCGGGTGGTTGCGGCTGGACGGGAGGAAGCGGCCGACGAAGTCGGTCTGGTTGGGGTCGTGGGTGGCGATGAGGGGCGCAAGGAGCGCCCCCAGCACGAACAGGGCGATGATCGCCATGCCCGCCACCGCGGCCCGGTCGCGCCCCAGGCGCCGGAGGAGGTGGTGGCGGCTCTCCGGTGCCAGCCCGCCGGTCGCCTCGGCCAGCTCGAGCTGGGCCTCAGACCCGCTCAGGGGTCGCCTCCAGCCGGATCCGGGGGTCGAGCAGCCCGTAGGACACGTCGACCAGCAGGTTGACCATCACGTACATGGTGCCGATGAGGAGCACCACGGCCTGGATCATGGGGTAGTCGCGCTGGTGGACGGCCTCGAACGTCAACTGGCCCAGGCCGGGCCAGGCGAAGATGAACTCGGTGATCACCACCCCCTCGAGCAGCCGCCCCACGAACACCCCGAGCACCGTGACGACCGGGACGGCGGCGTTGCGCAGCGAATGGCGGAGCATCACGGCCACGCCGCCCGCCCCCTTGCTGCGGGCGGTGCGCACGTAGTCCTCGCCGAAGACCTCCAGGAGGCTGGACCGCAGCAGGCGGGAGATGACGGCCATGGGCCCGATGGCCAGGACGATGGACGGCATGATCAGGCTGTCGAAGCCCTGCCTCCCGGCCACCGGCAGCAGCCTCAGGTTCGAGGCGAGCCAGATGATGAGGAGGTAGGCGAAGAAGAACGGGGGTATCGAGGCGAACGCCAGGGCGACGAGGCGCAGCAGGTGGTCGGGCCATCGCCGGTAGAACACCGCGGCCAGGATCCCCAGGGGAAGCGACAGGACGACGATCAGGGTGAAGGCGGTGGCGGCCAGCTCCAACGTGGGCGGGATGCGCTCGGCGATGATCTGTGCGACCGGGCGGCGGCTGGAGAACGAGGTGCCGAGGTCGCCGGTGAGGGCGCCTTTCAGCCACGACCCGTACTGGACCACGAACGGCTCGTTCAGCCGCAGCTCGTCGCGGAAACGGGCGATCTCCTCGTCGGTGGGCTCGCGGCCGCTGATGCGGCGGGCGCCCTCTTCGGCGGGGTCGCCGGGAGCGGCGGAGACGAGGGCGAAGATGAGGAACGAAAGGGCCAGCAGGGTCGGGATCGCGACGAGCAGGCGGCGCGCGATGTACCGACCCATGCCGGCCCTTTCCGGTTAGTGCGCTGCTACTTGGGGCTGACGGCCAGGCTGAACCACGTCTGGTTGGTGAACGAGGGATGGGGGTCGGTGAAGGTGACGTGCTTGGCCATGCCGTAGATGCGGAAGGCCCCGGCCAGGGCGCTGACCACGTACTCCTCGTTGAGCAGGATCTTCATCATGTTGGCCGACGCCTGCTGCACCTCGGGCAGGGTCTTGGCCGCGATGGACTTGGCGACCTCCTCCTCGAAGCGGCCGCCGGGGGCGAACTGCACGTTGATCGGGTTCCGCTGCGACATCCGCAGCACGGGGAGGAAGGCGGGGTTGCCGTCGTTCTGGTTGGGCGGCTCGAGGTCGAGGTCGAAGTCACCTTGGCCCCGGGCGTACAGGGCGCCGCGGGTGGCGACATCGGGCGTGCGCAGCAGCTCGGCGTCGATGCCGACGTCCTTCAGGTTGGCCTGCATGACGAGCAGGGCCGACTCGGGAACCTCCTGCTGGCCCAGGACCTTGAGGGACAGTCGGCGACCGTCCTTGGAGCGGATGCCGTCCGAACCCCGGGCCCATCCGGCCTGGTCGAGGACCCGGTTGGCCCGGCCCACGTCACGGGTGATGGGGGCGACGGAGTCGGCGGCGGAGCCGAGCACCGAGCGGGGCGCCATCCACCGGCCCGGCTCGCCGTTGCCCTCCAGCACCACGTTCACGTAGGCCTGGCGGTCGAAGGCGTAGGTGACGGCCTCCCGCACCGCCTTCTCGGAGGTGATCCGCTCGGGCTTGAGGTTGATGTAGATCAGGTGGTTGCGGCCCGGGGCGGAGCGGGCGACCTTGAAGTTGGGGTCGCCTTCGAGCGACTTGGTGGTGTCGGCCGGCAGGTCGTACACGAAGTCGACCTGGCCCGACTTGAGGGCCTGGAGGCGGGTCTGGGGGTCGGGGAGGAACTGGATCTCGATGCGGCGGACCTTGGGCTTGTCGCCCCAGTAGTTGTCGTTGCGCTCGAACACCGCCGACTGCTTCTCGGCGTAGCTGACGTACTTGAACGGCCCGGTGCCGGCGTAGGGCGCCGTGTCGTTGTGGGTGCCGTTCTTCACGATGGCGCCCTCGGGGTGGACGATCTGCTCGGGCAGGCGCATGTTGGGGTCGATCGGGGTGAAGTCGACGGTGAAGTCGTCGACCTTCTTGACCGCGTCGGGGTTGGGCGTGGTCTGGCCCGGGGGGTGCAGGGTGTCGGCCGCGGTGGACAGGGTGCGACCCTCGGCCTGCCGGGGTCCCCACGTCCACACCACGTCGTCGGCCGTGAACGGCGTGCCGTCGTGCCAGGTGACGCCCCGGCGCAGGTTGAACCGCCACGTCTTGGCGTCGGGCTGGAGCTGCCAGCTGGTGGCCAGGGCGGGCTTCAGGGAGTAGTCGGAGCCCAGGTAGATCAGCGGCTCGTAGACGTTCTGGTTGGTGACGTACATGAAGTGCGTCGCCTTGGCGCCGGTGCCGTTGACCGTCCACTGGTCCTCGTTGGCGCCCACCCGGATGGTGGCGTTGGTGTCGATGTCTCCCGCCTGCTGCGGGTTGGCGCTGTCGCCGCCGTCGTCGCTCCCGCCACAGGCGGTGGCGACGAAGGCGAGGACGAGCGCTAGCGCGAAGAACTTCCGGCGCACGGTGAACCCCCCAAAGTGTCGATGTGCGGCATTACAGCACCCAGTCGAGCTCAAACGTAGATCGGGTAAGCACCGACCACATAGTGCTGCACGCATCTATATGCAAGTTGTACTGATGCTGACGACAGGGCGAGGAGGACCGTAGGCTCGATGCCGTGAGCCCGGTGCCGGTCCTCGAGATCCGCAGCCTGGAGGTCACGTTCCGTACCGAGGCGGGCGTGGTTCACGCCGTCCGGGGCGTCGACCTGACCGTGCCCGACGGGGGCGTCATGGGCGTGGTGGGCGAGTCGGGCTGCGGCAAGACGGTCACCATGCTCGCCACCCTCGGCCTGCTACCCCGCACCGCCACCGTCAAGGGTTCGGTCAAGTTCCGGGGCCGCGACCTGCTGGGCCTGCCCACCCGGGAGCTGCGCAAGCTCCGGGGCTCGCAGATGGCCATGATCTTCCAGGATCCGGTCACCTCGCTCAACCCGGTGTTCACCATCGGCTCCCAGGTGGCGGAGGCCATCCGCGTGCACCACCCCGAGGTCGGCCGCCACAAGGCCAGGGCGCGGGCGGTGGAGCTGCTGGAACGGGTGGGGATCCCCGAGCCGGGCCGGCGGGCCGACGACTACCCGCACCAGTTCTCAGGGGGCATGTGCCAGCGGGCCATGATCGCCATGGCCCTGGCCAACGAGCCCGACCTGCTCATCGCCGACGAGCCCACCACCGCCCTCGACGTCACCATCCAGGCCCAGATCCTCGACCTTCTGCGCGACGTGCAGCGCGACAAGGGCATCGCCATCGTGCTCATCACCCACGACCTGGGCATCGTGGCCGGCCTGGCCAACGAGATGGCCGTCCTCTACGCGGGGCGGGTCGTGGAGCACGGGCCGGTGGGCCTGGTGTACGCCCGCCCCCGTCATCCGTATACCCGTGGCCTGCTCGCCTCCCTGCCCAAGCTCGACGCCGAAGGCAAGGAGGCGCTCACCCCCATCGAGGGCGCCCCGCCGTCGCTGCTCACCGTCCCGTCCGGCTGCTCGTTCCACCCCCGCTGCCCGCGCCGGGAGTTGGACGTGTGCGCCAAGGACGATCCCCCCCTGCGCCAGATCGGCCCCGTGCGCTCGGCCTGCCACTTCGCCGAGGACATCGACCGCCAACCGGCGCCGTCGGGCTGAATCAGCCCTCTGCGCCGCCGGGGCCGGGCTGCAACTGACCGGTGTGGAACGACCACAGGAAGTACACGCAGTCGAGGCGGTCGTTCGCCGTGTAGTCGGGGTTGCCGTAGAAGGAGTACGGGTACGGCACGTCGCCGCTTTCGAGGGCGAACAACTCCTCGAGGACCGTGAGCCGGTTGAACGTCGATCCGTCGGAGAAGATGGTTTCTGTCGTTCGTTGCGCCCGACCGGTCCCCGGTTCGATCGTCTCCGACAGCAGGACATCGGTGCCGACACCCTGGATGGGCCCAGAGGCGTACACCGCGACTGGGCGTCGCCCGGGCCTTGGGAGAGCACGAAGGACTGCGGTCCACGTTCGGCGGCGACGGGGCCGGCCCCGGCGACGATGGCCATGACAACGATGGCCATGACAACGATGACCATGACAACGATGGCCATGACAACGATGACCATGACAACGATGGCCATGAACGTGGTCATCTTGCTCATGGTCCGCCGAGCGTACTGGGGGCTCCGATCACGCCGGGTAAACCTCGATCTCGGTGGCTTTGACCGAGACCCACACGGCGCCCCCGTCGGCCAGGGCCAGGTCGGCGACCGCCGCGGGCGTGACCTCGGCCACGATGGGGATGGGGCCGCCGACGCGCACCCGCACCCGCTCGGCCTCCCGGTCGAGGCTGTCGGCGGTGCCCTTCCACACGTTGCGGGGGGTGCCCTCCGGCTCCCGGCGGTGCAGGGACACGGCCCGGGGATGGACGAGGGCGAACACGTCGTCCGCCCACGCACCCGGCACCTGGAGGGTCTCGCCCCCGGCCAGCACCACCCGGTCGCCGGCGCCGGTGGCCCGGAACAGGTTGACCCCCACCAGCTCGCCCACGTATCGGGACCGGGGGCGGGCGGTCACGTCGGCGGGAGTGCCCGTCTGCACGACCCGGCCCTCCTCCAGCACCACCAGCACGTCGGCCAAGGCGATGGCCTCCAGGGGATCGTGCGTTACGACCATGCGCACGCCGGGGAACGAGGCCAGGTGGCGGCGCAGCTCCCGGCGCACCTCCAGGCGAGTGCTGGCGTCGAGGGCGGACAAGGGCTCGTCGAGCAGGAGCAGGCGGGGGTCGGTGGCCAGGGCCCGGGCCAGGGCGACCCGCTGGGCCTGCCCGCCCGACAGCTCGCCGGGCTTGGCGGCAAGGCGGTCGCCCAGCCCGAACCGTTCCAGCCAGCCCGCGGCCCGGCGCCGGGCGTCGGGGCGGGCCAGTCCGCGGCAGCGCAGGCCGAAGGCGACGTTGTCGAGGGCCGACAGGTGAGGGAACAGGAGGTAGTCCTGGAAGACGACGCCGATGGAGCGCTCCTCGGGGCGGCGGCACGTGCCGGCGGCCACGTCCTCCAACACCTCGCCGTCGAGGGTGACGTGGCCGCGGATGAGCGGCTGGAGGCCGGCCAGGGCCCGCAGGAGCGTGGTCTTGCCCGCCCCGTTGGGGCCGAGCACGGCCACCGTCTGGCCCATGGCCAGGTCGAGGGAGACGTCGAGGTCGAGGGTGCCCCGGGTGAGGGCGACGGTGGCGCGCAGCGTCATGCCGAACCGAGCCAGCGGCTGCGCAGGCCGACCACGGCGTTCGGGCCACGCAGGCCGGCCTGCGCCCCGTCCGTCATGCCGAGCCGAGCCAGCGGCTGCGCAGGCCGACCAGCACGGCGAGGGAGACCGCCAATAGCACGAGGCTGAGGACGATGGCGGCGTCGGGGCGCGATTCGAGCAGCAGGTAGACCTTGAGCGGCGTCGTCTGGGTCTCGCCCGGGAAGTTGCCGGCGAAGGTGATGGTGGCGCCGAACTCGCCCAGGGCCCGGGCCCAGGCCAGCACCGCCCCCGCCGCCAGCGAGGGGGTGACGAGGGGGAGGGTGACGCGGCGGAACACCGTCCAGGGCCTGGCGCCCAGGGTGCGGGCCGCCTCCTCCAGCCGCTCGTCGGCGGAGCGGAAGCCGGCCTCGGCGGTCAGCACGAGGAACGGCATGGCCACGAACGTCTCGGCCAGGATGGCGCCGGCGGTGGTGAACGGCAGGCGGACGCCGAACCATTGGTCGAGCCACTGCCCGGCCAGGCCCCGACGGCCGAAGGCGAGCAGCAGGGCCACGCCCCCCACCACCGGCGGCAGCACCATGGGCAGCGTCGTCAGGGCCCGCAGCAATCGCCGCCCCGGGAACCGACCCCGGGCCAGCACCCACGCCAGCGGGACGCCTACGACGAGGGAGAGGGCGGTGGCGCCCAGGGAGCAGACCAGCGACAGGCGCAGGGCTTCACGGACGTCGGGGTCGCCCAGCTCGTCGAGCAGGCCCGACCACGGCGCCCGCCAGACCAGTCCGGCCAGGGGGACGAGGAAGAACAGTGCCCCGAGAGCGGCCACCGCCACCGCCGCGACGGGCACGCCGGCCGTCGTGGCACGCACCCGTGCCGTCACGCCGGCTGGAACCCGAAGGACTCCAGGACGGCCTGGCCGGCAGGGGAGCGGACGTAGTCGACCAATGCCGTGGCGGCGGCCCGGTTGGGGGCCGACCTGACGACGGCGATGGGGTAGGCGGCGACCACGTTCTGGGCGTCGGGGATGACGACCGCCTCGACGGCCTGCCCGGCGTCCAGGGCGTCGGTCGCGTAGGCGATGCCGGCGTCGGCCTCGCCGAGCATCACCTTGGACACCACTCCTTTGACGTTGGGCTCGAGCGACATCGGCCGTACCCGGACGCCAGCCCGCTCGAGAACGGTGAAGCTGAAGCGGCCGCACGGGACCTGCTCGGCGCACAGCACGACGACCAGGCCGGGCCGGGCCAGGTCGGCCAGGCGGCCGACGTTCTCGGGGTTGCCGGCCCGGACCAAGATGGCCAGCCGGTTGCGGGTGAAGAGGGCGGGGGCGTCGACCGCCCCCCCCGCCGCCGCCTCCTGCATGGTGACCTCGTCGGCGGTGGCCAGCACGTCCGCCGGAGCCCCGTTCACGACCTGCTGCGCCAAGGTCGAGGAGGCGTCGTAGCCGAAGGTGACGTCAACGTCCCGGTTGGCGGCCTCGAACCGCCGGCCGATCTCGTCAAAGGCCTCGGTCAGCGACGAGGCGGCGAGGACGGTGAGCGAGCCCGAGAGCGCGCCATCGGGGCGTTGAGCGGGTCCGTCGCTCCCTCCGCACGCGGTGGCCACCAGGGCCGCGACGAAAACGCCGGCCAGCCGGCGCCTGAACGACACCACGATCAGTCGTGCCGCTCCAGCGTGACCGACGTGGACTTGACGGCGGCGGTGGCCAGCACGCCCGGCTCCAAGCCCAGCTCGTCGGCCGCCTCCCTGGTCACCAGGGCGACGATGCGATGGGGGCCGCACTGCAGCTCCACCTGGGCCATGAGCCCGTCCCTCCTCACCCGGGTGACCACGCCGGGCAGGCGGTTGCGGGCACTGTGGCCGGCATGGTCGTCGGCAACGGGGTCGGGGGCGCGGGCCCGGGCCAGCTCGGCCAGGGCCGCGCCGTCGAGGACGCGCTGGCCGCCCAGGGTGCGCGACGACGGCACCCGGCCGGAGTCCACCCATCGCCGCACGGTGTCGACGCTCACACCCAGGACAGCCGCAGCGTCGCCTAGCCGGTAGCTTGCCATTGCGAGCAGTCTTGCCGGAATATCTGGCATATGCCAGAACGGGTCGTGGTGAGGACGCCGGCCCAGCGGGGCCAGCCCGGTCGCTGCGCACGGGCGAGGTGTTCGACGATCCTTGGCTTTTCGGCGCCGTCGCCACCGTCGGGGTGGTCGCGGCGCCGAATTGCGGGTGGTTTCTCGGCCCGGGCGGGTAGGTACGACGACGCGGTTCGCGACACACGACAAAGGAGGGGCGGGATGGCTGAGGCCTCGGATCACTGGGAGGAACATTCGCATGAGGCGGTGGTCCACCGTCACGGGCACTACCACGTCACCCACAACTACCGGGAGATGACGGGCGGCTTCGAGCATCTCAGCTCCTACCACGACCACGAGCACGACCACGCGGCCCTCGACCACCGCCACTTCCCCCACGAGGACTTCGACCGCGAGCACGCGGGCGAGGCCCACGTGCACGACCACAGTGAGGCCGCTCGCCCCGAGGTCGCCGGCAACGGCGCCACCAAAGCCAAGCGTTCGACCAAGAAGGCGGCCAAGTCGACCACCTAGCGGGAGGGGTGCCCTACGGCGCCTCGTACTCGTCTTCGGCGCCGGGGACGGGCAGCCGCTGCTCGATGGCGTCGGCGACGGGGGCCTCGGGCTCCAACTCCGCCCCGGTCACCGCCTCGACCACGCCGTCCACCTCCGACTCGGGGACGACGGGTTGCTCCTGTTCCTGGCGGTCGGCGTCGGACGCGTCGCTCACGGCCCCCTTCCTAGCACCTGCCCACGTTCTCACCCGCAGGCAGCCGGGTAGAACTGCGGCCGTGACCGACGTGACCACGGTGCCGGACCAGCCCGCCCAGGCCCCCGGCAGCAACTTCCGGGAGGCCACCTCGGCTGACAGCCCGGCCACCGACGAACTGTTCGAGGTGGTGCTGTCGGACACGGTGGCGGTGCTCGACCGCGAGCAGGTGCCGTACGTGTTCATGGGCGGGATCGGCGCGGCCACCCGGGGCCGCCCCCGGTGGACCCACGACATCGACGTGTTCGTCCGCCCCGAGCACGCCGGCCGGGCGCTGCGGGCCTTCGCCGCCGCCGGGTTCCGCACCGAGACGACGTACCCCGACTGGCTGTACAAGGCCTTCAAGCACGACATCCTGGTCGACGTCATCTTCAAGTCGCTGGGCGGGGTCCTCCTCGACGACGAGATGCTGGAGCGGGCCAGCAAAGAGGAGTTCCTCGGTCTTCCGGTGTGCGTGATGGCTCCGGAGGATCTGCTGGTGGTCAAGGCGGTCGTCCACGACGAGCACATGCCCCGGCACTGGCACGACGCCCTGGCCATCGTCTCCCGCTGCGACCTCGACTGGGACTACGTCGTGCGCCGGGCCCGCCGCCACGGCGCCCGCCGGGTGCTGAGCCTCATGCTCTACGCCCAGTCCAACGACCTGGTCGTGCCGGCCAGCCCCGTGCGGGAGCTGTTCGAGGCGGTGTTCGCATGACCGGCGGCGGGCCGGCCGAACCGGCCGCCTACCTCGTCGAGCGGTTGCGCGAGGCTCTGGCCCACGACCCCAGGGTGGCCGAGCTGGGCATCTCGGTGACGGTGAGCGGTGACGCTGTGCTGCTCACCGGCGACGTGGCCACCCCCGAGCGCAAGGCGGCCGTGACCGAGGTCGTGGAGCCCTTGCTGGAAGGGCGGACGTTGCACAACGGCGTCACCGTCGCCACCCTGGCCGAGGTCGACACCCGGGAGGAGCTGGCGTGATCCGCGTGGCCGCCGTGGGCGACATCCACGTCGGGCTCGACTCGGGGGGGTGCCTGCGTCCCCATTTCGAGCACGTGGCGGAGCGGGCCGACCTCCTCCTGCTGGCCGGCGACCTCACCCGCCACGGCGACCCCGGGGAGGCGACCGTGCTGGCCGACGAGCTGCGCGACGTCGACGTACCGACCGTCGCCGTTCTCGGCAACCACGACCACCACTCCGACGCCGGCGACCGCATCACCGCCCAGTTGGTGGAGGCGGGCATCTGCGTGCTGGAGGGGGACTCCACGGTTGTGGCGGTCGACGGCTCGACGGTAGGGGTGGCCGGGTCGAAGGGGTTCGGGGGCGGGTTCGCGGGTGCGTGCGCCACCGACTTCGGGGAGCCGGAGATGAAGGCGTTCATCGGCCACACCCGGGGGGTGGCCGACCGGCTGGGCTCGGCCCTCGGGTCCCTCGACGCCGACGTGCGCATCGCCCTGCTCCACTACTCCCCGGTGGAGGACACCCTGCGGGGCGAGAGGCTGGAGATCTACCCGTTCCTGGGCAGCTACCTGCTGGCCGAGGCCATCGACCGGGCCGGTGCCGACCTGGTCGTCCACGGCCACGCCCACGGTGGGGTGGAGAAGGGGATGACGCCTGGCGGCGTCCACGTCCGCAACGTGGCCCAGCCCGTGATCAAGCACGCCTACCACGTCTACTGCCTGGGAGGGCCCGATGGATCAGCCTGCGACTGAGAGGGTCGACCCACAGGAGTGGCTGATCGACGCCCACGACCCCGTCCTCACCGACGGCCGGATGGCGGCGGTGGCCGACCCGGCGCGGCCCGACCGGCTGGCCTGGAACACGTTCCGCACCCTGGGCCTGTGGAACACCGAGGCGTGGGCGCCGCGGCTCCTGGAGCTCGCCTGCGGCGAGGGGAGCCGCCTGGTGGTGGCGGAGTGGGACGGCGGCGACGTCGTGCCGTGGGCCGCCGACCTGCCCGGCGACGAGTTGTGCGACGTGGCCCTGGCCGGACCGGCGGCCTACGTGGTGCTGGCCTGCACGCTCGACGCGGGAGTGTCGACCGAGCACCTGCGGGCGGCGGCCATGGCCGCCCTGGACGGCTCCCTCGACGGGGGCCGGGAGGCGGGCCTGGTCGTCGTCGCCCCGCCCGACAGCTACGACCTGCGTGCGCGGCTGGAGCAGGCCACCGACATCGAGCTGCACGAGGGCAAGTCCGCCTTCGAGCTCCTGGACGGGGCCCTGGGCTGGATCAGCTGGCCCGAGCTGGGCAGCCTGGCCGCCGACCTGGTCGAGGAGAACGATCCCGACACCGAGCTCAACGAGCCGGTCCGCCGCCTCATCACCGAGCTGCAGCAGCGGTTCCCGGCCGAGGGGATCTAGCGAGGGCACACCGAGCGAGTCAGCCGAGCCGTTCCGACAGCAGCCGCTTGACGACCTGGGGGTCGGCCTTGCCGGCGGAGGCGCGCACGACCTGGCCCATGAAGAAGCCGAACAGGGCTGCCTTGCCGTCGCGGTAGGCGCCCACCTTGTCGGGGTGAGCAGCCATCACCTCCTCGACGAGGGGGACCAGGGCGGACTCGTCGTCGACCTTGGCCAGGCCCCGCTCGGCGATGATGGCCCGGGGATCGCCGCCCCGTTCGACCAGCTCGGACAGCACGTCCTTGGCCGCCGGGCCGGCGACCTCGCCGGCCTCGACCGCCGCGACCAGCGCCCCGAGGGCCTCGCCGGTGAGGCGGCCGGGTGACCCGGGCACCTCGTTGACGACCCAGCGGGCCACGGCGGCGGCGGCTGCGCCGGCGGCCACCGCCACCTCGAACAGGTCGCCCGCCGCCCGGTCGCCGGTGAGGAGGTCGGCCTCGGCGTCGGAGAGGCCGTAGGCCGCCGGCCAGGTGGCGTGGCGCTCGGCCAGCACGGCGTCGCGCACACGCGCCTCGGCCCGGTACTCGGCCCGGCTGCGGCGGGGCGGGCGGGTGCGCGCCTTGGCCGACGCGGAGGCGACCGGCCGCTCCGGCGCCGCCCCCGCACCGGCTGCGGCCCACGAGTCCCGCAGGGTGACGATGCGGTTGAGGACCAGGGGGTCGACGCCGTCGACGACGAAGTAGCCCAGCCGTTCCAGTTGCCAGCGTGAACCGCGCTCGGCCGAGGCCAGGCTCGGCTCCAGCACCGCCCCGGCCAGGACCTCGAGGGAGTCGGGGTTGAGGTCGGCGGGCCCCGCCGGCTGGGGGGTGCGGAACAGGCGGTCGTACAGGCGGACCTCGGCGGGCACGCCGTGGGCGGCCGAAACCCAGTGGATCACCCCCGAGACCGTGACCCCCGGCGGGTTGACGCCGACCGACCCGGGCACGTGGGAGCAGCGCAGCTCCACCACCTTGCCGCCGTCCTCCACCTCCTCCTCCACCACCTCGTCGCAGGTGATGAGCGGGCCGTGGCGCAGCCGGACGGTACGGCCGGGTGCCAAACGCTGGTAGCCGGCGGGCGGGTCGACCAGGAAGTCGTCGCCCTCGATGAGCAGATCCCGGCCGAAGGGGATGGCCCGCTGGCCCGGCATGCCCACGTCGGGCGGGAAGGAGGGCCCGGTCAGCTCGTCCACTCCGCCCTCGGGCCAGGTGGTCACCGTCACCCTCAGGGGGCGCAGCACGCCCAGCACACGGGGGGCGACCCAGTTGAGGTCGTCTCGCACGCAGAACTCGAGCTTGCCCACGTCGACGACCGAGTTGACCTTGGCCACCCCGATGAGGTCGGCGAAGGCGCGGATGGCCTCGGGGCGGTAGCCGCGGCGGCGCATGCCGGCGATGGTGGGCATGCGGGGGTCGTCCCACCCCGAGACGTGGCCGTCGTCGACCAGGCCCCGCAGGAGCCGCTTGCTCATGACCGTGTAGTCGAGGTTCAGCCGGGCGAACTCGACTTGCTGGGGCCGGCTGCACCCGTGGCGCTCGGAGACCCCGGTGTGCTCGAGGACCCAGTCGTACAGCTCACGGTTGTTCTCGAACTCGAGGGTGCAGATCGAGTGGGTGATGCCCTCGATGGCGTCGGAGAGGGGGTGGGCCCAGTCGTAGAGCGGGTAGATCGGCCACTCGTCCCCCCTGCGGTGGTGGGTGGCGTGGCGGATGCGGTAGAGGAGGGGGTCGCGCATCTTCATGTTGGGGGCGGCCAGGTCGATGCGGGCCCGCAAGACGCACGCCCCGTCGGGCAGCTCGCCCGCCCGCATGCGCCGCAGCAGGGCGAGGTTCTCCTCGACCGGGCGGTCCCGCCACGGCGAGGGCCGGCCCGGCTCGGTCAGCGAGCCGCGGTGGGCCTTGATCTCCTCGTCGGACAGCTCGTCCACGTAGGCCTTGCCCGCCCGCACCAAATCCTCGGCCAGCTCGTACATCTCGGCGAAGTAGTCGGAGGCGTAGAGGGCCTGGTCGCCGAAGGAGAAGCCCAGCCAGCGCACGTCGTCCTGGATGGACTCGACGTACTCGACCTCCTCCTTCTCGGGGTTGGTGTCGTCGAAGCGGAGGTTGCAGCGCGAGCCCGCAGAGGAGCCGGCATAGTCGGCGGCGATCCCGAAGTTGAGGCAGATCGACTTGGCGTGGCCGATGTGGAGGTAGCCGTTGGGCTCGGGGGGGAAGCGGGTGACGACCCGGCCGTCGTGGCGTCCCGTGCGCAGGTCGCCGTCGATGATCTCCCGGACGAAGTCGGCCACACCGGCCATCGTACGGGCGGCGGCGCGGGCGGCCTCCCGTTATCCGGCCAAGAGCTCGCGGGCGCCGGTGCGATCGGAGCTCTCCCGCAGCTTGAGCAGGGCCCGGCGCTCGATCTGGCGGATCTGCTCGCGGCTGAGGCGGAAGATGGCGCCCACCTCGTCGAGGGTGCGGGGCCTGCCCCGGTCGAGCCCGTAGCGGAGGAACACGACCCGCTTCTCCCGCTCGGTGAGCACGTCGAGGAGACGGGTGACCTGCGACGGCAGCATCCTGGAGGCGACCAGGTCGAAGGGGGAGGACGCTTGGGTGTCGGGGATGACGTCGCCCACCTCGGTGTCGCCCTCGGGGCCGTACGGCTCCGATGTCGACGTCACCTCGAGGGGGAAGGCCAGCGCCTCCCGCACCTTGGCCGGGGTGAGGCCGGCCAGCTCGGCCAGCTCGTCGGTGGTGGGGCGCCGGCCGTGCTCGGCCTCGAAGTCGATCGACGCCCGGCGGATCCTGCCCACCAGGGCGCCCGCCTGCACGGGCAGGCGGATGGTCCGGCCGTGGTTGGCAATGGCCCGGGAGATGGCCTGGCGGATCCACCACGTGCCGTAGGTCGAGAAGCGGAAGCCGCGCCGCACGTCGAAGCGCTCGACGGCGTGCATGAGACCGACGTTCCCCTCCTGCACGAGGTCGAGCAGGGACATGCCCGACGACCCCGCGTACTTCTTGGCCACCGACACGACCAGGCGCAGGTTGGCCCGCACGAACTCCTCGGCGGCCTGGTGGCCCCCGGTCGCCTTGGCCTCCAGCTCGGCCCGCTCGGTGGCCGCCAGGCGCTCTCCGTGGCGGCACAGCCGCTCCCCGGCATCGCGCCCGGCCAGGATGGCGAGCCCGAGCCTGGTCTCGTCCGCCTTGGTGAGGAGGTCGTGCCGTCCGACCTCCTTGAGGTACAGGCGGACGAGCTCGTCTTCGCCCGTCCCGCCCCCCTTCAACGTTGCCGATTCCTGCGTCCGCACGTTCCCGTTACCCCCGCACGTTGTCGGTTGGCCTGACATCGGGTCAACGCCGGACCTGCGTGGTTCCTTCCCGTGCCGGGTATCTACCCAGTCGTGGAACGAGCAAGCGACAAGCACAGCCCCCGTGTCGACGAGCAACTGAAGCACGACACCCAGTCGATGCTGCAGGGGTCACCGGTCGAGGCCCGGGCCGAGGAGGGCCGCGAGCAGGAGGGCCCGGGAGAGGGGGACCCCACTCCCGACGCCCGCCTCACCGGCGGCCGCCTGGTCGACAACCCGGACTGGCCCACCGACGACCAGTTCGAGGCCCGCACCGAGCTCGCCCGCCACCTCGAGCCGGGGGTGTTCCCGGCCGACCGGGAGGCCTTGGCGGCCAGTGCCCGGCGCCAGCATGCCCCCGGCTGGATCCTCGATTCGCTGACCGCCTTGCCCGACGGCCGGTCGTTCGAGACCACCGAGGCGGTATGGGAGGCCCTCGGCGGTCCCGGGGAGCAGCGCCGGACGTAACCCCTAAGCTCCCGCGCCATGACCGAGGGGGGCGAGGGGCTCGACCGCATCCTGACCGTCCCCAACGTGCTGTCGGTCATCAGGCTGTGCCTGATCCCGGTGTTCGTCTGGCTCCTGTTCGGGCGGGACGACCGGCTCGGTGCGGCTCTGCTGCTGGGGGGACTGGGAGCAACCGACTGGGTGGACGGGTTCATCGCCCGCCGGTACGACCAGGTTTCGAACCTGGGCAAGCTCCTCGACCCCACCGCCGACCGGCTCCTGCTGGGCACGGCCGTGCTCTGCATCCTCGTCGACGGATCGGTGCCCGCTCTCCTCGCCGTCCCCGTCCTGGTGCGCGAGACGCTGGTCGGGCTGACCGTCGTCGTGCTGGCCGCCATGGGCGCCCGCCGCATCGACGTGACGTGGGTGGGCAAGGCCGCCACGTTCGCCCTCATGTTCGCCCTTCCGCTCTTCCTCGCCGGCAACGACCAGGACTTCGGCCTCCACGATGCCTTCCGGGCCGCGGGCTGGGTGACCGGGGTCGTCGGCCTGACCCTCAGTTGGTACGCGGCGGCCACCTACGTGCCCCTGGCCAGGCAGGCGCTGGCCGACGGGCGAGCCGCCAAGGGGGTCAAGGGGCGGCCGGCGCCCGGGTAGGGTCGGAGGCCGATGAAAGCCGTGATCATGGCCGGGGGCGAGGGCACCCGGCTCCGGCCCCTCACGTCCAACCAGCCGAAGCCCCTGATGCCGCTGGCCAACCGGCCCATGATGGAGCACGTCGTCAAGCTCCTGAAGCGGCACGGGTTCGACGAGGTGGTCGTCACCCTCGCCTTTTTGCCCCAGACCATCCGCACCTACTTCGGCGACGGCTCCGAGTTCGGCGTGCGCATGGTCTACGCCACCGAGGAGACGCCGCTGGGCACGGCCGGGTCGGTGCGCAACGCCATGGCCGAGCTGGGCGAAACCTTCCTCGTGATCTCGGGCGACGTCCTGACCGACATCGACCTCACCGCCGTCATCGACTTCCACAAGGAGCGCCAGGCGGTCGCCACCCTTGCCCTCAAGTCGATGGAGAACCCCCTCGAGTTCGGCATCGTCATCACCCGCGACGACGGGACGATCGAGCGGTTCCTGGAGAAGCCCACCTGGGGGCAGGTGTTCAGCGACACCGTCAACACCGGCATCTACGTGCTGGAGCCGGAGGTGTTCGACTACATCCCCGAGGGCGAGCAGGTCGACTTCAGCGAGCACGTCTTCCCCAAGCTGCTGGCCGACGGCAAGACCCTGGTGGGGCACGTGGCCGAGGGCTACTGGGAGGACGTGGGCACCCTCGACGCCTACATCAAGGTCCACCGCGACGTGCTCAAGGGCCGCGTCGACATGGACATCCCCGGCTTCCGGATCGCCGAGGGCGTGTGGATGGGGGAGGGAGCCGAGATCGACCCTGCCGCCGACGTCGAGGGCCCGGCCGTCATCGGCGACTTCTGCCGGGTGGAGGCGGGCGCCCGCCTGGGGCAGTACACCGTGCTGGGAGCCAACGTGATGGTCCGCGGCGACGCCGACCTGGAGCGGAGCGTGGTCCACGACAACGCCTACCTGGCCCAGTCGGTGCGGCTGCGGGGCACGGTCGTGGGCCGCTCCAGCGACCTGCGGGCCTACGCCCGCTGCGAGGAGGGCGTGGTGCTGGGCGACGACTCGTTCGTCGGCGAGCACGCCGTCATCAACCCGGGCGTGAAGATCTACCCGTTCAAGACCGTCGAGCAGGGCGCCATCATCAACTCCTCCATCGTGTGGGAGTCGAGGGGGTCCCGCAACCTGTTCGGCCGCTCCGGCGTGAGCGGGCTGGCCAACGTGGACGTCACCCCCGAGCTGGCCTGCCGGGTGGCCATGGCCTACGGCACGACGATGAAGCGGGGCCGCACCATCACCACGTCGCGAGACTCCAGCCGGGCCGCCCGGGCCCTCAAGCGGGCCATCCACGCCGGCCTCAACGCCACCGGGGTCAACGTGGACGACCTGGAGATGGCGCCCGTGCCCGTCACCCGCTTCCAGGTCCGCTCCCAGGGCAACCGGGGCGGGATCAGCGTGCGCCTGGCGGCGGGCGACCCCCAGTCGGTCACCATCCGCTTCTTCGACACCGACGGCACCGATCTGGACGAGAGCGCCCAGCGCAAGATCGAGCGCTACTTCTACCGCCAGGACTTCCGCCGCGCCTTCGCGGCCGAGATCGGCGACCTGGGCTTCGCCCCCCGGGCCCTCGAGCACTACACCGCATCCCTGATCGGCTCTGTGGACGTCGAGGCCATCCGGGCCACCGGCTACCGGGTGGTCATGGACTACGCCTACGGGTCGACGTCGCTGCTCATGCCGTCCGTCCTGGCCAAGCTGGGCGCCGACGTGCTGGCCGTCAACCCCTACGCCTCCACCGCCGGGGCGGCCGCCTTCGACACCGCCGTGCACGCCGGCCGGGTCGCCCAACTGGTGCGCACCGCCAACGCCCACATCGGCGTCGTCATCGATCCCGACGGCGAGCACATCTTCCTCATCGACGACGAGGGCCACGTCCTCTCCCAGGACGAGGCCATGCTGGCCCTGGTCACGCTGGTGGCCTCCACCCGGGACAGGGCCCGCATCGCCCTGCCGGTGGCGGCGAGCCGGGTGGCCGAGCGCATCGCCGCCGGCCATGGCGCCGAGATCGTGTGGACCAAGCTGTCGGCTTCCCACCTGATGGACACGGCCGAGAAGGAGGACATCGCCCTCGCCGCCAGCCAGGACGGCGGGTTCATCTTCCCCGACTTCCTGCCCGCCTACGACGCCACCGCCGCCCTGGTCAAGGTGCTGGAGCTGCTGGCCCGGACGGGCACGGCCCTGTCCAAGGTGGTGGCCGGCCTGCCCCGCGTCCACATCGTCCACGAGTCGGTGGTCACCCCGTGGGAGGAGAAGGGCACCGTCATGCGGCTGATGGTCGAGGGGGTGAAGGACCGCGAGGTCGTGCTCGTCGACGGGGTCAAGGTCCTCCACGGCGAGGGGTGGGCCCTCGTCCTGCCCGACCCCGACGAACCCGTCACCCACGTGTGGGCCGAAGGATCGAGCGAGGCCGAGGCCCGCGGCCTGGCCCAGGAGTACGCCCGCCGCATCCGCCAGATGCTCCGGTGACCATTAGGGTGCCCCGACGATGAACGTCCCCGAGGACCGGCGGTACAGCGAGGACCACGAGTGGGCCCTGCCCGAGGACGGGCTGGTGCGGGTGGGCATCACCGACTACGCCCAGGACGCCCTGGGCGACGTGGTGTTCGTGCAGCTGCCCGAGGTGGGCGCCTCCGTGCAGGCGGGCCAATCCCTCGGCGAGGTGGAGTCGACCAAGTCGGTGAGCGACGTCTACGCGCCGGTGTCGGGCCGGGTGGTGCAGGTCAACCTCGACCTCACCGACGCCCCCAACCGCCTGAACGAGGACCCCTACGGCGAGGGCTGGATCTGCCTCCTCGAGCCCGAGGACCAGGCGGCGGTGGGCGGCCTCCTCGACGCCGACGCCTACCGCGCCCTGACCGCCGACTAGGCGAACTCCAACCTACAAGTACAGGTCGAGGCTTCGGGTAGTACCGTTGCGGCCCGTGTACTGCAACCAGTGCGGGCACCGCAACCCGGCGGGAGCGACGTTCTGCTCGTCGTGTGGTGCGGTGGTGGAGCCGGGGGAGGGCGACGAGACCACGGTGACGTTCGCGCCCGTGGAGGCCACGGGGGAGGTCTCCGAGGACGACCTCACCGTCTCGCTGGGCGAGTTCCCCTCGTCCATGGCCATGGTCGTGGTCAAGCGGGGGCCCAACGCGGGGTCGAAGTTCATGCTCGACGCCGACGTCACCGGGGCCGGGCGCCACCCCGATTCCGACATCTTCCTCGACGACATCACCGTCTCCCGCCGCCACGCCGAGATCGTCCGCGGTGGCGACGGCCACGTGGTGCGCGACGTCGGGTCCCTCAACGGCACCTACCTCAACCGCGAGCGCATCGAGGAGGCTCCTCTGCGCAACGGCGACGAGTTGCAGATCGGCAAGTTCAAGCTCGTCTTCTTCTCGGGAGCGGCCGGGGAGAGCCAGGCGTGACCGTGGAGGACCGGGCCTACCTGTCGATCGGCGAAGTGCTCGCCCTCCTCAAAGAGGAGTTCCCCGACGTCACGATCTCCAAGATCCGCTTCCTGGAAAGTCAGGGGCTGCTCGACCCCGAGCGCACCCCGTCGGGCTACCGCAAGTTCTACGACAGCGACGTCGACCGCCTGCGGTGGATCCTCCGCCAGCAGCGGGAGAACTTCCTGCCCCTCAAGGTCATCAAGGGCCGGCTGCGGGAGGCGGGCGGGGCGGCGCTCCCGCTGTCCGACCCCGAGGACGACGGCGCCATGAAGGCCGCGGCCAGTGCAGCCCCTGCGACCTCCGACCCCGTGGCCCGCACCGTACCGGCCTCGCCGGCTGCGCCGGTCCTGCCCGTGGCGCCCGCTGGCGAGGTCCCCAGCCTCTCCGGGGAGAGCCCGCCGCTGGCCCCGTCCCGCACCGGTTCGAGCATGACGCTGGGCGAGCTGGCTACCGCCAGCGGCCTGGAGGAGCACGACCTGGCCGAGCTGGAGCGCTTCGGCCTGCTCACCGCACGGCGCGTCGGGTCGAGCAACTACTACGACGAGGACGCCCTGCTGGTCGCCAACCTGGCCGCCGGCTTCATGCGTTACGGGGTCGAAGCCCGCCACCTGCGGATGTACAAGGTGGCAGCTGAGCGGGAGGCCAGCTTCTTCGAGCAGGTCGTCATGCCCATGCTCAAGCAGCGCAACCCCCAGGCCCGCCGCCAGGCCGTCGACACCCTCACCGACCTGTCGCGGCTGGGCCAGAGCCTGCGGGTGGCCATGCTCCGCCAGGCCCTGCGCCAGTACCTCGAGGGGCCCTGACCGTTCGGACCCTCATCTCCGAGGACGAGCTGGCCGCGGGCGTGCGCCGGCTGGCGGGGGAGGTGTCGGCGGCCTACCCGGGCGGGCCGGGACGGGACGTGGTGCTGGTGGCAGTGCTCAAGGGCAGCGTGCCCTTCCTGGCCGACCTCGTCCGCCACATGAGCACCGTCCCCCTTGTCGACTTCATGGCCATCTCGGCCTACGCCCCCGACAGCGGTCGCGTGCGCATCGTGAAGGATCTCGAGATCGACGTGTACGGAATGGATGTGGTGCTCGTCGAGGACATCGTCGACACCGGCCTCACCCTCACCTACCTGCTGGGGGAACTGCGGAGGCGCCAGCCCCGGTCGGTGGAGGCCTGCGTCCTGCTCGACAAGGCCGTGCGCCGCATCGTCCCCACCCCCCTCCGGTTCTGCGGATTCGAGGTCGGGGACGAGTTCGCGCTGGGCTACGGGCTCGACTACGCGGGCCGTTATCGCAACCTGAACCGGGTCGTTGCGGGCGATCTCAAGGTGCTTCGGGACGATGCCGACGCGTACGTCCAGGAGCTGTACGCGAGATAGGGTCGATCCGTGGTCGAGATGCACCTGGTCGGCGTCCGAGTGGAGATGCCGACCAACAATCCCATCGTCCTGCTGCGCGAGGCGGACGGGCAGCACCGGGTACTCCCGATCTTCATCGGGCCCGTCGAGGCCACCGCCATCGCCTTCGCCCTCCAGGGTGTCACGACCCCCCGGCCCATGACCCACGACCTGCTCCGTGACCTCCTCACGGCCCTCGGCGTGGGGGTGGACCGGGTGGTCATCACCGAGCTGCGGGACCGCACGTTCTACGCCGAGATCGAGATGACCAACCAGGGAGGCGACTGCAAGGTTTCGAGCCGTCCCTCCGACGCCATCGCCCTCGCCGTCCGCCTGGGGACGCCCATCTTCGCCGACGAGTCCGTCCTCGACGAGGCCGGCATGCCCGTGGCCGACGACGACGAGGACCACGACGACGAGGTCGAGCGCTTTCGCGAGTTCCTCGAGGGCGTGAACCCCGAGGATTTCGCCTCCTGACCGTTCGCGCCTGGGCTCGCCCCCCGCTCGGTTCCGGCCGGAGCGCTCCACAGCCTGGCCGGGTGATTGACCCCCGACGCCGGGCGTCCTACGCTGACACAGGCGTAACTACGCGGCTGTGAGCCGCCGGGATGGAGGGGCCGTGAACGCGGACGGGTCGGCAGTCGAAGAGGGGTACAGGGGGCCGGCGGTCTGCAAGATCGTGGGCATCACCTACCGCCAGCTCGACTACTGGGCCCGCACCGACCTCATCCGG
>Ga0187892_10004608_pt1 | contig 22913 bp, 18 predicted proteins | sample MA1701073metaG_FD_139345 | JGI IMG/M metagenome (GOLD analysis project Ga0187892, IMG submission 139345) | Bio-ooze microbial communities from a basaltic lava cave in the Kipuka Kanohina Cave System on the Island of Hawaii, USA - MA170107-3 metaG ... | reverse complement strand
CGGGAGGGCGATCCGGAGAACGGTGTTGCAGAACAGGACGGAGGAGGTCGGAGGAGGACGGAGGACGTTGCGAGCTCCTCCGTCCTACCTTTCCGGCACCAACCGATACAGGATCTCCCCGTCGCGGATCATGCCGAACTCCTCGCGCGCCGCGCGCTCCTGGGCCGCGGGGTCGGTCTCGAGCGCCCGCGCCAGCCGGGCCAGCGAGTCGATCTCCGCCTCCAGCTCCGCGATGACCCGCCGCTCCTCCGCCAGCCGGCGTTTCAGGGTGAGCCAGTCGAAGGTCGAGTACTCGCCGCCGAGCAGCGCCAGGCCGGCCAGCACGACCGCGCCCACCAGCCCGGCGATCTTCCAGCGGCTCACAGGCCGAACAGCTCCCGGCCGGGGTACTCGGCCACGTCGCCCAGCTCCTCGGCGATGCGCAGCAGCTGGTTGTACTTCGCGACCCGGTCGGTGCGCGACGCGCTCCCGGTCTTGATCTGCCCCACCCCGGTCGCGACCGCGAGATCGGCAATGAAGGTGTCCTCGGTCTCCCCCGAGCGGTGCGAGATCACCGCGCCGTACGCGTTGGAGCGCGCCAGCTCGATGCACTCCAGGGCCTCCGTGAGCGTGCCGATCTGGTTCACCTTGATGAGGATCGCGTTGGCCACGCCGTCTTCGATGCCGCGCCACAGCCGGTCCGCGTTGGTGCAGAACAGGTCGTCTCCCACGAGCTGGACGCGCGCGGCCAGCGCCTCGGTGAGCTTCGCCCACCCCGCCCAGTCGTCCTCCGCCAGGCCGTCCTCGATCGACACGATCGGATAGCGGTCGATCCAGGTCTTGTACAACCCGATCATCTCCTCCGCCGACTTCGTCCCGCCCCCGCTCTTCCTGAAGGTGTAGCCGGAGTCCTGGTACAGCTCGGAGGCCGCGACGTCGAGCGCGATCGCCACGTCCTTGCCCGCCTCGTAGCCCGCGCCGTCGATCGCCGCCATGATGGCCTCGAGCGCCGCTTCGTCGTGCGGCAGGTCGGGGGCGAAGCCGCCCTCGTCGCCCACGGCGGTCGAGAGCCCGCGCCGGGCGAGCACCTTCTTGAGGGCGTGGAACACCTCGACGCCCACCCGCAGGCCCTCGGGGAACGAGTCCGCCCCGATGGGCACCACCATGAACTCCTGGACGTCCACCGTGTTCGACGCGTGGGCACCGCCGTTGAGGATGTTCATCATCGGGACCGGGAGCACGCGCGCCAGCGGGCCGCCGAGGTAGCGGTACAGGGGCAGTCCCGCGTCCTGCGCCGCGGCGCGCGCCACGGCGAGCGAGACCGAGAGCAGCGCGTTGGCGCCGAGGTGGCTCTTGTTGGGTGTGCCGTCGAGCGCCCGGATGGCGTGATCCACGGCGATCTGGTCCTCGGCGGGCATGCCCTCGAGCCGCGGGCCGATGACCTCGTTCACGTTGCGCACGGCCTCGAGCACGCCCTTGCCGCCGAACCGCTTCTCGTCGCCATCGCGCAGCTCGACCGCCTCGTGCTCGCCCGTCGAGGCCCCCGACGGCACCGCCGCCCGCCCCGCCGCGCCGCTCGCCAGTGAGACGTCGGCCTCGACCGTGGGCTGCCCGCGGCTGTCGAGGATCTCGCGCGCGTGGACCGCAATGATGGTGCTCATCGTGGCCCAACCTTAGTGGGCGGCGGACGCAGCGTCAACGCGGGCGCGCAGATCGACGATGATCCCCCGCACCCGCTCCCGCAGGGCGTCGCGGTCATTGGCGGTCAGGCCCGCGGTCTCGACCGGCGGCGCGATCCGGATCCGGATCGGCTGGGGCCGCAGCCGCCAGCGGCCCTTGGGCAGAATACGGAACGTGTCGTGGACATAGACGGGCACGATCGGCGCCTGCGCCGCGATCGCCAGCGCGAACGGCGCGTTCTTGAACGGCAGCAGCTCGCCGGTGCGCGTCCGGGTCCCCTCCGGAAAGACGACGGCCGACAGGCCGCTCCGGATGGCGGCCGCCGCGCGCTCGTACGCCGCGAAGGCCCGGGTCTTCACGAACCGGTCGATCGTGATGTGGCCGGCGCGCTGCATGGCGGGGCCGAAGAAGGGAATGCGACCCAGCTCGGCCTTCGCCACCATGCGCACCGACCCGGGCAGTATGGCCGCCAGCGCCCAGATGTCGAACATCGAGGAGTGGTTGGAAGCGAAGACCAGCGGGCGGTCGCGCGGCACCCGCTCGAGCCCCTGTACGTCGAGCGGCGTGGCGGCGGCCCGGAGGATCCACCGGGACCACGAGGGGGTCGCCCAGTCGTACACGCCGCCCGGCCGGCGGCGCACGCGCAGCAGGCCGGCGCCCAGCGCTGCGGCGCCGTGCACCAGGGTCGAGACGACCAGCACGACGTAGAACCACAGGGTGCGGATCACGGGCGGGGGGCGAAGTGATCGTAACCCGCGGGGGGGGCCACGGCGACGCCGCGGTCGCTGAGCCGCACGCCGGCGCCGCGCGCACAGGTCCCGATGCGGGTGAGCGGCAGCCCGAACCGCCGCGCGAATGCGCGGGCCTGCCGGTCGCCGAACGCTGGTGGCAACGCCACGAGCAGCTCGTACTCCTCTCCGCTCGCGGCCGCGACGAGCGGCGCGGCGCCGGGCCAGCACGGCACGAGCTCCAGGGCGATGTCGAGCGCGACGCCCGATGCCACGGCGAGGTGGGCCGCGTCCGCCGCGAGCCCGTCGGACACGTCGATCATGGCCCGCGCGCCGCGGGCTGCCAGCCAACGGCCCGCCGCGACCCGTGGCTCCGGTCGCGCGAATCGCCGCGCCAGCGCGTCCTCGGGCCGCCGCCCGGCCTCCCAGCTCTCCAGGGCGAGCCGTCCACCCCCCAGCCTTCCGGTGACCCAGAGCCCGTCACCACCCTGTGCGCCCCGGCGTCGCACCGGCCGCGCCGCGGTCCCGAGCACGCACACGTCCACGAAATACCGCTCCGCGCGCGTCAGATCGCCGCCCAACACCTTCGCCCCCACCGATCTGGCGATGGCTGCGACGCCCGCCATGATCTCCACCGCGGGGGCTTGCGCGGGGTTTTGCGCGGGGGCCTGCCGTACCCTTCCCCCCTCCCCCTTCCCCCATCCCCCATCCGGCACACCCAGACTCACCAGCACCCCGACCGGCTTCGCCCCTTCCGCCGCGAGGTCCGACAGCGCCGCGGCCGCGGCCCGCCAGCCGATCTCCTCGAACGACAGCCAGTCGGTGCGGAAGTGCACGCCCTCGAGGCTCGCGTCGATGCTGGCCGCCAGGGTGGCGCCGCCGACGCGCACCAGGGCGCAGTCGTCGCCCAGCGGAGCGGCGGCCGAGCCGAGGCGCGTGTAGATCGCCCGCAGCAGGTCGAACTCGCGGCCGTGGCCGAGGGGAAGGTGGGGCATCCGTGCGCTTCCTAAGATAATCCGGGCGGTTTGCGGCGGCGCGGAGCGGGCGCTATTCTTCGCGGCGCACCCGATCATGTCACCAGCGAAGGGGGCACGCCCGCGAGCGCGGCGCTCCACGGCACCGCGCGCCAGACGCCAGTCCGCGCTCTTGCGCCTGGCGGCGGAGATCTCCGCGGCGCACGACGAGCGCGCCGTCTGCGAGGCCGTGGTGCGCGGCCTGCACGACGAAGCGCTGGGCTACGAGCTGGTGGGCCTGTTCCTCGTGGACGACGCCACGGGCGACCGCGTCCTCCAGGCGAGCGTCGGCTGGACCGACGTGGCGCCCGGGTTCCGCATCCCCCCGGGTCAGGGCCTCACCGAGCGCCCGCTGCTCACCGGCACGCTGCACTACACGCCGGACGTGACCAGCGACGCGAGCTACGTGCGGAGCAGCGTGCCCGGGGGCTCCGAGGTCGACGTGCCGATCCGCGTCGATGAGCGCGTCGAGGGTGTGGTGATCGTGCAGGGCCGCCGGCGCGACGCGTTCGGGCCGGCGGACTTCGAGATCCTGAACGCCGCCGCCCTCCAGGCCGGCATCGCGATCGGGCGCGCGCGCCTGGCCGCCGGGCAACGCGAGCTGCTGGCGGCCGAGAGCCGCCGGGCCGACGAGCAGGCCGCCCTGCTCCAGACGATGGCCGACCTCTCGGCCGAGCTGGAGCTGTCCAAGCTGCTCCAGGCCGTTCTCCAGCGCGCCGTCGCGCTGCTCGGCGTCGCCGGCGGTGAGCTGGCGATCTACGACGAAGCGAAAGAGGAGCTGGTCGTCACCGCGAACGACACCCCCGGGCAGGCCTCGACCGGCGCGCGCCTGAAGGTCGGCGAAGGCGCGTTGGGTCACGTCGCGCAGACGCGCGAGCCGCTCATCATTCCCGACTACCGGCAGTGGGCGGGCCGCTCGGACCAGTACGCGAACGTCGAAGCGCACGCCGCGATCGTGCTGCCCCTCCTCATCGGGCGGCGCCTCGTCGGCGCGATGAACTTCTGGCACGCCGAGAGCGGGCGGCAGTTCAGCGACGCCGACGTCCGCCTCGCCAGCGCCTTCGCCCCTCAGGCGGCGATCGCCATCGAGAACGCCCGACTGTTCACCGCGGGGCGGCGCCAGCGCCAATACTTCGAGGAGCTGGTCCTCAACAGCCCGGTCGCGATCGTGACGCTCGACGTGAACCACGACATCGTGGCCTGCAACCCCGCCTTCGAGCAGCTGTACGGCTACACCGAAGCCGACGTGCTGGGCAAGAACCTCGACGCGCTCATCACCAACGAGTCGACCCGCTCGGAGGCCGTGGGCTTCACGCAGCAGGCGCTGGGCAACCGGCCGGTCAAGGCGATCAGCCAGCGACGCCGCAAGGACGGGAGCCCCGTGGACGTCGAGGTGCTCGCGGTCCCGGTCACCGTGGACGGCGAGCGCGTCGGCATGATGGCGATGTACCACGACATCAGCGGGCTGCTCGAGGCGCGGCGCCAGGCCGAATCGGCCAACACCGCCAAGAGCCAGTTCCTCGCCGCGATGAGCCACGAGCTGCGCACGCCGCTCAACGCGATCATCGGCTACAGCGAGATGCTGCAGGAGGAGGCCGCCGACGCGGGGCAGGCGGGCTTCGTCCCCGACCTCGAGAAGATCCACGCCGCCGGCAAGCACCTGCTCACGCTCATCAACGACGTGCTCGACCTCTCCAAGATCGAGGCCGGCAAGATGGAGCTGCACCCGGAGACGTTCGAGGTCCGGGGCATGCTCGACGCCGTGGTGACGACGGTGCAGCCGCTCGTCGCGCGGAACGGCAACCGGCTCGAGCTGCGCACGCCCGACGGCCTCGGCACCCTGCACGCCGATCTCACGCGCACGCGGCAGGTGCTGCTGAACCTGCTCTCCAACGCCTGCAAGTTCACCGAGCAGGGGACGATCACGCTCACGGCGCGGCGCGACGGCGACTGGGTGGAGTTCCAGGTCGCCGACACGGGCATCGGCATGACCGGGGAGCAGCAGGCCCGGCTCTTCGAGGTCTTCGCCCAGGCCGAGGCCACGACGGCCAGCAAGTACGGCGGCACCGGACTCGGCCTCGCGATCTCGCGCCGCTTCAGCCGCATGATGGGCGGTGACGTGACGCTCACGAGCGAGCGCGGCCGGGGCTCGACGTTCACCGCCCGTTTGCCGGCCGCTCCCCCGCCCCGGCCCGCCCCACGCCCCGCGGGAGCGGCTCCCCAGCCGGTGCCCGGGGCGCCGATGGTACTCGTGATCGACGACGATCCCGCGGCGCGCCAGATCATGCGCCGCACCCTCTCGAAGGACGGCTTTCGCGTCGAAGAGGCGGAGAGCGGCGCCGCGGGGCTCGCCGCCGCGCGCCGTCTCACGCCGGACGCCATCACGCTCGACGTGCTGATGCCGGAGATGGACGGGTGGAGCGTGCTCGCCGCGCTCAAGGCCGACCCCGCCCTGGCCGAGATCCCCGTCATCATGGCGAGCATCGTGGACGACTCGAGCCTCGGGTTCGCGCTGGGCGCGTCGGACTACCTCACCAAGCCGGTGGACCGCGAACGCCTGCTGGCGACCGTGCGGCGCTACGTGACGGAGTCCGGGCCGGCCGTGCTGATCGTGGAGGACGACGCCGCCACGCGCGCCATGCTGCGCCGCACGCTCGAGAAGGCGGGCTGCACCGTCGTCGAGGCGGCGAACGGCCGGGCCGCCCTCGCGGTGCTCGCCCGCGTCCGGCCGGGGCTCGTGCTGCTCGACCTGATGATGCCCGAGATGGACGGGTTCGACTTCCTGGACGTGTTCCGCCGCCACGAGACCTGGCGCACGGTCCCGGTCGTCGTGATCACCGGGAAGGACCTTTCCGAGACCGACCGGCAGCGTCTCAACGGCGGGGTCGCCCGGGTGCTCCAGAAGGGGGGCCTCGGCCGCGACGCGCTGCTCGCCGAGGTGCGCCAGCTGATCGTGGCGCGCGCCGGCGGCCGTCCCGGATGACCCCCCGCAAGGCGACGCCGGCCCGGCGCGGGGCCCGCGCGCCGACGCCGACCACGCGGGCCGACATGGCCCGCCGCCAGGCCGCGCTGCTGCGCCTCAGCACGGACATCGCCGCCGCCGACACCGAGTCCGCCATCTGCCGGGCCGTCGTGCACGGCCTCCACCTGGCGTCGCCGGCGTACGATTTCGTGGCCCTGCTCCTCGCCGACGACGCCACCGGCGACCGCGTGCTCATGGCCACGGCGGGCGCCGCCGATCTGCCGCCGGACCTGCGCCTCGCGCCCGGCAAGGGCCTGAGCGAGCGGCCGCTGCTCGACGGCCGGCTGCACTACACCCCGGAAGTCACGCACGACACGCGCTACCTCCCGACCCGCAACCGCGGGTCGGAGGTGGACGTCCCGATTCTCGTCAACCACCAGCTGGTCGGCGTGCTCGTGGTCGAAAGCAACCGGCCCCGCGCCTTCGGGACGGACGACTTCGAGATCCTCACGGCCGCCGCCCAGCAGGCGGGGATCGCGCTGGGCCGGGCCCGTCTGCTGGCGGCCGAACGGCAGCGGGCCGACGAGCAGGAGGCGCTGCGCGCCACCATGGGCGACCTCTCGGCCCAGCTGGAGCTCGGCACGCTGCTGCAGGCGGTGCTGGAGCGCGCGGTGGCGTTGCTCAAGGTGAGCCACGGGGAGCTGGCGATCTACGACGCGGCCAAACGGGAGCTGCTGGTCGTCGCCAGCTACAACGTCGGCAAGAAGGACACGACCGGCACCCGCATGGCGCTGGGCGAGGGCGCGATGGGCCACGTGGCCCTGACGCGCGAGCCCCTGATCATTCCCGCCTATCAGGAGTGGGCGGGCCGCTCGGCGCAGTACGCGCAGGTCGAGTTCCACGGCGTGATGGTGGCACCGCTGCTCATCGGGGGGCAGCTCGTGGGCGCGATCGCCGTGATGGACAAGAACCCGGCCCGCCGCTTCGGCCCCGCCGACCTGCGCCTCGTCAACCTGTTCGGACCGCAGGCGGCGATCGCGATCGAGAACGCCCGGCTCTTCGCCGCGGCGCGCAGCCAGCAGAAGTACTTCGAAGAGCTGGTGCTCAACAGCCCGGTGGCGATCGTCACGCTGGACGTGAGTCACAACGTCGTGTCGTGCAACCCGGCGTTCGAGAAGCTGTTCGGCTACACGCAGGCGCACGTCGTGGGCAAGAACCTCGACGACCTGATCACGACCGAGGCGACCCGCTCCGAGGCGGTGGGCTACACGCGGCAGGCCCTGGGGAGCCGCCCGGTCAAGGCGATCAGCCAGCGCCGCCGGCGGGATGGGACGCTGGTGGACGTCGAGGTGCTGGGCGTGCCGGTGGTCGTCGACGGCGAGCGCGTGGGCCTGATGGCGCTGTACCACGACATCACCGAGCTGCTCAAGGCGCGGCGGCAGGCCGAGGCGGCGAACAGCGCGAAGAGCCAGTTCCTCGCGAGCATGAGCCACGAGCTGCGCACCCCGCTCAACGCCATCATCGGCTACAGCGAGATGCTCGAGGAGGTGGCCGGCGAGAAGCGCGACGAAGAGCTGATCCCCGATCTCCGCCGCATCCACGCCGCCGGCCGCCACCTCCTCACCCTGCTCAACGACGTGCTCGACCTCTCGAAGATCGAGGCGGGGAAGATGGAGCTGCACCTCGAGACCTTCGACGTGCGCGTCCTGCTCGACGACGTCGCGACCACCGTCGAGCCGCTCGTCGTGCGCAACGCCAACGCGCTCGACGTCCGCGCGCCCGGCGACCTCGGCAGCATGCACGCGGACCCCACCCGGCTGCGGCAGGTGCTGCTCAACCTGCTGTCGAACGCGTGCAAGTTCACCGAGCGGGGCCGCATCCTCCTCGAGGCACGCCGGGAGGGCGGCTGGATCGTGCTCCAGGTCAGCGACTCGGGGATCGGGATGACGCGGGAGCAGCTGGGACGCCTGTTCGAGCCGTTTGCACAGGCCGAGGCCACCACGGCGAGCAAGTACGGCGGCACGGGACTCGGCCTCGCGATCTCGCGCCGCTTCTGCCAGTTGATGGGGGGCGACGTGACCGCGGCGAGCGAGCCGGGCCGCGGCTCCACGTTCACCGTGCGGCTTCCGGCCACGGTCGTCGCCCCCGTCCGGGAGGCGGGGGCACACGCGGCCGCCGTCGCGCGCGCGGGCTGACCCGGATGCGGACCCGCGGCTCCCACGCCTCGCCGGCGCCCACGCGCAAGGGCCGCCGCGCGGCCCCCACCGAGCTGGCGCGCCGCCAGGCGGCACTGCTGCGCCTCTCGGCCGCGATCGCCGCCTCCCACGACGAAACCGAGATCTGCCGCTGCGTCGTGGACGGTTTGCACGACGAGGCGCTGGGCTACCAGTTCCTCGGCGTGTTCCTGGTGGACGAGGCCACGGACGACCGGGTGCTCCGCGCCAGCGTGGGATGGCCCGCCGCACCTGCCGACTTCCGACTGCACCCCGGCCAGGGGTTGAGCGAGCGCGTGCTGCTCGACGGGCACCTGCACTACACGGCGAACGTGCGCGGCGAGGCGCGCTACGTGCCCAGCCCCAATCAGGGCTCCGAAGTGGACGTCCCGCTGCGGATCGACAGCCGCACGGTCGGCGTGCTGGTGGTCGAGAGCGGGACGCCCGACGCGTTCGATACCGACGACTGCGAGATCCTCACGGTGGCGGCGAACCAGGCGAGCATGGCGATCGCCCGCGCCCGGCTGCTCGCGGCGGAGCGCCGCCGGGCGGACGAGCAGCAGGCGTTGCTCGATACGATCGCCGACCTGTCGGCCGAGCTCGAGCTGTCGAAAGTGCTGCGCGCCGTGCTGCAGCGGGCCGTGACGCTGCTCGGCGTCACGGGCGGCGAGCTCGCGATCTTCGACGAGGCGCGCCAGGAGCTCGTGGTCGTCGCCAGCCACCACATCGGCAAGGACTCGACCGGCACGCGCCTCAAGCTGGGCGAGGGCGCGATGGGACACGTCGCCCAGACCCGCGAGCCGTTGATCATCCCCGAGTACCAGGAGTGGCTGGGGCGCTCGGCCCAGTACGCCGACGTCACGGTGCACGCCGTGATGGCTGCGCCGCTCCTGATGGGCAACCGCCTGGTCGGCGCCATCGCGAGCGTGCACGCCGATCCCGCCCGGCGGTTCGGCCCCGCGGACCTGCGGCTCCTCAACCTGTTCGCGCCGCAGGCCGCCATCGCCATTGCGCGGGCCCGCCTGCTCGACGCCGAGCGCCGGCGCGCCGACGAGCAGCAAGCGCTGGTCGACACGATGGCCGACCTCTCGGCGGAGCTCGAGCTATCACGCGTGCTCGACGCCGTCCTGCAGCGCGCCGTCACCCTGCTCGGCGTCACCGGCGGCGAGGTGGCGATCTACGAAGACGATACCCGCGACCTGGTCGTCGTGGCGAGCCGCCACATCGGCAAGGACTCGACCGGCACCCGGCTCCGCCTGGGCGAGGGCGCGATGGGCACCGTGGCGCGCTCGCTCGAGCCGCTGATCATCCCCTCCTACCGCGAATGGCTGGGCCGCTCGGCGCAGTACGCCGACATCACGGTGCACTCGGTCATGGCGGCCCCCCTGCTCATCGGCGGACGTCTGGTGGGGGCGATCGCCACCGTGCACTCCGACCCTGCCCGGGTCTTCGGGCCCGAGGACCTGCGGCTGCTCCACATGTTCGCGCCGCAGGCCGCCATCGCCATCGAGAACGCCCGGCTCTATACGGCCGCCCAGCGGCAGAAGCAGTACTTCGAGGACCTGCTCTCCAACAGCCCCGTCGCGATCGTCACGCTCGGCCTCGACTACAACATCGCGTCGTGCAACCCGGCGTTCGAGAAGCTGTTCGGCTACACCCAGGCGGAGGTGATCGGACGCAATCTCGACGAGCTGATCAGCACGGAAGCGACCCGCGCGGAGGCGGTGGAGTACACGCGCGAAGCGCTCCACCGCACCGTCCGCGGCATCGGCCGGCGGCGCCGCAAGGACGGGAGCATCGTGGACGTCGAGGTGCTCGGCGTGCCCGTGATCGTGGAGGGGGCGCGCGTGGGACTCATGGGCCTCTATCACGACATCAGCGGGCTGCTCGAGGCGCGGCGCCAGGCCGAAGCGGCCAACACCGCCAAGAGCCACTTCCTCGCCTCCATGAGCCACGAGCTGCGCACGCCGCTCAACGCCATCATCGGCTACAGTGAGCTGGTGCAGGAGCAGGTGGAGGAAATGGGGCAGCCGGAGCTCGCCCAGGACCTGACCAAGATCAACACCGCCGGCAAGCACCTCCTGGCGCTGATCAACGACATCCTCGATCTCTCCAAGATCGAGGCCGGCAAGATGGAGCTCCACGTCGAGACGTTCGAGCTCCCGCCCACCATCGAGGAAGTGGTGACCACCGTGCGACCCCTGGTGGACCGCAACGCCAACCGCCTCGAGGTGCGCTGCGCCCCCGCGCTCGGCGTGATGCGCTCCGATCGCACCAAGCTGCGGCAGGCCCTGTTGAATCTCCTCTCGAACGCCTGCAAGTTCACCGAACGGGGCACGATCACCCTGGAGGTCGAGCGCACGGGCGCCCGCGACGAGACGATGGTGTTCCGCGTGCGCGACACGGGGATTGGCATGACGCCCGCGCAGCTGGAGCGCGTGTTCGAGGCGTTCGCCCAGGCGGAAGCGTCCACCAGCGGCAAGTACGGCGGCACCGGCCTGGGGCTGGCGATCACGCGCCGCTTCTGCCGCCTGCTGGGAGGCGACGTGCGGGTCGACAGCACCCCCGGCCAGGGATCCACGTTCACGATTCACCTGCCCGCCGCGATCGACGGCGCCGCGGGGCCTTAACCCGAGGGAGACGGCGATGGCGCGGATCCTCCTCGTCGAGGACAACGAGATGAACCGGGACATGCTCTCGCGGCGACTCACGCGGCGGGGGCACACCGTCACGATCGCCGTGGACGGCCGCCAGGGCATGGAGCTGGCCCGCGCCGGCGGGTACGACCTCATCCTCATGGACATGAGCCTGCCCGAGGTGGACGGCTGGGAGGCCACGCGCCTGCTGCGGGCGGACCCGGCTGTCCCGCGGGTACCCATCATCGCGCTCACCGCGCACGCCATGGCGGGCGACCGCGAGAAAGCGATCGCCGCGGGGTGCGACGACTACGACACCAAGCCGATCGAGCTCGACCGGCTGCTCGGCAAGATCGCCACCCTGCTGGGGAACCCCGCGTGACGACACCCGCCGACACCGCCGCCCTGTCGCCCGAAGCCGCCGCGACGCTGCGCCACGACCTGCGCACGCCGCTCAACCACGTAGTGGGGTACTGCGAGATGCTGCTCGAGGACGCGGCCGATCCGGCGCTGGCGCCACGCCGCGCGGCCCTCGAGCAGGCGCTCGCCGCGGGCCGCGACGCCCTCACGCTGATCAACACCTCGCTCCCGGGCACGGGCCGCGTCGTGCCGCTCGCCGACCTGGCGGCGCTGCGCGAGTCGCTGCGCGCGCCGCAGCAGCGCATCCTGTCGGCCGTCACGACCCTGCTCGCCTCCCCGGACGCCGATGACGGATTCGCCGCCGACCTGCGGCGCATCCGCAACTCGGCCGAAGGGCTCGGGCAGGGGCTCGCCACGCGGGGCCCCCGCCCGGAGGCGCCGGGCGCCGACGCCGCCGGCCCCGCCACCCACACCGCCCCCGAGGCCGGCGGCGCGGCCGCCGCCCGCATCCTCGTCGTGGACGACGGCGCGGAGAACCGCGACCTGCTGGCGCGACGCCTCGCCCGCGAAGGCTACGCCGTCGCGGTGGCCGAGGACGGCGCGCGCGCCCTCGCCCGCGTCGCCCGCGAGCCCTTCGACCTGGTGTTACTCGACGTGATGATGCCGGAGCTCGACGGCTTCGCCGTGCTCGAGCGGCTCAAGGGCGACCCGGCGACGCGGGACATCCCGGTCATCATGATCTCGGCGCTGGACGACGTGGCGAGCGTGGTGCGCTGCATCGAGCACGGCGCGGAAGACTACCTCCCCAAGCCCTTCGATCCGGTGCTGCTGCGGGCCCGCATCACCGCGAGCCTCGAGAAGAAACGCCTGCGCGACACCGAGGTCGAGTACCTGCGGCAGGTGAGCCGCGTGATCGAGGCCGCCAGCGCCGTCGAGGCGGGCCGGTACACGGCGGGCGGCCTGAGCGATCTCGCCCGCCGCGCCGACGCGCTCGGCCGCCTGGCCCGCGTGTTCGACGGCATGGCCACCGAAGTGCGCGCGCGCGAGGAGCGGCTCCACCGCCAGGTCGAGTCTCTGCGCCAGGAGATCGAGGTCGCCCGCCGCGCCGGCGCCGGCGCCACGGTCGCCGACCACAGCCGCCTGCCGCTCGGGACGACCTTCGCCGGCCGCTACCGCGTCGACGACGTCGTGGGCAGCGGCGCCATGGGTACAGTCTATCGCGCGCACGACCGCGAGCTGGACGAGACGATCGCGCTCAAGGCCCTGCGACCCGAATTCGTCAACGACGCCGCGCTGCTCGAGCGGTTCAAGACCGAGATCCGGCTCGCCCGTCGCATCACGCACCCCAACGTCGTGCGCACCCACGACTTCGGTGAATGCGACGGCATCTACTACCTGACGATGGAGTACGTCGAAGGGATCACCGTCCAGAAGCTGATCGACACGCGGGGCCACCTCGGCGTCGCCTCGACCGTCGCCGTCGCGCGGCAGCTCGCCCAGGCCCTCGACGTGGCGCACGGCCACGGCGTGATCCACCGCGACTTGAAGCCCCCCAACCTGCTGCTCGACGACGCGGGCTTGCTCAAGGTGATGGACTTCGGCGTCGCCCGCCTCGCCGAGCGCAGCGCCACGATCACCGAGGCCGGGCTCGTCGTGGGCACACCGGCCTACATGGCCCCCGAGCAGCTGCTGGGCGAGGCGGTGGACGCGCGCAGCGACCTGTACGCCGTGGGCGCGGTGCTGTACGAGTGCCTGACGGGCCGGCTGCCCTTCCAGGCGAGCACGGCCGTATCACTCATCGCCAAGCTCCTCAAGGACGAGCCCGTGGAGCCGCTGGGGCTCACTGCCGAGGTGCCGCCGGCCCTGGGCGCGCTCGTGCTCCGGCTGCTCGCCAAGCGGCCCGAGGACCGCGTCCAGACGGCGGCGGAGCTGGGACGGTTGCTGAACGAGCTGGGCTGAGCGCGGTCAGCCGCCCAGCACCACGCTCCGGGCGAGCCGCACGAGTCCCGCGTCGGTCGCCACCCACACGAAGGGACCGCTCGCCAGCACGTCGCGCACGCCCGCCGGCAGGTCACCGGGCACGCGCAGCAGCGTGAACGTCCCGGCGGCGACGTGCCAGGCCGCCAGGGCGTCCGAGCCGCCGACCCACACGATGCCGTCGCCCGTCGCGTCGCCCGCCAGCGCCGTCAGCCGGCCCAGCGCGGCGTCGGGCCGCACCAGCGTCCACCGGCCCGTGGCCGGGTCGCGCCGGGCGAGCTGGTCGCCGGCCGCGGCGACCACGGTGTCACCGATCCGCGCGAGCGCGCGGATCGGTGCGCGCAGCGCCGGCTCGTCGGCCACCGCGGCGGGCACCTCGACGCGTGACGTGCCCGGCACGAGCAGGCCCAGCCCGGCGGCGCTCCCAACCCACAGGCTCTCTCGCACCGCGAGCAGGCTCAGGACCGCCACGTCCACGCCGTCCAGGCGCTGGAGCTGTCCGTCCCGGGGCACGATCGCGAGACCGCGCGTCGAGCCCACCCACACCCCGTCCGGCGCGGGCGCGAGGCACCGCACGTCGTCGAACCGGAACGTCTGCCGCACCACCCCGGAGCCGTCGAGGCGGAACAGCGCGGCGTCGGTGGCGAGCCACACCGCTCCGCCGGCCGCGAGGAGGTCGCGCGCCTGCGTGTACTGCAGGCCCGGCCGCGCGGCCCCCGCGGCGCCCTCGCTCGTCACCGCCGCCGCGAGATTCTCAGGCACCCACGTGACCGCGCCGCGACCGCCGGGCGGCACATCGCCGCTGACCCACACTCCCGCGACCCCCGGGGCCAGCGCCGCCGCGCCCGGCGCCGCCAGGCCGAACGCCAGCGTCTCGAACTCGCCGGTCGCCGGATCGACGCGCACGATCCCCATCCCGGTCGTGCCGAAGAAGAGATCGGGCTGATCGGCGGTGCGCGCGGCGGACGTGAAGCGATGGACCCGCAGGCGCGGGTCGAGCAGCAGGAGCGCGCGCATCGCGTCGGCGGCCGGCGCCTGCGCCAGCGCCGCCTCGGGACTCAAGGGGCGCAGCTGCCGGTCCGGCGGCGGCAGGCTCGGAGCGGGCACGGGGGCGCCGAAGCCGCGGGGCAGGAACGCCCATTCCCGCGGGGTCCGCACGTAGATCCCGCCGCCGGGGTCGCGCGCGTCGAGCATCAGATCGCTCACGCCGCCCACCACGCTGCCCCGCTCCCAGCGCCGCGCGGTCGGACCATAGCGGGCGATCCCGTCGTCGGTGGCCAGCCAGACCGCGTCGTCCACGGGATCGGCCAGGGCGGCGCGGACCCGGCGCGCCGGATAGCCGTCGAGCGGAGTCACCGGATACTGCCAGGCGCGCGCGTGGCGGTCGTAGACCAGCAGCCCGCGCGGCGTGGCGCCGTACACGGTGAACGGCGACGCCGCCACGGCGTCCACCTGCGAGAAGTCGGTGATGAGCACGCGCTCATCGGGGCGCCAGAGGCGGGATTGGGACGGCGGATAGGCGGATAGGCGGATAGACGGATCGCCACGCCGTTGCGCCACCGGCCCCATGAGCGCGAGTGCCATCAGTGCGACCAACCATCCGCCCATCCGCCGATCCGCCCATCCGCCAAACCTCATGCCGTTTCCGGCGACTCGAGGACGGTGAGGATCGGAGGTCCGAGCGCGCGCACGCCGCCCCAGGCGCGCCACACGTCGGGCAGGGCGGCGAGGACGTCGGCGGGACGCAGGCTGCGGGCGGTCCACTGGCGGGCGCCGTGCTCGGCGGCGCGCCCCAAGGCGTGGGCGCCGAGCGCGGCGGCCTCGAGCGGCACGCTGCCGCGCCCCAGAAACGCCCCCACGAACCCCGCCAGCAGGTCGCCGCTGCCCCCGGTCGCGAGCCCGGGATTGCCGCTGGCGACCACGTGGATCGGCCCACGCAGCTCGGCGATCACCGTCGGGACGCCTTTCAGCAGGATGGTCCCCTTCAGCTTCAGCGCGGCCTTGGCGACGGCCGCCCAGCGGTCGTTCGCCGCCTCGTCGGCCAGCTGGTCACCGCATAGGGTGCGGAACTCGCCGAGGTGCGGCGTGAACACGAGGGGGCGGGAGGCGGTGGAGGTGGTGGAGGAGGCGGCGTCGTACAGGGCGAGGGCGTCGGCGTCGAGCACGGCCGGCACGGGCCGCCGCGCGAGGATGGCCGCGAGGAACGGCGCGCGCGCCGGCTCGCGCGACAGGCCCGGACCCACCACGATCGCGTCCGCCCAATCGAGCGCCTCGAGCACGGCCGGCTCCGGCTCGCCCGCCAGCGCCGATTCCACGGTGAGCGCGTCGGGCAGGCTCGTGCGCGCCGCCTCCACGGTCTCGCGCGCCCCCACCAGCTTCACGAGCCCGGCCCCCGCCGCGAGCGCCGCCCGCGCGGCGTGCAGCGCCGCGCCCGTCATCCCGGCGGCGCCGCCCACGACCGTGACCCGGCCGCGGTCGCCCTTGTGCATCCGCGGCGAGAGCTGCGGCAGCCGCTCGGCCGCCCACGCGTCGGTGACGAGCAGCGGCCACGCGGGATCGGGCGGCGGGAACCCGATGTCGACGACGACGATCCGCCCGCACCACTCGCGCGCGAGCAGGTGGCCGCGGCGCGGGCCGCCGAAGGTCACCGTGAGACGCGCCCGCACCGGCCCGTGCGCCTCCCCGCTGGACAGGTCGAGGCCGGTCGGCCCGTCGAGCGCGACCACCGGCGCTCCGTGGCTCACGATCCGCTCCGCCAGCGCCAGGACGTCGCCCCGCACCGGGCCCGCCGCGCCCGTGCCGAGCAGCGCGTCGAGCACGAGCGCGGCGGCGGGCCACGGCTCGTCGCGCGCCAGCTCGCGCACACCGTCCAGCCGCGCCAGGGCGCGGGTATCGATCGCGTCGTCCGTCTTGGGATCGAGGCCCGCCACCCACACCGGGACGCCGGCGACGTGCAGGGCGCGCGCGACGACCCAGCCATCGCCGCCGTTGTTCCCCGCCCCGACCACGACGCCGGCCCCGCGCTCCAGCACCTCGGGGTGCTCCCGCACGAGGACCGCCGCGACCGCGCGCCCGGCCGACTCCATGAGGACGCGGCTGGGAATGCGAAACTGTGTGCGGGCGAGGCTGTCCCACGCCGCCGCCTCGGGGGCCGCGAGCACCGGGACGAGCTTCACGGGATCACGACCGCGCCGTACCCCACCACGGCGCTCTCGTCGCCCGTGACCCACCCCGAGTGCCGGTAATCCAGCACCTCGGCGTGATCCGCGCCGAGGGCGCGCGCCGCGGCCAGCACCGTCGCGGTGGGCGCCCGGCCGCACATGGAGATGCGCTCGTCCCGGCAGCGGCGCAGCAGCTCCGCACCGTCGAGCGCGCGCACCGCGGCGAGGGCCTGCGCGTCCTTCAGCTCGCCCACGGGCGCGGGCTCGTAATGGTTCAGGTCGCTCGAGGCGAGCAGCAGCACGGGCTCGGGCCAGTGACGCACCAGCCCGGCGAGCGCGTGACCCAGCGATTGCGCCGCCTCCCAGTCGTCCCATGCGAGGACCAGCGGCACGATCCGCACGTCGGCCCGCAGCAGCTGGAGAAACGGCAGCTCGACCTCCACGGCGTGCTCGGCCCGGTGCGCCTCGTGGTCCACCCCGACGATCGGACTGGCGCGGAGCAGCTCGGCCGCGAACGTGTCGTCCACCGGCACGTCGCCGAGCGGCGTGCGGAACGCGCCGGCCTCCCACAGGGAGCCGCCGCCCGGCGCGCGGCACACCCCGGTGTGGTTCGGGGCGAGGATGACGACGAGCCGCGGCAGGGCGAGCCGCGCGAACACGTGGGCCGCGGTCAGGCCGGAATAGACGTAGCCGGCGTGTGGGGCGACGGCGGCCCGGGCCGTGCGGGGAGGGCCCGGGCGCTCCACGACGCCGAGCAGCTCGCGCACGGCCCGCTCGAGCGCGGCCCGCTCCGCCGGGTAGAAGCGCCCGCTCACGGCGGGCGCGCGCACCTGAGACAAGCCTATTTCTGACTCTGGCCGATGGCCCGCCCGAAGGAAATCTCCCCGTTGTCGATCCGGACGTTGAACCCGCAGTCCGGATTCGTGCACACCCACGCCTTGTAGGTGATCGGGGCCCCGTCGCGGCCGTAATCCGACAACGGGATGAGCAGACCGAGCTGGCACTTCCGGCAGGCGGGCCACTCCCTCGCATCCATGCGGCACCTCCCCTTCCCCGCGTCCCGCGACTACGCGCGCTCCAGCCCGGGCCAGGGATAGCCGGCCCGGAAGACCTCCGCGAAATCGTACACGTGCTCGAAGTCCTCGATCCGGTCGGTAGGCTGCCGCGCGAGCAGCCCCACGTCGATGAGGAGGAACACGATCGCGCCCAGATCGGCGGTCGTGCGGACGCCCCAGTACGTGAGGACCGTGTGGGCCAGGAGCCCGAACTGCTCGAGCGCGAGATCGCGGCACGCCCAGGCGAGCTCGGCGCCGCTCAGATGGCGCCGCGCCGCCAGCTTGCGCTGCGCCGCCTCCAGCGCCGCCAGCACGAAGAGATAGGCGCGCTCGTGATAGCGCCCGTCGATCGTGCGGAGGCGCTCGAGCGCGGCATCGAGATCCGGCGCCTCGCTCACAGCGCGGCCCCTCCACCACCCAGGCGATGGTCGGCCGTCACGCGGGGGCGCCGCGGTCCCTTGGACCGCGCCTCCTCCTCGAGCAGCGCGTGCTGCAGCACCTCGTCGAGCGTCTCGACCGGCAGGATCTGGATCAACTTGGTCACCTCGTCGGGTACGTCCGCCAGCTCCGCCTGATTGCGGGCCGGTACGAGCACCGTCTTGACGCCCGCCCGCGCCGCGGCCGTGAGCTTCTCGCGCAGGCCGCCCACCGGCAGCACGCGCCCGCGCAGCGTCAGCTCCCCCGTCATGGCCAGGTCGTGGCGCGACGGCCGGCGGCACAACAGCGAGGCCAGCGCCGCCGCGATCGTGATCCCCGCCGACGGCCCGTCCTTCGGGACCGCCCCCGCCGGCACGTGTACGTGCACGTCGGACTGGTTGAAGGCCTCGGGCGGAATCCCCAGCGCCCCGGCCCGGGCCCGCAGCAGGCTCCAGGCCGCCTGCGCTGATTCTTTCATCACGTCACCCAGCTGGCCCGTGAGCGTGATCACGCCCCGCCCCGGCATCTGGATCGCCTCGATGAACATGATGTCGCCGCCCACGGGCGTCCACGCAAGCCCCGTCGCGACACCCACTTCGGGCGCCCGGCCCGCCTCTTCCCCCAGCACCTTGGGGTGCCCGGCGTAGGTCTGGAGCGTGTCGGGGCTGATCGTCACCGCCGTCGAGCGCCCTTCCACCACCTCCAGCGCCACCTTGCGCAACACGCCGGCGATCTCCCGCTCCAGCTGCCGCACGCCCGCCTCGCGCGTGTACTCGCCGATGAGCCGCTCGAGCGCGCCCTGGGTCACCTCGGCGCGCTGCGCGGTGACACCCGATTCCTTGAGCTGTCGCGGCAGCAGGTAGCGGCGCGCGATCTCCAGCTTCTCGCCCGGCGTGTAGCCGGGGAGCGTCAGGATCTCCATCCGGTCGAGCAGCGGGTCGGGAACGGGCGCGAGACTGTTGGCGGTGGCGATGAACATCACCCCCGACAGATCGAAGGGCACCTCGAGGTAGTGGTCCACGAAGGTCCCATTCTGCGCCGGATCCAGCACCTCGAGCAGCGCCGCGGTGGGATCGCCGCGCACGTCGGCGCCCATCTTGTCCACCTCGTCCAGCATGAGGAGGGGATTGCGCGTCTCGCACTTCTGGAGCGCGTGCAGGATGCGCCCGGGCAGCGCGCCCACGTAGGTCCGACGGTGACCCCGGATCTCGGCCTCGTCGCGCACCCCGCCGAGCGACACGCGGGTGAACTTGCGCCCCAGCGCCTCGGCGATGCTCTGCCCCAATGAGGTCTTCCCCACTCCCGGAGGCCCGACGAAGCAGAGGATGGAGCCGCGCGCCTCGGGATTGAGCGTACGCACGGCCAGGTACTGTAAGATCCGCTCCTTCACCGCGGCGAGATCGTAGTGGTCGCGCTCCAGGATCTCGCGCGCCGCTTTCAGGTCCAGCCGGTCCTCGGACACGCGGGTCCACGGGAGCGCGGCGAAGACCTCGAGATACGTGCGCGCCACCTGGTACTCGGCCGACTGCATCGGCATCTGGCGCAGCCGCTTCAGCTCGCGGTCGGCCACCTTGCGCGCCTCCGCCGACAACCCCGCCGCCTCGAGCCGCTTCGCCAGGTCGTCCAGCTCGTCGTCCGACTCGTCTTCCCCCAGCTCCTGCCGGATCACGCTGAGCTGCTCCCGCAGCACGTACTCGCGCTGCGTCTGGTCGAGCCGCGCCCGCGTCTTCTCCTGGATCTGCGAGCCCAGCTCGAGCACCTGCAGCTCGGCCGCGAGCAGCTCCGTCAGCCGCTCGAGGCGGCGGTTCACGTCGCCGAGCGACAGCAGCTCGGCCTTGGCGGGGAGGGCGAGGTCCAGGTTCGCGGCGACGAAGTCGGCCAGCTTCCCGGAGTCGGTGATGCCGGCCAGGATCTCGTGCAGCTCTTCGCCCAGATACGGCGCGATCTCGATCGCCCGCGTGAACTGCGCCTGGACGCTGCGCTTGAGCGCCTCGGTCCGCGCGTCCGGTGCGAGGTGCTCGGAGAGGAGCTCGCACGCCGCGGTGAGCCACGACTCGCCGGCCTGCACGTCGCGGAGCGTGACGCGCTCCAATCCCTGCACCATCACCCGCATCGAGCCGTCGCCCGGCTTGAGCAGCCGCACGACTGCCCCCAGCGTCCCGACCTCGTAGAGGTCGTCGGGCAGGGCCGTCATCACGGCCCCCTCGGCCGGCTCGAGGCCGCCGGTCGCCCGCACGATGCCGAGCAGCACGCGCTTGGACGGGCTCTGCACGACCTCGTCCACCAGCTGGACGGCGCGCGGGTCGGTGAGGGAGAGGGGGACCAGCACGTGGGGATAGACGACGAGCTGCCCCAGGGGAAGCAGCGGCAGGCGCTCCACGTCAGCCGACCTTCACGGCGCCCGAGCGGCGCTCGGGCAGCTTGGTCACGCGGACCTCGAGGAACCCGGCGTCGTAGTTCGCGCGGACGCTGGCCGGGTCCACCGGCGCCGGGAGCCGGAGCCGGCGCTCGAAGGGCCCGACCTGGACCTCCATGGAGTGATAGTGCCGCTTCCCCTCCTGATGCGGCCGTCGCTCGCCCCAGATCCGCAGCACGTCGTCCACCAGCTCCACCTGCACCTCGTCGGAGCGCAGCCCCGCGATGTCCATGTGGACCACGTATTCGGTGTCGGTCTCGAACAGATCGGTGGGAGGGCGCCACTTGTTGGACGCCACGAACCCGACGGGGCGGCCGTGTGCCACCTCGTTGAAATAGACCTCGAGCTCGTCGGCGGAGCCCAGGAAAAAGGCGCCCCCGCCGGAGCGCCGGCCCGACCCGGTGTCAGCCATGGGGGACAAGATAGGGTGTCGCGTGGCGGGTGTCAGGAGTGCCGGACACTTTGGGGGCGTGGGGGCGTCGGGGCGTAGGCGGGCGCACGCTCCCGACGTCCCGGCGCCCCGACGTCCCGAACCTGTGAGTCAGATCACTGCAGGTACCTGGTCCACACCAGCACGACGCCGCAGTCGGTATCGAGCGGCTGATAGCGGCCCGGCGCCTCGACGCTCCGCACGTACACCTCCACGCCGACCATGTCCTCGGGGCGATAGGCGCCCAGCGCTTCGGGGCTGGATCGCAGGCCGTCGATCCAGATGGCGGGAGTGCAGCGGCCCCGGGCCGCCCCGGGGGCCGGCAGGAGAATGGAAAAGCTCGTGGCGCTGCGGCCGGCGACGGTGACCTGGGGGATGTTGGAGAACACCGAGCGCACCGTGGGTCGGCGCCGCAGCTCCTCCTCGCCCAGGGTGTACCCCATGCCCAGCCGGCGCCGCTCCTCGAACAGCCGCAGCGCCAGCGGGCGCACCCCCCGGACGGCGATGCTGTCCAGCGTGACCGGCGCGCGCGCCAGCTCCACGCGTGCCACGGCGGTATCGCCGGCGCGCAGATCCACGGCCTGCTCGAAGGGCACGTGCCCGACGGCCCGCACGCGCAGCCACTGCGTCCCCGCCGGCAAGTCGGCGAGCGTGAACCCGCCATCTTCGCCGGAGCGCGTCGTGCCGGCCTCCTCGACGGCGACGCGCGCCGCGGCCACGGGGCTCCCGTCGAGCCCCACCACGGCACCGCGCAGCGCCGCGCCGCGCGCGCCGTCGCCCACGGTCAGGTCGCGCCGCGCAACGAGGCGGACGCGCGGGGGCACCTGAATCGGACCGGTCGAATCCGTGGGCACGTAGGCTCGCACCTCGAGCCGCATGTCGGCCCCCACGCCGCAGGCGTAATAGACACCCGAGGAATCACTGCGCACCTCGGCCTCGCGGGTGTCCACCATCACCTGCGCCCGGCCCACGCGCTGGAGCGTGAGCCACGTGACGATGATGGGCGCCCCGGCGAGCCGGCGTCCCGTCCGGGCGTCGCGGACGACGCCGAAGAGGATGCCGGAGTCGGGAGGCACCGTGGCAGGCGTCGGGCAGGCGCGACTCCACAGCGTGGCGAGCGAGGGAACCGCGAGCATCACGATCGCCGTGTCGCCAGCCACGACGGTCACCGCCGCCGCCACGTTGTGGAGGCCTGCGGAATCCAGGCCGGGGTGCACGAGCGCCAGCACGTGGCGCCCGGCCGGCACGCTGTCGATCCGGAACCGCCCGGCCGCGTCGGTCGCCGCCGTCCGGCCGGTCCCGCGCACCCACACCTCGGCGCCCGGCAGGCCGGCCCGGAGCAGGCTGTCGAACGCGACGCCGCGGATCGTGCCCACGCCGCCCTCCTGCGCGGCCGCGGAGCCGATGCCGGCGACCAGGGCGATCAGGGGGGCGGCGCGGCGGCCGGGCCGCACCGTTCTACGAGCCGGGACCCGACGCGTCCAGCTCGACCTCGACGCCCCCGACCATCCCCGCGACCCAGTTGTAGAGGGCACAGCCGATCGCCGCGAAAATGAATCCCATCACGCCGTACAGAATCGGCAGCACGAGCGCGAACCCGATACCGAATCCCGCCTGGCGGGGAGCGGCCAGCGCGACAATCACGAGTATCGGCAGGAAGATCAGCCCCATCACGGCGTAGAGCAGACCGATCACTTTCGCCGTCTGGGCGATCGAGAAGCGTCGAACTCGCTGAACCATGAGGCCTCCCCGGAGCAGAGGGTGCGGACGACCGGCCGAGTGGTACGGGGCTAAAGCTGTGAACCGGTGCGTGGTGGCGCAACCGCCCCCGCGTCAGAGTGTGCCGACCCGCCCCGCGCGCGGCCGGCCGCACGCCACGCAGGAGG
>Ga0187892_10004607_pt1 | contig 22914 bp, 18 predicted proteins | sample MA1701073metaG_FD_139345 | JGI IMG/M metagenome (GOLD analysis project Ga0187892, IMG submission 139345) | Bio-ooze microbial communities from a basaltic lava cave in the Kipuka Kanohina Cave System on the Island of Hawaii, USA - MA170107-3 metaG ... | reverse complement strand
GCTTGCTCCTCGGGGCGGCACCCCTACCATCGACGTGAGCGAAGCGAGTGACAGCTCTGCTGGCACGAGCTTCGCCGCGACAAAGGCGCTACGTGTTCGTGTTACCTTGATTTGAACCGTGCCGTTTTTTCTTTGTTCTCTCGGCTCCCCCGGGGACATAGAATAGCCGGCCCATGATCTTCAAGATGCTCGTCGACGGAGCCTGGACCGACGCCCGCTCGGGCCGCACCTGGACCGTCGCCAACCCCGCCACCGAGGAGGCCGTCGCCGACGTCCCCTTTGGGGGCACAGAGGACGCCCTGGCGGCCGTCGAGGCCGCCCGCCGTGCCCAGCCCGGATGGGCCGCCAAGACCGCCTACGAGCGCGGCGCCCTCCTGGCCCGCGTCGCCTCCCTCGTCCGCGAACGCGCCGACGAACTCGCCCCGATCATGACTCGCGAGTGCGGCAAGCCCGTCGCCGAAGCACGCCGCGAGTGGGGCCTCGTGGCCGACATCTTCGACTGGTTCGCGGAGGAAGGGAAGCGCGCCTACGGACGAAACATCCCCGCGCGGCAGCCCCAGAAGCGGATCTTTACGCTCCCCATGCCCGTGGGCGTGGCCGCCACCATCACCGCCTGGAACTTCCCGGCCTTCCTGCCGGCGCGCAAGTGGTCGGCCGCCCTCGCCGCCGGCTGCGCGGTCGTGGGACGCCCCAGCGAGCTGACCCCCCTCTGCTCGATGGCGCTCGCGAACCTGCTCGTCGAGGCCGGCGTCCCCCGCGGCGTCGTCAACGTCGTCAACGGCGACCCGGAAGCGATCGGCAAGGCGTTCCTCGAAAGCCCCGACGTCGACAAGATCAGCTTCACCGGCTCCCAGCGCGTGGGGCGGATCCTGATGAGGGGCGCCGCCGAAGGCATCAAGCGTCTCGCCCTGGAACTGGGCGGCTGCGCGCCCGTCCTCGTCTTCGACGACGTGGACCCCGAGGCTGCCGCCAAAGCCGCGGTCGCCGGCAAGTTCCGCAACAACGGTCAGGTCTGCATCTCGCCGGCCCGGTTCTACGTCCCGCGGGCCGTCCACGCGAAGTTCGTCGACGCCGCGCGCGAGGAGATCCGCAAGCTCGTCGTGGGCGACGGCCTCCGGCCCGGCGTGACGCAGGGGCCGCTCGTCACCGCCGCGGGCCGCGAACGCGTGGAAGCCTTCGTGGGAGACGCCGTCGCCAAAGGGGCCCGCGCCGTGGCCGGCGCGCGCCGGCCCCCGAGCTTCTCCCGCGGCTACTTCTACGAGCCCACGCTGCTCACCGACGTCACCCCCGACATGAAACTGTTCTGCGAGGAAGTCTTCGGCCCGGTCCTGCCCGTGAGCGCGACCGACGGCTTCGAGGAGGCGCTCCGGCAGGCGAACGACACGCCGTACGGCCTGGCCGCCTTCGTCTTCACACGCGACCTTTCGGCGGCGATCCGCGCCTACGAGGGCCTGAAGTTCGGCATGGTCGGCGTGAACGACCTCACCCCCGCCACCATCGAAGGGCCCTTCGGCGGGGTCAGGCAGAGCGGGTTCGGTCGCGAGGGCGCGGTGGAGGGCCTCCAGGAGTTCCTCGAAACCAAGTTCGTCTCGATCAACCTCGGATAGTCGGATGACGCACGGACTCGGCGCCCGGCTGACCGAGTACGGCGACCGCGAATTCGCCCTCTTCCTCCGCCGCGCCTTCGCCAAGTCGATGGGACTGAGCGGCGAGGCCCTGGGCAAGCCCGTCGTCGGCATCGTCAACACCTACAGCGAGCTCAACAACTGCCACCGCGGCTTCCGCGAGCTCGCAGAGGCCGTCAAGCGCGGCGTCTGGCAGGAGGGCGGACTGCCCGTCGAATTCCCCACCGTCTCGCTCGGCGAAGTCTTCCTCACGCCCACGAGCATGCTCTACCGGAACCTGATGTCGATGGACGTGGAGGCGATGCTCCGCGCCCAGCCCCTCGACGCCGCCGTCCTCATGGGCGGGTGCGACAAGACCGTCCCCGCCCTCCTCATGGGCGCGGCGAGCGCGGGCGTCCCGGCGATCCTCCTGGTCGCCGGCCCCATGCTGACCGGGAGCGTCGACGGCGAGCGCGTCGGGGCCTGCACCGACTGCCGCCGCTTCTGGGCCCGCTTCCGCCGCGGCGAAATCGACCGCGCGACGGTCGACCGAGCCGAAGGGCAGCTCGCCCCGACCGCCGGGACCTGCGGCGTCATGGGAACGGCGAGCAGCATGGCCTGCGCCGCCGAGGCGCTGGGGATGATGCTCCCCGGCGGCGCCGCCGTCCCTGCCGTCCACGCCGACCGCCTCCGCCACGCCGAGGAATCCGGAAGGACGGCCGTGCGCCTCGCCGCTTCCCGCCTCACGCCGGACCGCATCCTGACGCCCGCGGCCTTCGAGAACGCCGTCCGCGTCCTCCAGGCCGTCGGCGGCTCGACCAACGCAGTCATCCACCTGACAGCCGTCGCGGGCCGGGTCGGCATCCGGCTCGACCTGGCGACGCTGAACGCGATGGCCGACTCGACGCCGGTCCTCGTCGACCTCAAGCCGACCGGCGAGGGCTACATGGAAGACTTCCACCGCGCGGGCGGGCTGCCCGTCGTCCTCCGGGAGCTCCGCGACCGGCTCAAGCTCGAGGCACTCACGGTCACGGGGAAAACGTGGCGCGAGCTCCTCGAAGGACCCCATACGCACCCGGGCTGGCAGACCGTGGTCCGGCCCGCGTCCAAACCGCTCCGGCCGGACGGCTCCCTGGTCGCCCTCAGAGGCACGCTGGCTCCCGACGGGGCGGTCCTCAAGCGCTCCGCCGCGAGCCCGGCCCTCATGAACGCGACCGGCCGTGCGGTCGTCTTCACGTCGCTCGAAGACCTGGTGGCGCGCGTCGACGACCCCGCGCTCGACGTCCGGCCCGAGGATTTTCTGGTCCTTCAGAACGCGGGTCCCCTGGGCGCCCCGGGGATGCCCGAGGCGGGGATGCTCCCGATCCCCAAGAAGCTCGCGGGCGTCAAGGACATGGTCCGGATCTCGGACGCCCGCATGAGCGGCACCGCGTTCGGCACGGTGGTCCTTCACGTCTCCCCGGAGGCCGCGGCGGGCGGCCCGCTGGGTCTCGTCCGGACGGGCGACCGCATCGAGTTGAGCGCCGACAAGCGGCAGCTCAACCTGCTCGTGGAGGAGAGCGAGCTCCGCGCCCGCGCCTCGGACCGCCGCGCCCGCCCGGCGCCCGCCCGCGGGTACGAGCGCCTCTACGTCGAGCGCGTCCAGCAGGCCCACCTGGGATGCGACTTCGACTTCCTCCGGCACGAATCCCTCCAGGCCTAGAATGAGCCGGGCGGAGCCCTCGAAATTGTCCCCGCGGGATGAATCCTGATTTCCTTGTCGAACCTTTGGGGGATCGTTACTGTGGGAGGGCCTGGGGAGACACGTCCGATGACCGACCGGGCGCCGAACGTCGAGGCGGGGGTCCTGGAGGACCTCCTGTGCGTCGAAAGATGCAGCACGCTGTTCGGGCACGGCGGCCCCCGCCCCGAATTCTGGGAAACGTACCTCCTCCTCCGCTCGAATCGCGATTTCTTTCGGGCCGAGGTGGAGCGGGTCGCCGCGCTCCGGCAGCACGGCCGGGATGGCGGGCTCGACGCGTCCCTGCTGGCCCGCCTCTCGGCCATCCGTCTTGAGTTCTATCCGCTGGCCAAGCGGCTCCGCGAATTCCTGGCCAAGTCGTCTGCCCTCGTCGAGGGGATTCGTCTCGAGTTGGCGCTCGTGTTCATCATGAGCTCCCCGCAGGGACGCGATACCGCCACGCGGTGGATGTCCGACCGCTCCGGAAACGCCGAGGAAGCCGCGATCCGGCTCAAGGTGATGGGCCGGCTCGCCGACGCCTACTGCCGCGCGATCCTCGAGAGCCGGAAAGTCGCCTGGGCGTCGGCCGTCGCCGCGACGCCGAGGAGTGCGTCGGCGGAATCGGCGTCGCCGGTGGCGCCCCCGCCGCCGAATCCGGAGCCCGTGGCCGTGCCGGCCGCGGTTGCGCCGCCGCCGCCGAAGCCGCTGCCCTCCCCGATCACCCCGCCGCCGGTGAAGACGGCTCCGGCGGACGTCGACTCCACCGTCAAGGTCCACCCGCTCTTCCTCGAAGACCTTCGCCGTGTCCTGTCCGCGCGGCGCCTGCTCGACGGCATGAAACCCGCCGTGGAACTCTGGGAGCTGGTCACGCTGATCCTGGCGCTCCGGGACGAGACGCGGGCGTCCATCGCGGAGCTCGAACGCCTGCGGAAGCTGGGAAAGCCGGGGGAGTTCGCCGGGGAGGCCTACAACTTCCGGCAGAAAACTACGCGCATGAAAGAGCGCTACGGGGCCGTCGTCGAAGAGCTCCGCCGATACCTCCAGGAGCTGTTCGGCTCCTGGTCGGGCGAGACGGAGGAGCTGGTGCTCGCGCTCATGATGGCGACGGCGCAGAGCCGCCACCGGATCCGCCAGTGGCTCGAGAGGCGCGACGAGTGGCGCGAGGAGGCGATGCACTGGTCCCGGCGGCTCCTCGAGCGGGCCCGCGGCTATCAGGAATCCCTCCGCCAGGAAGCGGCCGGCGAAACCGCCGCTAACAAAACAAACCGTTTGTTTTGTTAGGCGATGACCCGCGTCTGCTGGACCTTCGTCCTGTTGCTCACCGCAAGCTGCGCGAAGACGCTCTACAACCCGACGCCGCCCCCGCGCCCCCGGCCGCCCACGCCCATGCGCCCCAACATGACCGGCGCGTACGGCCCGTGGCTCGCCGACACGGTGCTGGGCGACGGGCCCGCGCGGCTCTCCTTCCGCACGGGCCGGTGGGCGGCCGACCTCGACCTCTGGCGCGCGGAGGCCCGGCGGCGCGTTCTCGAATGCATGGCGCCCGTCGACCTGGGCGGGCGGCCCGAAGTCCGAGTCGACGCGCAGGCGGTGTACGACGGACTTCACGTCGAGCACCTTTCCTGGCAGCTGCCGGGCGGCCCGCGGACGGAGGCGGTGTTTCTCAAGCCCGCGGGCGCGGCGGGGCGGCTGCCCGGCGTCCTCGCGCTCCATGACCACGGCGGGAACAAGTTCATGGGGTGGCGGAAGATCGTCCGGACCGACGCCAAGCCGTGGGCCGTCCAGGCGAAGCACCAGGAGAACTACTACGGCGGCGTCGCCTGGGCGAACGAGATCGCCAAGCGCGGCTACGCGGTCCTGGTCCACGACACGTTCCCCTTCGCCAGCCGGCGCGTGCGCGCGGCCGACGTCCCGGAGCGCGTCCGCCAGCAGGCCCCGGACCCCGACCCGTCGGACCCGGACGGGATCAAGCGCTACAACGACTTCGCCGCGCAGCACGAGCACCTCATGGAGAAGAGCCTCCTCTGCGCGGGGACGACGTGGCCCGGCGTCTACGTCGTGGAGGACCAGCGCGCGCTCGACGTCCTGTGCGCGCGGCCGGACGTGGACGCCGCTCGCGTGGGGTGCGCGGGACTCTCGGGCGGCGGGATGCGGACGGTGTTCCTGGGAGGGCTCGACGACCGCGTCCGCTGCGCCGTCGCGGTCGGCTTCATGACGACGTGGCGGGACTTCCTTCTCGACAAATGTTTCACGCACACCTGGATGACGTACGTGCCGCTGCTGCCGCGCGACCTGGACTTCCCCGAGATCTTCGCGATGCGGGCCCCCGCGGCGACGCTCGTCCAGAACTGCGTCGGGGACCCGCTCTACACGGTGGCCGAGATGAAGCGGGCCGACGCCATGATGCGCGAGACGTTCGAGCGGGGCGGCGCGGGGAACCGGTACCGGTGCACCTTCTACCCCGGGGGCCACAAGTTCGACCGGGAGATGCAGGCCGAAGCGTTCGACTGGTTCGACCGGCATTTGCGTCCCCCTTGATCCGTTTCGCCCGTGCCGTACAATGGTCGCATGCGTTGGAAGGGCCTCTACCTCCTGGTCGCCGTGCCCCCGCTGGCGGAGTTCGCCGAGACCGGCCGGTGGCCGTCGTCGCCGCAGGATTTCATCACGGACGTCCTTCTCGCGGCGGTGATCGGATGTCTCGTCTGGCTGGTGTGCCGCCAGGCGACGCGGATCGCGACCCGCGTCGACACGGACTCGGTGACCGGGCTGCCCAATTCCACGCGGTTCCATACGGACCTGGAGCGCGAGGTCGTGCGCGCCGAGCGCCACAATCTGCCGATGACTCTCGTCTGCCTCAGTCTGGACAACTTCAAGGCCGCGAACGACGCGCTCGGCCGGGCGGAAGGGGACGCGCTCCTGCGCCAGTTCGCGCGGCTCCTGGTGCAGCACATCCGCACCCCCGTGGACCGCTGCTACCGCGTGGGCGGCGACGAGTTCGCCCTCATTCTCCCCAACACGGACGTCGCCGGGTCGGGCGTCGTCCTCGAAAGGATCCGGAAGGCGGCGACCGCCGAGCCCTGCGAGCTTCCGCGCCACGGCGTGGGCCTCTCGGCAGGCTCGGCGCAGCTCCAGAAGGCCGAGACTCCCCGCGCGCTCGTCCTCCGCGCCGACTCGCTCATGTACGACGCCAAACGCGGCGGCAAGGATCACGTCCGCGTGTAGCAAAACTTCCAGGAAGGATCGTTACACGGATTGTAACGATCCTTCCTGGAAGTTCTGTTACAGTCACTAGCATGCGCGTCCTGATCGCCGACGATTCGCGGGTGATGCGGAAGATTTACCGCGGGGCCCTGGAGGCGATCCCGATCCCCGAGCAGGACGTCCTCGAAGCGTCCGACGGGACGGAGGCGCTCCGGGTGATCGCGGAAGCTCGCCCGGCGGTGGACGTGATCCTCGCCGACTGGGAACTCCCGGGCCTCGAGGGCCCCGCACTGCACCAGAAGGTCCGAGAGAGGGGCAAAGACACGCCCATCATCTTCTGCATCGGTCGCGACACGCGTCCGCCCGCGACGCAAGGGCTCCCGGGAGCGGAGTTCCTCGAGCGTCCGTTCCGGGATGAAACGCTCCAGGACACGGTCCGGCGGCTCGGGGCGGAAGTGCGCGCCCGCCGGCAGAAGGAGGGAGGCGACATCCTCCGGACCGTCATCGCGGAGGTCGACCTGCCGTTCCTGATCCGCCTCCCGGCCCGGCTGATCGAGGAGTTCCTCCGGCTGACGCGCCGCGCGAAGCACCCCGCCGGGACGCCGCTGGTGGCGCCGGGAGAGGTCGTCGATTCCCTGCACGTCGTCACGTCCGGCCAGGTCGACCTGTTCGAGGCCGACGGAAAGAACGTGCAGACCTGCATGGACGGCGACTGTTTCGGCGAGTTCTCGTTCATGCTCAATCAGCCGTCGCGCGTCGGGGCGCGCGCGAAGACGCCGGTCGAAGTCGCGTCCCTTTCGCGGTCCGGACTCGCCGACCTGGTGCGCCGGGAGCCGACGATGGCGGACTACCTGAGCACGCTCATGACGCGCCGGTGGAAGAGCAAGGGAACGACGCGGATCACCCGGGCCGAGCACGAGCTGATGGGAAACCTGGAGTCGATGCCGTTCGCGGACGTCGTCCAGCTCCTCCACGTGACGCAGAAGACCGGGGTCCTCGGTCTGCGGGCGGGGGACCAGTCGGGGGGCGTCTGCTTTCAAAGCGGCGAGGTGGTGCACGCCTGGGTGGACGACCTCAAAGGGGAAGAGGCGTTCTACCGCATGGCGGCGTGGAAGAAGGCGCGGTTCGGGTTCAGCTCCGTGCCCCGCAAGGAACCCCACACGGTGGAGCAGCCGACGATGACGCTGCTCATGGAGGCGATGCGCCGCGTGGACGAAGGCCTTGGGCCCTAGGCCTTAGGCCTTAGCAGATGCATCCCCCTCCCTGCCCTCCCCCCGGGGGACGGTTGGGTGGGGGGCGATTCTGCTAAGGCCTAATCTTGGTGCCAGTCGGGCAGGCTGTTCGAGCCCTCCTTCGTCAGCTGGATGAAGTCGAGGTCGTCGCTCTCCAGGTCCGCCAGGCAAATCTGCCAGGGCCCTTCCGGCGTCGGCGCTCTCGTGAACAGCAGGAGCTTGCCGTCCGGCGAATAGCGCCCGTCATGCTGGACGTCGGCCCCGAAGGTAAGCTGCTCCCAGTTCGAGCCGTCCAGCCCCACCTGATGGACGTGGCCTTTGGTCGTCTGGCAGAGGAGCTTCGTGCCGTCCCTGAACCAGATCGGCGTGCACGACGGCTCCTGGGTCTTGAGCTTCGAGGCGTCCTTGCCCTCCGGGGTGAGCAGGTAGATCGCGATCGCCTCCTCGTGGCGGCTGGCGACGGCGATCCGTTTCCCGTCGGGGCTCCAGGACGGGACGCCGCACCGCTCCCAGCCATCCGGCGTCAGGCGCCGATCCTTGCCGGAGGCGAGCTCGCGGACCCACGCCTGGTTATCGCGAATGAAGACGATCGAGCCGCCGTCCGGCGACCACGCCCCCTGGGACCCCGAGGTTATTTTCTTCGCGTCGGAACCGTCTCGGTTGATGACCCAGACTTCGGGGAAGCCGCCGCGGAGCGTCGTGTAGAGGATCCGCTTCCCGTCGGGAGAGAAGCGCGGGTCGGCGTCCGGGTGCGCGTCCTTCGTCAGGGGCTTCGCATCCTGCCCGGTGGCTTTCATTCTCCAGAGATCCAAAGCGCCGCCGCGGTCGCTGACGAAGACGATCGTCCCCTTGAGGCGTGCCGGGTCGATCTTGCCCTTCCCCTGGACCGCAGCCTTCGCGGGTTCCGGGATGACTTCGGCGGCCGCGGGGAGTTTACCCGCCGTAGCCGACACGTTCGCCGGCGAAGGCGGGGCGGAGGCGCTCCGCACCCGCCTGAACCCGTAGCTGTCGGCGCCGAAGCAGGCGTCCGTGAAAACCGGGAACTCCTTGTGCCGGTACGCGGCGCGGCACTTTTCGGCGTCCGACTCCCACGCGCCGCCGCGGAGCACGCGCTGCTTGCCCGACGCGGGGCCGCGCGGATTCTCCCTGGCGCTCTCCTTGAAGTACCCCTCGTCGTACCAGTCGTGGCACCACTGCCAGATGTTGCCGTGCATGTCCAGGAGGCCCCAGGCGTTCGGCGTCTTGCGGCCCACCGGGTGGGTCCGGCCTTCGGAGTTCTGCTTGAACCATGCGTGCCGTCCGAGCTTCCCCGCGTCGTCCCCAAACCCGTAGCGGCCGGAGGAGCCGGCGCGGCAGGCGTACTCCCACTCGGCCTCCGTCGGCAACCGGTAGCCGTTCGCCTCGAAATCGCACGTCCAGGTGGCCGGGTCGTAGCAGGGCTTCAGGCCGTCGAGCTCGGAGGACGTGTTGCAGAACCGCGCGGCGTCGACCCATTGGGTCCGCTCTACCGGCGCCTTCGGGTCCTTCCGCTTCGACGGGTTGCGGCCCATGACCCGCTCGAAATGCTCCTGGGTGACCGGCGTGCGGTCGATATAGAACGAGTCGACCTTGACGTGATGAGGCGCCTCGTCCGCGCGGCCCGACGCGTCCCCCATCGGGAACTCGCCGCCCGGAACGAGCACCATCTCTCCGCCCGACTTGGGCTTCAACGTCTCCAGCGTGGGCGCCGGCGTCGTCTCTGTTTTCCCGCAGCCGGCAAGCATCCATAGGAGCAGGCTTGCTCTTCCCGTAATTCGTAATTCGTGATTCGTGATTCTCATTTAATGGTTGGCCCCTTCGTGGCCGGCGGGATTCTTGAGCACTTCCTGGGTCCTGGCGCGCACCTCCTCGGCCACCTTGGCCGCGGCCGGGTCGAGCGCCGCGAGCAACCCCGCCTTCTGGCGCAGGGCGCGCATCACCCAGCGGAGCTCCCCCGACAGCTCGTCCTGGTTGTCGCCGACGACGACCAGGTCCCTCGCGTACTTCTTCACCCGGTCGAGAGCGTCGGGGCCGTCGTAGCCCACGAGCGTCTTCTTGAACTCCTCGTTCATGGCGGCGACGTGCGCGGGCGTTTTCATCTTCTCCTCGCGCGCGGCGAACTTCTCGTCGCCCATCCGGGCGATCCGGTCCAGCTCCTCGAGCCGCCCCCGGATCCCCGGCTGCGCTTTCACGCGCTCGGCGAGGAGGGCGCGGATCTCGCGGAGAAAATCCCGGTAGCGCGTGATGCGCTCGCGGATGTGTTCGACGAAGACCAGGCCCGCGTCGACGTACTTCTCGACGTCCTTCTGGCGCTCCTTCTGGCGGCCCTCGGAGTAGATCTTCGTCAGGTTGTCGCGGACGTTGCACGTGGCGCGGCCCTTGTTGACCTGCTTCTGGCCTTCGAGGTCGAGGATGTACTCGCACGGCCCGACGCCCAGGGTGTTCCGCAGGACGTCGACGACCGTGAAGGTTTCGGTCGACGTCTGCGTCACGCGGCCGACCGGGTACAGCAGTGCCGGCCCCTCGAACGCGAGGGCCCGGTGCTTGAGCGGTTGAAGGTGGCCGCGGCCCTCCGAGTCCGTCCAGCAGGGGTACGGGAATCGGCCCAGGACCGTCGTCCACCGCTCGCGCTTGGGGTTCACCTTATCCGCGCCCTGTCCCATGAAGGACGGCTTCAGGTATTCGCCGCCTTCCTTTTCCTGGAGGAGCATCTCCCAGCTGTCGGTCAGCCCGTCGGCGCGCGTGAGGTCGCACCTCCACTGGGCGGGGAAGGGCATCTTCCAGTCCATGCGCCGCGCCTTGCCGGCCTCGTCGGCCTTGACGTCGAACGAGTGCCAGACCTGCGGGGCTTCGAGGATCGCCACCCACACTTTCGACTTCTTGGTGAACGCCGCGTCGCAGCTCGCGACGGCGCGGCCGGGGCCGTCGCCCGCCAGGTTGACCCGGACGTCCTGCTCGCGGCTTTCGAAGACGGCCGTGACGAGCGCGTCTTCGCGCCCCGCGGGGAGGACCAGGAAGTGCTCGCTCGGGACGTCGATCGACGCGAGCGGGATCTTCCGCGCGTCGAGCACCATGTCGTCCGCGAAGAAGTCCGGCAGGACGACGAAGCGCGAGGCGCATTCCACGCGTACCGCCGCCGCGCCGGCCCCGGGCTGGCCCGCCGTAGCTTCAGCGAAGGCGGGCTGGATTTCGACGCTCGCGTCGCCCCGCTTGAGCTGGAACCGGGCGGACGCCGAGGCGCCCTTGGCGGTCCGGAAGGAAACCTCCAGGGCCGCGCTCCCCCGCGCGTTCTCCGCCAGCGCGAGCGTCTCCAGCCGCGAGCCGGGCTCGCCGTCGGCCAGGAGTCCCAGGCGCAGGCGCTGCGGCCCGCCGCCGTAGACTTCGAGGCCGGACCCCAAGCGCCGCGCCACGACCGTAAGGCGTCCGTTCGTGACCACGGCGTCGCCCTTGAAGGAGGCCGCCGCCTGGCCCCGGGGGATTTCGGTCCATCCGGAGCGCGCCGCCAGCGCCTCCGGCGAAAGGGGCGCCGCCGCGGACTGACCCGTGTCCCAGGCGGCCACCTGAACGAGAAGGACCCACGCGCTCATGGAAGACTCCATTCTACGGGATCAAACCGTTTTCCGGGATAACTCAAGAGTACGCTTGCCAGCTGCTTTTACCTTCGAATCCTCACGTCCAAGAAATCGTCTCGTGGTTTGGGGTTCGGACGATTTCTTAAAGTTTCGGAATCGTCCGAACCCCAAAGCACGAGACGATTCCGAAAGTCACTCCCGGCGCGCCACTTTCCAGGCCTCGCTCTCGAAAATCCGGCGCGCGAGCAGGGCGTAGCCGTCGGACAGCGGGTGGCTCGCATCCGCGTAGTGCTCGCTCGGGAGGACCTCGGGAACCACGTGGGGCACCTTCCGTTCGCGGAGCCAGGCTTCGATCCCGCCCTTCACCCGGAGGTACCCCTCCCGACCTTTCTCGGTGAGCAGATGTTCGTTGAACGGACCCACCAGGACGAAGACGCGGTTGCCGCGGCCCTCGAGGATCTCCACGACGCGGCGGAACGCGCGCCACTGGAGGGACGCGGCCGGGTCGACCCACGCGAAGTCCTGCTTGCGGATGCCTCGCGCGGTCCACGAGACCGCCTCGTGGCGCAGGCCCTCGTCCGGGGGCGGGAGCTTGAGCGTGATCGGTCCGAACGGATTCTCGTACGGGCGCTCCAGCGTCCAGGCGGGCACGCTCATCTGGTTGTAGTACGCGACCTGGAGGTGGCGGGTCCACGCATGGAACGGGACGCGCTGCTCCACGAACGTGCCCAGGCGCTGGGAGCATTCCTCCCGGTAGGCCCCGATCTCGGAGGAGTGCTGCGGCAGCAGTGCGGGATGATTGATGCGGATTCCTTCCCTCCACGCCCGGAGGTCCGCTTCGGGCGACTGAAGCCACATCGGATTGCAGTGAAGGAGCACGTTCTTCCCCGCGATGCCGCCGCCGTAGTGCTCGAGGAGTCCCGTCAGCGCCAGCGGGTGGGCGCCGTCGAGGCCGAGGTTGGCGAACCGCTCTGCGCCGGCCTGGACGTTGAGGTAGTGCGAAAGGGTGTGGTCCCGCCGGACGTACTGACCCCAGACGACCGAGTCGCCCACCACGAGGGTGTCGTACCTCGCCGCGGCGGCGCGGGCCATGCGATCGAAATGCCAGTAGTCCTGGCTGAGGTCGTACGGGATCCGATAATCCGTGCCGAGCTCCAGCCGCTCCAGCCGGCTCCAGAGGCGCGGGGCCAGGAGGTACAGCGCGAGCACGAACAGACCCATGCCCGCCCACTGGCGCCCGCTCAGGCGGACGCCGTTGGCGCTGACGAGACGGTCTTCTTCGGCCGGGATTTCCATGGATCAAAAATCGAAATAGATGAAGGCCTTCAGGCTCGGCTGCGCGAAGACCGAGAGGTAGACGATCATCGCCGCCGCCAGTCCCACCCGGACGGGCGCCGTTTCCAGCAGGGCCTTCATGCGGACGCCGCTCGTGTAGAGGAGCTGATACCCCCAGACGGCGCCGACGATCACGGCCATGAGGAGCGGGAACTGCGGGTCGCCCCACCCGGTCGTGAACATCCGGGTCGCCACCGTCCACGCGTCGTCCAGAGTCCGCGCGCGGAAGAAGATCCACGCGAAGCAGACGAACGCGAAGACGAGGACCTGCTTGGCCAGGCGGGGCACGCGGTCGCGCCAGACGGACGTGCCCTCGAGCTCGCGCGTGAGCACGCGACCCGCCGCGTGGAGGGCGCCCCAGATGACGAACGTCCACGCCGCGCCGTGCCAGACGCCCGAGACGATCATCGTAACGAGCATGTTCCGGTAGGTCGCGAGCTTGCCGTTCCGGTTCCCGCCGAGGGGGAAGTAGAGGTAGTCCTTGAACCACGTGGACAGGCTGATGTGCCAGCGGCTCCAGAAGTCGCCGAGCCCCGTGGCGACGTACGGGTTGTCGAAGTTCTGCATGAAGCGGAACCCCATCGCGTGTCCGATGCCGCGGGCCATGTCGGTGTAGCCGCTGAAGTCGAAGTAGATCTGCCACGCGAAAGCGACCGTGGCGAGGACGAGCGCTCCGGACTGGAAACTGCCGGGGTCGGCGTAGACCTTGTCCACGTAGAGCGCCAGGTAGTCGGCGAGCGCGACCTTCTTGAAGAGGCCCACGAGGAACTGCGAGCCGCCGTCGGTGAGATGCCGGCGGGTGATCCGCGGGGCCTTGTGGAGCTGCGGAAGGAGGTTGCTCGCCCGCTCGATGGGCCCGGCGACGAGCTGGGGGAAGAGCGACACGAACGTCGCGAACCGCAGGAGGCTCCGCTCCACCGGAATCTTCCCGCGGTAGACGTCGATGGTGTAGCTCATCGACTGGAACGTGAAGAAGGAGATGCCCACAGGAAGCAGGTAGGCCATTCCCAGGCCCGTCATCAGGTCCTTCGCCGGGTTGGCGAAGGAGGTGCCGAGGAGGGCGTTCAGGTTGTTCGTGACGAAGCCGGCGTACTTGAAGAACGCGAGGCACCCGACGTTGCTGAGCACGGTGAGGACGAGCCAGAACTTCCTCCGCGCGCCTTCCCGGCCCATCCGCAGGCCGATCCACCAGTCGAGCGTGGTCGTGGCGGCGATGAGGATGAGGTAGTACGGATTCCACCAGCCGTAGAAGACGTACGACGCCGCCAGCAGCCAGAGGTTCATCGGCCCGTTGTACCGGCGCAAGAAGAAGTACACGGGGAAGACGATCAGGAAGAAGACCAGGAAGTCCCAGGTGTGGAAGAGCATCTCAGAAGCCCGATGCCGGATGTCCGATGTCCGATGTCCGATGCCATGCCGCATACGAAGACCTCGGGCTTCGTATCGGGTCGGCATCAGACATCGGACATCTGAAATCGGACATCGGGTCTATTCCATGAGCGCGCGGACATGGGCTTCGGACGCGTTGGCCAGGTTGTCGAGGTTGTAGCCGCCCTCGAGCATCGAGATGAGGCGTCCGTGCGCGGTCTTCTCCGCGATCTCCTTCACGACCCGCGTCATCTTGCCGAAACCTTCGGACGTGATGGCGAGCTGTCCGAGCGTGTCGTTCACGTGCGAGTCGAAGCCGCAGGAGACGAACACGAAGTCGGGCTTGAACGCGAGCGCCGCGGGCTTGAGCTTCTCCTCGTACGCCTTGAGCACCTCCGCGTCGCCCGCTCCCCGGGCGAGCGGCACGTTCAGGATCAGGCCTTCGCCTTTCCCCTTGCCGCGCTCGTCGGCGTCGCCGGTCCCGGGGTAGAAGGGCGACAAGTGCGTGCTGAAGTACATCACCGTGCCGTCCTCGTAGAACGCGTCCTGCGTGGCGTTCCCGTGGTGGACGTCCCAGTCGACGATCAGCACCTTGGCGAGCTTGTGCTTCTTCTGGGCGTAGCGGGCGGCGATCGCGACGTTGTTGAAGAGGCAGAAGCCCATGGCCTTGTCGCGGAGCGCGTGGTGGCCGGGGGGGCGGATCGCGCAGAAGGCGTTCCGGATCTTGCCCTCCATGACCGCGTCGACCGCCTTGAGCACGCCCCCCGCGGCGGCGAGCGCGACCTCGTAGGATCGGGGCGAGACGGGCACGTCTCGGACGTCGATGAAGGTCTTGCCCTCGACGGCCGTCTCGCAGGCCTTGCGGACGCGCTCGACGTAGGCTTCACTGTGGATCTGCGTGATCCATTCGAGGGACGCGGGCGCGGGGTCGATCGCGACCAACTTCAAGTCCTTCTCCCGGAGCCGCTTGACGATCGCCTCCAGCCTCGCCGGACGTTCCGGGAAACCCTCGCCGGTTTTGTGCTCGAGGTAGAGGTCGCCGTAGAGGAATCCCGTCGCCGCCTTCGCCTGGCTCGGGGTGGCTTCGGCGGCTAAAGGCGTCCGCTTGCCCGCCGGAGCCGACGTCGGATCGGCGGAGGCGGGAGGCGGTCGTCGAACGCAGCGGAAGCCCATCGTGTCGGGGGCGAGGCAGGCGTCGGCGAAGCCGGGGTTCTCAGGGACGCGGCGGGCGGCGCGGCAGACCTCGGCGGCCGAGGCCCACGAGCCCCCACGCAGGACGTACTGTTCTCCTTCCGCGGGGCCGCGCGGGTTTTCCGAGGCCGTCTTCTGATACGCGTCCTTGGCGTAGACGTCGTTCGTCCATTCGGCGACGTTGCCGTGCATGTCGTGGAGGCCCCACGCGTTGGCCCGCTTCTGGCCTACGGGGTGCGTTTTCTTGCCCGAGTTCTCGCCGTACCACGCGTGGTCCCCCAGCCGGCGCGCGTCGTCGCCGAAGCCGTACTCGCCGGCGCCCCCCGCCCGGCAGGCGTACTCCCATTCGGCCTCGGTGGGCAGGCGGTAACCGCTCTTCGAGAAGTCGCACGCGGCCGTATTCTCGTCGTAGCAGGGCTCGAGGCCCTCTGCGCGCGACCGGAGGTTGCAGAAGAGCGCGGCTTTCGTCCACGTGATCATTTCGGCGGGGAGCGTCGGCCCTTTGAACTTGGACGGGTTGGGCTCTTTCAGGCGGGCGAAGAGCTCCTGGGTGATCTCGAACCGGTCCATGAGGAAGGCGTCCAGGCGGACGGCGTGGACGGGCTGCTCGTCGTCCTTCCCGCGGCGGCTCCCCATCTCGAACGTGCCGGCGGGAATGAGGACCATCTCGAGCCCGAGCGCCGTCTTGGCGACGGGCAGCGTCCGGGCGGGCGGCTCGGGCGCGGCTTCCGAACACGAGATCAGCGCGAGAAAGGCGAGAGCTCGTTTCATCGCCGGACCCAGTCGGGCTCCTTGTTGGACTTCCCGTCGGTCGTCAGGATCGCGAACTTGTTCTTCTGCGAAACGTCGGCCACGCAGACGTTCCACCCCGGGGCTTCGACGCCGGGGAACTCGGGCAGGAGGCCCTTCAAGTTCTTGCCCTTGAACTTGGGCCCGAAGCTGAACGCGATGAACTTGCCGTCCGGCGACCAGTCCGTGTGGTAGGTCTCCATGGGGTCCTTGCTCTCGACGACGTTCCGGATGTTCGTCGCCTTGGGCGGCTTGGCCGAAAGGTCCAGGTCCGCGACGCCGACCGCGAAGTCGCCGTGACCCCAGGTGATTTGCTTCCCGTCGTGGCTGAGGTCGGGCCGGCAGCCCCCGAGCCCCAGGTCGTAGACGCCCGCGCCTTCGGCCTCGATCGCGAGGATCCCGTGCTTGAATCCCATGCCGCCGTGGACGGTGGCCACGAACCACTTGCCGTCCGGCGACCAGTTGAGCGTGTAGAGGTGGTGGATTTTCGAGTTGTTGGGATGCTCGCGCGTCTGGCCGATCTTGAGGTCGTAGATGTAAATCCCCTTCGTCGCGAAATCCGAGAAGGTGAACTTGTCGAACTCGGCCCTCAGGTAAGCGATCGCGGTTCCGTCGGCGTTCCAGCACGGTTCGCGCGAGTTGTCGGCGACCTTGCGGCGGTCCGTTCCGTCCAGGTTCATGACATAGAGGTTCCGGACGCGCGCGTCGGGTTTGCCTTCGTCGGCAGCGAAGCAGACTCGCGACCCGTCGGGTGAGGCCTTGGGGTAAAGTTCGTCGACGTCTGGCGTCTTCGTCACGTTGACGGCGGCGGAGCCGTCCATACCGACAAGGTAGAGTTCCCAGTTCCCGTCGCGGTTGCTCTCGCAGAGGATTTTGTGAGGGTAGGCGCGGAGCTTTTCGAGGACCTCGGTCGATGGCTCCTGGGGGAACGCGGCGGCGGCCGCAGGTCCGGCGGGAGCGACCTCGGGCGTGGACGCGAGGATGACGTAGAGCGTGAGGAGGAGCCCGGCCGCCGACGCCCAGAGGAGCGCGTCCTTGGGGAGCGACACCAAACGACCCGGGAGCTTTCGTGTCGCGATCGCGACACGAAAGCTCCCGGGTCGTTTCGTGACGCGGTCCCAGAGGTCGGTCGGCGCGGGGAGCGGCCGCAGGTCGGTCAGGCGGTCTTCGAGATCACTCATGGCTGTCTCCGAGCTTCTCCTTGAGCGCGGCCAGGCCGCGGTAATAGCGGTGTTCGAACGCTTTCTCCGACACGCCGGCCACGGCGGCCGCCTCGGGGATCGACAGGTCGCCCCAGATCTTGAGGACCACGGCCTCGCGCTCCTCGTCGGGGAGGACGGGGAGGAGGTTCTCGACGCGGCGCGCCCAGTCGGCCCGTTCGGCGGTGTCGCGGGGGTCCGCGGCGGTTTCGAAGAGCCGGACCGGCCCCGCGCGGCGGGAGCGGAGAGCGTTGAGCGATTCGTTCCGGACGGCGCGGAAGAGGTACGGTCCGGGGGAGTCGACGTCGGGCAGGGCGTCGGCCGCGAGAAGCCGGACGAACACATTCTGGAGCGCGTCCTCCGCGGCCGCCCGGTCGCCCAGGAGCGTCGTCGCATAGAGGAGCAGCCGGTCGGCGTGGCGCCGCCAGAGTTCCTCGCAGGGGTGCGCTTCCATGATGAGAACGGTCTGTTCCATCCCCATAATGACACAGAAGGGGTTGGAACCTCCCGTGAAAAACGTATTATGGAAGGACGATCGGAGGACACAATGAAAGTCGCGCTGGCCTGGCTCCTGACGTTGTCGCTGCAAGACGAGAAGATCATCAAGTTTGAAGCGCCCAAGGAGTGGACGAAGGAGAAGCCGACCTCGAGCATGAGGAAGGCGCAGTACAAGATCCCCGACAAGGAGAAAAAGGCCAAGGAGGCGGAGCTGACGCTCTTCTACTTCGGCCCCAACGCCGGCGGCGTGGACGCCAACCTCAGGCGCTGGGCCGGCCAGATGGGGCAGAAGGAGTACAAGGCCGAGAAGATCGAAGGCAAGTGCAAGATCACCCTCGTCGACCTCACCGGCACGTTTCAGGATACCCTCAACAACACCACGATCGAAGGCGCCCGGATGCTGGCTGCGGTCGTCGAGACGGCCGACGGCCCCTGGTTCTTCAAGCTGGTCGGTCCCGGCGACACCGTGGGCGACTGGCGCGAGGAAACGGTCAAGATGCTCAAGGAAGCCGGTCCCTAACAAAACAAACGGTTTGTTTTGTTAGCGCCTGACGAGCCGCAGGGCTACGTCCTCCGTGAAGGCCGGCGAAGACAAGGCCTTGGGGCCCCCTTCGTGGCTGAACTCCGCGACCTTGTCGACGTCACCCGTCTTCGGGTTGACCCACTCCGCCTTGTAAGAGCCTGCCGGGAGGTCCAGCGTCAGGTCGGTGCGCACCTCCTTCTTCGTTCGCGGGAGGGGGCCTTTCTCCGACCAGTCGAAGTTGATCTGCGCGTCGGTCCGGGCGAGCTTTTCCGTCTTCAAGTCCCGCCCCTCGAAGTACTCGGCCTTCAGGCCCTGCTTCGTCCCGTCCGGCAGGAAGAGCCGCTCCTTGGGGATGATCTGCTTCTTCAGACTCGGGCTTGACCAGGACAGCCGCGCGACCGCCCCGCCGCCGCCCTGGTAATACTCCATGACGAGCGCCACCTTCTTACCCTTCTCCAGGGCGATCGTCGCGCTGTCCTCCTTCGCCGTGTGGTCCGTCCAGTTGTCGATCAGCTTCTGGTCGTTCACCCAAAGGCGGACGCCGTCGTCCGACGTCGTCGTAAACGTGTACGTCTCGGACGAGGGCGGCTCGACGAGGCCCGTCCAGCGCACGGAGAAGTCCTGCCCTCCCAGCGGCTCCCGCACGTAGACCGCGACCTGCTTGCCGGCCTCGGCGAGCGCGCGGACGCTCAGGCCCGGCGTCGACGCCTTGACGGACGCGCCGGCCGCCGGAGCCATCCGCACGAAGTCGAACCCGTGGATGAAGTCCTTGAGCACCTTGAGCTGCCGGCGGAGCGCGGGGCTCCCCCCGCCCGGGGATTTGTACTCGACGAAGGTCCCTTTGGCGTTCTTGTACGTGAACGAGTAGTCGAGGTTGTTGTACAGCGCCCCGCCTGCCAGGATGAAGTCCCACCCTTCCGTGCGGTAGAGAACATCCTCCTTCCCGCGGAAGCCCGTCTCATTTTCGCCGATCGGCTTGTTGAGTCCCCAGTTCATCGCCACCACGTCCGGCGGATGGCAGTAGTGGAAATTGAAAATCGAAATCGCGGGATGCGGGTCCTTCACCTTGGCCCGCCCGTTGGCGATGTTCTGCGAGATCAGGTGTTTGCGCGGGAACTCCTTCTCGCTCTCGACGATGACCTCGGCGATCTTGTATTGCCATTCCAGGGTCACGCCCGCGAAGTAGGGCTCGTTGGCGATCTCGTAGTACAGGTTGTCGAAGTCCTTGAGCTCCTGGACGATCTTCCGCGTCGTGGCGATCTGGACGTCCAGGAGATCTTTGTGCTTGAGGGTGTACACCTCCTCGCGGCCGCATTTCCCCACGCCGTTTACGTTGTTCGAGACGTGCAGGGGCGACGCCTTCCACAGCCCCTCCTCGTAGTTCGGGCACCAGAGGTTCAGCTCGACGACCACGCCGCACTCGGACGCCACCGCCATGAAATGCTTCAGCCGCTTGAAGAACTCCTCGTCCCATTTCATGAGATCGAACTTGTTGCCGCCGTGCGCGTAGCCGGGTTCGCCGCTCCGGGCCCAGGGGGCGATGTACCGCCCGGACAGGGGCGCCAGGGTGTTGTCCGTAATGCCGAAGGACCCCGGCACCTCGCGGTACGTGCCGGCCCACGTCCGCGTGTTGTTCAGGCCGTCCGCTTGAAGCGCCCTCAGGTAGGTTTCGTAATCGAAGTCCAGGTTGAGGACCGCCCCGTAGTGCTCCCCCGAGGTGACCAGGATCGTCGGCTTCCCCCGCCACAGGAAGTAATGCGGGTTGTCCGGGTGAAGCGAAATGGGCGCGTTCTCCTGCGCCACGAGAGCCAGGCACAGCGCCGCGAGGTTCATCTGCGCCCCCAATATATAGTGGAATCCCTTAGGACGCTCGAAATGCCGTAATATCCTTCCGGCTCGCGCTTACAGGTGTGACATGAATCTCGGGGAGACGGTCCGGAAGGTCCTGGAGGGCGACCGCGACGCCTACTCTCACCTCGTCCGCCAGCACCAGGACATGCTCCTCGCCTACGCCGCCTTCCGCATCCCCGACGCGGCCCTCGTCGACGAAGTCGTCCAGCAGACCTTCATCCGCGCCTTCGAGCAGCTCGCCGAGTTCGACCCCGATAAAGACTTCGGCGTCTGGCTCCGGACCCTCTGCCGGTTCATGATCCTGGCCGAGCTCAAGCGGTCCGTCCGCGAACGCGAGAACCGCCGCGGCTACCGCGAACACCTCCAGCTCCAGCTCCTGACCCAAGCCCTCCGCCGCGAGGATGCGCGCCCCGACACGGACCTCCTGGCCCGTCTCAAGGGCTGCCTGGACAAGCTCCAGGAAACCTCGCGCTCCCTCGTGCGCGACCGCTACGAAAAACTCCTCAAGGTCGAGGACATCGCCGCGCGGATCGGCCAGTCGGCGACCTGGGTGGCCACGACCCTCTTCCGCGTCCGCGAAACGCTCCGGAAATGCATGGAAATACCCGCGTGAACGAAGAACGGTTCCACCTCCTGGCCGAGAAGCTTCTCGAGAACAGCCTGACCGAGGACGAGGCGCGGGAAATGCTCGAGGCGCCGCCGGAACTCCGCGATCGGCTCCTCGACGAGGTCGCGCTCGCCGGCCACCTGTCGCGCGTCGAGCGCTCCGCGGGCGCGGACCTCGTGAGCAAAGTCCAAGCGGCGCTCCGCGCTAGAAGCGACAAAGAGGTCATGGTGGAGCGGATCATCGATTGCCTCCCCGACGTCGAGGCGCCGCAGCCGCGGATTCGCCTCCTCTGGGCCGCCGCAGCGCTGGCGGTGATCGGGCTCGGCGTGTGGCTGTTCCTTCAAATGGGCAGGCCGTCCGAAGTCGCCCGCGTCCCTCCCGCCGTCCGGCCCCCCCTCGACCCCGCCGTCCGCGCCGCCGTGGACAAGGCGGTCGCCTACCTCCGCAAGTCCAAGATCCCGTCGGGCTCCTGGCACGGGCCGGTCCCCGCCGAGGAGCTCGGCCTCCTGGCCCTCCACCATGCGGGAGTGCCGTCGGACGACCCCCACTTCGCGCCGCTCCTCCGCCAGGTCCTGGCGCGACCCCTCCAGCGCGTTTACACCGTCTCCGTCCAGGCGGTGCTCCTCCGGGACCTCGACCCCGTCAAGTACCGCGACCGGATCGCCGAGTGCGCGCGTTACCTCGTCGAAAACCAGGCCCCCAACGGTCAGTGGGCCTACGCCAAGCCCCTGCCGCCCGTCCCCGGCAAGGTCCACGACGGTCCGGGCGCGGGAAACAATTCGTGCAGCCTCTTCGCCGCGATGGGCCTCCGCGCCTGCGCCGAGGCCGGCGTCCCCGTCCCGCGCGACACCGTCGTCCGCGCCCGCGACTGGTGGCGTTCCTGCCAGCGGCCCGACCAGGACCGCCAGTTCGGCGGGGACCGGGCGGGGTGGTGCTACATGCGCGAAGAGCCCGACCACCATCCCTACGCCTCGATGACCGCCGGGGGCCTCGCCGCCCTCGTCAGTCTCAACCGCCTGGCCGGCGACGACTCGCGGCGCGACCCGGCCGTCAAGGCGGCCATGAACTGGCTGACCTTCCACTTCACGGTGCACGAGAACTACGGCCCCGTCGAAGACCTCATGGCCAGGGAGATCCTCTCCGACACGCCCAGCCCCACGACGGAATTTTTCTACTATCTCTGGGCGCTGGAACGCGCGGCCGCGGTCACCGGGACCGAGCGGTTCGGCGACCGCGACTGGTACCCCGAGGGGTGCCAGGAGCTGCTCACGCTGCAGCGCGCGGACGGCTCCTGGTACGCGGGCGTCAAGCGGTGCAACCCCGTGTGGGATACCTGCTACGCGATCCTTTTCCTGACCCGGTCGACCCGTCGGCTCGGAGGCTAAATGCTCGCGGTCATCCTGCTTGTCTCCCAGGATCCGAACGGTATCGAATTCTTCGAAAAGAAGATCCGCCCGATCCTCGTCGAGAAGTGCTACGAGTGCCACAGCGCCCGGTCCAAGAAGCTGAAGGGCGGACTCCTCCTCGATTCGCGAGACGGGATGCTCAAGGGCGGCAACCAGGGGCCGGCGCTCGTGCTTGGCAGTCCCGAGAAAAGCCTGTTCGTGCGTGCCATCGGGTGGAAGGACGAAGATCTCCAGATGCCGCCCAAGCAGAAGCTCAGCGAGGCGCAGATCGCGGACCTGACCGCCTGGGTCAAGATGGGCGCCCCCGCCTCCGCCGACTTCGCTTTGGCTACGGCGGGCAAGCCCGATCCGAGGACCGCCAGGGCCGCAGCGGCGCACGCGAAGAGGGTCGGGATGTCGGTCGCCGAAGGAAAGAAGTTCTGGGCCTACCGTCCCCCGGTGAAACCTTCGCTACCTGCAGTCCGAAACACCCCGTGGCCGAAGAACGACATCGACCGGTTCGTCCTCGCGCGCCTCGAAGCCAACGGCCTCCCCCCGGCGCCGCCCGCCGAGCGCCCCATCCTCATCCGCAGGCTTTACTACGATCTCGCGGGGTTGCCCCCCTCTCCCGAAGACGTCGACGCTTTCATGAAGGACACGTCGTCGGACGCGTACGAGCGGGTCGTCGAGCGGCTCCTCGCCGCGTCCCAATTCGGCGAGCGGTGGGGGCGGCACTGGCTGGACGTAGCGCGGTTCGCCTAGTCCCTCACGCTTCGAGGGTTCGTCTTCAAGAACGCCTGGCGCTACCCCGACTATCCCAT
>Ga0187892_10004606_pt1 | contig 22918 bp, 15 predicted proteins | sample MA1701073metaG_FD_139345 | JGI IMG/M metagenome (GOLD analysis project Ga0187892, IMG submission 139345) | Bio-ooze microbial communities from a basaltic lava cave in the Kipuka Kanohina Cave System on the Island of Hawaii, USA - MA170107-3 metaG ... | reverse complement strand
TGCCGCCCAGCTCCAGCCGCCGGCATTGTCCATCTCCAAGCAGCAATGGAGCATTGTGGCCCGCGTTTACATAGGTGAGACGGCGCTCATCCGGATTCCACTCTGCATAGAACAGGGTGGCAAACTTTGCGGTGTCGGTCACTTGATGCAAGTGTTCATTGAGCCGGCGGCAGACGGCACTGGGTTCCGGCGCAGATGGGGCCAGAGCACGGAGCAGGGCTTGAAGGTTGGCCATCAGAATGGCCGCCGAGACGCCTTTGCCGCTGATATCGGCGATCGCAAAAATCAGCCGCCCGTCGGGAAGCGTCAACACATCGTAGTAGTCGCCGCTGATGCCTGCCGAAGGAATGCAGACGGCACTGAACTCTAACCCGCTGCCCGCCGGGAGGTGTCGCGGAAACAGTGCCTGCTGCACTTCCCGGGCAATGTTCAACTCGGCTTCCTTGCGAGCCAGTTCCATCTGACTGGCCTTGAGTTGCAATTGGAGCCGATATAGCACAATCCCTAACACGGCCGCCGCGGCGGTGCCACCGAACGTCAGGCTCCAGGTAAGCAAAACAGCTGCGCCCGGTAAGAAGCCGCGCCCCAGCAGCAACAGCACTCCGGCTCCAGCAAGAAGGCCGATCACGTAGAGTTTGTCTCGCACCTGTATAGTTAATCGGAACTGCACGCGGATTTATAGTGTTTTCCTGACACCTTGGCTGAGAATCCATTCGCTTGGATGCCAAGTGCCTTCTGCCAGATGAAGGATAAGGTGAACGCAGGGATATTTCTCTGGTTCACAACTGGGCTTGAAGGAGCATCAATCGCCGACCGGAGGTCGGCTCCGACGCTCAAGCAGAAATCTAGAACTCGATGGGTTTGTTGGGAGCTAGTAGGAAACGGTCTGGAGCTTCTTGAATTTGGCCGAGTTGAACTTGGCCTGAAGGGCTTTTGGAAAGGCCACGGTCTCGGTCTTACCATCGCTCACGAAAGCCTCACCGGGATGCTTCTCGTAGTAGGCAAGCCAATATTTGAGATCGGGGCCTGGCACCTGAATGCGGGGCAGGTGCAGCAAGTCATAGCCGCTGCTGAATGGCGACTGAGCGGCACCGCCAGCAACCATCAAGATCGCTTCGTGTCGATAGGCAGTACCTTTGAATTCACCCTTAAGAGCAAGTTGAAGATCCTTGGGGTAAACGCCAAACGGCAGTGCCAGCGAGCGAACCGCATACCCGGGCACGCGTTTCTGAATGGCCTCTACAGACTGGGCCAACTGTTTCTGGACCGTCATGTCATCGTACTTCCCAAGGTTGGCATGCCAAAGGGTATGACTGCCTATCTCAAAGCCCAGCGCCACCAGTTCCTTGAGTTTGTCCGCTTCATACTCGGGCTGGCCAAAGAGTTTGTGTGGCTGCTTGGCTTCGGGAAGAACAAAAAAGACTGCCTTGTTAGACCAGTCGGAATGTTGTCGATGGAAGCTGAGTAGCAGTCCCACCGCACAGTCCGGATCGATTTCTTTCCTTCCATCCTTCACCAGATAGCGAAACTGTCCAGGTGAAGAATCGTCGAAGGTCAGCAGCACGGGCTTGGTACCAGCCGGGAGATCGATCTTTCCATCAATAATGTCAGCCATCGCCACAGGGCGATAACCACTCTGATAAAGCCGCTCCAAATCTTGCTTGAAGTTCGGAATCGAACGCCCCCAGCGGGTTTCCTGTTCCTGGATGAGATGGTACTCCAGAATCAGAAAGCGCCCGAGTTCATTGGCTCCCGGCGTGTTCGGTGGCGCACTGGTACCGGTTAGACTTTGATCGACGAAGCTGAAGGTAAGAGTAAGAACGATGAGCAGCGTCGCGAGCGACTGCTTCTGATGTGGATTCTTCATGCGTGTTCGGAGTTGGGTTGGCATTCTACTGCTGGCAAGAAGGCCCAGGCAGACGCTGCAAAGAACGCTTGCCATTTCGGCACTGAGGCTTCGACTATTGCGCGACCTGCGGCTTGGAAACCACCTGACCCGCAACCTGATCGGCACCCGGACGCAAGGCCTTCATCGCATCGGCTGTGTGGGTAAACTTGTTGCTTGGATCCCACAGCAAGTAGCCGCTGCTGCGCGCCTGATCGCAGGCCTGAATTTGAAGTTTGATGTCGTTGCCGTTGTATGGCCGCCGGTCAAATGCATAGTCCCTGAAGTTCTGAAGCCACGGGCGCAACTTCTTCGACTGCCCATCCAGCCGCTTGGCGGCTTTCTCAAGCGTGTAGTAAACCACCTCGCGCGAGTGCTGAACAGGGTTTCGATAACCGGGGATGCCCAGGTGATATCCGGATGGATAGACCATCAGGCACAAATAATCCAAGTGCTTGGCCACTTCTTCAATTTTCTGGCCGATGTCGGTGTCGTTATAGTTCCACGGCGTGTAGCCGAAAATGTCACCGGAAAAATACACATTGTAAGGCAGCAGTTCCTTGGCCGCTGTCTCTAGGAACGTGTTGATGGTCTTGACACGGTTCTCCATGTTGTTCGGCTGCGAATACTTGGCCGACGACAGTTTGCCATCCGTGGGGAAACGCATGTAGTCGAACTGAATTTCGTCAAAGCCGGCCTTGGCAGCCTCTTTGGCGATGGCAATGTTGTATTCCCACACTTCTTTGCGGAAGGGATCCACCCAGGCCAGTTCCTCACGGTCCATCCAAGGCTTCTGCGTTCGGGTATCGGTGATAGCCCATTCCGGCTTGGCATTTGCGAGAATGTTGTCTTTGAAAACGACAATTCGGGCGATGGCGTAGATATTGCGCTGATGCAAGTCCGCCACGAATGCGCGAGCATCCTTGATGGTAGGCAGCCTCAGAGCCCCGATTTCGGCGGCCAGCGGAATGTTGTAGCGGGAACTCAGTAATCCGCGGTCGCCCTTCACGTCAATCACCACCGCGTTGAGATCTGTTTCGTCGATCAAACCAAGAACGCGATTGCGAAGCATCTTCGAACTAACACCAAAGTGGGTCAGGTACAGTCCCTTCGCGTCGAAAGGTTTTAGCGCGACCTTGAGCGTGCGGCTGTCTGTCAGAGACACTGATGTCTGGCGGTAACCACTCGCCTTAATCAAGACTAGCTTGCTGGTGTCAGCCTCTTTCAGTTCGAACTTGCCGTCGGTTCCCGTGCGCACCGCGACTCCATTATGAAAAATGGTTGCGGCCCGAACCGGCTTCTGGTTTTGTGCGTCGACCACCGTTCCGTCCAACAGGGCGAGCGCGCTTGGGGTAGTCTGTGATCCAGAGGTAGATTCGGAAGACGAAGTTGTTCTACCAGTTCCCGGGTTGTTACCGACGGGCGGAACGGCCCCTCCAGTCAGAGTCAGCGCGCCGGGTTGCGTCTGACAGTTTGAGCAGAATGTCGCAAGAATCATCAGTATCAGCAGCTTTCGCATTGTCATCATGGTGTTACGGGCGATCCAGTTCGCCTCGGGTCCTTTCGTCTCCACAGGTATTGTGAGGTCCTTGATTGGCAGTTGGGTCGTATCACTCCGTCGACTGCCATCCCACGCTGCATGTGCATTTTGGCGCCCAACGCGGCAGCCACTGTTTCGTCTGAAGCATTAGGTGACTTTAGGAGGAAGGAACGAAAAACCCGGTGGTGAGGGGAAAACCTGGGGAACTGTGAACGGGGAGGAGAAACACGGGCGATTGGGAGCCGCTTTTGGTTCGGCTTGCCTTTCTGAACTCGCCCTAGACATCGCGCACCGAAGTCACCTCTCTCAATGAGAGAGTGCGATTCTGCGGTACTCGTCATAGAAATCCCAGGTAGGGACGCGCTGCGGTGCGTCCGAGAGTTGGTAGGTACTGCCCGGGCTAAGCTGTCACTGCGAAATCATTTTGCACGTTGAGGCCGGGATCTAGGCCGCGGTGCCGCTATACCTGCTGAACGTCCACCGAAGCTCCCGAAGCCGCGCTTCGGCTTACCGCTTCAGTAAACTGCATATACTTCAAGCCGTCTTCGAAAGTTGTGAACTTAACCATCTCTACGCCACGAATGGCATTGATGAACTCCTCTTCCACCCGCCAGCCAATGGAAAGCTCAGTGGGTATTGCGATCTCATGGAAAGCGGTTTCGCCACGACGCGCGCCCGAAAGCTGCTCACTGGAAGCATCGTAGCGCAGCGTGCCTTCACTCCCAAAGAGCCACACTTCCGGGCCTGGCGCCAGCCCGGTAACCGCGCTGAACTGAAAACGGCCTTGGGCGCCGCAGACCATCTCAGCCAAAATATCCGCGTGGTCCGGAACAGAGATCGTGTTGATCACCCCACTGGAATCCCTTCGCTGCTTGACCGACACTCGCGTCATGGCGCTCACCGTCTTGGCCTCGCCCACCCATCGCATCACGGCTTCGTACCAAATCCCCATGCCAAGAATGTTGAACCCGCTCAGGTCCCGGTTGTGCCTCCAGTGTAGAGGGCTGGTGTGATCCAGAAATCCGGGTGCGTTCGCTCTCACCTCAAGCGCCTGGAGTTCACCCACAAATCCTTCAGCCAGGAGCTTCTGCACGGTGCGGTCAATCTTCAATGTGTAGGGAGACGGCACGACCTGTGCCACCAGGTGCGGATTCCGCCGCGACGCTTCCAACATGAGGCGGGCTTCGGCGGAGTTCATCGCCATTCGGGCCTCGGTCAAGACATGTTTCCCGGCCGCCAGTGCAGCCAACGTCACTGGGCAGTGCAAGTAAGGCCAGGTGCCAATGACCACGGCGTCAATGTCAGCTGACTCAACCAGCTCTTTCCAATGCTGACAGATTCGCGGAATGCCAAACTCGCTAGCGACCTTCTCAGCCGATTCGCGGCTGCGATTGCATACGCTGACAATCTCGGTGCCAGCCTGCGCCTTGAGGTTTGGAATATGGCGGCTGCGAGTGTTCGCGCCCGCGCCAACAATGCCTATGCGGACAGCAGTAGCGGTGGACATGATCTTATTAGGTGACAGGAATCAAAAGTAAGAGCACCAGCGCAGCCGCCAACATGCCGGGGGTGGCGTTCCCTCACATGGGCGGCCCGGCCGGGCTCTTCATGAAGGCACAACGGCATTCGTCAGGCTGCCGATCTTCTCCACCCACACCTCGACGACATCACCGGGTTTCAGGTACTGCGGCGGATTCATGCCAAAGCCCACACCGGGAGGCGTTCCGGTAAAGATCATGTCGCCCGGATCGAGCGTGACATAGCTGGAAATGAACTCAATCAACTTGGGTACCTTAAAAATGATTTGGGTCGTGCTGGAGTTCTGTCGCACTTCTCCATTGACCTTGGTGCCCAGCTTGAGTGCATGGGGATCAGTTATCTCATCCTTCGTTACGATCACTGGCCCAATCGGAGCAAACGTATCGCTGGATTTGGCTCGTACCCACTGACCGTCACTGCGTTGGAAGGCACGCTCGCTGACGTCATGGCCGCAAGTATAGCCGGCAACGTAGTCATAGGCTTCGCCCTGCGGAACCCGCGAGGCCCGTTTGCCCACCACAATCACCAACTCCACTTCGTAGTCGAGCTTGCTGTGGTTCAGCGGAGCCACGATGTTATCGCCCGGACCACAGAGTGTCGTGTAGTACTTGGCGAACATCATCGGCTCGTCGGGAACCTTGGAGCCCGACTCAGCCGCATGGTCTGCATAGTTCAATCCAATACAAATGACTTTGGTTCTTTCTTCCCCAGAGATCGGTCCCAACACGTGGAGGTTGGCACGTTGCAGAATGGCGCCTTTCACCGGCTTCTCCAGCAACCGTCGCGCGGCAACCATCCCGTCGTCGCCCAACTCCAGAAAGGCGCGCATGCTCGAAGGAAGATTAGCTGCCAATGAAAGATCCAACACTCGCTCGGCATCCAGCTCCGCGCCTATTGACCGGCGCCCCCGATGCGTAAAAGCCAGCAATCGCATAAAAACTCCTTTCAGATTGATAAAGACGCCGTGTATTAAAGCCTAAATCTCAAGGCGGTGCAACGATGACCTCAGGCAACGAAAACTTCGGGAGCAGAAGTGCGCACGTTGGTAGTGCGGCACGCCCAGGGACGCTGCGTTACAACGGGTATGCTCTACAACAGACCGGCCAGCGCTGCTTGACGGATTTTGGCAAAGGGGCTAGCTTACGCGGAATTTGATTGGCCGAATCGAGGATGCTCATGCTTGTGATCGATGCTCATCTGGACCTGTCTTGGAGTGCGCTGAATTGGAATCGCGATTTAACTCAGGACGTTACCATTATCCGTGAAGCAGAAGCTGGCATGGACCAGCGAGGTCGGGGCGCCAATACAGTTTCCTTCCCGTCAATGCGCCAGGGTAAAGTGGCGATCTGCCTGGCAACTCTGCTCGCACGAGCCAATCCCAAAGGAAAGAGCCCGATGCTGGACTTCCGCAACCAAACAATAGCGGCTGCGATGGCCCAGGGACAACTCGCGTACTACAGAATTCTCGAGAAACAGGGCTATCTCCGGCGGTTGGACGACTGGCGTTCGATTGAGATGCATTTTGGGGAATGGCAATCGTCTGCCGGCACCAATGCGCCGTTGGGATATATCCTTAGCATGGAAGGCGCTGATCCGATCCAGTCGCCTGAAGACTTGCAGCATTGGTGGAACTACGGGCTGCGCGCCCTGGGATTGGCTCATTATGGCCCGAGCGCCTATGCGCACGGCACCGCCTCGACCGGGGGGCTCACGGCAAGAGGGATTGAACTGGTGCAGCTCATGGATGAACTGGGAATGATTCTCGATGCGACGCATTTGGCGGAGGAGAGTTTTTGGCAGGCATTGGAACTGTTTCACGGCACCGTCATCGCCAGCCATAACAATTGTCGTGAATTGGTTCCAGGAGATCGCCAGTTCTCAGATGAGCAGATTCGCAAGTTAGTTGAGCGGGATGCTGTCATTGGCGCTGCTTTTGATAACTGGATGCTCTATCCAGGTTGGGTGGCGGGTCAGACTCCAAGTTCTGTGGTTAGTCTCGAAAACGTCATCGATCACATCGACCACGTTTGCCAGTTGGCAGGAAATACCCAGCACGCGGCCATCGGCAGTGACCTGGATGGCGGGTTCGGCCGCGAGCAATCGCCGGGGGACTTGGACACGATTGCTGATTTGCAAAAGATTCCACTCTTGCTTAAGAAGCGTGGTTACGCCGAAGCCGATGTAGAAGCGATCCTGCATGGCAACTGGTTGCGGGTGTTTCGAAAGGCCTGGGAATAGAGGTTGGTCAGAGGTCGGTCAGAAGACACAGCGGACAGGTTACAAGGATCCGGAATATCAAAGTGCGAATTGGGAAGTCATCATCATTCGAACTTCGTCGTTCGAACTTTGCTGTCCCCTGCAACCTCTAACCTGTAACCTAATAAATATCTCCCGTCCTACCCAAGTTAAAGGTCCCCACCGCGCTCCGATTGCGCTCATCAAAGTAGATCGCATCGCCTTGCAATCGACCGTTAGACAGCAAGCCAAACATCCGATACGACACCAAGCTATTATTCGAATCGCTGTCGAAGATATTTTGGATCTGGATGACATAGCTGTTGTTGATGACATCTCCGACAACCAGAAACGAGGTCCTAAGGGTTGGGAAGGTGCCACTCTGGATTGTCATCCTTCCATAGAGCATGTCTCGCTCCTGAAAGAGATCAATCTGCGCTTGCGCGTTGATGAGACTGCCGCCAGAAAGGGTTCCTTGCCATATTCCGGCGATCGAGATCGTATTCTCCTGCGGCAATGCAAAGGCGGGGAAAAATCCTGACGTGCCATTGTTGCTGCGAATGAAAGAGTTGGCCACCAGTCGCGGGGCATTGTTGTCACCCGCATTCGCATCGGTGACTTCAATGACGATCTGGCCAAACGTGCCTGGAACAGCACTGCGGATGTCGTTGTCAACATACATACCATCGGCTCTTAGGGGGGCCGTTTTGGTGTCGAGAAGAACTCCCACATTGTTGTAGATCTTCACCACCAGATTCCCGTCTCCGGATCCCACATTCACAACTGCCAACGACGACTGAAACGTGGCGCTCTTCACCGAAGACTGAATCATCAACCGTGTCCCTGTGCTTTCCGCAAAGGCTGCCGGCTTGTTGATTTGATCCGCAACAGCCAGTTCGATAGCAGGATCGTTGTTATCATTTCGAACGACCGAGGCCCAAGCGGTCAGCGGTTCGTCGGAATAGATGAGCAACCACCCGACTGCGATGCCGCTTCCTAGCCGCGAAATGATGTTGTCCAGCTGCAAAAGATGGCTCGAGCCGACCGTAAATTCACCGCTGCCCGCCAAATTACCTTGAGGGTCGAACAACCCGATTGCAACAGTCGTAGTGGGACTCACACCATGGGTGAGTGAATTTTGACTGAAGTTGTTCAATCCCAGGTTGGTGCGCGTGTTCGCGTCGGCGGCCACATAAGGAATAATGTTGACGTAGGAAGCGCCATCGGTGGTCATCTGTGCGTCGCCCTCAAGGCCCGTTCGGGAGTGGGCTAGAATGGCTCGCCTGAGGGCCACAAAATGCTCTCTCAGATAGTGCTGTTCCAAAGAGCCCCGGATTCCGCGGACCGTTAGTTCGTGTCTCTTGGCGGATTCCGAAAGCCCAGGCCGGCTCAACGCTGGCAACAGGGCAAGGGCTGCAAAGAGTATCAGGGACAGTTTGCGCATGGGGTCTCCTTCCTGGTGTTTCCTACCTGGGATGCAGACTGTGCCGAATTCGATCCTGGGAGTCGGCAGAATAACCCAAAAAAAATCCACTCGGATGAGTGGATGATAGAGCAGCCCGGGGACCTTAAGTACCAGTAAGCGGATCAGTCGATTGGAATATCGAAGGCGGGTTCAAAGACAACCCGGGCCCGTTTTTACGTTGCAGTTCCAAAACGCAGCTACATCCTCCGAGTGAGTGTAGCAAACTCTGCCTCGTCGATTTTGATCGAGCCGGCTTTGGTCATTGTCTCTCGCACCGAATCCAAGTAGGTCTGAAACTTCTTGTCTTTCTTGGGTGTCAGCAGAGACTGGCGGAGGCCATCTTTGGCTTTGGCAAACTCTTCGGGATTCACTGGGTGCTTTTCTTTGAGCTGGGCAACCACTTGGCGCTGCCCGACCTGAATGGGCTGGCTGATGGTCCCAACCTCTGAAGAAAACGCAAAACTGTCAAATGGAGAGCTCGATCCCAGGTCCTGCAAGTTTCCGTTGCGGGTGAATTCTTCACTGGTCTTGACCTCAACCGAATAGCTCTTGGCCAGTTTATCAAGTCCTCCAGCAGTCTTTGCTTTTTCCGCGAACTCCTGGGCTTTGACTTTTGCAAGCCCGGCGGCTTTTGAGACCTTCAACGCTTCCTCGATTTTTGGCCGCACCTCGTCTATGGCAGGAACATAAGGCGGCTTGATCTCGGCGAGCTGAGCCAGCGCAAATCCGTTTGGAACTCGGATGGGCGAACCCACCTCCTTCTCTTTCAGCCCAAAAACCTTGGAAGAGAATTCCGGGGAATTCCCAATCAACGGAATCGACCCACCTTGTTGAAACAGAGGTGTTTCCTGGACGCTGATTTTCAGTTCAGCCACAATCTGATCGAACGATTTGTTGTTCTTGGCCAGCGTAAAGGCCTTGTCCGCGAGTTCTTGAGCCTTTTGCTCTGCTTTCCGCTGCAACAACGTGGGGCGGATTAGATTCTCCACCTCTTCGAAAGTTTGAGTGTGCGCAGGCTGCTTCTCCAAGACCTTGATGATGTGATAACCGAACTGCGTCTTGACCAAATCGCTGATTGCGCCCACGCCCAGGGTAAAGGCCGCCTGATCAAATTCAGGAACCATCGCGCCTCGAGCAAAGGAGCCTAGATCTCCTCCATTCGCCGCCGATACGGTGTCCTCGGAGTTTTTCTTCGCCAGGTCTGCAAAGTCCGCACCTTTGCGAGCCTGAAGTAACAGGTCGGTAGCCCTGGCCTTGATCTTTTCGCTCTCTTCAGGAGATTTTCCTTCTGTTTTCAAGAGGATATGGGTAGCACGCACCTTCTCAGGCAACTGATAAGTTGCAAGGTTTTGTTGGTAGTAGCTTCTCAACTCAGCGTCGGGGATCTGAATTCCAGTGCGCAGAGCTGCGGTGTCGGCGAACAGGTATTTCGCCCTTCGTTGCTCCGGGACCCTGTAGGATTCTTTGTTTTGATCGTAGTGCCCCTTAATATCGGCTTCTTGCAGCACGACGGCACTCATGAACTTGGCGGGTTCAAATGAAGCGTAACTGATCTTGCTCTTTTCGCTTCGGTCGCGGAATTCCTCCTCGACTTCCCTCTCGCTGACAGTCACCGAGTCCGTGATCAGGTTCTTAAGCTTTTCCTGGATAATCTCCTCACGAACCCCGTCCTCGAACTGCGGAACCGTCATGCCGTTCTGTTCCAGGATCGTCTTGTAGCGATTGAATGCAAAGTTCCCGTTATCCTGAAAGTAGGGCAGCGCAAAAATCTTCTGCTGGAGCTCATTGGCAGTTGCATCGATTCCCAGCCGCTTGGCCTCGCTCAGCATGACCTCGCGTGAGACCAACTGGTTCAATATCTGCCGGTCAACTTGCAGCGTTTTCAGGAATTGGCGATCGTAGGGAAACTGGCCGCTACGCAGAAAACGCTGATAGGAACCGATGAACTCAGTGCTCGAGATCTCCGCACTACCGACAGTTGCCAGAACAGAAGCTCCCAGCCCGTCCCCCCAAGCGCCACCAGGCATACCGGGAATCAAATAGGCAACCAGCCCGAACATCAACGGCAAAAGCAAGATACCGAGAAATTTTTTCTTTTCCCGGCGCATGAGATCTAAAATCATGGCGTTTCTTCAATCTCCTTCATTCAAAATCGTCCATTGAGACCGCGACTTCGCAGTCAATGAAAAGGTCTCAGTGTAGTGGATGAAATCTCGTTTAAGCAATCGAAATACTCCTTTCCTGACAAATTGTTGTATAGCTCCCGGACTTTTTTACCGAGAATACTTACGATTGAGTGTTGGGGGATCGGTGTGCTAGATTCATCATCTGCAAGTGTAAGTATATTCAACGAATTATCGGCTTCTTAGATGGAATCCAGGGTAACCAAGAGCAGAAGACTCGAAATCTACTGGTTTACGGTTTCTTACAAGCAGATCATCGCTTGGGCAGCTGCCATCGTCTTGGTGGGAGGCTTGGGAGGCTTCGCATTCTTTAGGGACTACCTCGTCCAAAAGTACAATCAGTTTCTGGAAGCAGAAGGTAGCACCAAGACTGTGAGTACCAAGAAGAGCGGATCCTTTTCCAAACTTATTGGCACTGTAAAGGTTAAGAAATCTGACGGGGTGCAGTGGCTCAATGCGGATTCTCAAACGGTATTGGAAGAGGGCGACTACATTCAGACGTCTTCGGACTCATTTGCCAGCATTGTTTTTCCGGACGGCGCGCAGTATCGCATGAAGCCTGATTCATTGATTGTCGTCCAGGAGAACTCCGAAGACCCGAGGACACTTGCCAAGAAAGTCACGGTCAGGGTTACGTCGGGGTCGATCAACTTGTCAACTGTCAAGAAAGACGTAGAATCGTCCACGACTTCGGTATCTGCCGCGTCCACAACAGCGATTCTTCATGAAAATTCCCGAATGGATGTGGAATCCAACCCCGGAAAGAAAACTTCGACCTTTGCTCTGTCTCAGGGGAAAGCGCGTGTTGTAACTGGCGGAGTATCGACACAGATGGAGGCGTTTGACCAGGTTACAGATGCAGACGGGAAGGTCAGTAAAGAGAAGTTGATGCGTCCGCCCGAACTGATGGCGCCTAACAGCATCAAACCAGTTGTAGCTCGGGAAGGTCTCGCGACCAAGATTCAGTTCACATGGAAACCGGTTCCCCTGGCAGTGGCCTACAAGATCAAGATTTCCAATTCGTCGCTCTTTTCAAAGAACATACGGGAGGAAACCTTAAAGCAGGAAACCCAGTATGTGACTTCCGGGTTAGGAGAGGGAACTTACTATTGGACCGTCACCGCCATCAGCGCTGACAACAAATCCAGTCGCGATAGTGATCCAAACAAGTTTCTTTTGATCAACAAGTCGTTCCGCGAGAAAGAAACTGACGTTTTCTTGGACGTTAAAATTATCCGTATCTCCAACATATTTGAGATAATCGGACGAACCGATCCGAGCGCGTCAGTCATCATCAATGAAGAGCCCGTGACGTCGATGTCTGCTGACGGATCCTTCAAGCACTTTACCTCTCCTCTCCCGCACAAAGGGAAAAACCTCATTACCATCACAGCGCAAGACCGAAGCGGCAACGCCAAGACTCTGACGAAAGAAGTCTACGTTGACTAAAGCCAGATTCACCGACGCCAAGGAGCCCGTTCCTGAATGAACTTCCGATCCTTATTCCATCTGTTCTCCAGCGACCTAGCCATTGATCTGGGTACAGCCAACTCCTTGGTGTTTGCAAAAGGCAAAGGCATCGTGGTCAATGAGCCGTCGATTGTTGCCATTAACAAGGTGACCGGCGAAGTCGAAGCTGTCGGCAAGGAAGCCAAAGACATGTTGGGGCGTACACCGGGCAATATCGTTGCAATCCGCCCGTTGAAGGATGGTGTCATTGCCGACTTCAAAGTCACCGAGAAGATGTTGAACTACTTCATTCAGAAGGCGCATGGACGCAAGCTACTGGTGCATCCACGCATCATCATCGGCGTTCCGTCAGAAATCACCCAGGTGGAAAAACGTGCCGTGATCGACTCGGCATTTCGTGCGAAGGCAAGTGAGGTCTATCTTGTGGAACAGGCCATGGTGGCAGCCATCGGTGCAGGCCTGCCGATCACCGAACCTTCGGGGAATATGGTAGTGGACATCGGAGGCGGTACCACCGACATCGCCGTAATTTCACTCTCCGGCATCGTCTATAGCCGGTCCGTCCGTCTGGCCGGCAATGAGATGGACGATGCCATCACTCAGTTTATCAAGCGAAAGTACAACCTGCTGATCGGCGAAAGAACGGCGGAACAAATCAAGATTGAAATTGGATCGGCCTATCCATTGGACGAGCCGCTGACCATGGAGATCAAGGGACGGAATCTGATTGAGGGCATTCCGAAGACGTTGGTGATCACCGATGAAGAGATTCGCGAAGCGCTCTCGGAATGTGTCGGCACGATCGTCAATGCAGTGAGAGTCGCCCTCGAACGGACGCCGCCGGAACTCTCCGCCGATATCGTCGACAAAGGAATCGTGATCACTGGCGGCGGTTCCATGCTGCGCAACCTGGACAAACGAATCAGGGAAGAGACCAGCCTGCCCGTGACTTTGGCGGATGACCCCCTGTCTTCGGTGGTCCTGGGAACAGGACGAATGCTCAGCGATTTTGGTCTTTTGAAGAAAATTTCAATCGACTCGTTCTAACAGCGTCCAGCCGTCGCGACCTTTTCCGGGAAACCTGACGGGGCCTTTGCCGCCATTGCTTTGGAGCCAGGGTTCGAGATTCGGACTCACCAGATCCGCAGCCAGATGCCCCCGAAAGTTGCCTGTCCTCTCAGGACCAGCAAGGCTTCATGAAGCAGCTTTTCAAAACCCGGGTTGAATGGATTCTTCTCCTCGTCGCTCTGATCGGTCATCTGGTGTTGCTGTCGACACGGATGAACGAATCTGGGCAGACTCCTCTGTTGCGAGCTTGGACCATGGACGTGGCTTATCCCTTCCTCTCGCAGGCTGTTGGCAGCGTTACCTCAGTTTCAAACCTTTGGCGCAACTATATCGATTTGCGGCGCAGTCGCGAGGAAAACGGTGCATTGAAGAGCCAAATCGAGGAATATCGCCGCACGATTACCAGCTACGAAGAAAAGATCAAGGAAATTGGCAGGCTTGAGGTGTTGTCCGAACTGGACACAAGTTTGTCCCTGCCGTCTGTGAAGGCCCGGGTTATTGGCGGCGACCCGACCCAGTGGTACCAATCGAGGATACTTGACAAAGGTGCAGGAGACGGTATTGCACGGGATTGTCCTGCGATTAACGCTGACGGAGTCGTAGGACGAATTGTTCAGGTTTCAAGGAATACTTCGGTACTGCAACTGATTACCGATGTCGATTCCGGGGTTGGCGTTCTCCTCGAAAACAGCCGTGCCCAAGGGGTTTTGAAGGGTGAGGGAAGGCATGAGGCCTTCATCGAATACGTGGGTTCTAGTGAAAAAGTTGTGATCGGAGAGAAAGTCCTCACTTCAGGCCTGGATCAGATATACCCCAAGGGTCTGCTGGTTGGATACGTGTTGGCCACGAAACCCGCCAAGCAAGTCTTTCAGAAGGTCGATGTCACGATTTCGGCCAACGTGTTAAAACTTGAGGAAGTGTTGATACTCAAGAAGGAGTCGCCAAGCTAGATGGGAAACTTTCTGCGCTCCGCCGCTGTTCTCATTATAATTGTCTCGACGGTCGTGTTGCAGGTTCTGCTCACGCGTTACTTTCCCCGTCTGCTGCTGGACCTCCCTTTGGTCGCGGTGTTGTACCTGACGATGGCCAAGGAAAGCCTGCTGTGGACGATCATGTCAGGCACCGTGGTTGGTTTCCTGCAAGACAGTTTGTCGCCCGGGCCTGCCGGCCTGAACGGTTTCACGAAGATCGCAATCGGCTGTCTGGCCTACATGACAAACACAATTATCGCCGTTGACCGCGTTGCTACTCGTTGGGGGCTGCTATTTGTCTCTTCCCTGCTGGCGGCGCTGCTCTTTCTGCTTTTGAGGGTTTTGTTCCTGAACCGCAATGAGTCGCTCGATGGTGAACGCATTCTGCTGAGTGGGTTGATTAACGCTTGCGCAGGATTGCCGCTATTCTACATTTTCGACAAGATCAGCCGACCGGCGAATGAGTAGTCATGGCTTTAAAGGATTTCTACGAGGACAAGAGGTTCGTTCAATCCAGAATTGTCGTGATTCGGGTGGCGGCAATTCTAGTGTTCCTGTTTCTACTGGCGGGATTGTGGAACCTCCAGATACTCCAGCGCAGCTATTACCGGGAGCTTGCCCAGAAGAACCAGATTCGGTCGATTACTTTGGTTGCGCCCCGCGGAAAGATACTTGACCGCAACGGCCAAATCATTGTCGACAATCGCCCCTCCTTCACGCTCTCGCTCATGCGTGAGCATCTCTCTTCCATTGAGACCTCAATCGACCTGCTGGCTTCAGGTTTGAACCTGGAGGTGGATTTTCTCAAGTCGCAAGTCGAAAAACACCTACGCCAGCCGAGCTATCTGCCCATCGTCATCAAAGAAGATTTGACGGCGGCGGATCTAGCCTTCATCGAGTCGCATCGTTTGGAATTTCCTGGTCTCGACGTAATCCGGCAGCCACGACGATTTTACAGGGAAGGGGAGCTGGCTGCGCATCTGTTGGGCTACGTGGGTGAGATTTCCGAAAAACAGTTGGAGACGGAGGAGTTCCGCTATTGCAAAGCCGGAGATTTCGTTGGCAAGGCTGGAGTTGAGCGCGTCTACAACCGCATCTTGACGGGCGTGGATGGCCAGCGGCGGGTCATGGTAGACAGCCGGGGGCGAGAGGTCGCTGTGCTGGACACAGTGGAACCGGTTCCTGGAAACGACCTGCGACTGACAATCGATCTCGATATTCAGCGGGCAGCGGAAAACGGATTTGGAGAAAAAGGTGGCGCCGCGGTTTCACTGGATCCCCGTTCGGGCGAAATCCTAAGCCTGGTGAGCCGCCCAGCGTTCGATCCGAACAGCTTTTCATCTCGTATCAGCAAGAAGGAGTGGGTTGATCTGATCAACGATCCCCGCAAACCAATGCAGAATCGAGCCATCCAGAGCCGTTTCCCTCCCGGCTCGGTGTTCAAAATCATCATGACGATCGCAGGACTTCAGGAAGGTATTCTAAAGCCCGGCTACACAGATTTTTGTACTGGCTCCACCGTGATGTACGGGCGGCCATTCCACTGCCACAAGAAAGGTGGCCACGGAACGGTTGACCTCCACAAGGCCATCATTAACTCATGTAACGTGTTTTTCTACCACGTGGGACAAAAGTTGGGAATCGACAAGATTGCCTACTGGGCAAAGAGCATGGGGCTGGGCGAGAAGACCGGGGTGGATTTGCCCAGCGAGGATTCGGGCTTGATTCCGTCGCCCGAATGGAAGAAGCGTGTGTTGAAGGCTGACTGGTACGCGGGCGAAACCATTTCCGTTGCCATCGGGCAGGGAGCTGTATCTCTCACTTTGATTCAGACAGCAAGGGCCTTTGGAGGTTTCGGCGCGGGAGGTGTTTTCAAAACGCCTCATGTTGTCTCAACCGAGGAACTAAAGCGGTGGGGTCGGACGCCGGATTTCTCAACGGAGAAGCAGTTCAAGCTCGATGAACAAACCTTTCAGATCGTCAGCCGGGGGCTCTGGGGCGTGGTGAACGAATGGGGAACCGGACGCAGAGCAGCCGTGCCTGGATTTGACGTTGGAGGCAAGACTGGCACTGCTCAAGTAGTAAGCCGCGAGGCCCAAAAGGCTGCAGTCGGTGAGAAGAAAGCAGAATTCGAGGACAATGCCTGGTTTGTAGGCTATGCGCCTATCCACTCGGCCCAAATCGCAGCCGCCGTCTTTGTAGAGCATGGGGGACACGGCGGTGACTCCGCCGCGCCCATCATTCATGACATGTTCCAGGTGTTCTACGACAAGAACAACAAGCCCGGCAGCCCGCCGTTGCAGATCAGCATGAAGTAATGGGCAATGTGCTCTCTTGGCTGTTCCATGGTGAAGTGACACACGATGTTTGGCAAAACTGCCCTTTACGCAAAAGACTTTGATTGGTTCATCTTCCTTCTGGCCCTTGCCATTGCCTTCATTGGTGTCGTGGAGATCCACAGCGCTACGCAGTACGACAGGGCAGAAAATTTCTACTTGAAGCAGATTTATCGCATCCTGATCGGCCTCTTTCTGATGGTCTTGGTGATGAGTATCGACTACCACGCCTTGGCCGAGAATGTCCCCTATCTATACGCAGCCGCAGTCTTATCGTTGCTCTCCGTACTTCTGTTTGGAAAACGAGTGTCGGGTAGCAAGAGTTGGATCTCTCTTGGCGGCTTGTTCGAACTTCAACCCTCCGAACTGGTCAAAGTGGTGGTGGTGATTGCATTGGCTCGTTACCTCTGCGAGATTCGCACGGAGTATTTGAGCGGCGCCGAGATCGCCAAAGCATCGGCAGTGGCAGGTTTGCCAATTCTGCTGGTTATGCTACAACCCGATCTAGGTTCGGCGATGACCTTTGTTCCCATCCTGATGGTTGGCCTCTTCCTGGGCGGATTGCGCCCCAAATGGCTCGCCGGTGCGGCAATTTTGGCTATATTGGCTGTCGGAGCAGGGTGGTATAATCTCAAGGCTTATCAGAAGGAGCGTATCTACACGTTCCTGGAGCCGGAAAGAGATCCACAAGGACACGGCTATCATTCGATACAATCCAAGATTGCGGTGGGTTCGGGAGGTTTTTGGGGCAAAGGCGTCGGCAAAGGTAGCCAGACCCGCCTCGGTTTTCTGCCCGAACGGCATACGGACTTCATTTTTTCTGTGGTAGGTGAAGAACTAGGTTTCGCAGGAGCAGCCACAATCTTGCTGCTCTACCTTTTGATCATTGGTCGGTCAATTCAGATAGCGCAAACTGCCCGCGACAAGCTCGGGATCTATCTGACCATGGGTGCGGTATCGGTTCTGCTGTTTCATATTCTGGAGAACATCGGCATGGTCGTCGGAATTATGCCGATCACCGGAATTCCATTACCGTTGCTTAGTTACGGAGGCTCATCAGTCATGGCCACGTTTATGCTTCTGGGTTTGATTGTCAACGTTCGCATGCGAAGGTATGTGAACTGACTTGGCAATTTCGAATCATCCGATCCACGACGTTGGGATCTGGTCTGAGAACGAAATCCTGGGTACAAAGGGGAACTGACTTTGAGGGCTCACTTAGCGGCTCTTGAGCAGATTCCTTGATTTGTGAGTTTTGTAGAGAAACCGCTTTCTTAGGTTCTGTCTCGGTTTTGTGTCGTTCAGCGGCTGCAATGGCAGCCGAATTTCAGTCTATATCGTGAATCACTCACGAGCTTTGTCGGTACTTGTCTGAAAGTGACCAAGCCTTTCAGCCAGGCAAGGGCAGTGAACTTCGTAATCCAAACAATTTGTTTCCAGAGCATGCTTCCACCAATTACAGCCCGTTGATGGGAAACCTGCTGGAGGATCACTTGTTCTTCTCCCCCACCGCACAGCTCCTCGGTGTTTCACGCCGGAGGAGTATCAATGTCCAAAGAACTCATCGTTTCAGTCACCCCCCAGGAAACCAAAGCCGCCATTCTTGAGAACGACCAGGTCATCGAAGTCCACATTGAGCGCGACAAGGAACACGGGGTCGTGGGCGCCATTTGCAAAGGGCGCGTGATGAAGGTGTTGCCTGGAATGCAGTCCGCTTTCGTAGACATTGGACTGGAGCGGGACGCGTTTCTCTACGTGTCGGATTTCTTTGAAGACGCCGACGAGTACGACAAGCTGGTGACGACAGCCGAGGAGCAGGTGGAAAAACTGGGGCAACCGCCAAGCGCAGTGGTGCTGACTGCCGGTGGACCGGCTCCAGCGCACGATAACGGGCCGACGGGGCTTCCCGGCGGCAACAAATTTCAGGACCGCCGAGGCCGGTCGCGACGGTCTCGGCGATTTCGCCTCAAGGGGAAACAGTATGACGGTGCTGCACCATCTCCAGCAGCGCCCGCTCCTTTAAGCCCGGCGGCCCCTGCGCCTGCAGAGGCTCCTCCGCTCGTGAGCCGCGCTGAAGCAGAGGAGGTTCAACCTGCCTTATCTTTGCTCCCAGGCGAGTCGCTGGCCAAGTACCAGGACCCGCTCTCAGAAACCGCGGCTGAACCCGGAGGAGAACCATTCGTCAGCAGTGTTGAGGCTTTCGAAAATGCCTTAGAGATTGAAACCAGGGACTTGAGCGATCTGCCACTAGCCGCGGCAAGCATGCCGGAATTAGAGTCCGACGAGGAGGAGGAAGTAGCCGAAGTTCTGGCAGCGGCTGAAGTGCTATCCGGTTCCTTGATTGACGCGGAATCAGAGGGCCAATCAGACTCTGAACTGCAGGCATCGACGGACGAACCAGCCGAAATCTCAGCAGCCATGCCCGGCGAGAGTTTCGCAGAACCACCAGCATCAACTCTGGTAGAAGTCGCAATCTCCGAGGCCGCGGTGGGGTCTCTCTCCACAACCGAAGACGTTCACCGCATCGTTGGTTCGGAGGAGCCCATGGCTGCATCGGTTCTGGCAGAAAACCCAGCATTCGGCGGTGAACTCGACAGTTTCACGGCTGCCGACTCCGGCTCCCCAACGCCTCCACTCGGTGAGAACAACACGAGCACTGCTGTTGGGGCCCCTGTTCAGGAATCCGCTGGAGCAACCAGCCCCGCCTCAGGTACTGCAACCGGACCGGTGAAGGCGCAATTCCGCAATGCCCCAGGAACCTCCAAGTTCTTCCGGCGCGGCCCAGACCGCCACCGGAGACCTGGCGGATACGAGTCGCGAGAAGAAGGCGGTGTCTCCCCGTCGGCTCCCCTCATCGCAGACTTGTTGAAAGAGGGTCAGGAAATCCTGGTGCAGATCGCCAAGGAACCTCTCGGAACTAAAGGCGCCCGCATCACTTCGCATATCGCGCTGCCTGGCAGGTACCTGGTCTATATGCCCACGGTCGACCACATCGGAGTTTCTCGAAAAATAGAATCCGACGAAGAGCGGCAGAGGCTGAAGCGTATTATCCAGGAGAACCGGCGCAGCAACTTCCCGGGTGGCTTTATCGTTCGTACCGCTGGACAAGGCAAAGGCGAGGATGAATTCAAGTCTGATATCAAGTTTCTCTATGCACTTTGGGCTGAAATCAAGATGCGCGCGGACAAGAAAAAAGGCGCGACCATCGTACACAGAGATCTGAACCTGGTGCAGCGCATTCTGCGCGACCAACTGTCAGCTGAGTTCTCCTGCATCCGCGTGGACAATGAGCTTGAATACGCCGCCATCGTCGAACTCATCAACCGCTTTCAGCCGTCACTCGTCAGCCGCGTCAAGCTCTACACCAAAGAGACGCCTATCTTTGAAGAGTTCGGCGTTCAAAGTGAAATCGACAAGGCGCTACGCAACAAAGTGTGGTTGAAATCCGGAGGTTACATTGTCATCGACCAGGCCGAGGCGCTGGTCGCGATTGACGTCAATACAGGGAAGTATGTCGGCAAGTCGAACAAGCTGGAAGATACTATCGTCAAGACCAACATTGAAGCAGCCAAAGAAATTGCCCGCCAGGTCAGACTGCGGGATCTGGGCGGTATCATCGTCTGCGACTTCATCGACATGGAGGACCGCAAGAATCGCCTGAAAGTGACTCAGACCCTGGAAGAAGCCCTGCGCACCGACAAGTCTCCCTCGAAGATTCTTCAATTCAATGATTTCGGCCTGGTCGCCATTACACGCAAGCGAGTGAAACAGTCGCTGATGCGGGCCCTTTGTGAGCCCTGTTCCCAATGCACCGGCTCGGGGATGGTGAAATCGGCCCAGACAGTCTGCTACGAGATTCAGGGTGAAGTGAAGAAAATGGCCAAGAGTCTGGATGGCAAGGAAATCACAGTGCGAGTAAGCCCGGATGTCGCAAAGGCGTTGAAGGGCCCCGAGCGGTCGGTCGTCGAAGACATGGAGGCGTTGTTAAAGCGTGACATCGTCATCAAGACCGATCCTCTGTTGCATCCGGAGCGGTTTGACATTTACTGAGACGCCACGGAGGCACCGACACACCGAGGAAGAGGTTGGACGCAGATTGGGCAGATGGACTCAGATCCATGCCAATCAGAACCCTGCATCACCGCTGGCTCCAAACCAAGGCAGTCGTGCCTCGACTTCCCCCGATCAAGCTCCCGTTATCTGCGTTCATCTGAGCAATCTGCGTCCAAAGCTTGCGCGATACTTCCGTGGCTCAGCGCCTCTGTGGCAATCCAATCCATTCGTATGATCCTTTCACGACAACCCATCCGAGAGGGACACTCCTCCGATCTCTCACCCGATGTTTGACCGTTGCTTCGGCCGTATGGCCGGCTACAACGCGCGCCGCTTGCGCAAGGATCTGATCGCGGGCGTCATTGTGGGCATCGTCGCCCTGCCGCTAGCCATGGCATTTGCCATCGCCAGCGGCGTTCCTCCCGAACGCGGACTTTACACCGCAATCGTTGCTGGCGCAGCGATCTCCACCTTCGGAGGATCCCGCGTCCAGATTGGCGGCCCTACCGGAGCCATGGTCGCGATCCTATCGCTCATCCTGCTCCAATATGGATTGAACAATCTGCTGCTCGCTGGGTTTGTGGCGGGCCTGATGCTGATTCTGATGGGCGTTTTTCGCCTGGGGGCCCTGATTCGATTCATCCCCTATCCCGTCACCACCGGGTTCACAGCGGGCATTGCCGTCATCATTTTCACAGGACAGCTGAATTCATTCCTAGGTCTCACTGGAATCGCGCGTCACGAGCAATTTCATCTGAACCTGCTGGAGACGCTCCGCAATCTGGCGCGGCTGGATCTTTATGCAGTGGCCACAGCCGCGACGGGGTTGGCATGCATTCTCATCACGCCAAGATTGATGCCCACAATTCCCGCTTCGCTTGTCTGCGTACTGGCTGCAACCGCTTTGGCAAGCCTTCTTCAATGGCCCATTGAGACCATTGGCAGCCGCTTTGGGGGTATACCTCGTACCCTGCCTTGGCCGTCGTTTCCATCGCTAACCTTCTCAGCGTTTCTCAACGTCTTGCAGCCCGCTTTCACGATTGCTGTCCTGGGCGCCATCGAAAGCCTCTTGTCGTGCGTCGTGGCCGATTCCAAAACCGGCGAGCAGCATGATTCGAACAAAGAGCTTGTCGGTCAAGGTATTGCCAACTGTCTCGTGCCGCTTTTCGGCGGCATTCCCGCCACAGGTACCGTAGCCAGAACAGCGACCAACATTCGCAGCGGTGGAAACAGTCCCGTAGCCGGTGTGGTGCACGCACTCACGCTGCTCCTCACCATGCTCCTTTTCGCGCCCTGGGCCCGGCACATCCCGCTGGCCGGCCTGGCGCCCATCCTCATGGTTGTGGCCTGGCACATGTCGGAGATCCATCAGGTCCGGCACATTCTTAAAGGAACGGGCAGTGACGTGGCAGTCCTGGCCATCACCTTCTTGCTTACGGTCTTTGCAGATCTGACAGTAGCGGTGCAGTTTGGTTTGCTGATGGCGGCCGTGCTGTTCATCAAACGCATGAGCGACGTGCATCGTGTGGAAAAGGTATTGCCGGATGTGACAGATCCGAAAAGCAAAGTGCGCGCCGTGGGAAACCAGCCGAAAGATTGCCCTCAGACAACGATTCTCTCGGTTGAAGGAGCTCTGTTCTTCGGTGCCGCACGCCAGTTTGAACGGGAAGTATCTGAGCATCTTACCAGCATCCACACGCTCATCCTTCGCATGGGGCGAGTGCCAGTCATCGATGCCACGGGCGAAAAGGCTCTGCGAGCCATCCTGGAGGATTGCGAGAGGAAGGATGTTCGTCTTCTCATCAGTGGGTTGCAGGCCCAGCCTCGGGAAGTTCTCGAGTCCACGGGCCTCTTGCGTGTGATTGGTGCAGACCATATCTTCACCCGCACTGGCCCTGCTTTGGACTTGGCCATCACGCGAATGGATGCGAAGACTTGCAGCTACTGCCCTCACTTTGTGTTCCGGGAGTGCGAAGAGTTGAAGTATCGCGGCGTGCAAGAGTTTGGCCAGCGCAAGGAAAGCCGACCCTAACGGACCGGGGCTCAGCCCGTGTTAGGCGGCATCCGGAGGCGAGCCTCGTGTGGTCTTGTACGCCCACGGAATAGACTCAAGTCGATTCACCACCGAGTAGAGCAATTTGGTTTCGCGAGTCGTCGACCCGTACGGTGTTCC
>Ga0187892_10004605_pt1 | contig 22918 bp, 21 predicted proteins | sample MA1701073metaG_FD_139345 | JGI IMG/M metagenome (GOLD analysis project Ga0187892, IMG submission 139345) | Bio-ooze microbial communities from a basaltic lava cave in the Kipuka Kanohina Cave System on the Island of Hawaii, USA - MA170107-3 metaG ... | reverse complement strand
GCACATATGGATTCCTATTAAAACATTATAATCATAATATTAGTGGCTACCTTTTGGACACAAAAATGATGTATCCCTTTGTTTATTGGGCATTAGCATGAAAAACGTAAAGGAACATCCGCTGGAACTGCGGTGAAACGGTTTCGCGAAGCGGTGTCGTGTCGGCGGCGATAACCGCGGTACAGGAGACAATCGCCGCGGCCAGCGCCACGGCGGCAAACGTTCGATAGGTCATAGCTCTCTCCTCGGTTACTGACGGTCGCGAAACGACATCGAATAGGCGGCGTTGCGTATCGGATCGGCCGCTTCAAACGCCAGGGGCCAGACTTCCCCGACGGGAACACGGTTGCGTTGTCGTCTGAAACATGATCGGGTCCCATCCGGAAGCTGCTAATTGTACCAAGCTGAACCAGTTTTATGCTCGACGGCCGAGCCCCTGGCGGATCAGTAGAGGTCACATCGATAGTAGTGAATGATTTGGCAAACGAGTCGTAGACAGGTACTGCCGTGGAGACACTCTTCGATCTCGTCAAGCCTACGGGGCGTATCTATCGCCAGGAGTATGTGTTTTTCCTGCGTGCTGCAGGCGGCAAGATCGCGTCGCGAATATTTCGATCGGTGCGTGCGGGCAAGCCGCTGGACACGCCGATTCTTGGTCTCGAATCCTGAGGACAATCGGCGACGGGCCGGATAACAGCGGGCGTGGACCACTGGCATCCGCCGGCGGCTAGCCGCGTGTTGCTTTCAATTGAGTCAGATCCAGTCGATCATGGTCAGCTACGTGTCATGGGTATCCCTGCATACGACTTACTAAGGAATTTGCAATGAATGCTTTATCGAACCTTCCTAGCACGTCGGCAAGAGTCGCGCTCCCGCGGCGGCCCTGGTTGCTGGTGCTTGTCTGGGTAGCGGGACTCGCCGGCGTGCCCGCTCTCGCGCAGGACGCCAACGCAATTGCGGCAGGTGTCGCCGGTCGCTTGCCGAAGGGCTTCACTGAAAAAAGCGCCGAGGTAAACGGGGTCAGGATTAACTACAAGGTTGGCGGCAGCGGGCCGGTCGTCGTCCTGCTCCATGGGTATACGCAGACGAGCCATATGTGGATCCCACTCATGTCGTTGCTGGCCACGTCTCACACGGTGATCGCCCCCGACCTACGCGGCATTGGGGCCTCGGAGCGCACGCCGGGCGGGTATGACAAGAAGACGATGGCGAAGGACATTCGAGAACTCGTGCATCAACTCGCTTATGACCAGCCGGTGGCGGTCGTCGGGCACGACATCGGTCTGATGGTGGCGTACGCATATGCGGCGCAATACCCCGGCGAGGTGAGCAAGGTTGTCTTAATGGACGCCTTCCTGCCGGGTGTGGGCGATTGGAAGAGCGTCTGGCTGATGCGCGACCTCTGGCACTTCCACTTCTACGGAGAAGTGCCCCTCGCGCTGGTCAAGGGGCGGGAACGCCTCTACTTCGAACATTTCTGGAACGATTTTGCCGCCGACAAAGCCAAGTCGATTCTCGAGGCGGATCGCCGGATCTACGCTGCGGCATACGCGCGAGATAACGGCATGCGGGCCGGCTTTGAGCTCTTCAAGAACTTCGAGCAGGACGCCAAAGACTTCGCCGGCTTCTCGGCCACCAAGCTGGACATGCCCTTTTTAGTTCTGACTGGCGAGAAGGCCTCCGGCACGTTCCTCATCGATCAAACGAAGCTGGTGGCGAACAATGTGAAAGGCATTATCGTGAAGGGTTCGGGTCATTGGCTGATGGAAGAAGCGCCAGGCCAAGTCATTCCTGAAGTTGTTTCATTCATCAATGACGTGCCGGATACGGCTTCGATTCGACGCCTGACACCCGATGACATCAATGCGCTTAAAGCGACCGCCCCGGGAGTAGGTACTTCCGGCGTATCAGGCATTCGGACGCGCGTGCTGGCAGGGGACCCGACGCGGTCTGGCTTATACACGATTCAACTGGAGGTGCCGGCGAACACCCGCATTGAAGCCCATGATCATCCAGATGACCGCGTAGCGACCGTTGTCTCGGGCACATGGTACTTCGGGTACGGAACTCATTTTGATGAGAAAAGCCTAAAGCCACTCCCCGCAGGTAGTTTTTATGCGGAACCACCACATCGGCCGCATTTTGCGCGCACGGGAAGTACGCCCGTCATTGTTCACATTTCGGGGTTCGGTCCCACGGGTACCAGATATAGCAAGTCACAAAAAACACCTTCGACCAAGCCATAAGCTTGGTGGGCACTTCAACTCTAAGGGCTACCCAAATGTTTCCACTGTTGCCACGTATTCGCCAGCGAACTTAACGGGCGGTCAACCTTTTGTGTGACAGGAGAAAGAGATGATTGCACTTACGCACAAGCGGGCGACCGTGAACGGCGTCACTCTGCACTATGTGACTGTCGGCAAGGGACCGGTCGTCCTCTGCATGCACGGGTGGCCCCAGAACCACCGCGAGTTCCTACCGGTGATCGAGGGATTCGCCGATCAATACACCTTCATTGCACCCGACTTGCGCGGGTTCGCCGACAGCGACAAACCCTACGACGGCTATGAGCCGAAGACGATCGCCACAGACATGCTAGCGCTGCTCGCCGCCGAACGCGTCGAGAAGTTCCATATCCTCAGCCACGACCTCGGCGGGCCTCCATCTGTCGCACTGGCCTACATGGCCTCCGACCGCGCCTTGTCGCTCGCCACGATCGAGACGCCCTTCTTCGGCCTGAATTTCCCCGGCTACATCGATCCGCGGGTGGCTTACTGGCATCTCGGGATGCACATGAACATGGACATCACCCGTTTTCTGATCGAGGGGCGCGAGGAGCAATACCTTCGGCACTTCTTTCGCGACTTCGCCTACAACCCGACGGCCGTCCCGGAGGACGAGGTGCAGCGGTACGTGATGCAGATGCGTCAGCCCGGGAACCTCCGCGGAAGCCTCAACCATTACGGCTACATCCCGCAGATGGCCGAGCAGATAAGCGAGCTCACAAAGCGCAAGCTGACTGTGCCGATGCTCGCCTGGGCGGGCCGTGCCTCCTTCGGTGACCACTGTTTCGACTGCGCCAAGGCGATCGCCGTCTCAGCCAAAGGGGGCGTCATCGAGGAATGCGGCCACTGGGTCTTCGAAGAGAAGACGGATTTCATCATCCAGCAGCTCGGTAGCTTCTGGGCGAGCCATAGCTGAGCCTAACGTAGCCCTGGCGTGACAACCGTCAGCGCGTTACCATCGGAGGACAGTCTTAATTCTGTGTGTTAACGACCTCTGGTCTTAATACTTATTTCAAATAGGAGGAAATCATGTCTCAGAACAATGGCCGTGCGAAGCGCAGTGAAAAAGGACTGCTGACCCCGGACAACTGCGTTGTCGCGATTATCGATCTTCAACCGCAGATGCTTTTTGGGGTTGCCAATTTTGACCGCCAAACGATCATCAACAACAATGTCGCGCTTTTGAAAGCCGCGAAGGTTTTCGGCGTTCCCGTCGTGCTCAGCACGGTGGAAACCAAGAGTTTCAGCGGCAACATGTGGCCGCAGATCCAGGCGGTCTTTCCACATCAGACGCCCATCGAACGATCTTCGATGAACTCGTGGGACGATAAGAACTTCGTGGCCGCCATCGAAAAGAGCGGGAAGAAGAAAATTGTCCTGGCCGGGCTCTGGACGGAGACGTGCGTCGCGCTGCCGACCGTGCAGGCGATCCACGACAATTACGAAGTGTACGTCGTCGAAGACTGCTGCGGCGATGTGAGCCAGCTGGCTCACGACAACGCGATGAAACGCGTGATCCAGGCGGGTGCGAAGCCGGTCACTGCGCTCTCCGTGATGCTCGAGTGGCAGCGCGATTGGGCAGAACGCGACACCTATGACGCGGTCATGGATATCGTGAAGAACCATTTTGGCGCGTACGGCATGGGTGTCGAGTACGCCTACACGATGGTGCACGGCGCGCCGGCGACGAAGTTCCCCGAATACGTCGTTCCTGCTGCCGCGGCTGCGCACAAGTAGCCGGGTTCGTGTCATTTACCACCATGGAACCGACGCGAAGAGAAATCCTTAAACTTGCCGCATTGATGGGAGTGTCCCATCTGTTCGGAGGATGCAGCATGGCCACAAGAGGTAGAGAGCCGGATTTGATTTTGATGAACGGCCGTATCGCAACGCAGGATGAACGCCGATCATTCGCCCAGGCCGTTGCTATCCAGGACGGGCGGTTCGCCGCGGTTGGATCCAACGAAGAGGTTCTGGTTCTGCGAGGCGCAAAGCCTCGGGTCATCGATCTCGGTGGCAGGACGGTCATCCCGGGGCTTAACGACTCGCACATACATCCCATCCGCGGCGGCCTCAACTACAACATGGAATTGCGCTGGGACGGCGTGCCGTCCCTCGCGGACGCCCTGCGGATGCTGCGCGAGCAAGCTCAGCGCACTCCGCCGCCTCAATGGGTTCGCGTGGTCGGCGGCTGGACGGAGTTCCAATTTGCCGAGCGCCGGATGCCGACCTTAGAAGAGATCAACCGCGCCGCGCCCGACACGCCGGTATTCGTGCTGCACCTCTACGATCGTGCGCTTCTCAACGGTGCGGCGTTGCGCGCCGTCGGCTATACGAAAGATACCCCCGCGCCCGTGGGCGGAGAAATTCAACGCGACAAGCAAGGCAATCCCACCGGACTTCTCATCGCCGAACCCAACGCGAGTATTCTCTATTCCACCTTGGCGAAGGGGCCGAAGCTCTCGCGTGAAGACCAGATGAACTCGACGCGCCACTTCATGCGCGAGCTTAATCGCTTCGGCGTCACCAGCGCGATCGACGCCGGCGGCGGCTTTCAAAACTACCCGGACGACTACGCAGTCATCGATGAACTTCATAAGCGTGGCGAACTGACGGTGCGTTTGGCCTACAACCTGTTCACGCAAAAGCCCAAACAGGAGTTGGCGGACTTCCGTCAATGGACGCAGATGACCAAGCCCGGAGCAGGCGACGACTTCTACCGGATGAACGGCGCGGGCGAGATGCTGGTTTACTCGGCGGCGGATTTCGAGGATTTCCTTGAACCGCGCCCCGATATGCCGCCCGTGATGGAATCGGAGCTCAAGACAGTCATCCGTCATCTGGTCGAAAGTCGCTGGCCGTTTCGGCTGCACGCGACTTACGACGAGACGATCACCCGCGCCCTGAACGTCTATGAAGAAATCAATCGCGAAATCCCCTTCGGCGATCTCCACTGGTTCTTCGATCATTGCGAGACGATTTCGGACCACAATATCGAGAGGATCAAAAAGCTTGGCGGGGGCATCGCGATCCAACACCGCATGGCTTTTCAAGGGGAATACTTCGTTGATCGCTACGGCGCAAACCAAGCACAGCGCACGCCGCCCATCCACCGGATGTTGGAGCTGGGCGTGCCCGTGGGCGCGGGCACGGACGCAACCCGCGTCGCGAGCTACAATCCTTTCGTTGCGCTCTATTGGTTGATTAGCGGGGAAACCATCGGTGGACTCGCGCTTTACCCTGAGGCGAATCGCCTCGAACGCATGGAGGCGTTAAGGCTCTTCACGGTCGGCAGCAGTTGGTTCTCTAGCGAGGAAGGTAAGAAGGGATCCATCGATCTCGGCCAGTTGGCTGACTTGGCTGTGCTTACGGCGGATTATTTTTCCATTCCCGAGGAAGAGATCAAACGGCTCGAATCGGTGCTCACGATTGTTGGCGGGAAAGTGGTCTACGCCGCCGCGCCTTTCGAACGATTCGCGCCGCCGCAGTTGCCGATCTCCCCGGATTGGTCGCCGGTTGCAACGTACGGTGGCTACGCGCGGTCAACCGCGTTTGCACAACAAAGTAACGCGATAATTTCGGCCGAATTCGCTAGGATACGGAATTGTGCTCCGGGCCATGGCACGCGAAGTCCTTGGTGGTTCGGCTGTGGCTGCTTTGTCTGACGTGGGTCGAGGACGAACATGGCAATAGCCGCTCGGACCCGATGTTAGCAACACGGTGCTGTACGAATTCATTCGGATGCCCGATAGCTCGAGTTTCAGCGACTATACCGAATCGGGCATCGTCACCCCCTGCTTGTTCGAAATACAGCTTATAAACCCTCAACAGGAGATACCCATGACCGCTGCCTTTGGATACGCCTCGCAAACCGCCGCCAGCCCCCTCGCCCCGTTTTCCTTCGAACGCCGCCCGCCCGGTCCGCATGACGTGCAGATCGACATTCTCTACTGCGGCGTCTGCCACTCGGACCTGCATCAGGTCCGCAACGAATGGCACAATACCGTCTATCCCTGCGTTCCCGGCCATGAGATCGTCGGCAAGGTGGCCACAGTGGGCGATCAGATCCGCAAATTCAAAGTCGGGGATACGGCGGCGATCGGCTGCCTGGTGGATTCCTGCCGAGAATGCCCCAGCTGCCGCGAGCATCTGGAACAGTTCTGCGAAAAAGGCCCGATCCTCACCTACAACAGTCCGGAAAAACAAACCGGGGGCACTACGTATGGCGGATATTCCAACATGATCGTCGCGGATGAGGATTTTGTCCTCCACGTTCCCCAGAATCTGAATCTTGCCGCAGTGGCTCCTCTGCTCTGCGCCGGCATTACCACCTATTCCCCGCTTCGCCGATGGAACGTCTCTAAGGGACAGAAAGTCGGGATCGTCGGCCTTGGCGGGCTCGGCCACATGGCGGTGAAGTTCGCAAACGCTTTCGGCGCCAACGTCGTCCTCTTTACCACATCTCCCGGCAAGAGCAAAGACGCTAAACGACTGGGCGCGCATGAGGTGGTTGTTTCCAGGAATGAAGAGGAAATGCAGGCGCACGCGAGAAGCTTTGATTTCATCATTGACACCGTTTCGGCCCAGCACGATCTCAATGCCTATCTAAACCTGCTGAAGCGCGACGGCACCATGGTGCTGGTCGGCGTGCCCGAACAGCCCCTGCCGGTGGCGTCCTTTAGTCTCATCTTCCAGCGCCGCCAACTGGTGGGCTCGCTGATCGGCGGGCTCGCTGAAACACAGGAGATGCTCGACTTCTGCGGCAAGCACGGCATCACCAGCGACATTGAAAAGATCAACATCCGGCAGATCAACGAAGCCTACGACCGCCTGCTCAAGAGCGACGTTAAATACCGCTTCGTCATCGACATGGCTTCGCTGCAACAAGCGGCCTAACCCTCAGCGGAGGGGGCCACACAACTGACCACAACCCTCATGCTAGAACAAATCGCGATCTTCCTAGCCGCAACGGTGCTCATCGTCCCGCTCTTCAAGGGGCTTGGCCTCGGAACCGTCCTCGGCTACCTCATCGCCGGCATGCTCATTGGCCCGTGGGGTCTCGAGCTCGTGAGCGATGTCGAGAACACGCTGCACTTCTCCGAGCTCGGCGTAGTGCTGCTGCTGTTCATCATCGGACTGGAGCTGCAACCCTCGCGACTCTGGGTCCTGCGCCGCACCGTATTCGGTCTGGGCAGCGCCCAACTCTTGCTAAGTGCCCTGCCGATCGCCCTGCTTGCCGCGGCCATGGGGCAAGGCTGGCTGGCAGCGGTCGTGATTGGCGTGGGGGCTGCCATGTCCTCCACTGCGTTCGTGTTGCAGACACTGGCGGAGCGTGGCGAGCTGACCGCGCGGCACGGGCGCGATTCGTTTGCCATCCTGCTGTTCCAGGACCTCGCTGTGATCCCGGTGCTGGCCATCGTGCCGCTCTTGGCAGTCGGCCCGGAACTGTCGCAGAAGGGTGTGGACTGGCTCGGGATCATGCGTGCGCTGGCGGTGATCGTGGCGATGGTGGTTGTCGGCCGCCAGTTGCTGCGACTGGCGTTCCGCAGCGTGGCCCGCTTTGGCACCCGCGAGATCTTTACTGCGGCGGCACTGCTGGTGGTCGTCGGGACCGCGTTGCTGATGCACACCCTCGGGCTCTCGATGTCACTGGGCGCCTTCCTCGCCGGCGTGCTGCTCGCCGACTCGGAGTTCCGCCATGAGATCGAGGCTGAACTGGAGCCGTTCAAGGGCCTGCTGCTCGGCCTGTTCTTCATCGCCGTCGGTATGTCGGTGAATCTCGGTCTTATCGGAGAGCAGGGGCTGCTGCTCATCGGCCTCGCTACCGTGCTCATTCTCATCAAGTTCACTGTCCTCTATCTCATCGGCAGGCTGGCCGGCGGCGGGTGCGATGCCGCCCGCAACCTCGGCATCGCGCTCGCAGCGGGCGGCGAGTTTGCCTTCGTGCTGTTCAGCCTTGCTCGCGACCACCGCATCGTTGCCGCCGAGACGGCCGAGACGCTGGTGATGGTCATCACCCTGGCGATGATGCTCGCCCCGGTACTCTTCCTAGTCAACGACAAGCTGCTCAAGCCTTGGGCCGCGCGACAGGAGGAGCCCGAATACGACCGCATCGACGAGCCTGCCAACCCGGTGGTCATCGCCGGTTTTGGGCGCTTCGGCCAGATCATCGCCCGGATCCTGCGCATGCGCGGCATCGCGTTCACCGCGCTCGAGATCAGTCAGCCCCAGGTCGACTTTGTGCGCAAGTTCGGCAGCAAGATCTACTACGGCGATGCCTCCCGCTTGGAGCTGCTGCGCGCGGCCAAGGTCGAGAACACGAAGCTCTTCGTGCTCGCCATCGATAACATCGAGACCTCCGTCAAGATCGCGAGCGTGTTGCGCAAGCACTTCCCGCGTGTTCCCATCTATGCGCGGGCGCGCAACCGCTTTCACTGTCACAAACTCATGGACCTCAAGGTCGAGGTGCTGTATCGCGACACCTATCTCTCCAGCCTGGAGATGGCGCGCGAGGTGCTTTACGGATTAGGTGTAGCGAGAGCGGAGGGGGAACGAACGGTGAGGATGTTCCGCGACTACGACGAGGCTCTGCTGAAGCGGCAGCACGCGATCTACCATGATGAGACCGCCCTCATCCAGAGCGCGAAGCAGGCGGCGGACGAGCTGCACAGCCTGTTCGAGTCCGATGCCGCCGAGCCCATCCAGCAGGCCAACGTCCCGGCTACCGCCACCTGATGGCGAGCAAGCAGCCGCAGCACCGGTTGCACACCCTCCTCAGCACTGTCGCTCCATTTTTTTATCTCAACCTCCCTCGCTTCCGGCTGAGCCCGGACGTGACGATCGCGATCGGGGCGCGCGTAAAGCGCTCCGGGGAGCAGATGGAGACCGTGCCGACGGAACTAAAGGTGCTCCACCGTGCGGACGCGCAGGACATGGACGCCTACGAGCGCCTGCTCTCCAACCGTTCGGCACCGACATCCAGCCGGCAGAGGCCATCACGCACTTCGCGCAGGCGCTCGGCGCCGCGCGCTCGGGCGACTTCACCGCAGTAAGGACGCCTCCCAAACATTGGGGGATGACGTGCTCAGAACTCAAAGCCGCAGTACTGCCCATAGGTAGCACGTATTGCTCATTCGACAAACCTAATGACGAAGCTGACGCAAGGCATAACGCTACGTGCTAGCCGTTTCCAATGATTTGCCCCACGGCCCGTACCGCCGATTCCAGTGCGCCTTGGATCCAGCTGTGGCTTAACGAGGCGTGCTCGCCTGCGAAAAACAAGCGCCCCTCAGGGGCGATCAGATACCGATAGAGACTGTCGTGCTGCCCGGGCAGAAACCAACAGTAGGCCCCGCGACTGTACGGGTTGGCATCCCACGACGAGCTGGCCATCGCTTGCACGAGCCCCGCCCGGGCGAGTTGTGGGTGCACACGGGTGAGGCAGCGGATAACGAATGCATGGCGATCGGCGGCGGGTACGGCCGCCAGGCGGCGAGCGGTGGCGCCCCAACTGTACGAGGCGAGCAGTACTCCGGGGCCCCGGGACACAGCCGCGCTTCGCCGTACCGCATTATCGGAGGGATAGAAGGCCATGGCAGTCGGCAGATCGGTGTAGGTACAGCCTCCATAGATACCCTCGTCGCGCTCCCAAAACCGCTCTGCTGTAAGCGCCAATACCTTGGTGCCGGAATCATAATTGACTTGGCGCACCGCACGGCGTTTGGCCGATGACAACTCCGGGGTAACGTCGATGTGTGCGAGCACCCCCAGGGGCACCGTGCAGAGGACAGCATCACCGGTCTCTTGGTGGTAACTCCCGTCCCGTGCACGGTAAGTGGCCGCGGCGCGACCGCGGGCTGGGTCCTGCTCCAGGTGCACGACTTGTGCACCGAGGCGCGGCCGGGCCCGCAGGTGAGCGAGGAAGGCCTGGGGCAAGCGATCCATTCCCCCGACGAATTCCAAGCGCTCCGCATGCGCAACGGTCACCCTTAGATCGGTGAGCGTCTGGTATGCCTTAAGCACGGGATGTTATCCGGAAGGCTTTCCGCATCAACCGGCCTTAAGGGCTCGTTCGACGGCTGGGGGGAAAGTGTCGAGGACATCGCCTTCCATTCGCAGGCTCACCGACGGATGCCCATCATGCTCGGTCGCCCCGCGATTAATGATCACATAGGGGAGCCCGCGCTGTGCAGCGAGCAAAGGAAGCGAGGCGGCCGGATACACGGACAGCGTGGAGCCGAGCGCGATGACGAGATCGGCTTTTTTCGTTGCCGTGATCGCTTCCTCCAGATCCTGCTCGCGAAGGCTTTGTCCAAAGCTGACGGTGGCAGGTTTGAGATATCCCCCGCAGCGGCAGATCGGTGGCTTGCGCGTCTGCTTGAAATAATCGAAATGCGGCTCCGGATCGCTGCGCTCATGACAGCACTGGCATTCTACCGCGCGGTTGGTACCGTGCAATTCTATGAGCCGCTCCCGAGGCGTGCCGGCGCAAGCATGCAAGCCATCCACGTTTTGGGTCACGAGCTTACACAGTTTGGTTGCCCGCTCGAGTTTGACGATGGCGTGATGCACGCGGTTCGGTCGGGCATCGCGAAACGCCTCCCAGCCCTCCAACTTGTAGTCCCAATACTCGATGCGCGCCGTCACCGAGCCCATGAACTCTTGGTAGTAGATAGGGGTTCGTCGAGTCCACACCCCTTGGGGTCCCCGATAGTCGGGGATGCCGCTGGCGGTTGAAATACCGGCCCCGGTGAACACGAAGATGTTGCTTGCGTCGCGCAGAAATTCAATGAGCGCGATGAGTTGATTGTCTTTCACAAAAATAGCATTTGTAAGGCAGGCGTTCCAATAGCTACACTTTGTTCATCGTGAGGGCCTAGTAGTCCGTTCCATCAAACTAGGGAAACTCTGAATAAGTGTTATGAGCACGCCCATCTGCGCGAAGCCGCGCGGCGAGACGCGAGACATATCATGTAGATAGGCGAGCGGCGAGCGAGCACGCGACAAAGCAGATGGGCGGCGCAGTAGCTTATTCAGAGTTTCCCTAGTTATCCGGCAATTCCGCGATCCGCTCCAGCAATCGCGGATCCCCGGCGACGTGCACGCGTTCTGCGGGGCCCAACCATGCAAGAACTTCATTGAGCGTTTTTGCATCCAGCACTTTGCATTCTGCTGTGAGGCGATGCGGATCAGGGTGACCGCGCGATTCAGCGGGGCGCGGCAGATTGCCGGAAGTGTGGGCGTAGCGCGCCTGGCGATTGCGCGCGAGATAGCGCAGGCCGTCTTTTTGCGGCGCTGCTGCGTGACCCAACAATTCATCGCGCCAGCGCACCACCTGCGGCGTGTGCTTTTCTTCCGGCGTACGCAAGAGGCCGAACCAGGCGAACAACTTTCCGACCGCGACGCTGCCGCTCAGTTTCGACAGCGGTACTGCGAGCACCAGGCCTGACAGCGTCGGCGAAAGCCAGGCCAGCAATGTCGGCGAAATCAGATACGCGATCACGCCGATCAGAACGCCCATGATGAGGTGCGGCCAATGCACGCTCCACGCTTCGCTCCAGGCGGTCATCGAGGCGTGCCGGCGCTGCGAACTCCAGCCGGAGTCGCGGCCCGTTAGAATTTCGAGCACGTGATTCGTCTGCAGGAGCATCATGATCGGTGCATACAGCGCAGAAATTATCGTCTCGAGCGCCGTGCTTGCGGTCACGCCGAGGAAGCCGCCGCAGCCCTTGCGAATCTTCGGCGTAAATAGCGTCCGGACTAACCCAAGCACCTTCGGCGTAAACAGCACGATCATCGTGAAGACGAAGAGGTCGATCATGCGCTCGGCGTCGAATTGCGGCCAGTCGGGAAAGAGCTGGAACGCAGGACTGAAATACTCGGGACGAATCAGCGTCGCCTGCAGCGTCAGCGCAAAGCCTACCATCAGCAGCATCAGCCACAAGGGCGATGAGAGATAACTCATGATGCCGATGAAGAAATGCGCGCGATTCGTAAACGCAAGACCGTTCGCGCCGATGATCTTCGAATGCTGCAGATTGCCCTGCGCCCAGCGACGATCGCGGATCGCGACATCGACCAGCGATGGCGGGCTTTCTTCCCACGAACCGTCCAGCTCCGGCGCCACGCGCACTTTCCAGCCGGCACGCCGAATCAATGCCGCTTCGACGAAGTCGTGCGACAACACATGGCCGCCGAACGGTCGGCGTCCTGGCAGCTGCGGCAAACCGCAGGCCTGCGCGAACGCGGTAACGCGAATGATCGCGTTGTGGCCCCAGTAGTTGCCTTCATTGCCGGACCACGCGGCGACGCCCCGCGCGATCAGTGCGCCATAGACGCGGCCTGAAAATTGCCGGATGCGTGCGAACACGCTCGTATGGCCGATCAGCATCGGTACGGTTTGTAGAATACCCAGACGCGGATCCGCCTGCATGCGGCGCACGAGCTCGACCAGCGTCGCAGCAGACATCAGGCTGTCGGCGTCGAGCACGATCATGTAGTCGTAACGCCCGCCCCAGCGCTGCACGAATTCTTCGACGTTGCCAGCCTTGCGCCCGGCGTTATGCCAGCGCCGCCGATACCAGACCGGAATGGTTTCCCGCAGCGTGCGACGCAGTTCATCGGCCGCGAGTGATTCGTTGATCCAGGCGTCGGCGTTCGTCGAATCGGAAATGATGACGATTTCGAAATGTTGTGCAGCGTCGTTCTGCGCAAGTGCTTCTGCCATCGCCTGCAAGCCTGCGGTCGTGCGCGAGGGATCTTCGTTATAGGTTGGCATGACGAGCGCCGTGTGACTGCCGGCGATCGACGTGTCCGGATTGCCGCGCGGCGGAGGCACGAGAAAGCCAGTGATCGTCGATGCGGCTGCGAAGGCGATCCACGCGAGGGTGACCGTGAAGAACAGGATCATGACGCCTTGCAGAAACGTCATGTTCGCGAAGTTCACAATACCGAGCATCTCGTGGACGCCGTAGCCGGTGATCGTAAGCGCACCGAGGATAGTCAATGCGCGCGCGAAGATCGCGCGCGCCGGTGCGGCTTCCATCTGCAGCGACGCCGGCGCGCGACGCAGATCCTGCACTGGCATATCGAGCGGGCGCTCGAAAGGCATGCCGCCGCGCACTACGTCGCCGCCTTCCGGCGGAATCGCCGATTTCAGCTGGCTGTCCATCGATACAACCAGGTCTCGCTCGCGGGACGATTGCCTCGCAATACACGTAGACGCAGTTCGGCGACCTCAGCGTCGCCCGGATCGAGCTCGAAGCTCGCACGCACACCCTTCGTGATCGGGTTCGGTTGCAACACGAGGTTCGAGAGCTTTCCCGTTGATGTGCCGGCGTCGAGCTTCAGTCCCTCGATCGAACGGCCGGTGCCGCTGAAGTCGATGACGAAGATACGCCGCTTGCCGTCGAGGGTCGGGCCGGTGCGCGTCGCCGTCGCCTTGCCGAGTGCCAGCGTCAGCTTTGGCTGCGAATTCCAGCGTATGCGATACGAGGTATGCCACGCTTTGCCCGCCGGTATCACGTGCTTCGGACGCCAGAATGCGACGATGTTGTCGTTCGCCTCGTTGTCGGTCGGAATCTCGACCAGCTGCACCGAACCTTCGCCCCATTGGCTCGTCGGTTCGATCCAGGCGCTCGCCCGATCCTCGTAGTGCGCTTCGAGATCGTGATAGTCGGAAGCGCGGCGTGAGCGCTGAATCAGGCCGAACCCTTTCGGCGCTTCGGAGGTGAAGCTCGATACCTGCAACTGCCTCGGATTGCGCAGCGGCCGCCATATGCGTTCGCCGGAGGCGAGCACGATCTGCAGGCCGTCGGAGTCGTGGACCTCATCGCGAAAATCATCGATGCGCGTGCGCTCAGATTCATCGAACAGGAACATCGACGTGAGCGGCGCAATGCCGACATGGTCGAGGGCTGTGCGGGGAAACAGCGTGACGCCGATGTCTATGATCGTCTCACTCCCGGGAGTGATGGAAAACCGGTAGGCGCCGGTCGTCGATTCGCTGTCGAGCAGCGCGTGCACCACGATACCGGCGGCGTTGGTTGCGGGCCGCTCAATCCAGAACTCTGTGAACGCCGGAAATTCCTCGCCCATGGCGTGCGCCGTGCGGATCGCAAGCCCACGCGCCGACAGCCCGTACGCCCCGTCCTTGTCGATCGCGCGGAAGTAGGAGGCGCCCTGAAACACCAGGAATTCGTCCCAGACGGAGCGTGAGCTCAGGCGCGTACGCATGCGAAAGCCGGAGTGCGGCAACGACTGATTGGCGAGTTGCTTCGAAACCAGCGGGCCGAGAGAAAACATTCCGGGCGCGCCGGGAACACTCCGGGCAATCCGGTTTTCCACGATCGACACCTTGACCGGGATCTTAAAGATAAAGCCCGCCGGCAGGAGCTCGACGCGAAACGGCACCCGCTCATTTCGCCAGATGCCTGCGGCCGCGTTGAAGCGGATGTCCCGATACTGGTTGTACGTCAGTTGTTGCAGCGTCGGTGAGCCGTCCAGGTTTTTCGGCGCCCAGGGGTTCGCCGCCGCGCGGCCGGCGGCTTCAATCACCGTATTCGCGGTAAACGCTTGCTGCGTCGCGGCCGCGCCTGCGACACAGCTGAACGTGACGGCGAGAGACAGGGCCCAGTACCGACGCATGGGGCGAGCTTCCCGGCGCCTTGCTGCGAGAGCGCGCACCTTCGCGCCGTCGCTCGAAGTGACGGAAACAGGTTCGTTCGAGAAATCTGTTGGGGTCATCCCAGTCCACTGGTGACGAAGGAATCCTGGAGTGTCTTTACCGCGCAGCAGGCCGGCTCGGGTCCAGGATCCTGGTCAAAGGTCTAGATACCGAAATCAGGGCCCGATAAACTCTACCTTTTTTAGAAAGGCACGCGCACCACCTCGCGTATCTTCGGTGTTCATCTGGAATCCAACCGAACTGACGGGAGGTGTCTCCGGTTGTCCAAATTGGAATTTGAAGGCCTCCGCTAGATCGAATTCAGTAACCATCGTCCCACCCGGTCGTACTCCACACGGTTCACAGAAGTATCGACCGCCTTTTTTGTAATATTTTCCCGTATAAGCGCGGCCGCTTTTCTCCTTTTCTCCAAGAAACAGGCTGATGAAGGGCGGGGCATCTGGGACGTAAACGGAACCGCTGTCAATCTCTGTCTCTCCAAAAGAGGTGACGACTGCGATGGGGACCCGGTAGATCCCTTGCTCCCAATCCGCACCTTGGGGATAGCGGTCGACCCCCCAGACGATCCGAATGCCTTTGACGTTCGGCAGGTTCACGTGTTTCAGAAAATAGCCCGCTGCCTCCGTGTTTGTCTCTAACACTAACCGTTTGCGGCTAAAGTGTGGGCTCAGGTCATCGGCGTCCAGCTTGAATTGAAACCCGTTCGCTATAAGCCATGGCTTGGCATCACCGTCTGCTTGATCTGAAAAGTCCAGCGTGAAGACCACTTTTCCTGATGGATTCTCGGCCCAAAGGGGCCCAGAAAAGGCGATGGCGAAAGGGACTGCTATCGGCAAGATTCTGCACAACGCGAGTGTAAACACAAAAGTATTTCGGGTACCAGTCTGTTATGAGAGGCTCAATTCATGCAGCCCTGTGCGTGGTTCTTTCGAGTCTTGTTTTCGTGGTAGTTCAGCCGGCTGGCCGTAGTGTTTAAACAGCTTCACGTCGTATTCCCAGCTGATGAGTACGGCAATTTTTATTAGACAGCTTTTCTGCCCCCTCCAGCGCTACCTTTACGAAAGAGAATTCATCGGTTCTCCGTCAACGCACGGATTGACTACGGGTCACGGCGGTTTGCGTAGCAATTCGCCACAGGCAGGGGAGGCGGGCCTTATGCCGCGTACCCATTCAATCTGTCGAACAGCCTAACAGCTGATGCCGCAGCGCTATCGGTCCCGCGGCAACTGCGCGGGAGCCCGCCCGGCCGCATTATGCTCGCTAACGTTATTAGCAGGCGCGCCAGGAAAACAAAGATTTCATTCGTATTTGATCACAGTCGCCGCCGACCAAGTCACCTCACAGGTCGCCGAAGTCGCCAGCATCCATCTCGCCGCTCGCATCGTCCGCCGCATAGTCGCCGGCGTCTTGATTTACGTCTACGCCAGACGGGTGCTCACCATCAACACCGCCCGCATCGAATCCGATTTCGTTACTAAAAAATTGCTGCGCGATCATGCTTCCGATGACCGTACCGGCGATGGTGCTCAAAAAGCTGCCCGCCATCAGTCCACCTAATCCCACGCCGCCGCCCATACGGCCGAATGTCCGCTCCATAGTGCCGGGTTGCCGCACTTCGGCGCGCGTCGCCATACGCGCCAGCGCCTGCGAATCGGCCCCGCCCGCGGCCAGGGCTGCTCGCTCTGCTTCCGGCACGCTTGCGCCTAATTGTTGCAGCACCATCCGCCGCTGCTCCGGCGTGAGTCGCGCAAAGGCTTCGGCGTGCGCCTGCTCGATGGTTTCCGGCGGCGCAGTCTTGAGCAGGTAGCGGTAACGGGCGATGGCCTGATCATCGAAGGGCTGTCCGCGTTGCTGTGTCGCCTGTTCTTGCGTTGGCGCTTTATCGCTTCCGAATATCCGATCTAAGATGCCCATCGTTTTCAACTCCTTCACGCTTTGTCGAGGGTACAGATTACCAAGAATGTCCCAAGGACGCACCTGTTCTGGTTGTGCAAGCTTGACAGGGAAGAGCGGTCATGGCGCCACAAGCTGCGGTGCATCTATGGCTCGATGGCCGCCAAATGGGCTATCGTCAAAGGGTTCCCAAGGTCTCTGCAACGCAGGTAGCGCTCGCTGATCTCCCGATAACGTCCGGATAAGGGAGCGGTCTCGAAAGTTAGTACCTCTGGCCCATGAAAGCCAGGCCCAGGGAAGGGACTGCTTGGCGCGCCGAGGATGCAATGGCCCGAAAACTCTCCGATGACGAATCCAGGACGAGCCTGTTTGACAACTCACAAACCCAGCAGTAATTTTCTTGTCGACGAAAAAGAACGTTTAAAATACTTATTCGTCCATTGTGATACACCCTTTTCTGTTAGAACCAAGAGCGGAGCGCAAGGAATGAATAAGCCACTGATGGATATATTAGCCGAGGGTCACTATGCCGCCAATTTGGATGCAACACCGGGCGAGAGCTATGACACAAAATTCGAGTCCCTCGTGCGGGAGATGCTGCTCCACTTAGGCGAAGACCCAAACCGCGAAGGCCTTGACCGTACGCCTCAACGGGTAGCCAAGGCGATGAACTTCCTTACCAGCGGCTACCGCATGTCAGCCACCGAGGTTGTCAAGGACTCCGTGTTTTCCGAAGACTGCGATGATATGATCGTGGTCAAGGATATCGAGTTCTATTCCCTCTGCGAACATCATATGCTCCCTTTTGCAGGCAGGGCTCATGTCGGTTATCTTCCTAATGGGCAAGTGATCGGCCTCTCGAAGATTGCTCGCGTTATTGATGTGTTCGCGCGTCGCCTGCAGCTCCAAGAACGGCTCACTAGCCAGGTCGCTATGACGCTAATGGAGGTGCTCAAAGCAACAGGCGTGGGCGTGGTGATGGAAGCCAGCCACTTTTGTATGGTCATGCGAGGGGTGCAAAAACAAAATAGCCTAACGGTAACGAGCGCGATGCTTGGCAAATTCCGGGAAGATACTCGAACGCGCGCTGAATTCTTAGAGCTGATAACGCACTCATGACTTTCCTCTTTCAACGATGCCGGCATCGTTCGGCAAGCCGATCTGGATGAAGCCGAAACCCCGCCGTCCGAGCAGGTAGCCGGCGACGAGATAGAGCGCCGGGTGCTGACCGGCAGTCGTTGGCGCCAGGTGTCCGACAGTCCGATGGATCAGCAGCATGCCGATGATCAGGCACCGAGTCGAGAACATCGGCTTCCCCCTCGGTCGAGGCTCCTCTCTGGGTCGAGTCTAGCGCCGCGGCGGTGGGCGCACACCACGCTGCTTGTACGCGATGTAGTCGGCGACGATCCGCGCGTGGTCGAACACCAGTGGCTGCGCCAGCGCGTCGGGCCGGCAGGTGATAGCGCCGGCCGCGTCGTCGCCGCCGACTGGCGTGCCTCGCGCGCGACCGATGAACACCGTCGAGATCGTGTGCGTGCGCTTGTCGCGCGACGGATCCGAGTAGACGTGGAACAGCTCGACGAGCTCCACGTCGAGGCCGGTCTCTTCCTTTGCCTCGCGCACGGCGGCGTCGGCAACCCACTCGCCCTCGTCGACAAACCCCCCGGGGAGCGCGATGCCCTTCGGATCGTTCAGCCGCTCGATGAAGACCAGCTCGCCCGGTCGACCGTCGAGCTCGATCAAGACATCGACCGTCGGTCTCGGATTCTTGTGGGGTCTATTGTCGCTCATTTGCTCGGCCTCTCGATCCACCGTGTGAGCTGCTCCTGCAGATTCTTCGACTTCGGATCGGTCTGCACGATGTTTTCTTCGTGTCTGTCGCGAATCGTTCATTGTAGGAGAATTCATGCCGGAATCGCAGTCTTGAGAAGACGGGATGGACCGATAAGGTAGGGCGCCATGCGAGAACTGTTTATCCTCATCGCCCATCTGCTCGACACGCAGCCGTGGCAAAGGTAGATTTGATCGGATTGATCGTCCGCGTATGGATAATTCGCATTGGTTCGGCTTTGTTCGTTGCCTGGGATCTCGCGTTCTGAGGGGTATAATCGCGGTAGGTAGGTCCGGAGCTGGACCTCAGGCTAATGTGGTTGATTGACGAAATGCGTTTACGTTATCCGTTTTATGGTTCCCGGCGGATCCGAGACTCAAGGTCATCGCCAACCACCGGCGAGTTCATCGAAAGCTTCGCTGAGTAACACGGTGGCCACATGAACGCAGCCGAGCTCTTGGTGCACTGCCTGGAGAACGAGGGCGTGGACTATGTCTTCGGCATTCCGGGGGAGGAGAACATCCACATCATGGACGCGCTCGCGCAAAGCCGCATCCGCTTTGTTATCACACGCCATGAACAGGGCGCGGCCTTCATGGCCGACGTCTACGGTCGCCTCACGGGACGTGCCGGCGTGTGCCTGGCTACCCTGGGACCGGGCGCCACCAACCTGATCACGGGCGTGGCCGACGCCAACATGGACCGCGCTCCGCTGGTCGCCATCGCCGGGCAGGCGGCAACGACGCGCATGCACAAGGAGAGCCATCAGGTGCTGCATCTGGCGGCCTTGTTCAGCCACTGCACTAAGTTCAGCGCCCAGGTGTTGGAACCGGAGATCGTGCCCGAAGTGGTGCGCAAGGCGTTCAAGCTGGCCCAGACGGAAAAGCCCGGCGCCAGCTTCATCGAGGTGCCGGAAAACGTGGCACAGATGGCGGCTCAGGGTTTCGCGCCGCTCAAGGTGCAGGCACCGGCGATACCGCGCGCGCCCCAAGCCAAGGTAGACCAGATCGCGCGCCTCATCGACGAGGCCGAGGCGCCTTTGGTACTGGTGGGTAACGGCGCCATCCGCCAGCGCGCCTCCGCTGCCGTTGTGGCATTTATCGAGCGGCTCAACCTGCCGGCGGTCACCACCTTCATGGCCAAGGGAGCGGTGCCCTTCTCGCACCCGTTATGCCTGGGCACTATCGGCCTGCAGGCACGGGACCCCGTGGCCTTCGGGCTGGATGGCGCCGTACAGGTAGCGCAACAGGGTGCCGATGACACGGCCTACCCGCTCAAGCCGCAACGCGTCATCGCCGACCTGCGCCGCGCCATGGCTGACGAGGACGTACTGGGACTGATTGGTAGCGAGAGTCGGTACACACGGACCGCGCCTGGCTTGTCGAGTATTTGGATGGATTCGTCCAATAGACCGGCGCGCGTCCAACACGATGGGCTCGACCTGATCCGGGGGGATGATGGCAGATTCGAAGCACTACGCAATCCGAGGCGGTATCGAGGGGCGAGAGCGACTCCGCATCCTGGCCCGCGTCATGCGGGCGAGCTCGACATCCCTGTTCGACCGGCTCGGTCTGCATGACGGGCTCGCCTGTCTTGATGTCGGCTGCGGCGGCGGAGATGTAACTCTGGAACTGGCCCGTAGGGTCGCGCCCAAGGGTAAGGCCGTCGGCGCCGACATCGACCAAACCCAGCTGGAGCTCGCCCGCCACGAGGCCCAGCAACAAGGCGTTGCCAACGTGGAATACCGTTTGTCAGATGTTCGCGAAGTTTCCGGCGCGCCTGAGTTCGACATCGTGTATGCGAGATTCCTCCTCACGCACCTGAGCGATCCCGCCGGCGCCGTTAACGCGTTACACCGGCACCTTCGTCCCGGAGGTCTCCTGGCGGTCGAGGACATCGACTTCAGCGGGTACTTCACCTATCCAGAGTCCGGGGCCTTCTGGCGGTACCATGAACTCTACTGCGCGGTCGTGCGCCGGAGGGGCGGTGATCCGAACATTGGGCCACGATTGCCCCTGCTCTTGAGAGGCTGCGGTCTCGACGACATCGGCGTATCGGTCGTACAACCAATCGGAATAGAAGGGGAGGTTAAACTCATGAACCCCATAACGATGGAGAACATTGCCGACGCGGTCTTGGAGGAAGGCCTCGCCACCCGCGCGGAGATCGGTGAGGTGGTTCGAGAACTCTACGAGTTCGCCGCGGATCAGAGCACGGTGGCCGGGGTGCCGCGAGTCGTTCAAGCGTGGGGCCGCCGCCCCGGCGCGTAATGCGCTGAGCGGCCGTGGAGATAGGTAACAAAAAGTCTGCGAGGGACGCGGCTTCACGGTCGATCTCTTTCATCCGGGTTTCATCTACAAGACCCCCATCGAGCTCGACCTCGTCGTTGGCGGGCGTGCGCGCGGCGTGCGCTTCACGCCGAACATTTTCGACTACGGTCCGGGCGTCAAACGTCCCGATGACGGTGCGGCGCTCAACTACTCAGGTTTCGGAAGTCGCTATCCGATCAATCGCGCCGGTGTGCTCGACGAGTTTCTCGTGTTCCAGGGCGCGAGCTATTTCAGAGCGGTCGGGCGCGGCCAGAGATACGGACTATCGGCGCGCGGTCTCGCGGTGAAGACGGGCGACAACGAAGGCGAAGAGTTTCCGGCCTTCACGCGCTTCTGGATCGAACGCCCGCCGGTGGGCGCGAAGAAGCTCGTCATCCATGCCCTACTCGACAGCCCATCGGTGACCGGCGCGTACACTTTCACGGTGCAACCTGGCGACGGCACGCGCATGGACGTGCAGTTGGCGCTGTTCCCACGCGTCGAAATGAACAGCTTCGGTATCGCGCCGTTGACATCGATGTTTCTCTTCGATACGTCGAATCACACGCGCTTCGACGATTTCCGCAACGCCGTTCACGACTCCGACGGCTTGCAGGTGATCACTGGAAGCGGCGAGCGCTTGTGGCGGCCGCTCGCCAATCCCACCGACCTGCGCGACGGGGTACGGCAGCGCCAGCGTGCCGCCGCCAGCGCCCCTGGCGATGCCGGTGCAATCGCTGCGCAAGTACGAGGGTCGCGTGCGCGTGCGCGCCTCCTTCGTCGCCCGTCTCGCGCGCCTCCTCACCTTCGGCGGCGCCGCAGCGCTCGCGGGCTTCGGCGCGCACGAGATGTTCGCGGTCGTCGACATCGGCGGCATCACGCACCTCGAGTGGCTCATGGTCGTGCTGTTCGCGATCACCTTCGGCTGGATCTCGCTGTCGACGGCCGCGTGCGTGACGGGCGTCCTGCTCGGCTGGCAGCGCCGCCGTGCGCCCAAAGACGTGCCGCTCGCTAGCCGCACGGCCGTTGTCATGCCGGTATACAACGAGAATCCCGCTCGCACATTCGCGGCCTTGCAAGCCATCGCCGAAGCGCTCGTTGCCGAAGACCAGGCGCAGGCCTTCGAGCTCTTCATCCTTTCCGATACAACGAACGTGGATATCTGGGTCGTGGAGACCGCGGCCTATCGGCGGCGCCGTAACCGAGCTGGTCCTGTCGGCGCTGTATGCGCCGATCATGATGATCATCCAATCCCAGCAGCTGTCGGCGATCCTGCTCGGGCACGATTCGGGCTGGTCCGCCCAGCGGCGCGGCGACGGCACCACGCCCTGGCGCGAGATCATCCGCCGTCACTGGTTGCAGACGTCGATCGGCATCGCGCTCAGTGCCGGTCTCGCGTTCCTGTCTCCGCCCGTGCTCGCCTGGATGTCGCCGACACTCGCCGGACTGGTGCTTGCCATCCCGTTGTCGCGAGCGAGCGGGAGTCCGCTCGTCGGCAGGCTGTTTCGGAAGCTCGGACTGCTCGTCATTCCCGAGGAGGTGACGTTGCCGCCCCTGATGCAGCGGCGCGCCGAGCTGGAATCAGGGTATTCGGAGCTGGTCGAGCACACGACCATCGAGAGCCTGCTCAAGGACTCATCGGCGCGGATCGCGCACTTCCATACCCTCCTGCAACGGCCGCCCGGACCTCGCGGACAGCCCGACGTCGATCGGCTCACCGCACGCGCCAAGGTCGAGGAAGCGACGAGCGTGCGCGAAGCGCTCGCATGGCTCACGCCCCGCGAGCGCCTGGCCCATCTTCGACAGTTGAGAGGCTGGGGTAGGTAAAAACTTCAATAAATTCAGTGGCTGTTTTTAAGATGGCACTGAAACATGGTGCCACGTAGCGTCTTTATAACGGTTGATATCATCGTAT
>Ga0187892_10004603_pt1 | contig 22922 bp, 19 predicted proteins | sample MA1701073metaG_FD_139345 | JGI IMG/M metagenome (GOLD analysis project Ga0187892, IMG submission 139345) | Bio-ooze microbial communities from a basaltic lava cave in the Kipuka Kanohina Cave System on the Island of Hawaii, USA - MA170107-3 metaG ... | reverse complement strand
TGAGGTCGGGACATCTTGCACGACTTAGGGTCACCTTCCGGGCCATCGCCGCGGTCGCCTGTTCCGGCAATGAGTTCCAACGTCTCCTTGCGGACGTTGATCATTCGAATGCTGTGGCTTTCCGTATCTGACAGGTAAATGTTTCCGTTTGGCCCGACACTCAGCCCCTTGGGTCCGGAAAGAGTTGCGAGCTTCGCGAGTCCCTCATTGCCGCTAAACCCCTGGACGCCGGTCCCGGCAACGTGGTGAAGTCTGCTTCGCTTCAAATCCAGCTTGTAAACCGCATTGCCTTCGCGCAGTGCCAGCCACAAGTTTCCGTGTTTATCGAAGTCGATAGCGCGTGGACCATTTAAAGGCGTGCCTGCAATCCTTGCACCGTCAGGTGTGGGGGCTCGCTCGCCTGTGCCCGCAAAGGTCGTAATGATGCCGCATTGCAGGTTGACGCGACGGATTCGGTGATTTCGAATGTCACAAATATAGAGATTCCCTTTGCCATCGAGCTGAATGCTGTGCGGTTCATGGAGCGAGGCCGAAACTGCCGGGCCTTCGTCGCCGGAGAAGCCAGCTTTGCCGTTCCCGGCCACGGTGCGAATCAATCCTGTTCGAGCGTCAACGAGGCGCACCACATGGTTCATTCGTTCGACAACATAGAGATTGCCCTGCCGGTCAAAGCGGACCTCGTAAGGCTCGCTCAGTGAGGCTTCTGTGGCTTTCTGACCGTCTCCGGAGTAGCCGCGCTTCCCATTTCCGGCAACGGTGACAATGGTCCCGTCGCGAGACACTTTACGGACCAGATGATTGTCTGTGTCGCAGATGTACAAGGCGCCGTCGGGTCCAATTGTGACGCCATAAGGGTTGTTAACTTGCGCGCGCAAAGCGGGTCCTCCATCGCCTGAATACCCGCGCTGGCCAGTGCCAGCAATGGTGCTGATGCTGTTTTGTTCTGCCGCGAAACTCAGAAGCCTCAAGGGGGAGGTAGTCGCCAGCAGGGTCAACAGAAGAAGAATGGTGCGAAAAGTACCTGAAACCATGCCAAGCATATCGATGGCCTTTCGCTACAGTTGTTCGACGGAGTATCCCTTCCGTTTGAGCAATTCGACGACGCCATCGCGCCCGACCAGGTGCGCCGCGCCAACGACGACGAGGGTCTTGTTCCCACCTTGAAAATGACTCTCGATTTTCGGGAGCCAGTTTCGATTTCTTTCACTGATGAGCTTCGCATAAACGTCAGGATATTCTTTGAAACTTTCCAGCAGCAGGTTGTCCAGCTGCTTCTCATGGCCAGCAGCCCAGGCACGCACAACCTGTTCAAACTCTGTCTCAAACTGATCGAGCTCTTTCAGTGTCTGCAGCAGGGACTCCTCTTGGGTCTTGGCGGGCAAGCTATCCAGCAGATTGATTTGAAAGTCAGCCGTCTCCAGCCCCAGAACTTCTTTCTTTGCTTTCCTCGCTCTGTCAAAGAAGTGCCGGTCCACGCCATGTTGAGCGTCGTAGCCCAGCTGTTGCATCTTCATAACCACCAGTGAGAGCGACAGAAACCAGGGTTTCATTCGCTTGAGAGCTTCGATGTCCAACCCCAAGGCTTCCACTTTCTGTCGCACAGCCTGATAGGTTGCCGGCGAAAGCATCTCGTTCAACGTCTTGCCTTCGGGTAGCAAAGCTTTGGCCAAGATCATTTGTTGAGCGTCGGGTGAATTCATAGAGTCCAGATTCACTTCCAACACAAGCCTGGTGGAGTCGCCGAAAGCCTGCTCGATTGCCTGGCTCAACGGGTAAGCATCCGATTTCAGAAGGTGTACCGAGCCGAGAAGATAAACGGTGCTGTCCTTGGAAACAATTCTCCATAGGCAGCTTTTGACAGGAGCCTGGCTGGCATTTTGAGCCGCGATCTCAAAGTCGCGAAAAAAGAGAAGCAGGAGCAGCCAACCAGTACGATGGAACCTGCTCGAAGGGCGCATGAAACATCCTTTCGTTGCCAAATCAGATGGCTTGCCTAACATGGTGGCGCCATTCTTCATCCTTGCGGCCGAGCCAGTGAAACGATACCAGAATCGAACGCTGAATTCCCAGGAAGGCAGGAGACCGCCGGAAAATTTACAGCTGGACAAGAATACCACGTGAAGGCTCGAAACAGTCCAAGCACGAATTCGGAACCTGCAGCAAATCGTGTCTCCGCCACCGCGACACTGCGATGGACGCGACTTTACGGGTGCTTGCTGGGTCCTTTGTCCTTGACAGCCTGAAATATAGCGGTGTATATTCTCTCGGCTTTAGCTCCTTCTGGGCGGTTAGCTCAGTTGGGAGAGCACATCCCTTACAAGGATGGGGTCACTGGTTCAAACCCAGTACCGCCCACCACCGTTTAACCGAATGATGCGGGGTCGTAGTTCAGTTGGTTAGAACGCTGGCCTGTCACGTCAGAGGTCGCGGGTTCGAATCCCGTCGGCCCCGCCACTTCCTCACCTAGCAATGAGTCTTCAGAAAGAGTATGTTCACTATCTTTCCCGCCGCGTTGTGGACGAACTGATCAAGCGCGAGATGATTGAAACCTCGGAAGTCGTGTCGCTCAGAGAAAAGATTCTGGCAGTGATGGAAACGGAACTGGGTCTTGAGGACCGCATCAACGAGGAAGTTCGGGAGATTTTGAAAGACTATGCAGATGAGATGCGCAATAAGGGTGTCTCCTATCAGGATATGTTCAAAAAAGTGAAGAACAAACTGGTGAAAGATAAGAAAGTGGTTTTGTGACGCATGCGTTTGAGTCGTGAAAAAGTCAACAAACTCTCACATCTGGTTACCGAGGAACTTGTGAAGCTGGATGACATCGAGTTCATCGAAGACCGCAACACGATTCGGCTTGAGATTGTGAAAATCGTGAACGAAGAGCTGAAGAAGGAAGAGACACTGGATCAGGAAGCACGAAAGAAGATTGCTTCTCAAAAGAAGACAGTTCCCGAAGGCAGTTTGGAGTGGGACATACTGTATCGGAAGTACTACGCTGAAGAAGTGAAGAAACTCTGAGTTGGTTCAGCGCGGAGTTCAAACAAAAAAGACGGCCGAGGGCCGTCCTTTTCGTTTTGGGGCAACCAACGTTTAGTTTGTTCTGCGCTTTAAGGTCGGACGGTCGTCATCCTTTTCCGTCGGTTCTTCAGAAGCGTCTTCCGTCTCGCCGCTTGTTCGGCGTTTCAATGACGGCTTGTTTGACTTTTCTCCTTCGGCAGGGCGCTTACGATTCTCTAGCGCGATCAGTTTGCTCTTGATGTGATCAAACTCGGAAGTATTGATGACATACTGATTACCCTCAGGCAGAATTGTAGAGATGTTTGCCTGGGTCTTTTCAATGCGATCGGCTGTCGGTGGATGGGTCGAGAAAGCTTTAGATAGCTTGCCAGGTTTCTTCTTTTCTTGAGCCTGAATCTTTTCAAAGAATGAAACAAACGCGATCGGATCATAGCCAGTTTTGTAAGCGTACTGGAGTCCTAGAAAGTCTGCTTCCGTCTCGGCTGACCGGCTGAACTGCAGGAACTTGAGCGGAATGAGAAAACCCGCTGCTTGATAAAGACCGTAGCCCAGTCCGCCACCCAGAAAGATCAGCGGCAACGTGGCGTAGTTGGCAATCGTTCCTTTGGTGTATTGCTCGGTGCCGTGGCGTGCAGCAACGTGGGCAATTTCATGGGCCATAACGCCGGCTAATTCCGCCTCTTCATCAGCAGAAGTAATCAAGCCAGAATTTACGTAGAAAAAACCGCCCGGCAACGCAAACGCGTTGATCTCATCGGAGTCGACGACTTTGATGGTGAATGGCACTTTCGCGTCCGAGTTGCGAACCAGGTTTTGGCCTACCCGACTCACGAACTCATTGATCTCCGGGTCATCGATTAGCTTCACCTGCCTCTCGATGTCCTGAGCCAGTTGCTTGCCCAGGCCAATCTCTTTCTCAATGGACATCATGTTCCAACTGCCTTTGTTGATGTCCCGATTCCCGATCTCCTCGACATCGGAGTGCTTTTTCTTGTCGGCCGCAAGCAAAAGAGTGCTTGGAGAGAGGCAGAGAATGGAGATTAAAGCAAGGGCCACAAGTTGTTTCATTGTCTTCATCGTAACAGAACTCCTTTCCTTTCTCAGCCAGTCTTCCTGATTACCCATGCTAGCACCAGAGCGTCTCTATTTCTTCTAGAAAAAGCGGTGTGGCCAACTTTGTCAGGGACAGAAGACTTCGATGGGCGCCAACGGGTTCTTTGAACGATCTCAACATCACCCGCTGGCGCGAATCCGTTAGACTCGCACTTGCGGACTAGGGTTCTCTTAAACTCTGGGCAATAGAATGTCGCCCAATCCCGTGAATTGGGATTCGCTGCGGTGCCCGGCGATCGGATCAGGACAGCAGCAAAGGATGAGAAAGCGGCAAAAAGGGCTAATCCAGTGTTCTGAAGAAACCGATGGATAGTCGTCAGAACAATTTCGCCAAGTTCGCTGGGCACTGTCAGAACGTTGACGAACTCTCAATCTGGAAAAAACTGAAGATGACTACCAAGAAAGTTTCAGCGGGACAAATGTGGAAGAGTGAGCAGACCGGAGAAGTCTTTGTCGTGACCTCTCTTTACAGGGATGTCCTGGCATCCTTTGCCATGCTACGAGCCATTCATGCGGGCGCCGCTGAGAACAATAAACGAGCGAGGGTCCTCAGAATTGACGGCGGCGGGGAGTGCCTCGTCGGGTTCACAATCGCTGAGCAGGTCTGAAGACCGATCCCCTACCTTCCCAAAAGTCTATTTCTTGCGTTTGGTGGGGTGCTTCTCAGCACTCTTGCGCGCCGGTGCCTTGAAAGGTGGGGCCACCACCGTTCTTGGCGGAAGGTCCTTTTTCGCGGCAGTCCTTAAATTGGGCTCGGGTTTTGAGGCTGGCCTTTCGCGCCGGGAAGAGTTCTTGGACTTCAGCACGCCTTTCTTCTGAGCAATCAAGATCAGATCGGAACCGTTCGGATCATAGTCTTCGAAGTTGTAGTTTCGGTAAGACTCCAACTTAGCAAAGCCAACCGATTTAAGAACCGATTCTAATTCTTTCTTCAAATACGGATAGATTTCAGTAGTGTGGACAGAGGACTCCCAACGGTTTTCGTGCCACCGAAACTTGGCAATGCTGAGATTGAGAGACTTTGGATTGAAGTCCAACAGGCGAAAGAAGAGAGTTTCCTCGGTTCCATTTCTGGAACCTGTGGGGGGAGTGAACCGCGCCTTATGCTTCATGACAAAGTCATAGTTCCGGGCCTGAATAACGAATAACCCACCTGGATTTAAACTCTTATAGACTTCCTGGAATGTTTTTTTAAGGTCTTGTCCTGACCTAAGATGAGCCACCGTATCGCCAAGGCAGGTGATCAGGTCGAACCCTTCGGAGAACCTCTTGGACATGTTGGTGAAATCGCCCAAAATATACTCGACGGTCACACCGCAGGTCACCGAGTTGGTCCTGGCCTTCTCAATCATTTTTGGACTCGCGTCGATCCCCACGGCATCCAGCCCCAATCGACGAAGCATGATGACGTGAAATCCGGTGCTGCAGGCGATATCCAAGGAACTCTTTAATTTATTATCACTTACGAGCTTTTTGAAAAACATTCCTTCGGTTCCGATGCGAGTTGGCCAAGAGATCAGCTGGTCGTAAGACTCGCTGAGGCGCTCGAAGAACTCAAGCTGAGAAAGAATGTTTTTTTCCATGAAATTCTGCAACTCGCGGGAAAATAATCACTTCCAACTTGATCAGTGTCTGGAATTTATATCAAACACTGGGAGTCTGCAAGGAAAAAAGGGGATGCCAAGGGCTCTGAGGCGGGAGGGAAAATCCTATTGCGAAGAAGCAAGCGGCTTCAGTTTGGAAGTTTCCTTCCAAGTGTAGGCGATTCTGTGAACCACGGTTACGTTGGAGAAGACGGCCATGACCCACAGCACCGGAGCCATCCGATCGGTCAGCGTTCCAAGAATCATAAGCACCATTCTCTCGGGCCGCTCCATGAATCCGACTTTGCAGAGTGGGATCAGCGACTCAGCGCGGGCTCTGGTGTAACTAGTCATCACCGCACCCACCATGGCGATGCCTGAAAGGACTACATACGCCAACCGTTGCCCTTTCGAGTAGTAGACGATCAGTCCCAGGAACATGGCGATATCCGAGTATCGATCAAGAACAGAATCGAAGAACGCGCCAAACTGGGTGACATTATTGGTGGTTCGGGCCACCCGGCCGTCGAGCATGTCGAAAATTCCGGCGAGGATGATAATCAAGCCAGCTTGAAAGAACTTGCCGCGCGCCAGGTAGATTGCTGAAACAATCGTTACCAGAAAGCCTGCCAGCGTTAGGAAGTTGGGGCTGATTCTTAGCGCAGCCGCTCCGGCTACGATAAGATCCAAGATTGATTTGCAGATTCTACCGATGATTTGGCTGAACATGATCTACTCGGCGCTTTCAGGCTGATCGTGGATGGTTTTCAACTTCAGTATCTCGAATTCCTTGACGCCGCCTGGCGTCGTTATCTTGACCGTATCACCTTCCTGGCGATTGAGCAGGCCCTTGCCGATTGGAGAGGTTGTGGAGATCAATCCTTGCTGAAGGTCGGATTCCTCGACCGATACGAGCTTGTAGGTAATTTCGGTGCCTTTCTGAATATCGTGGAGAACCACAGTGGATCCATAGGACGCCCTGTCGGTGGGAAGTTTGTCAAAGTTGATCAGTGCCACTTCAGCTAGGCGCTTGCGCAAGTGTGCGAGCTTTGCGTTCACAATCTCCTGCCGCTGCTTTGCCGTCTGATACTCGGCGTTTTCACTGAGATCACCCAGCGCTGCGGCTTTCTTGAGTTCCTTGGGCAAGTCATTCTTAAGCTCGTACTCAAGAACCTTGATTTCGTCTTCAAGTTTCTTTTTGATTTGGATTGTCATGCCCAAGCATCCTTCCCAGATAGCGGCGAGAATATAGCGAATTGGAGACACAAATACAATTCTGGAATGACCGAACTGTTGACAGGTCTTACCGTTTGCGCAAACTCTGATCCCTCGGGTTTGTGATAAACTCAAGCACTTATTAGCAATAAGGGAAACGGCTTGGGGTTGACTTGAAGGAGACAGCAACTATGCGGGTGCTGGTGACTGGTGGTGCAGGATTCATCGGATCTCATCTTTGCGAGCTTCTCGTGAAGGCGAACCACGAAGTCATCTGTCTGGACAACTATTTCACCGGATCGAAAAAGAATGTGTATACACTTCTCAACCGTCCGGGGTTTGAAATCATCCGTCACGACATCATCACTCCGATTGATGTTGAGGTGGATCAAATTTACAATCTCGCCTGTCCAGCTTCCCCTGTCTTCTATCAGCTCAACCCGGTTCGAACCATTCAAGCCAATGTGCTCGGTGTTACCAACATGCTTGAGTTGGCGAAACGAACCAAGGCGCGGATCCTGCAAGCGTCAACGTCGGAAGTGTATGGCGACCCGCACGTGCATCCACAACGGGAGGACTATTGGGGGAATGTGAATCCCATCGGCGTTCGAAGCTGCTACGACGAGGGCAAGCGCGTCGCTGAGGCGCTGATGATGGACTACCATCGGCAGTTCGCAGTGGACATTCGAATCGTCAGAATCTTCAATACCTACGGCCCTCGCATGGCGCTGAATGACGGCCGAGTCGTGAGCAACTTTATTGTTCAAGCGTTGCTGGGTGAAGACATCACGATTTACGGGAAGGGAGAACACACCCGATCATTTTGTTATGTCTCAGATCTGGTGGCAGGACTGATTGCGATGATGAATGTGCCAAACTTCCATGGTCCGGTAAATCTCGGGAACCCAGGCGAATTCACTATCCTCAGTTTGGCCGAGAAGGTCATAAAGCTAACGGGTTCGTCCTCCAAACTAGTCTTTAAGGATTTGCCTTCCGACGATCCGGTCCGACGGAGGCCGGACATCAGTCTCGCTAAGGAGAAACTCGGTTGGGCCCCGACAATCGACATCGATGCAGGACTATCGAGAACACTTGAATACTTTAGGGAAACTCTGGATCGAGGCTGAATTCGGTTAGGGTTGGACCTGCCTTTGGGCTCGGCTCGAGCTATGAGGGCGGATCAGAGCTACGAGGCTTCTGCACGACTAGAGTTCTAGAGATCTTGTCGTGCCAGGTGAGTTGTTCGGGATCGAAGAGTGCCCAGAGAAAACCGAGGCCAAAGCACCCCAGGGAGACCAGATAGCCGAAGGAACGCAAGCGAGCTTCTCGGAATGTGATAGGGTTGCCTTGATAACTCACCACTTCCAACTGCTCATGATCCATTCCTAGCGTCCTGCCACCGAGCGACATAAAGGTACCGATGTAGGAAAGGAAAATGAGCAATAAGACAGAGCCCATTCCCAACAACGACGACTTGGTGAAGAGCGCAAACTCGGGAACGAAGAACACGACCAGTAGAAAGATCAGGAAACAGCCGAAGACGAAGAGAGCATCGATCAGCGCGGCTTTGACCCTGGGGGCAAGATCTGCAGCCGCCAAGCCCCGTTGAACTTGGTCTTCCCGCGACGCGGAAGCCGGACTCTCATTTGACTCGAACGGCAGCGTTGGTTGGTTGAGGTCGATTTCGATCCGCTCAGGGTTTTCGCTCCTTCGGGCAGAACGCCGCCGCCGATTTGAGACCTCAGGTTCGGGCGGGGCTGGAACTGGTGAATTCTGTTCGGCAGGAATCTCCAGGATACTCTCGGCTGAACTCATTTTCGCACGGTCAATTTTCTCTAGAGCTTTTTCTGCAAGCGGATGGTACGCGCTGCGAGGAGGAACGTTTGTCTCCACCTCCAAGCCCGGTGATCCGGGTCTGACAAACTCCCGCTGACGGAAATCCTCATCGAGTATCTCGGACCGAAGCGCAGAGGAATCGGCATTTTTTTCCTTCAAGCGCTCCAATTTCAGACTGAGCTGCTCACGCCAATCGGACTGTGAAGCCGGCGCCCTCTGAGCTTGGGCGCCTCCTGAAGAGGCCGCCGGTGCCTTGACCCGGTTTAGCTCAATAACGTTTTCTCCCGCAGGCGATGATGGACGGGGTGTCGAGTCTATTGGGCTCTTGCAGTGTATGCAGAATTTGGCCGCGGGCAAGTTGAGCAGCCCGCATGTGGGACAGTTCATGGAACCCCAGAGGGTGATTCAAGGCAGATTGATTCGGACGCGCATCGCGTCGTCTCCAAACCCGCACCCAGAGTGATGTTAGCAGAAGCGTTGAACTGGGGCAAACTTGAATTGTGCCCATGCGCATGCTAGATTAGCTTCGTTCCTGCGCCGGTCGCGCGGCGCATCGCAGAGAATTGGCATCAAAGTAAGCCCCTTTGTTTCGGTACCCTCCCTTCTGCGTTTCTTCCAGCTTATTTCTTGCCGAACTCATTCCGCCATTTTTCAGACATGCCTCCCAGTGAAATTGACCTGAATGCACGGCGAGTGGGGCATACTTCAGGTGGAGCGGACCGTGCCATCTCTCTGATTGCGGGGCCGAAATGCGCTCGGGAGCTCGCGTTTCGGCTGATTGGACATTTTTGGAGAGGCTCCTTCCCGGGAGCGCGGGCGGCCCGCCCGCCCCGACTCGGCCGGAGGCCGCGCCAGTGGCCTGGGGCCACGGATGCGGGCGAGACGCCCGCGCTCCCAGGGGGCAGTCACTCACTAACCCCACGAAAGACCGAGAAAGCGTCCAGATTTCAGAAACGCGCGCGGAATGGGGCGTCCCAGCATTCTGTTCTGCAATTGCTCCGTTTGAAGGGCCTTACTGCAGGTTCCATGCTACTGGGCCTAATTTTGACATTTGTTGTCGGCCTTGTTTGGCCTCAGGAAGCAAGCGCACAGGAGAATCGGCCTCTCGCTGCCTCAGCTAACCAGGAGCTGCCGCAGACCGAACCCCAATTGCCCGATGCCATGAGTGACATAAGCGCAATCGAACAGAGGCGCATTGGCAAAGATGAATTCCGTGCCACCGGCGAAGTGAAAGTGCGCTACCAGGACATGTTGTTGAAGGCGGATGAAATTTGGGGGAACAGGCTGACGCAGGATGTTGAAGGCCAAGGTAGCGTTTACTTCGAGCAAGGACAGCAAAAGATCTGGGGCGAACGATTCAAGTTTAACTTGCGAACGAAGATGGGAAGCTTCTACCAGGTGAAAGGACGCGCGGATCCGGGCTTCATTTTTGAAGCAGCGGAAGTCGAAAAGATCGGTGAAGACAAGTATCGAGTGAAGGATGGTTTCGTGACGGCGTGCGAAGACAAGATTCCGAAGTGGAGCTTTAGTGTCAGGGATGCGGTCTTTCGGATTGACCGGCAGGTGAATCTCAGGCACCCGGTTTTCCGCATCAAGAAGATCCCACTCTTCTACAGTCCGTACCTTTACGCTCCGACCAACGAGCGAAAGCGCCAAACAGGTTTTCTCATTCCTTCCACCGGAAGCTCGACGACTCGCGGCCGTTCTGTGAGCGAAGGTTTCTTCCTGACTCTCGGTCGCAGCGCTGATCTGCTTGCGACCACTGAATACTATTCTTTGCGCGGAACTGCGGGAAGCCTGGAATTCAACGCCCGTCCCAGCGAGCGGAGTATGATCTTTGCGCAGGGGTTCTTTGCCAAAGATCGACTTGGACAGGGCGGGCAAAGCGCCCAGATCATTTCCGACACGCGATTTGAGAACGGATTTCGCGCCGTGGCCGACGTCTACGCCGTCAGCTCTCCCGTATTCCGACAAGTCTATGGCGACTCGTTCTATAACATCGTTCGGCCCGACGAGATCTCATCTGGTTTTCTTACGCGCAATTTTTCCACCTACAGCGTCAACGTGTTTGGCGAGCGCCGCCTGACAGAGTTTCCAGAAGGGGCCGTGACGAGCCGGACGTTTCCCAGCTTCAACCTTTCGGGTCACAACCGACAGGTGAAAGACTGGCCGGTCTATTTCTCTTTCGATTCATCGATTGAAGGGTTGAGCCGCTCTGACATCCATCGCTCCACACCCCCGGTTGTGCAACGGTTCGACATCAACCCGCGCCTGACGGTCCCGATGAGAAAGCTCCGAGCGTTCAGCTTTACGCCTTCTTTTGGTCTTCACCAAACGTTTTACTCCGACCAGGCTTCGCCTGAGTCGCCAACAGGTGTTTCTCCCGAAAACCTGGGGCGGACCGCCTTCGATTTCAAGGGCGATTTTAGTGGACCCAGCGTTGAAAAGGTTTTTGAAGCCGGGGGCCGACGCTACAAGCACGTCGTTGAGCCCGAAATGACCTATCGCTACATCAACGGTGTGAGCGAATTCGACCGGATTATTCAGTTCGACGAGCGTGACATCATGAGCGATAGCAACGAGGTCGAGTATTCGATTGCGAACCGGTTCTTTTCACGTCGCCCCACTTCAGACGGTGGCTACACGACGAGTGAGTTTCTCTCCGTCCGAATCGGACAAAAGTACTTCTTCGATCCCTCCTTCGGCGGCGCACTCGTTCCGGGCCAAAGAAATGTGTTCTTCCCGCTAAATACTTTGACGGCTTTCGCTTTTGAAGATACCTATCGACGCTTCTCGCCGATCATCACCCGAATACGCTTCACCCCGGCCAGCCGTTATGAGGCTGACTTCCGCATGGACTACGACCAGCAGGCGCACAAGATCCGAGCGGCCAGCGTTTCCGGTGGTGTGTACGCCGGATTCGGGTATGCGGCACTGACGTATTACAACACCCGTAGTCTTCCTCCCACGCAGTTTCCTTCGAACCAAATCCGTGCCACGCTGGCCTACGGGAACTCCTTGCGCCGTGGAGTGAATGCGGCCTTCAGCTCCAACTACGACTTCAATGCACGCCAGCTCCAGTACAGCACCTCGCAGATCGCCTACAATTGGGACTGCTGTGGCGTTGCTCTCGAATTCCGCCAGTTCGATTTCGGTGCCCGCAACGAAAGCCAATTTCGGTTCAGCTTCTCCCTAAAGAGCATAGGGTCTTTCGGAAACCTGAGAAAACAGGAGCGATTGTTCTGACCTTAGATTATGGAGCGTCATCTCGCCTGGGAGCACGGACGTCCCGTCCGCCCTACAGCCGTCGGCCGAGCAACTCCGACTGCCTACGGCAGCCGAGTGCGGACGGGCGTCCGCGCTCCCAGGTGCCAGTGGCTTTCAAACTCCCGGATTTGACATCACTCGGAGCGGAGGCGAAAATGGTCGCTGCCGGCGCTCGCATCGAAGGTTTCTCAATGGAGTTGAAAGGTCAAGTGTCTAGATCGAAGCTGAAACTATTCCGACTGCTGGGCATCACGTTCCAAATCGATCTGACCTGGGTTCTGATTTTCGCCCTCATGGCGTTTTCGCTAGCAGCGCAGTTTTCCAAGGAGCATCCGAGCTGGAGTGCGGCCCACTACTGGACCGTTGGAATCGTGACCTGCCTGTTGTTCTTCGTCTCCATCATCTTGCACGAATTGGCGCATTGTCTGGTGGCCAGAGCTGCGGGACTGCCCGTTCAGTCGATTACGCTTTTCATTTTGGGAGGTGTTTCACAAATCGGCAAGGAGGCCCAGCAGCCGGGGATAGAGTTTCTGGTATCTGTTGCGGGTCCGGTGGCCAGCGTCGCGATTTCGGCTTCGTTTGCTGGCCTTCATATGGCAAGCCGCGCAAACCTGGAAACTGTGGCTGTTGTCGCCGAATGGCTGGCTGAGATCAACCTGGTGCTCGCGCTTTTCAATCTCATTCCTGCGTTTCCATTGGATGGAGGAAGAATTCTGCGCGCAGCGCTGTGGGGTATTTCCGGGGATTTTTCCAAAGCCACTCGGGTTGCTTCAGTCGTTGGACGGACCACCTCAGTCCTGTTCTTTCTTGGAGGGGTTCTATTCGTCATTGCGGGCCAGTTTACTTACGGCCTCTGGACGGGTTTGATTGGGTGGTTTTTGTGGGCGGCGTCGCGACAAAACCAGCGCCAGGCGGACCTGCGAGATTCACTCGCAGGCCTCACCGCTTCGGACTTGATGGTTTCGAATTGTCCCCGTATTCAAACCGGGACCAGTCTTGCCAGACTTGAAGATGGTGTGGAGGCGGGTTCTCACCCGCGATGGTTTCTCGTGCTGAATGGGGCGAGTTTTGAAGGTATCCTCGCATGGGAGCAGGTAACGGCAGTTGCGAGAGAGCTTTGGGATCAAACCCGGATAGAAGCCCTCATGACTCCACTCGCGGCCCTTCGTTGGGTGCGGCCGCAGCAGGGTGTCGTTCACATTCTTGAAGCCATGGACCGGGAAGGCATTCGGCAGGTACCCGTCGTGGACAACGGGCGACTGCTGGGCGTGCTGGGCCGCGCCGAGGTCTATCATTTCTTGCACCATCGATTTAGCGCGACCGGGTAGCGTGCGGCTGAGGTCAAGAAGATCGCATCGATTCCAGCCCCAGGGCGGGCCTTCCTCCCTTTACCATCCACTCCTGAATGACTCCGCTCAGTTTTCCAGCTTGGGAAGCTCAGTGAGAGCTTTCTCAAGGAAAGATTGAATGGTCTTCCAGTAAAGCCTGCCGCCGATTTCAGCGAGATTGTTATGGTCTGCTTGGGGAACCGCCAGCCAGTCCTTGGGGACGGAAGCCAGATCGAAAAGCTTGCGACCAAGGTGAAACGGGATCACTGAGTCACGTTCTCCGTGGATAAATAGAACCGGGCTCGTGATCTTGCTGATCTTCCGGTCATTTTCATAGCGGTCTTTGAGTAGCAGACTGACTGGCAGGTAGGGGTAGGCTGCCTGGCCTAACTCGACAGCTGAGGTCAGCGGCGCGTGAAGAATCATCGCGGCCGGTGGCTGCCGGACGGCGAGCTCGATGGCGGGTCCACTTCCGAGGGATTCTCCCAGATAGATCACACGTCCAGGCTTTCGACGTAGCCATCCGAGTGCGGCCTGAGCGTCGAGATAGAGGCCTTGTTCGGTGGGCGAACCGTCGCTGCCTCCATATCCGCGATAATCCAATAGAAAAACACCAAATCCCAGTTCGTGAAATCCTCGAGCCCAGTCAAGCCGGTGTCCACGGTGGCCTGCGTTTCCATGGAACATCAAAATGTTGTCCAGTCGTTTTCCTGGCCAATACCAGGCGCTGATTCGCACCCGATCAGCGGTTACGAGATTGAGCTCTTCCAGCGTTTTCAGATCTTCTCCTGCCGGACGCTCCACTGGTGAAGGATCTGGGAAGTACTGCAGTCGGCGCTGCACCAGATAAATCAGCAGGACGAAGCCGAGATAGGCCAACAGCAACCCGCGAAAGAACCGCCAGTAAACTGGATCGATCCCGAACACAGTCTGGTCTCCTTGTGCTGAAGTCGCAACGAAGCTATCGGACAGCCCGCTCTTTCGAGAGCGGCTACTCTTTCGCGGCTTCCGATGATGACGTCTGTGTCGATGTTGTGCGGGAATATACTACTCGGTGCGGAAAAGGCATCTCGATGCCTTCGCGGTCGAAGGCTGCTTTGATTCTCTTCCTAAGTTCGCGCGCCGTTTCCCACTGCTTCAGCGGCCGCGTTTTAGTCACGATACGCAAGGTCACCTGCGAATCGCCGAAGTTCTCAACACCCAAAACTTGCGGCGGCTCCAAAATACCCAGACCGAAGATTGGATCCTGGCTGAGTTCCTGTCCCACGCGATTCAAGATGGAAACAACCCGGTCAAGATCTTCCTTGTAGGCAACGCCCACATTGACGACTGCACGAGACCATTCCTTGGCCAGATTGCTGACTACCTTGATCTCTCCGTTGGGAATGAAATGTGCCACGCCTTCCAGGTCGCGCAGCACCGTAATACGCAGGTTCATATCTTCAACCTGGCCTGAAACGTCGGCTGCCCGGATCACATCGCCCACTTTATATTGGTTTTCCAGCAGGATGAAAAAGCCGCTGATGAAGTCGCGAATCAGATTCTGCGCGCCAAAGCTGACCGCCAGGCCAGCGACTCCCGCGCCTGCGATCAGGGGGGCTGTGTTGATTCCGAGAATACCAAGAATCGTGAGCCCGGCCACCAGAACGATTACAATCTTGGAGACGCCTTTGAAGATGCCAGCCAGTGTTACGGCACGCTGTTCGCGCTGGTTGGCCGTCAGGGGGTCATCGTCCTGTACAAACTTTACCAAGCGATCTGCGAGGATGCGGACAGCGCGGATGAGCAGGCCGCTGCCGACGAGAATAAGCACAATCTGCAGTGCCTCATCCGCTTTGTCTTTGATGAAGAAGAGAAAATCCTGATAGCTTACAAAGTCCACTTTTTGCTCCCGACAACCAGCCATCCGAGAAGGCTTGCATTATAGGCATTCCCCAAGTCAGGCGACAACGTGCACGAAGCGACCTAAGAATCACGAGCGGATTCGAGACCCTTGGAGGTTTGCCCTCAGGCTGCGATTGATTCCCTTGTTACCGCCGAAGACTGTTGCTGAGCGCCGACTTTGCTGGATCTCAGCCACTTTGTACTAGACTCACTTTGAAAACCTGTTATCATCGGGCTCCGGCTCTGTTCGAGGGTTTTCAGCGACTAGCGCTTTTCGGAGACGCTGAGAGAAACAGCTCCTGAAACGGGGCAAGTGGCACTGCTGAGAGGAGCAAGCATGGCGCACAGGACGATTCAAGGGCAACTCAATTCGAGCGGCATGCGCTTCGCTATCGTGGCCAGCCGGTTCAATGATTTTGTCACGAGCCGGCTCCTGGGTGGCGCTCTCGATGCGCTGGAAAGAACGGGCGCCGCAGAGTCTGACATTACCGTTGTCCGCGTCCCGGGATCCTTCGAAATTCCTCTCGCTGCCAAGAAGCTAGTCCAGGCCAAGAAGTACGACGCTGTGATCTGTTTGGGAACCCTGATCCGCGGGGAAACACCTCACTTTGACTACATCAGCAGCGAAGTGACGAAAGGAATCGGCTCTGTGTCACTTGAATCCGGCACTCCGGTTGCATTTGGAGTTTTGACCGCCGATTCCGTGGAACAGGCGATCGATCGCGCAGGGATGAAATCGGGCAACAAGGGATTTGAAGCTGCCTTGTCGGCTGTGGAGATGGCCAGCTTGCTGAAGCAGCTCTAAGGAAATGACGGATGGGTGGAAGAAGAAAGGGCAGGGAACTCGCCTTGCAGATGCTGTTCCAATGGGATCTGTCGAAGGAATCATTTCACAGCGTGCGCAAGACCTTCTGGACACTGCATCACGAGGCGGAACAGGACGTTCGTGAATTTGCAGATCGGTTGGTCGAAGGCACGGTGGAGAAGGTGGAATCCATTGACGTGTTGCTGGCCAGGCATGCCGAACATTGGCGCGTGTCGCGCATGGCTGCGGTCGACCGCAACATCCTGCGTGTAGCAACCTATGAGCTCCTTCATGAAACTCAAACGCCACCCCCCGTCGTCATCAATGAGGCGTTAGAGATTGCCCGCAAGTTTAGTACTTCCGAATCGATTCACTTTATCAACGGCATCCTGGACAGCATTCGCAAAGAAAGCGAAGAGCCCAAGCGGTGATCCAAGAATCACATACCGCTTGCTAGTGAGACGTGGCCAGCGAACTTCAGTCGTGGTTGCGCGCCTGTCATCGGATCCAGAGTGAGCAGTCAGCAGACGACTGACACCGCTTTGCGAACCTCGAAACAGCTGGTTGTCATAATTTTCAACTACCTTTGAGTTACCTGGAGAGAGAATCCTTGCAGGATACGAATCAGAAACCTGACCTGATTGCGCAGCGCTACGCCAAACTCGAGCAGATCCAACAACTCGGCCACGCCGCCTATCCGCACAGCTACAACTTCACTCACACCCTGGCGCAGATTCATGATTCCTACCAGAGCCGGTCGAAGGAACAGCTCGAGGCGGAGCGCATCGAGGTTCGCGTCTGCGGCCGCCTGGTGGCGATGCGCGGGCAGGGGAAGGCCGGATTTTCAAACATTTCCAGCGGCAGCCATCGTCTCCAGATTTACACGCGGCTCGATGAAGTGGGCGAAGCCAATTTCGCGCTTTACCAGCTCCTGGATATCGGCGATTTCATCGGCGTCACGGGTTATTTGTTTCGCACGAAGACGAACGAGCTGTCGGTCCATGCACAGAAGATTGATTTTCTGGCGAAGTCGTTTCTGCCGCTGCCAGAAAAGTGGCACGGTTTGTCGGACGTGGAGATCCGATACAGGCAGCGGTATCTGGATTTGATTTCAAACCAGGAATCGCGCCAGGTATTCGTGACGCGCAGCAAGATCATCAAAGGGATTCGCGATTTTCTGGATGCGCGCGGTTACATCGAAGTGGAGACGCCCATGATGCAGCCGCTCGCGGGTGGCGCGACGGCCCGACCGTTCAAGACACATCACAATGCGCTGGGAATGGACCTTTTCCTGCGCATTGCTCCTGAGCTTTATCTCAAGCGCCTGATCGTTGGCCAGCTGGAACGCGTCTATGAGATCAATCGCAATTTTCGCAACGAGGGCATCTCGACGCATCATAATCCCGAGTTCACGATGCTCGAGTTCTACCAGTCTTACAGCGACTATCGCGATTTGATGGATCTGACCGAAGAGCTGATCAAGCAGCTCGCACAAAATGTTCTCGGCAAGATCGAGTTTGAGTTCGAGGGGCAAACGATTTCGCTGGCGAACTGGCGCCGGTACTCTCTCAGAGAGGCTATTGTGAGTTTTTGGCCGGCAGATTGTCTTCCGATTCCGGAGCTGTCTGACCTGGAGAATCCCGAGAGCCTGCCGTCGCTTGCGAGGCGCTGGAACGACTATGCCTCGCTTAAGTCTCTGAAAACGGTTCCGCTGCCTCCAGACATTGCTCAGGGAGTACTGCTGGGCATGCTGTTTGAAGCCGTGGCGGAACAGCAGCTGATTCAGCCGACCACGATCTATGACTACCCCATCGAGCTCTCACCACTCAGTAAGACCAAAGCCAGCGATCCTTCGCTGGTCGAGCGCTTCGAGCTCTACATGGGTGGCATGGAGATTGCCAATGCTTACAGCGAGCTGAACGATCCTGAAGAGCAGAAGCGGCGCTTTGAATCGCAAATGGCTGAGCGGGAAAAAGGCGATGAAGAGGCCCATGCAATGGATGACGATTACGTCCGTGCTCTTCGCTACGGCATGCCACCCACGGCCGGCGAAGGCATTGGCATCGACCGGCTCACCATGCTCTTCACCAACTCGCGTTCCATTCGTGACGTGATTCTCTTCCCGCACATGCGCCCCGAAAAACGAGATGCCTCATGAAGTTCGAGCTGTTTGTCGCTCTCCGCTACCTCCGGGCCAAGCGCAAGCAAGCCGCTATTTCCATCATCACCATCATCTCCATTCTGGGAGTCACGGCCGGCGTCACCGCGCTGATCGTGGCACTCGCCATTAGCCGCGGGTTTCGCGACGACCTGCAAAGCAAGCTGCTGCGCGGCACGTCTCATATCAACGTTCTGCCGGTCGACGTGAAAGAAGGCATTGCCAATTACCCTGCCTTGGTTTCGAAGATTAAGACTGTGAAGAGCGTTCGCAGCGCCACGCCGGCAATCTACAGCGCCGTGCTAATCAGCGCGGCTCGACCGGATGGCATCATGCTGAAAGGCATGGCTGTGGATGATCCGGAGTTCCTGGCTCAAGGCTTCTTTGATGTTCTGCAGGGCAGTGCTCTTGAGTTGGCTGCGCCTCCCGACGACCCCGTTCGCGATCGCATCGCGCTAGGCACGGAAGTTGCGAAACGGCTCGGGACTATCGTCGGTGATTTTGTCTCCATCCTCTCGGACGAAGGTACACTCTCCCCTGTTGGCGACGTCCCGGTACCCAGAAAATTCAAGGTCGTGGCGATTTTTTCCTCAGGCTTGGCTGATTTCGATTCTGCTTGGGGATTTACATCGCTCCGCTCGGCACAACGGTTGTTCGGAACTGGTGATTTGGTTTCGCTGATCGAATGCCACGTGTCGGACATCTATCAGGTGAAGCAGATTTCAACAGAGATCCTCAAAGTTCTCGGGCCAGGTTACGGTACCAAGGACTGGCAAGAGCTATACCGGCCCATTTTCCAGGCGCTACAACTGGAAAGGCTGGTGATGATCGTTACGATCGGGTTGATTGTGCTGGTTGCTGCACTCAACATCATCATCGTTCTGATCATGATGGTGATGGAAAAGAATCGCGATATCGCGGTTCTAATGTCGATGGGTGCAACGCAGCGGACCATTCGGCGAATCTTCATGCTGCAGGGAGTCATCATTGGCGTGTTCGGCTCTTTCGTCGGCTCGCTTGCAGGATGGCTGATCTGCTGGGTTTGCGACAAGTATCAGCTGATTCGGCTGGAGACGGACGTTTATTCCATTTCGCACGTGCCGTTCCGCAGCAGTCTCTGGGATGTTCTGTTGGTCTCGGCAGCCGCAATCGCCATCAGTTTTCTCGCGACGCTTTACCCATCGAAGAACGCAGCCCAGCTCGACCCGGTGGTGGCGTTGAGGTACGAGTAGCCATGTTTGAGCGCTATACCGAAAAAGCGCGGCGTGTAATCTTCTTTGCCCGGTATGAGGCCAGTGCGTTCGGTTCCTCAGAAATTACAACAGAACACTTGTTGCTTGGCATGGTGCGCGAAGACGAGGGACTGATCCAGGAGATGACGGGAGTTTCTCCTCAGGTCATCCGGGCACAGATTGTCAAAAGCGTTCCAGTCAAAGAGAAAACAGCTACATCAATAGACCTACCTCTGAGTCAGGAGTGCAAGCGTATCTTGGTTTATGGAGCTGAAGAGGCTGAGAGGCTCCGACATCGGCACATTGGAACAGAGCATCTGCTTTTGGGAATTCTGCGGGAGGACGCCGCGTTTGCAACACAGGTGCTTCGGCAAAACGGCGTGACGCTGGAGGCTGTCCGGGATGCCTGTTCCCATGCTAGACCGCAAGTCAGTCCAAAAGAGATTGCTTATCTTTCGAGTTTCCCTCGGGAGATTCTTGAGCAGGTGCTGTCGCAACAGACCCAAGCTCAGATCTCCGTTGGCCCCAAGTGGTGGATGGAGACGAGGCTGTGAAGGTTCAAGGGCTCACCAAAACCTATCCTGGTGTCACCGAACCGCTGCAGATCCTTCAAGGCATCGACCTCACCCTATTCAAGGGAGAGATCATTGCCATTGTTGGGCAGTCGGGGTCAGGGAAGAGCACTTTATTGCACATTCTGGGAACGATCGACCGGCCGACGAGCGGCAGCGTTCGTTTTGGCGACCAGAATCCTTTTGAGCTGAATGCTGAGGAGTTAGCGAAGTTTCGGCGGCGATCCATTGGTTTCGTGTTTCAATTTCACAATCTCCTGCCGGAGTTCACGGCTCTAGAAAACGTCATGATGCCTAGACTGATTGCCGGTCACCGTTCCGACGACAGGATGGGCGTCGAGTTGCTAGAACTTGTGGGTCTGGGAAATCGGCTGAAGCACCGTCCCGGCGAACTGTCTGGTGGGGAACAACAACGTGTCGCCATCGCCAGAGCGCTCGTGAATAACCCGCTGCTCATACTTGCAGACGAGCCGACGGGCGCACTCGACAATCAAACAGGAGAGCTGGTTTTTCAACTGTTTCAGAAGATCCAGCGGGAAAAAAATCTTACTTCCATCCTGGCGACGCACAATGCTAGTATAGCGAGCAGATGTAACAGGTTATTCCGATTAGAGAACGGCCGATTACACGAGAGCAGTCAACACTATGTTTGAGCGATATACGGAAAAGGCGAGAAGGGTGATTTTTTTTGCCCGTTACGAAGCCAGCCAGTATGGCAGCCCGTCGATCGAGACTGAGCACCTGCTTCTGGGGCTTATGCGCGAAGACAAGGGCCTGACCAACCGGTTTCTCCGCTCCCATTCCTCCATCGACTCCATAAAGAAGGAGATCGAGGGACGGACCATTATTCGGGAAAAGGTTTCCACCTCCATTGATCTGCCTTTGAGCGCTGAATGCAAACGTATCCTGGCTTATTCGGCTGACGAAGCAGAACGCCTGCGGCATCGCCACATCGGCACAGAACATCTGCTCCTCGGCATCCTGCGCGAGGACAAGTGCCTGGCTGCCGAAATTTTGCACGAACGCGGCTTGAAGTTGAATCTCATTCGCGAAGAGCTGGGCAAGACACAGGCCGATAAGCCTTCATCGGGCCGGTCCAAAGAAACGCCGCTGCTTGCCGAGTTTAGCCGCGACCTCACCCAACTTGCGGCCGAGAACACGCTCGACCCATTGGTGGGCCGGGACAGCGAACTGGAGCGCTGCATCCAGATTCTGTGCCGGCGCACGAAAAACAACCCGGTGTTGATCGGCGAGCCTGGAGTCGGCAAGACAGCGATCGTGGAAGGGTTGGCTCAGCGCATCATCGAAGGCGAAGTGCCCAGCTATCTGGCAGACAAGCGCATTCTGGCGCTCGATCTGTCATTGATTGTGGCGGGGACGAAGTATCGCGGTCAGTTTGAAGAGCGCCTCAAGACAATCATGAAGGAATTGATTGAGAACCAGAATGCGATCGTTTTCATCGACGAATTGCACACGCTGGTCGGGGCCGGATCTGCCGAGGGGTCGCTGGATGCAGCCAATATCCTGAAGCCTGCACTCAGCCGAGGTGAAATTCAGTGCATCGGCGCGACGACGCCTGGAGAATATCGCAAATCGATTGAACGCGACCGCTCACTGGAGCGCCGCTTTCAAGCGGTGAAGGTGCCGCCTCCATCTGAAAAAGAATCCATTCAAATTTTGAACGGCGTTCGCGACCGTTACGAGAAGTTTCACATGGTCCGCTACGAACCGGCGGCGATTGAATCAGCTGTCTATCAGGCGAACCGTTATATTCCAGATCGGTTCCTCCCAGACAAAGCGATCGACTTGATCGACGAGGCCGGTGCCCGCGTCAAGCTCCTGCAGGACAGCCTTCCGAAGGAGATGACCGAGATCCAGAAGAAGATCAAGATCATCGTCTCCCACATGGAATCGGCCATCACGAACCATGAATTTGACAAGGCCGAGATTTACCGCAACGAAGAGCGCGTCCAGATGGAGAATCTCCGCTCGGTGAAAGAGAAGTTCAACCTGAGCGATACCACGATGGGTGTGGTGACGAAGGAAGATGTGGAGAGCGTGGTAGCCAAGTGGACCGGGATTCCGGTTACCTCGATCAAAGAAGAGGAAATGGCCAAGCTCCTCCGCATTGAAGAGCATTTGCACAAACGCATCATTAGCCAGGATAAGGCGATTAACGCGTTGTCGCGTGCCATCCGGCGGTCCCGTGCAGGGTTGAAGAATCCCAACCGCCCGGTGGGATCGTTTCTTTTCCTGGGTCCCACAGGGGTGGGCAAGACGGAAGTGGCCCGCTCGCTGGCGCATTTTCTGTTTGGCTCAGAAAAATCGCTAATTCGTTTCGACATGTCGGAGTACATGGAGAAACACTCCGTTTCAAAGTTTATCGGCTCGCCTCCAGGGTATGTCGGATATGAAGAAGGTGGCCAATTGACGGAAAGAGTGAAGCGGGCGCCTTATTCGGTCATTCTTCTCGACGAGATCGAAAAGTCGCATCACGATGTGTTCAACATCCTGCTCCAGGTTTTTGAAGACGGGCAGCTGACTGACGGCTTGGGCAACACGGTCGATTTCAAGAACACCATCATCATCATGACCTCGAATATCGGGGCGCGCTTCCTGGAAAAACGCCATCAGTTGGGCTTCCACGGTTCTGGTGAGGAAGCCACGGCTCAGAAGATGGAAGAGATGGTGATGGCGGAAGTCAGAAAGGTGTTCAACCCGGAGTTCATCAACCGGCTGGATGAAACCATTGTATTTAACTCATTGAATGACGATGATCTGGGGCGGATTATCGAACTGCTGGTGAGTCAGATCAATGAAACCATGGTGGCAAAGAAGGTAAAGATTTCCCTGGCTCCCGATGCCAAACGCTGGATCCTGGAAAAAACCTGCCAAGACCGCTCTTACG
>Ga0187892_10004601_pt1 | contig 22924 bp, 22 predicted proteins | sample MA1701073metaG_FD_139345 | JGI IMG/M metagenome (GOLD analysis project Ga0187892, IMG submission 139345) | Bio-ooze microbial communities from a basaltic lava cave in the Kipuka Kanohina Cave System on the Island of Hawaii, USA - MA170107-3 metaG ... | reverse complement strand
GCACCGATCGCAGAGCGTCGGATGCTCCGGGAAGGATCCGACAGCAGGCCGGTAGTTCCAGCACCGCTCGCACTTCGCGCCGTCAGCCTTGAAGACATCGACGGCAAATCCTGATGTATCGCTCAAGAGATGCCCCTCAAGAGATACCTCTTTCTCCCACCGAATCGTGACCTGTGAAACGATAAACAGAGTCGGCAAAAACGTTTCGTACTGTCTGAGGAATTCCCATCTGGTCATGTCTGCACTAAGTACAACCTTGGCTTCCAGAGAAGACCCGATGACTTTGTCCCGCCGTTGCATCTCCAGGGCTCCTTGCACGACGGTCCGAACCGACAACAACTGTTCCCATCGCTGAGCGAGCTGTGCATCCGCCCACCTTGAATCAGGTTCAGGGAACGAAGCTAAATGCACGCTAGGCGTCTCCGGACTCTTCCGCACGCCTTCCGGCAGCATCCCCCAGATTTCCTCAGCCGTAAAGCTCAGGATCGGGGCCATGAGCTTTGTGAGCGCTACCAGCACGTCGAACAGCACGGTTTGCGAGCTCCGACGCAAGGGAGCATCCTTTTGAAACGTGTAGAGGCGATCTTTCAAAATGTCCAGATAAATCGCGCTCATGTCCACCGCACAGAAGTAGTCCATCTCGTGAACAATCTGGCGAAAATCGAAGGCTTCGTAGGCACGACGAACTTTGGTGATGAGGTGATGCAGCCTCGTGAGGGCCCAGCGGTCTAGCTCAGGCAAGCGCTCAAAGGGTACACGGTTGGAAGCCGGATCAAAATCATAGAGATTACTCAAGAGGAAACGGCAGGTGTTGCGGATTTTCCGGTACTGCTCCACGAGCTGATTGAGAATCTCTTGAGAGATTCGGAGGTCCTCTTGGTAATCCTGTGCGGCAACCCACCACCGCAAGACTTCAGCTCCCAACTGCTTGATCACATCCTGCGGTGCTACCACGTTGCCGGCCGACTTGGACATTTTCTTGCCCGCGCCATCCACCACGAACCCATGCGTGAGGACGGCTTTATAAGGGGCTTTGTCGCTCGTTGTCACCGACGCTAGGAGCGCGCTATGGAACCAACCACGATGCTGGTCCGATCCCTCCAAGTACAGGTCAGCTTCCCAATTACGTGGCTTCAGAACCGCTGCATAGCTGGCACCGGACTCAAACCAGACATCCAGGATATCCCGTTCTTTTTCAAAGGTCCGCCCACCGCATTTCTGACAAGTTGTTCCAGCCGGCATCAGTTCGTCCGCAGATCTCTGAAACCAGACATCTACCCCGTGCTGCTCCACCAGGTCAGCGACATAATTGATCACCGCCGGGTCCTTTAGCACTTCCTTGCAACTTTTGCAGAGGAACGCGGGAATTGGTACACCCCAGACTCGTTGGCGGGACAAACACCAGTCGGGGCGATTCTCGATCATCCCATAGATGCGATCACGACCTCTGGCCGGGATCCATGTAACCAGGTCAATTTCCGCGAGCGCCTGCCTGCGCAACCCTTTTTCGTCCATCGAGACGAACCACTGTTCGGTGGCCCGGAAAATCACCGGGTTCTTGCAGCGCCAGCAGTGGGGATAGGAGTGAGTGATGCTGAGAGCTTTCTGATTGACAAGCAGTTCCTTATCTTGCAGCCGTTGAATGATCTTCGGGTTAGCCTTGAACACATGCAGCCCTTCGAACTCCCTGACCGGTTCAGTAAAGCGGCCAGTGTCATCAACGGGCGCCAGAACTTTTAACTCGTTTAGGGGGTGAGAGGCGTTATAATCCATCGCGAGCGCATAGTCTTCCTGGCCGTGACCTGGGGCGATGTGCACACAGCCTGTTCCCTGATCCAATGTCACAAACTCGCCGAGCAGGATCGGAGAGAACCCATCAGACAGGGGTCGGCAGCAGAGCCAGCCCTGGTCATAGATTTCACGTCCTTTCTTAATCTCTTCCTTCCTTGGTGTAAACCCACATGCCTTAGCAACCGAGTCAACTAACTTCTCAGCAATTATCAGAACCTCTCCTCCTGCCTCCACGAACGCGTAATCAAAATCGGGATGAAGGCAAATAGCTTGGTTTGCAGGAAGAGTCCAGGGCGTAGTGGTCCAAGTCACGACTGATATTGGGGAGCCCTTTTTACGAGCAAAGCTGGCGGGCCAAGTTGGCGAAAACTCTTTGAGCGGAAACCTGACAAAGATCGAAGGCGAGGTATGGCCTTCGTACTCCACCTCGGCTTCGGCGAGAGCGGTCTGATCAACGGTGCACCACAGCACCGGCTTCAAGCCCTTGTAGACGCCGCCCTTGGCCACAAACTTCCCGAACTCGCGCAGGATCGTGGCTTCATACGAGGGGGCCATCGTCAAATACGGATCTTCCCAGTCCCCCAGCACACCCAAGCGCCTGAACTCATCCCGCTGAATCCGAAAATACTTCTCGGCATAGTCGCGACAGAGTTTGCGGATGGCGAGCGTGTCTAAGCCCTTCTTCTTGTCGCCCAGCTCTTTCAGAACCTGATGCTCAATCGGCAACCCGTGGCAATCCCAGCCTGGGACGTAGGGTGCCCGGTAACCGGCCATGGTCTTGGATTTGACGACGATGTCTTTCAGGATCTTATTCAGCGCGTGGCCAATGTGGATGCGACCATTCGCATAAGGAGGGCCATCGTGTAGCACGTAGAGTGGATAGTCGCGTCTGGCTTGTTGGATGCGCTCGTAGAGCTGTTCCTGCTCCCACCAGGCGAGCAGCTCAGGCTCCCGCTGCGGCAGGTTCGCCTTCATCGGGAAGTCAGTGCGGGGGAGGTTCAGTGTGGCCTTATAATCCATTGTTCTTGTTCACTCGAAGCAGTGATGGCCAGAGGAAAGGGGGCGGGGTGGCTCCTACTGCGCGTGTCATCACCCGTTGCATATTATTAGGAGCAACAGGTACCCGGCACATCCTGATCGTGCGCGGTGCACGAGCAAGGGAGTCATCACGCCCCCTTTGAATAACCCAGGAACGCTCAACTCACCGCCATCATGCGATCCAGGGCAATCTTGGCCCAAGTCTTTTCATCGTCGGGCACGACGATGTGGTTCACGACGTGTCCTTCGGCCAAGTTTTCCATCGCCCAACAAAGGTGGGGGGCATCAATGCGGAACATGGTGGCACATTGGCAGACAGTGGAAGAGAGGAAAAACACCCGCTTATCCGGCTGCTCCCGCTTGAGGCGATTGACGAGGTTGAGCTCCGTCCCCACAGCCCAGGAGGTGCCGGCCGGGGCCGCGCGCACCGTCCTGATGATGAATTCAGTCGAACCGACCAGGTCGGCCTTATTGACGACATCCTCGTGGCACTCCGGATGCACAATGACCTTGATGTCTGGATATTGTTTCCTGAAATAGTCCACGTGCGCCGGCTGGAACATCTGATGCACGCTGCAATGACCTTTCCATAAAATGAGCCGCGCCTTCAGGATGGCCTCGAGCGGGTTTCCGCCATTCGGCAGGTAGGGATCCCACACGATCATCTGCTCGCGTGGCATTCCCATCTTGTTCGCCGTATTCCTGCCCAGATGCTCGTCAGGGAAAAACAGAATCTTCTCGCGCCGACCCCAGGCCCACTCCATGACTGCCCGTGCATTCGACGACGTGCAGGTAATACCACCATGCTCGCCGCAGAACGCCTTGAGGATCGCCGCCGAGTTGACATAGACCACGGGCGTCACCATCTCTTCTACCGGGATCAGCCGCGCTAATGACTCCCAACACTGGTCTACCTGCTCGATGGCGGCCATATCGGCCATCGAGCAGCCGGCTGCTAGGTCCGGAAGAATGACGATTTGGTTGGAGCGGCTGAGGATGTCGGCGGTCTCCGCCATGAAGTGGACGCCGCAGAAGACCACATAGGGACGCTCCGATCGCTCCGCCGCCAGCTTGGCAAGTAACAGCGAATCGCCCCGGAAATCAGCATGTTCGATGACTTCGTCTCGTTGATAGTTGTGACCCAATACCAGAACCTGCTCACCCAAAGCGCGTTTCGCCATCGCCGTGCGCGTAAATAGCTCCTCTCGAGAGAGCGCTCGATAATCAGCTATTGGAAGTTGTACTGAGCCTACGGACCTCACTTTTCACCCCTCTGATAACAGGAAGTCGGATTGTGGGCGGTCATTGTACGCTAGACCCACGCGTACAATCAACGCCCCCTTGGCCACACACACCGTCCCGCGCAAACCGGCGAGCAGCTTTCCTCCGCGATCATCCAGACGCCTTACGCTCGGATGCCGGTTGACAACTTCAAAAACCTGGGTGTACGATCAGCCCGCATAGCTAGGGGAGCCTGAAGGCTGAGAGTCCGATTGTCGGACAACCCTTAGAACCTGACCTGGATAATGCCAGCGTAGGGAAGCGGGAACAGAGTTGATCAGGGGAGATGACTCAGGCCGCACCCTTAGCTGGTGCGGCTTTTTTATTTGGCAGAAAGGACGTGCTATGAGCAGCCCAGACCCCACCAGGACAGCGTCCGGCGGCGGCAACAGACAGGGCCCCGCTGACTCCACGTTCATGACCCAGCCGTTCTCAGCCTCGCGGAAAGTCTATGTGGAAGGCACGATGCCTGAGGTCCGCGTGCCCATGCGGGAGATCAGCCTGAATCCCACGAGGACGATGAATGGGGACGCATCCTCTCCCAACCCCTCCGTGACTGTATACGACACCTCCGGTCCCTACACTGATCCCAGCGAGAAGATCGACATCCACGCCGGGCTGGCACCCACACGTCGAAACTGGATCCTGAGCCGGAACGACGTAGAGGAATTACCCTGCATTTCTTCGGAATACGGACGCTTGCGGGCTGACGACCCCAAACTGGCTGGACTGCGTTTCAAACACATCCGCAAACCGCTCCGGGCGAAACCGGCGATGAACGTCACCCAGATGCATTACGCACACCAGGGGATCATCACCCCGGAGATGGAGTACATTGCCATTCGGGAGAACCAAGCGCGGGAGTTAGCGCACGAGCTTGCATCGTCCAATGGCAATGGCGGCGGGCAACCGGGCAGTGAGACACGGCTATGGGTCCAGCACCCAGGTCAGGCCTGGGGTGCCAACATTCCTGCTCGGATTACGCCGGAGTTCGTCCGGGACGAGGTGGCGCGAGGTCGTGCCATCATCCCGCTGAACATCAACCACCCGGAGAGTGAGCCGATGATCATCGGCCGGAACTTCCTGGTGAAAATCAATGCCAATATCGGGAACTCCGCCGTGGCCTCCTCGATCGAAGAAGAAGTCGAGAAGATGGTCTGGGCTATCCGGTGGGGAGCGGACACCGTCATGGATCTTTCCACAGGCAAGAACATCCATGAGACCCGCGAATGGATCATCCGGAACTCTCCGGTCCCAATCGGCACTGTGCCGATCTACCAAGCTTTAGAAAAGGTGGGCGGCAAGGCTGAGGAACTCACCTGGGAGCTCTATCGAGATACGCTGATCGAACAGGCCGAGCAGGGAGTGGATTATTTCACGATCCACGCCGGTGTCCGGCTCCGGTACGTACCGCTGACCGCCAACCGGATGACCGGCATCGTGTCTCGCGGCGGCTCGATTCACGCGAAATGGTGCTTGGCGCACCACCAGGAGAACTTCGCCCACCAGCATTTCGAAGAGATCTGCGAGATCATGAAGGCCTACGACGTGTCGTTCAGCTTGGGTGATGGTCTGCGGCCCGGCTCTATCGCGGACGCGAACGACGAAGCCCAGTTCGCTGAACTGGAGACGCTGGGCGAGCTGACGCAGATCGCCTGGAAGCACGACGTCCAGGTCATGATCGAAGGGCCCGGTCACGTGCCGATGCACCTAATCCAGGTGAACATGGAAAAACAGCTCAAAGAGTGTCACGAGGCACCGTTCTACACGCTGGGTCCGCTGACGACCGACATCGCGCCGGGGTACGACCACATCACCTCCGGCATCGGCGCCGCGATGATCGGCTGGTACGGCTGCGCGATGCTCTGCTATGTGACACCCAAGGAGCATCTCGGCCTTCCGAACAAAGAGGATGTGAAAGCCGGAGTCATCGCCTACAAGATCGCGGCTCATGCAGCCGATTTAGCGAAAGGGCATCCCGGCGCGCAGGCAAGGGACAACGCCCTGTCAAAAGCCCGGTTTGAGTTCCGCTGGGAAGACCAGTTCAATCTCTCCCTGGACCCGGACACAGCCCGTGCCTACCACGACGCGACACTTCCTGACAACGCAGCAAAAGTCGCGCACTTTTGTTCGATGTGCGGGCCTCATTTCTGCTCGATGAAGATTACGCAGGATGTCCGTGACTACGCTGCACAGAAACAGCTTGATGAACAGCAGGCTCTCCAGATCGGGATGAAGGAAAAAGCCGAAGAGTTCCTGAAAGGAGGAGCGGAAATTTACCGTTAACCGTTATTCGTTCAACGTTAAACACAGGATGAGGCTGTCTATTCCGATTTGCTGTCACGGTGAACGGTTCACGCTTAACGATTAACGAGGTTTTTTATGAAGAGGCCAAAGCCAGCGCCTTTGCGGGAACGAGACATTACCCGACAGATTGCGCGGGAATACTACAAGGAATTCGATCAGCTCATTGAGAGTGATGTCATCATTGTGGGGGCCGGCCCTTCCGGCCTCATCTGCGCGCGGGACCTCGCGGCCATGGGTTTTCGTACCCTGGTCGTGGAGCAGGCCCTCGCGCTGGGAGGTGGGTTCTGGTCCGGCGGCTATTTGATGAACAAAGCGACGATCTGCGCCCCGGCAAACGAGATCCTGGAGGAGCTGGGGGTGCCCTGTAAGCAGGTCAAAGATTGCGAGGGGATGTATATTGTGGACCCGCCCCACGCGACGGGGGCCTTGATTGCCGGTGCTTACAAGACTGGCGCCAAGATCATGAATCTGACCCGCGTGGTGGACCTCATCTTGAGAAAGGACGGCGCGCTGGAGGGGGTCGTCGTCAACAACACGACGGCCGAAGCAGCGGGACATGATGTGGTCCACGTGGATCCGATTGCGTTGGAGAGCCGGGTGGTGGTGGACGCCACGGGCCACGACGCGGTCGTGGTGGACCTGTTGCACCGCCGGAATTTGTACAAACCGGTCCCAGGCAACGGCGCCATGTGGGTCTCCCGATCAGAAGAACAAGTGATGGAGCACACTGGTGAGGTGTATCCCAACTGCTTCGTGGTGGGCTTGGCCGTGGCAGCAGTTCACGGCACTCCCCGGATGGGACCCGCGTTCGGGTCCATGTTGTTGTCAGGCCGATATGGAGCGGAGTTGATTAAAAAGAAGCTCAAGCAGGAATAGGGAAGCATGGATATTCAGGACTTTTTAATTCAGGGAGAGGGAAGCATAGAAGACAAGAAAGAGGCTTGGAACTATTTCCAGAAGGCCTATGAACACCAAATGAAGGGTGAGCTGGAAGAGGCGGTCAATATGTATAAGCGATCCATTGAGAGTCATCCAACGGCAGAGGCCTATACCTTCCTGGGCTGGACCTATAGTTTCATGGGCAGGCTGGATGAAGCGATTGAAGAGTGCCACCACGCCATTGAGGTGGATCCCGACTTCGGCAACCCCTACAACGACATTGGCGCCTACCTGATCGAGAAGGGGCAGTTCGATGAGGCGATTCCCTGGTTCGAGCGGGCCATGAAGGCGAGTCGCTACGAAAGTCCGGCCTTTCCCCATCTGAACCTTGGTCGGGTCTATGAACGCAAAGGACAGTGGGATCAGGCCCTCGAGAGTTACAAGAAAGCGCTCGCACTCAACCCGAATTACGCACTGGCGAAGCGCGCCCTAGGGCGGCTTGTCAGCATGCTCAATTGAGCCCTTGCGATGAATAAAACTATCCTCGTCGCCGTGAGCGACGTTTTCTTCTACACCAAAATTCGCGATGCGTTGCTCCCGCGCGGATACAAGTTGGAGAGGACCCGCACCCAGCAGGAAGTCATGGAGAAAGCCACCGCCCTGCGTCCGGCCGCCATCATCCTGAACATGAACGACGAAACGCTGGACACCTTCCGGGCACTTGAACAGATCAAAGGTAACGACGGTCTGAGGGCCATTCCCGTCCTGGCTTTTGCCAACCATGAGGAAGTCGAGACCTGGAAACGCGCCAAGGAGCTAGGTATCACGAAAATCGTCTCGCGAAACGAGTTCTCCTCTCGAACACGGGACTTGTTGGAGGAAGTATTGGCTGTCAGCAGTCAGCCATCAGCTGTTAGCCCAAGTAAGAGCTGAGTAAGCTCAGCCCTCATGAAGGGATTCGCTGATAGCTGAAGGCTGAAAGCAAAGAAGCCAGGAAGAATGAAGCAATCACGCCTGCATGAACAACATCTGAAACAAGGAGCCGTGCTCGCTGAAGTGACCGGCTGGCAGATGCCGGCCCATTATGGCGATCTCGCCGCCGAGCATACCGCCGTTCGGAATGGCGTGGGCATTGCCGATTTGTCCCATCGCGGCAAAATCCGTGTCACGGGCGAGGATCGGGTGAAGTGGTTGCAGAGCGTGATCAGCAACGACATTCTTCCGTTGACTGCAGGACAGGGCCTCTATTCCAGTTTCCTCACACACAAGGGGAAGATACTGTCCTATTTCAGGGTCTATGCCCTGCCAGATTCCCTGTTCGTAGAAGATGTCGGCGAGATTGGCGAGACGACGTTCCAGGCTTTGCGCAAGTTTCTACTCTATGGCACCAAGGCCAAGATGGAGAACTGCGCAGAGACCTGGGGACTCCTGCTCATCAGTGGCCCCAAAGCAGGGGCACTCATCCACACAGGCTTTGGCACCGACATCAGCGGCTTGAAGCCACTGGCCTTCGTGACGCAGGAGATCGGTGGTCAGCAGGCCATGCTGATCCGGACCGAGGAAACTGGCGAGACCGATATTGAAATCCTGATTCCGGCCGATGGGCTAGCCTCCACCTGGGAGCGACTGTGGGCCGTTGGAGCACCTATAGGCTTAAAACCCTTCGGAGCCCAGGCACGAGAGATACTTCGCATTGAGGCAGGCCTGCCGCGGGCTGGCGCAGATTTGACCGAAGAGATCGTACCGCCGGAAGCAAACCTGGAAGGCAAGGCCTTCAGCCTGACCAAGGGCTGCTACCCTGGCCAGGAAGTAGTCGCCCGCATGGACACGTATGGGAGTGTGCGCCGCCGTTTGGTAGGCTTGCTTCTCCAGGATGCGGTGTTGCCTCCTAAGGGCAGCAAAATCTTCAGCGGCGAACGGGAGGTCGGCTGGATCTCCAGCTCAGCCCATTCTCCATCTTTGGGTTACTCCATCGCCTTTGGCTTTCCCCTGCGTGATTTCACCGCGCCGGGGACTGCACTTACTGTGGAAATCGAAGGCCACCGTTACGGCGCCACCGTCCATCAACTTCCGTTCTACAGCCGATCCACTGCTTAAAAGGCCACGAGCTGTTCGTCCGGGAGCCGGCGTTCGCGGAGGCTGTCCCGAGTCAGTCCCGCATCCACGAGCGAATCCCCTAACCCTTCCGTAGCTTTGGTCAGGTTGAGGCCGAGCTGGACCTCCTTCTTCTTCCGATCCTCTTCGGGAACTTCTTTCAGCCGCCCCCATACATAGATCGCAACCTCGGTGTCATGCCAGACCGCATCGCCGTTGATGGGATCGATCGCGGAGGCTTCCACGCGCACGGGCCGAAACGCAACCCCAAACAAATAGCCTCCGCCGAACCAAACGGGCGTGCTGGTTAAGAGTTCAAACCCCACATTCCCAAGAATCACAGCCGGATTCCAGGCAGTCGCCAGCCCTATAACGACCGTCTCCCAGGTCATATCGCCCGCCATACCGGCCGCTAGCCACTGCCAGCGGACTTTTCCATAGTCCTGGACAATGCCAGTGACCAGAAGGTCTGCTGCGAGTCGCGTGCGCAGGCGGCTGAGGTGCTCCGGCGTGAGCGTCTCTGTTGTGGTTAATCCCAGTTCGTCCAACGCCTGATCCATTTCTTCGAACGGGATCAGTTCAAAAGCCTGCTTGCCTGCCAGCCGTTCGTACATGAGCCGTCGTGCATCTTTTCGGACTTGCTTGACTACTTTCTCGATTAACTGTGGCTCCTCTTCGGGCTTCAGTTCTCCATTCACACTTTGGACAGACGACAAGCTCGTGATCTCAATGCCCATGTCGAACGGCAGCACAGCCACTCTTGGCCTGTCAGCCGGCGGCGGATCCGGCTTCACGTCGGCCTTGAACCACCCGCAGGCTGCCAAACTGAGGCCTGATGCCAGAGTAATGACACACATGCTCGCGCGGAACAGATTTCCGGTGTTCATATGGACCAATTCCTTTCAAGCTCAAAGGAAACAGAGGCGGACGTGAACTGGTCTGAGGCGTGAACGCCGTATCAGATGCGAAGCGGCGCGAGGAGATGTGCAGATAAGGGCCGTAACGTGCGGTCAGAGGGATCGATAACCAACAGGGAGAAGAGGAGGACAGACGAAAGAGCCACAAGACCACCAGCCGATCCCGCAAGCCCAAAGCCATGGCCGGTCATCTTCACATCCGGCACATGACCACCGACACTGGGCACTGTCGCGTTTTCGGCCGGATCTTCGAGGTCATGTTGAGGAAGTGAGGATCCAGCAGCCTCTGCCTCAAAAGGCTCGAAGACCAGGTCCTCCACCACATCAGCCGAGGCAGTCGCAGCGAGAAGAATCGCCAGCCAGGAGAGGACGCGCAAGAGGCTACCCTTGTACAGGTGTCTCATAGCCTTGTTCCCGAAAAAAGCCCGGGTCTGGTCAAGAAAACTGTACCCGATTTAGGATCTCAACGCAAACGTTTGCCGGAAACCGAGAGCGGTTTCCTAAACCGCTGGTCGCACGTTCGATTTGTGTCGGGAGGCCCCGCTCACCGCTCCGGGTGGCGGGCTGCAGTCACCGCATCGGCAAAGGCGAGCAGGCTCGCTCGTTCATCGTCGCTGAGCGCAAGCAAGAGGTGGGTTTCGTCAGCATGCATCAGTCGCAGGCTCAGAAAGGGCTCTTCCTGACGTTTTTCCCGGTTTTCCCAGACCGCATCAATGACCTGGATCTTATCAAGATCGCTGACTGACACCACATCGTACCGGAAATAGGAATCACCGATGACCATATCGTACAGCACCTTTCCGCTGGTGAGCACCAGAAAATTAAAGCGCCCCTGGTCTTCGTATCCCTCCGGCAGAAAGCGATTGATATGCACCCGTGCCACCTTGCGATCGCCGAGCGCCGCTTTCATCTGTGACGCGAGCGCCGCATAGTCAATCTGCAGAGCCCGTTCATCGGGACCGGTCGCAGCCACTGCAGCCGCTCGCGCCTTCTCAACCACTTCCTCCACCGTCATCAGAACCGCCATCGTCGTGCTCCTTGTTCAATTCACCTGCTGTCTCACGCAGACTTCTTGATCGCATCCTCCCCGCTTCGTCACGTTCAAGAAGCAGACGCGGCGCGGAGAGCTACGGTACCTGGACTGTCCTGAAGATTGCAAGCGCATTTTCGGCCATCGTGTTCGCGCATATGCCCTATCGGGTTGTCGAAAAACTAGTTTAACGCTTGCTTTCAAGAAGAGTGATGCATAGCCGTAACGATCTCAACGACTCATCCAGGATGTTCAAAAAGGTCGCCCAGCGAGGCCGCTCTCCACTGCATTCCAGGCGGGTGGCTGGGATGGTCCCTATTGCGGCCGTCCACCGAGCACCTTCTGAGTGTGCGCGGTGCGGGAGCACGGGGATCATCCCAGCCACCCGCCACCCTTTTTCAACATCCTGCTATTGCGCTGAAAATGTCCGCTCAAAATGCGTCGCCCCCCCTTCGTCCATAATCTGCAACCGCAGGCTGGTCCTATCCACCGTCACCAGGCCGAAATTCGAGAACCCGCCCTCGCTGTAGAACGTCGTCGGGCGAAAGGCAGGATCGGGCGGGACTGGGCGGTTATGCATAGCGGACAGCGGACCGCAGATGAATTCGTGGAAATCCGGGACGCCGTCTCCATTCGGATCGTACTCATTCACCTGCGCATAGTGAACATCCCCTGCGAGCCAGACCACGTTGCGGATCTTGCGGTCGAGAATCGTTTGCACGATGGCTCGCAACTCTGTCTGAAACCCGGTCCCATCCGCCGCCCTGGCCCAACTGTCGTTTCCCGGAAGAAGCGGCGTTCCGCCCTTCGGGTTCGACAGCGGCACGCTGGTGGCGATCAGCTTCCAAGTTGCGGTCGAGCGAGCAAGTCCATTCAGCAGCCAGTCTCGCTGGGCCGATCCCAGCATCGTCTTGTCCGGTCCATCCGGTTCCGCATTGCGGCTGCGATACTGCCTGGTGTCCAGGATGAAGAGCTCTACATCAGCTCCGCGGCGGATCTGCCTATACAGACGGTATGGATCATCAGACGGAGTCTCGATAGGCCAGTATTCCAGGAGGGCTTGGCGGCCAACCGGCATCAAGGGCTCGTGCGGGCCGGAAAAATTGTTGCGGACCTCATGGTCGTCCCAGATGGCATAGACCGGCACCGAGGCCAGAAACTGCTGCAATGCCGGGGCTTCGCGCTGGTATCGGTGCTTGGCGCGGAACTGGTCCATGGTCGTCGCGGCAAAGTCACTACCAGGCGCATTGGGCGGTGATGGACAGACATCATCCGCGTAAATGGTGTCGCCCAACATGAGCGCAAACGATGGTTTCACGGCCAGCATCTGATCGATAATCGAGTAGCCTCGATCTGTGTCGCGACACCGCTTCTGCCCGCCCAAGTCTCCACTCCAGACGAAGGTGACCGGCTCAGAGACACCTTCAGCAGCGGACGTCCTAAACCATCCGCTCAGGTCCGTCCGACCCTCACGGGCCAGTCCCTGCGCGGAAACCTCGTAACGGTATCGAGTTGCAGGAATGAGCCCTTTCAACCGGATGGTCCCGGTGAAGTCATGCTCCTGGTCTGTCAGGACCGGTTCGCTGCTGGAGGGGAGAGCCGAGCCATCCTGAGGAAGCCACTGCACCTGGACTTTGGCCGGTCCGGCAGTCCGAAACCAGACCAGCGCCGAGTTGCTAGTGACATCGCCCGCTGCCACACCGTGGGCAAGGTCCTTGTTGGCCAGGAACGGACTCAATGGGGGCAGGCCCGGTTGGTAGGCTGGCGTGCAGGTGACGAGCATAGTCGCCAGCGCCATGAGTAACGCTGGCAGGTGACCGGTTCCTAGAAGCTTCCGCACAGAGCCCTGAGATACCGGAAATCATGCGCGAAGGTCAAGAGAAGGCTCATCTGCCATTGCATTCCGGAAGGCTGGTCCGGCATACTCTTCTTCAAAGCTGACATGAAACGAGTGAGGGCGGTGTATGAGTGACCAGGTTTGTCTGATTGATGGATGCAAAGCGCGGGGCTATGCGCCGGCCGGAACCGGCTCACTGTGCAAGGAACATTTCCTGGACTTCGTGAAGTGGCGGCGACGGAAGGGACCGGGAATGTTTCACAAGTACGGCGCCATGACCATGGAGGAACGCGACGCCGTCGCCGCCGAGTGGTTGAAGACGATCCAAGTCGAAGAAGTTCCCCCCTCCCCCAGCCAGAAGCGCTGATATCAAGTCACTGACCTCCTTGTCTTTGCGGCAGATGGGCTACGCGCCTGATACCATTCCCGAGCGGTAGCCGCTTCGGCGACGGCGTCGGGATGGAACTCCACCGGCACGGTGGGCATCAGGTTCCGGCGATCTTTCGACGGACTTCAGCCCAAGGAATGGGACGGGTCTTGGCCTGATCGAGATCTTGGATTCGGCGGGCGACTTCGGTTTCCCAGGCAGCGTCGGCATCCGCGTCCACGGCACTATCCAGACTGTCCAAGAGTGAGCCAGCGAGTGCCGCCCGATCTTCCGGGGAAAGCTGGAGAGCAGCCTCTAACAGTTTGACCGCATCGGAACTCATGGCCGCATTCTACCAGAACCGACCAAGAGATGCATCTTGTCACCCACGAGCGGTAGCACCCTTGACGTCGCATGCTCCATGCAGATGTTTCGCAGGTACGGCGCCATGACCATGGAGGAACGTGACGCTATCTCGCCGAATGGCTAAAGACTGTCCAAGTCGAAGAAGCTCCTCCCTCCCCCAGCCCCAACCGCTGAGCCGCAGAAGATTGAGCCGAGTAGAGGTTTCGGACAATTTCTATTGACTGGCCCTACAAGAACTAGGAATAGTAGCCGGGCACTTTTGTTCACGAATACTTTTTGACCACGCCCTTGAGACCAGTAAGAGTAAAATAGTCGCGCTCGTTAGCCCATTTCATGTTCTTGCCTTGCTCATTGCACTTTGACGGCGACCCGAATAGATCCTTAAAGGCTAACACTAGCCCGGACTCAAGCTTGCGCCAGGTCTTTACCCTCTGGCGTGGGTGACAGGTTACAACGAAGAACTCGAGTGAGGATACTCCACGAAGATCAAGCAGCTCGTTCGCCCTATTTGCCGCACTTCTGGCAACTCGATCTGAACCTTTCTTGGTGGTGCCAATGTAGGCAATGCGGGAATTTCCTTTTGGATAGGCGAGCCGCTTGCTGGTAACTGCCAAGTACACCAGCTTCTTAGTCTTCACCGCCTCGCGGGTAATCACGAAGGCAGGCAACCTCGTGGTCTGTATGGTAAGTTTCCGATTCGTTGCCATTCCGGTCTAACGGCTAAGCTAACAAGATGTCCGCTCGCGAGTGGTCCTGGATGAGCGCCGTGTAGAGTAACAGATATTCATTCCGCGACGCTAAAAGCCGACCCCAAAGGCGTCAGACACCGTTTAATCTCCTCTGGCGTGGAATTGCCCCAAAGTTATTGAGACCTGTAACTATCAGAGGCGTCCCAACGGATCTAATTGTGCGAGGAGATTGTTGGCCAAATTTCTTATCGTCCGAGACAAGGGTAGTTGCAGAATTGCTGGCGATTCAGCATGTGTCAGAAATTGTCCAAAATTCTTCTTCTCTTATTCTGATACTCCTCCTCGGTAAGGAGTCCTTCATCGAAAGCCTGCTTTAATTGCTTTAACTGGTCCGACATGGACTTTCCTGATGGTTTTTCCTGACCAACCTGAGTCTTCGGACTCTTTGTGGCTGCGTCAACCTTGTCTATGCGCTTCATGAGCACACTATTTGTCTGTCTGAGTGCGGCCATTACACGGTAGCTCTGCTGATACTGCTGTAAGGACTCCAAGGAACGCCGCCCAGCCACGTAATCAGTTAGAGCAGCTACCGCAGCAATTCTATTCTGATGATTTGGGTGTGTATTGTATATGGCAGCCATTACGCGTTCACTGTTCTTCAGGTTATACTCTGCCGCCATCGAATTATGTGCTGAGGCTGCCTGCTGAGCCTGATTGCAGATCAGCTGCGTCTGATACAAGTATTGATTAGCAACGTTCCGTCCACTGGCTCTGACCTGATTTATAGCTTGGACTCTTCCATTGCACTCGTTGACGAGCGCCTGTGCCTTTCCTTGTGACTCGGTGAGCGCCTGCTTTACTTGTTCTTCGGCCCTGTTTTCTTCCCTTGCACTACGTCCAAAGAAGTCTACGCCTCGAAGAGGGTCAAATCCTGCTCGCCAAGAGATTGCAACTGCGATGGCATCAGCCTCCTCTTCGTCCGTCCTGCTATAGCCTGCTCGAACACCTTGGGTAACTGCTCTTATGTCTTTTCTGTTGTTCTTAGCCGCTACCGCAGCTATTAGGTCCGCCAGATTTGCTAGAGTAGTGGTTATGTCTTCCTGTTCCCTAAGGTTCTGTTTCAATAGAGAGTGACCAATCTCGTGAGACAATACGAAGGCCAGTTCGTCGTCACTTGTTGCTCCGTCAAGAAGACCCGTAAAGACGTAGATGTATTTTCCACCCGTCACAAATGCGTTAACGGCTGGTGGCTCCGTATCTAGGACTCTGACTACCCAATCATGATCATCTTCCTTCATTGCCACTAACAATTTTCGAACCAAACTATAGACTCGCTTCGAACGATCATCGGTGACAAGGTAAACCTTGGTCCCTTCAACTTCACCTTTGTTCATCAAGGCATCATCAAACTGCTGCGCTTTGGCAACTGCCTCGGAAGGAATAGGAGATTTCAGAGCCTTAATTATTGCGTTCACATCATGCTGATCCTCAAATCCAGCCCAGACTTCGTTTACATCGGGGCAAGACAGAAGCATTCCAAGGATAGTCAAATAACTCACGGCTGTACGATAAACTTTCATGATCACGATAGGACCTCCTAGCCAAAATTAGTGGTCGCTTTTGAGCTTACCACCTGTTAGTTGTACGTCAAGGAAAGAGCGGCCTTATACAGGTACAGGAGGGAGAGGCAAGAGTTGCTGGTAATTTGTCAAAGCAAAGAGAGGTTAAGTTGAAGGACGGCCAAAGGAATGCCTCAAAGGAATGGGGTCAGGTGCAGTCACACATCGGCCTGTTCGGCCTTGTGCAGCCAATGCCCGCTTAACGCTGTCGGCTCAAGCGCGGGTTAGACGGCTGTTACTTGCCTATCTTCTGCTCACAGTCTTGGCGATGCATTACCGCTTTCACTAAGAGTTCAAGCCGTTGCGCCTCACTTAGAGATCGAGCTGAATCACTGATTGTCTTGAAAGAGGCCACGAACTCATTTCGACAAGCAAGCATTGCGTCAAACGCCGCCCCACGGGGGTCGGAACAGGCCTGCAAAGTCAATGCGAACAACCAGATTAGCACTGTGACGGCTTTCACGATGTCCTCCATGTGATGGATATGGAAACCCCTGTGCCGTCTAACTTGAACTAGACACCACAATTTGGGATGAGACAGTTCTGTCTCTACTGCGCGCAGCGACGGAGCACTTCTGCTCCATCTCTCCAGGAGGGTGGGCTGATTGTTTCCCAACTGCGGCCGTCGAACGAGCACATTCTGATCGTGCGCTACCTACCCTTCACTTCTTCCGTGCCTCGGATGGAAGGGATGGGCACGGAGGCGTTCGCCATGGCGCCATATGCCTCGCTGATAGCGAGACCAAGCGCCGCGGCGCCGTTCTTGTAATCCGATAAGGCGCCGGGCCAAAAGTGAGAGACCAATAGCTGTCGAGATCCATCGCATCATGGCGAAGCCAGAGCTGCCCGCCCTTCGTCAGCCGAGGCCTCCCCCTACCCCATGACCGGCGACCCATGATGGTGGATAATCTTCCACTGCTCCCCCACCCGTTCGTACAGGTTCGTGGCGAGGACTCGGCTTTCTTGAGTCGTATCGCCCTGCCGGCTGGTGATGTTCTCCGTACAAATCACCCAGGCCACATCTCCCGCTACCTGGACCTGAATCTCGGTGAGATCGAACTTCATCGAGAAGGTGTTGTTGAAGATCAAGACCCAGGAATCTCGCACAGCGGGCCAGCCGATCCGCAGGGTCCAGCCCGGATGAATGCAGGTGACATACTCCTGCGGCGCCCAGATCCGGTCCATCCGCGCAATGTCCAGGCTTTCGAAGGCCTGGTAGAACTCCTGGTTTGCCCTGGTGACCTCCTCGATCCGTTCCTTGAGCACGAGCCTCCTCTCATCCTGGCAGAGGCGAAATCATACCCCAAAACGACAGGCGTTGCGAGCCGGACCATTGAGCAGGACTTATCGGGAAGAGGTTCGCGCGGGGCACTATTGGGAGGAATGTCTCAGGAAAGGAGTCACCGGTCGGAGAGCAGGCAGAAAGAAAGGGAGGGGGCGGGTGAGAGCTGATCTATGCGCGCGCTGATAGATTGAACTTTAGCTCCCAGCCACCCCCCGTTTGATTGAGATTCATCGAGAAAGGCTAGACAGGATGTTTCACCCTATCTGGCAGAAGCTTTCACCTTGCCGGGAGCACCGCTAGAAGTTTTTCCGTCCTTCCGAGCCACTTCGGCAGCGGAACTGTTTTTCAGGGCCGCCACCATCGCCTTCTTAGATGCAAATCTTTTTCCCGCCAGAGGTCCACGTTCGCAATAGTAGCTCCCCTTTGGGCGTTCCTGGTAACAATCATGCTTCATCGCAGCCTGGGCCGCCCATGAGACGAAGGGAGTCAGGGTAAGCCACAGAATAGAGAGAACAAGGACAGGGGTGAGGATGCGCGACATGGTAGCCTCCTGTTTTGGCATGACATTGTCAAGTATAGCAGGCGGTTGCTCATGCCCAGGGTGAAGAGCAGTCCGATGGTGGGGGAATCTCAAACCGGTTGAAATGTCAGCGAGAAGTGTGTGGGCAGCTTGTCACCGGGCCTGTCGAGCAGATTGCCAATTGACCAGCCAGACACCGGTCAGAATGAGGCCGATGCCAGTCAGCTCCTTGGCGCCGATCGGCTCTCCGAGGATCAAGGCTGAAAGCCCAAGGGCCGAGACCGGAATCAGGTTAACAAAGACACCGGCTCGCGAAGGCCCGATGCCCTGCACGCCGTAGAGCCAGGCTTGCTGCCCCAGCGCAGTGGCAAACACGATCAGGTAGGCCAGAGCCAGCCAACCGGACGTGGAGACCGACTCGATTCCTGCAACAGCCATCTTCTGATCCGTCCACAGGAGCGGGATCTGCGGGAGAATCGAGAGCGATAGGGTGGTCCAGTTCACGGTGAGCGGCGAGAACCGTTCCATCGTCCGACGGCCGCCGATCGTGTAGAGGGCCCAACTGATCAGCCCCAGCACCACGAGCGCCCCGCCCAGCCAAGGCCTCTCTCCTGCCGCACTCTCGCCCCCTACGCCCGAGACGAGCACCACCCCAGCAAAGGAAATCGCGCAGCCGAGCCAGACCGCCCGAAAGGGTACATCCCGAATGAGCAGAGCAGACAAGAAGGCCGTGATCGCCGGGCTCGCGCCGATGATGACCCCTGCGACTGCCGCCCCAATGTATCGCAGCCCGAACAGCGTGAGCAGGTGATTGCCGAGGACGCCGAGCCCCAGCAAGGCGAACACCACCACGTCCCTGGAGGTGAACTTAATCCCCTTGCCTTCTTGCCACCACCAGAGCGGAATCAACAGCGCCAGCGCGCCGAGTCCGCGAAGGACCGAGACCTCCACCGCCGAGAAGGAACCCAGCGCGAGTTTCTGGAAAACAATGGAGCCGCCCCAGACCACCGCCGCAGTGACAAGCGCTCCATAGGCTGCGAGATCGGAAGGTGGACGCATGCAGGCCCGGCGTATAGCAGTCGGCTGTCGTCCCGTCAAGGACTTTTCCACCCAAGGTTGTGCCGCGACGGGTTGGACGGAGTTCGCTCACGGCTTGACAGAACTCAGGGCGTTCACTATTGTCTGGGAAACATTTGGAGGGGCCATGAATCCTCTATCTCTGAGCCAGCAACTCGGTCGGCTGACCGTGGCAGTCCTGTTCTTCCTGACCGGATGCACGACGACGCTTATCAAGGATGACGTCCGACACAAGACGACTTCAGAAGCCCATTGCTCCGGGTCCGAGTGGGCTGATGATTCCTCCCTCGCCGTTCTTCCCATCCCGGTGGTCGCCTTTTTTGTTCCTCACGTGGATCTGCACGATATCAAAGCGGACGACTACCTCAAACGGTGCGGTGACTCGACCCGATTGATCAACCGAAAGGTTGAGGTGAATAAGAACACCTGCATCCCGGCCGCCTTGACCCGCATCATCAGCTTGGGTATCTGGCAATGGTGCCCGGCTCGCGTGTGTTGGGAAGCAGACATAAAAACTTAGGTGAAGGTCAAGGTTCAGGTTGAGGGTTCCGTCTGACCGGACTCAACCTCAGTCTTAACCTCAATCTAAGCCTATATTCGCTCTGTTTTCGGCTTGATCACGAACAGGCCGTCTCGGATGGTCACCAGCACGGCTGTCACCCGCGGATCTGACGCCACAAGACGGTTCAGTTCTTGAATGACAGCGGTGGAGCGATCCGGCGGTGGCTGGATCAGCACGTCTCCGGACCACAGCACGTTGTCAATCAGGATGACACCGCTGGCCGCGACCAACTCGATTGCTCTCCGGTAGTAATTGACATAGTTCACCTTGTCCGCATCGATAAAGATCAGGTCAAAGGGACCGGCCAGGTCGCGCAGTGTGTCGAGCGCCGGCCCCATCCTGATCTCGATCTTGTTGCCGTGCTGGCTCTTCGCGAAATATTTCCTGGCCACTGCCGCCGATTCCGGATCAATTTCGCAGGTGATCAGACGGCCACCGTCCTGCAGCACTTCTGCTATTGAGAGTGCACTGTATCCGGTGAACATCCCAATCTCGAGCACCCGCCTGGCATTGACAAGCTGGGCCATGAGTTTCAGAAACGTGCCCTCCAGCGGACCCACCACCATGTACGGGATCTCCATGGTGCGATAGGTTTCCTCCCGAAGCGCCCGGCAGACTTCTGACTCGGCAGTCGAGTGTGCCTCGGCATAGGCTTCGATCTCCGGCAAGACTAATTCTTTCATGAGCCTGGCTCCTTCAATATGAAAACCCCGAGCGCATACCGAACTTTCGTTGGAGAGCTGTACGGACTGAACCCGTGAGGCGTACGGGGTGAGGAGGCTTCACGCCTCACGTCTTCAATAGCCCAGCGCCTGGTTGAGCCGTACCAGCACCGTAGGGGAAAGCGCAAACTCGCTCTCGACTTCGATCCGGCTCGGCACTAAGAGCGTGGAGTGAAATGAGATGTCCCTGATGGGTAGTTTGAGAAAAGGCTGGTCAGGAGTACTCAGCTCCACTGCCTCCACCGATTTCATAATGTCGCTGCTGTCCTGAGGTCCATAGGTCCCCACCACCGCCCGGAGGATTTCGATCACCTGCGAATTGGCAGCAACTTCCTCCACAGATTCCAGCAAGAGCTTGATAGCTTCGTCCGCTTTGTCTGACAAGCTGAAATTCTCGATTCGCTCTTTGCGCCGCAATGACGTCAGGTCATTGTCAAGATCCTTGCTGAAGGCTCCGTAGGCATACCGGAAGAATTCGAAGTGGAAACCCTTCAGGCGCTTCCCGAACATTTGCAACTCGCAGAGAAAGGCCAACTGCTGGAGCTTCACGTCCCCGTTGATCCCGTGGGGTTCGGCCAATCGGAGCAAATAGACCAAGAGTGCGCGGTCGATTGTCATCTCGTTGGGTTTACGCATCGCTTCGCAACGTGAATCATACCTCGTGAAGCGTATCTCGTCTGCCAAAGATTTGCGAGCGGCGCTTCACGATTCACGCTTCACGGTCATTTGATCGCCGCGCTCAGTCCCTGAGCCATGACGATCTGGGTATCCAGATTATAGGTGACGGCTTTAGGATGCGTGAGCACCGGAATCAATCCTGCGGCAGACGGGATCAGGTTGCCCGACTGCTTGACTCCCCCGAACGGCAACCGCACCCCGGCTCCAATGCAGGGCAGGTTCCAGTAGAAGATCCCGCACTTCATGTGCTCCTCGGCATATTTGGCCTTCCGGTAGTCCTCGGTAATGATGGACCCGGACAGGCCATACTTCGTGTCGTTATAGACTGCCACTGCTTCCTCTACCCCCCGCACTGGCACGATGGCCACGTGAGGACTGAAGGCTTCTTCGGTCAGACAGACGCTGCCGCTCCTCCAGGTACCTGTATAGACGAATGGCTTGAGCCAGTAGCCATCCGGTGTCGGCAGCGGCTCGATGTTTCGATCCAAGAGGATCTCAAATCCCTCCTTCTTCGCCATTTCGTTGAAGCGCCGACCCTTCTCCACTCCCTGCTGATTAATCATGGTGCCATAGAAGACGGCTTCATCCATCGGATCGCCGACCGTGACCCGGCGGGCAACAGCGACAAAGCGGTCTCTGAACCGGTCCATGGTCCGGCTGTCCACAAGCAGACGGCCGGCCGTGACGCAACGCTGGCCCGAGGTTTTGAATGCGGACAGGACGCTGGCCGTGACCGCCATATCCAGGTTCGCATCCTCCATGACGAGTACGGCATTCTTCCCGCCGGTCTCGATCGTGCAGACCTTGTGCGCATGCTTGGCCACTTCTTGCTTAATCCGGAGGCCCACCTCGTAGCTGCCGGTAAAGAGGACCACATGAGTCTGTGAATGCGAGACGAGCAACGCCCCGGCGGTTTCACCTGCGCCCTGAATCACCTGAAAAACCCCAGGAGGCGTCCCGGCCTTTTCGAAATACCCTGCGATCCTGGCTCCGCACATCGGCGTGTACTCACTGGGTTTCAGGATGACGCAATTCCCAAGGACGAGTGACAGCCCGGTCAACCAGAACGGAAGAGCCACCGGAAAATTCCAGGGTGTGATGGCCACAACGACGCCGCGTGGTTCCAAGACTTCATAGCAACGTTTCGTCGAGACCTCATCCCCCAGCACCCGTCCATACTGCCCGATGTGGCCGAAGGAAAAAGCATATTGAGCCGTATGAATCGCCTCCACCACGTCTGCCCGAGCTTCATTGATCTGCTTGCCGGCTTCTTGGGCAAGGAGACGCGCCAACGACTCTGTATCCTCTTCCATCAACCGAGCGACCCGCAGGAGATACTCGGCCCTCTTCACCAACCCCATCGCGCGCCAGCCTTCATAAGCCTGGTTGGCGGAGAGCACCGCCTCTTCAATATCGCCGGCTCCGGACTGGGGGAAGACTCCGATCACCTCTCCAGGGTGCGCGGGGTTGCGACTCTCAAACCAGTCGTCTGAAGGTGCTGCCTTCCAAGTCCCGTTGATAAAGTTGTGAGTTCGTGACGTTGCCATGGCACACCTCCCGCGGGGACTCCATTGTCATGATGCGGCGCGATAGAACCCCTTGATTTGTTATGACTATAGTCTTCAGGTAAGGAACCAGTCAACCAATGCAGCGTGCTCGCTTGATGGGGATGCTCTCTCGCAGCCCAACGCAGCCATGGGCAACGTCCCCCTTGACCCAGCACTCGATTTTGTCTTTAATATATTAGGAGCTAGTCTAGAACAGGTTTCCTCTTTTTTAAGATTCGCCTGATCAGAACTGCTAAATCGTGCTGTCGATGGTTGAAACGAAATTCCATCTCTTTCAGATACAGCAGGAAGTGGCTC
>Ga0187892_10004599_pt1 | contig 22930 bp, 15 predicted proteins | sample MA1701073metaG_FD_139345 | JGI IMG/M metagenome (GOLD analysis project Ga0187892, IMG submission 139345) | Bio-ooze microbial communities from a basaltic lava cave in the Kipuka Kanohina Cave System on the Island of Hawaii, USA - MA170107-3 metaG ... | reverse complement strand
TGAAATCGTAGCGCATCGACTGCGTCAGCCCCAGCGCGGTGACCCCGACCGTTTGATCAAGGAAGATCTGTCCGATCCCCTTGTCCTCCACACACCCCTGAAACACTGCACAGTCCGTCCGCAACGCGGCGGTACTCGCATGCCGGGCAAAGTCCTCCTGCAGCCAGGGTGTTGGACCGGGTCCGCCCGCAGTGACCGTCACCGCCGACGTGCCACTCTTCCCCTCGCTCAGCGCCGTGATCGTCGCCGAGCCGGCAGCCACTCCGCTCACGAGACCACTCCCCGAGACCATGGCGCGCCCCGTGTTGCTGCTCGACCACGTGACCACTCGCCCGGTCAATGGATTCCCGCTCGCATCACGCGGCGTCGCTGTCAGCTGCACTGTGCCACCGACTGTGACGCTCGCGGAGGCCGGGCTCACTGTCACCGACGCTACCGGCGTCACGGCGACCGTGATCGCCGCCGTTCCGCTCTTCCCCTCGCTCGCCACCGTGATCGTGGCCGACCCCGCGGCCACGCCGCTCACGAGACCTGAGCCCGAGACCGTCGCGACGCCCGTGTTGCTGCTCGACCAGCTCACCGGCCGGCCCGTCAGGGCGTTGCCGGCGGCATCGCGCAGTACTACCGACAGCTGCGTGGTCGCGCCGGCCTGCACGCTCGCCGATGCTGGGCTCACCGTGACGGTCGCGACCGGCACGACCGTTACGGTGATCGCCGAGGTCCCGCTCTTCCCCTCGCTCGCCGCCGTGACCGTCGCGCTACCCGCCGCCACGCCCGTCACCAACCCGCTGCCCGACACCGTCGCGACCCCCGGGGCGCTGCTCGACCAGCTCACCGGCCGGCCCGTCAGGGTGTTCCCCGCCCCATCTCGCAGCGTCGCCGCGAGCTGCGTCGTCGCCCCCCTCTGCACGCTCGCGGACGCCGGCGTCACCGTCACGGACGCGACCGGCACGCTCACCGTGACGCTCGCCGTGCCGTCGCGGCCTTCGCTCGACGCCGTGATCGTCGCTGATCCCGCCGCCACACCCGTCACCAACCCGCTCGCGCTCACCGTCGCCATCCCGGCGGCGCTCGTGGACCAGGTCACGACCCGGCCGCCCAGCGCATTCCCGCTCGCGTCCCGGGGCGTCGCGGTCAGCTGCACCGCCTGCCCCACGCCCACGCCCGCCGACGACGGCGTCACGCTGACCGACGCCACGGGCGGGAGCGTCACCGTCACGCCGGCCGACCCGCTCTTGCCCTCACTCGACGCCGTGACCGTCGCCGACCCGGCACTCGCCCCGGTGACCGTCCCGCCCGCGTTAACCGTGGCCACGCCGGCGTTGTCACTCGACCAGTTGACCACCCGCCCCGTCAACACGCTGCCGGCGGAGTCCCTGAGGGTCGCCGCCAGCTGCGTCGCCTGGCCCGTCATGACACTGGCCGAGGCCGGTGCGACCGTGACCGACGCCACGGGCACGGGAACGTCCACGATGCCCGTGTCGACGCGTCCGCCGGAGTCCGTGACTTCCACGTTGTGCCTGCCCGGCTTGTTCGGCTTGTACCGGCCATAGGCGCGCCCGGCGCGTACGCCCACCTCGGTGATCGTGCCATCCGTCACGCTCCACCGCACGGCCACATTGGCCGTGTCGCCCACTGTGGTGAGCCCGACGGCCACGAACTCTACCTCTTGATTGGGCTGCGCGACGACGCTATCGGGGATGATGACGACGCGATTGACACTACCATTGGGACCACCGAGCCGATCGCCCGGCGGCGTGATGCACGCCAGGGCGAGCAGCGCGGACACCCGCGCCACACCCCGGAGCAATGCCAGCCGCCTCGAGAGCTTGTGCTTGAACGTCATGGTACCGACCTCCTCACGCCTGTGTCATGAACGAAGACGGGCCACCAGCACCCGCGTGGATCTCGCTGGCGGCCCGGCTGGCGTGACGACGTTAGTCGCGGTAGCCCCGTGGCTCTGCGCCACCGCCTTTCGGCGGCTTTGCTCTGAGCAGCGAACGTGTTGTTTTCAGCTGACCGGCGTCCAAGCCGCCGGCCTCACTCCGTTTCTAGCACCCGATGCGCTGGGTGCTCACGACGATGTTGTCGAAATACCGCTCCTGCGCCGCGGGCGAGCCCGCGTTCCAGTAGTTCTCGACGTAGATCGAGTTGATCCCGTAGGCGTTGAACGCCCCGACCCAGTTCAGCCCGGTGCGCTCGGCCTCGAGGGCGCCGTTGATCCACATCTGGAACACGCCGTTCGACTGCCCGGCGTCGTTCAGCCGCGCTCGCGCCTCGACGCAGTACCACTGCCCGACTTGACTCCCGTCGAACAACGGTGTCGCGCTCCGTGCCGCGCCCAGCCAGCGCATGTTCGCGAAGTCGTTGTACTGGGTGGTCTTGAGGGTACCGGCGGCGTCGGTGCCGGAGGCCGGGTCGATCATCAGGTAGTTCTGGTTCGGCGCGCTCCCGCTCCACACGTGTGCGAACATCGCCTGCGCCCAGCTCGAGTTCGACGCGAAGATCATCGCGCGCGACAGCTTGTCCCCACCGCCGCCCACCCACCCCGCCTGGTGCCGCACGTACATCCGCCAGTAGATCTCGCGGTAGTTCGCCGTGCCGGCGTCCACCGGCCGGAAGTACGACTGCGGAGTCCGGCCGAACGCGAGGTGCAATCCTCCGGCGTTGCTCTGCCCCGCGGCGAACCGCGCGCGCATGCCGTACGAGCCGTCGCGCCCGACCACTGTGGCCCGCGCGAAGCTGCCGCCCGCGTTGTCGACCTCGAAGTAGCTGCTCAACCGGTCCTGCTCGAAGTCGTCGCACCAGATCCAGCCCGTCTTGGGCGCCGCGCACTCGCTCGACGATGGCGCCGCCGTCACCGTGACTACGGCCGCGCCGCTCTTCGTCTCGCTCGTCGCGGTGATCGTGGCCGGGCCCGCCGCCACGCCCGTGACCAGGCCCGTGCCGGATACAGTGGCTGTCGACGTGTTGCTGCTCGACCAGGCGACCGCGCGACCCGTCAGCACGTTGCCGGCGGCGTCACGGAGTGTCGCGGTGAGCTGCACCGTGGCGCCCACCTGTACGCTCGCCGTGGATGTGCTGACCGTGACCGATGCCACGGGCGCCGGAGGTGGCGGCGGTGGAGGAGGAGGCGGGGGAGGCGGGGGAGGCGGGGGCGCGCTCGTGATCGTGACCGCGGCCGTGTCCGCCAGGCCGCTCGCCGCCGCGATCACAAGGTAGGTTCCGCCCGTCGAGCCCGCCGTGTAGAGGCCGGCCGGCGTGACGCTCCCACCAGTGGCCGAGTAGCTGACGCTCGCGGCCACGCTGTCGCCGTTGCCCAGCCTACCGTACGCCGAGAACTGCTGCGCCGCTCCAGCGGCCAGCGTCACGCTGGACGGCAGGAGAACGACCTGCACCAGCTTGCGCTTGGGGCCGCGCAGCCGCACCTGCGAGGCGCCTGACAGCTGCCAATCGGCGCTGACGGCCATGACCTGGAAATCGCCTTCGATGGTGTCGGCCGTGAACCAGCCGTCGGACGTGATCCGCCCACCGGTCGCGTCCCAGGCGACGGCACCCGCCACGCTGTCGCCGTTGGCACGGCGACCCCAGGCCGTGAACCGCACCCGCTGGTCAGCATCGAGCGTGAGGCTCTCGGGCGACACGCTGAGCTGCACGACGCGCGATGCTGGATCCGTGGGCAGATCGCGCGTCATGCTGCACGCCAGCGCGCTCGCGAGCGCGACGAGGAAGACGATTGGCCTGCGGGTTCTGAGGACCATCCGGCGCCGGCTCTCCGGGCGCCCTCACGGAAACGACAAGGGCCGCCAATTGCGGTTCGGGTCGAATCGCTGGCGGCCCGGCTGGCGTGGCGACGTTGGTCGCGGTAGCCCCGTAGCTCTGCGTCACCGCCTTTCGACGGCTTTGCTCTGAGCAGCGGCGAGTCTGTTGTTCCTGCAGCCGGGTTTGGCAAGGACTGCGCCGCGTCGGGCGGGGAGACTAACTGTCAGGAGGAGAACATGTTAACACGATGCATTGCCGCGTGAAGGAACCGCAAAGTGCAAGAGATTGCAGCAGACGAGTGCAAGCGAAGGCGCCCTCTCGTACGGCTCAGGACGACGGCAGATCGCGGCGCCTAGCCAGGATCGCCACTGCATAGCGTGCCTGTCCGATCTCGCAACCATCCGCGAGGGCCAGGAGGCGGCACAGAGGAGCCAAGACCCCTTGCCAGAAACGGTTGAGTGGAGTGTTGGAGTAAGGCAGTCCGAACAGACTGGTGGCCATTTCACCTGTGAAGTAACCGAACGTTCGACGTGCCGTGACGACCTCCAGGTGACGGCGCACGCCGTCGATCAGCTCGGACGCGGTACGCTCGGGACCGACGTGCTCGCGTGCCGCCCACGCATGAGAATCGCCCAGCCATCGGTCAAAGGGCACTGGGCGTTCTCGCGTGGTCGGTATGTGAAAGAAGGCAACGCCCCCGATCGACAGTGACTCACACAGATTGGCGAGCGCCTGCGCCTGTGACTGAATGTGTTCGAGGACGTCGATACAGATCACGAGGTCGAAGGCATCCGTGAAGCGGGCCTGCGCGAGATCCGCAACTTCGAATCGCAGGTTACTCAGCCCCAGGGACGACGCCGTTTGCCGGTTCCGCGCGATCAAGTCCGCATTGACATCGATGCCGAGAACGGTTGCCTGCGGGTATCTCTGGGCTAGGTAGATACTGTAGTCACCCCTCCCACAGCCAGCATCAAGCACGCGGCACGGGAGGAACCCCGGTAGGGCATTGATGGCGCCCTGCAGATAGCGCCAGTGCAGGTAGTGCGCTGGGTCGCCAACTCCCATGAACCTGAAGAGCAGCCTCTCGGGCAGACTGCGGTTGGGATCCAGAATCCTCTGTACGCCGAACGTCAGTTGCTCCACTCCCGTCCCCCGTTTTGCCTTGCCATCGGCTTCCATAGCCTCAACGGCCTCAACGCTCGCGATGTCGACGGGCCTTACCTGCTTCTCCATTGAACCTCTAGCGCGTCACCGCCCCCCAGCGCTCCTGCCATGCCTGGAACATGAGCACCGCCCAGATGCCCAGCGCGCGCTCGGCGCGGCCGCCTTGCAGCTCCGCCCAGGCGTCTCGCACGGGGGCTGCGCGCAGCACGCCGCCCCGCCGCAGGCGCTCCTCGCTCAGCAGATCCTCGCCCCAGCCGCGCAGGGGACCCCGCAGCCACGCCGCGATCGGGACCGAGAACCCCATCTTGGGACGATCCACGAGTGCCGCGGGCACACGGCGGTAGAGTACCTGGCGCAGCAGCCGTTTCCCGCTCCGTCCCCGCACCTTGAGCGACCGCGGCAGCCGCCACGAAAACTCGACTACACGGTGATCGAGCAGCGGGGTGCGCGCCTCGAGGCTCACGGCCATGCTGGCCCGGTCCACCTTGGCCAACAGGTCGTCGGCCAGGTACGTGGCCTGATCGGCGAGCATCATGCGATCGAGCAAATCGCTGGGCTCATCGGCCGACACGATCCGCTCCAGGGTCCCCGCCGGCTCGGCACCGCCGTGCACGAGCGCCTTCGGTTCCTGCCAGGCCGAGACCAGCGCCCGGTACATTGCCGCCGCCGAGTCGGCATCCACCACCGGCGCCAGCTTGGCCAGCTTCCCACCGGGACTCGGGCCGCCGGGCAGCGCGGGCCACAGCGTCCGAACCATACCCGACGCGCGCTCCCAGCTGTCGGCCGACACACCCGCCAGCGCGGCCGCCACAGGCCGACGGGCGGCGCGGGGCACGCGGCGCAGCGCATCGAGCAACCGCCGCCCCTGCGTATAGCGGTTGTAGCCCGCGAACAGCTCATCGCCGCCGTCTCCGGTGAGTGCAACAGTCACGTGCCGCCGCGCCAACTCACACACCAGGAACGTCGGGATCTGCGAGGGATCGGCAAACGGCTCGTCGAACAGCATGGGGAGGCGGGGGACCACGGCGAGCGCATCCGCGCCGCTGACATGGAGGGCCGTATGCTCCGTGCCGAGGTGCGCCGCGACCGCCGCGGCGCTGGGCGCCTCGTCGTATTCCGGCTGGTCGAATCCTATGGTGAACGTGCGCACCGGTCCCCGGGCGCGCTCCCGCATGAGCGACACCACAGTGGATGAGTCGATTCCCCCCGACAGGAGTGCGCCCAGCGGGACGTCCGCTTGGAGCCTCAGCTCGACCGCGTCGCCGAGCAGCCGGTCCAGCTCCTGCACCGCCTCGCCCTCTGAGCCCGAAAACGGATCGGCCAGGCCCCGTCGGGCGACCTCCTCCACCGACCAGTACGGCGTCGGGGCGGGCAGGGGGCGGGCGGGGTCAGTCACTGTTACGATGTGTCCGGGGAGGACCTTGGTGGCATACCGATAGATGCACAGGGGTGCAGGTACGTACAGGTAGCGCAGATACGCGGCAACCGCATCGCGATTGAGCTCGCCGTCGAATCCAGGGACGGCCACGAGGGCCTTGAGCTCCGAGCCAAAGGCGATCGTGCCGGGCCGCGCGAACACGAACAGGGGCTTCTTCCCCAGTCGATCCCGCACGAGGTGAAGAGCGCGCCGCTCATGGTCCCACACGGCGATCGCGAACATCCCGATGAAGCGCCGGACGGCCGGCTCGAACCCCCAGCGCTCGAACGCCGCGAGCATCACCTCGCTGTCGGAGTGCCCCCGGAACCGCACGCCGTGCTGCTCCAGCTCGCGGCGCAGCTCCTGGAAGTTGTAGACCTCGCCGTTGAAGACCATGGTGAAGCGGCCCGAGGCGGAGCCCATCGGCTGGTGGCCCGCCGGCGACAGGTCGATGATCGAAAGGCGACGGAATCCGAGCGCCACGCCTGCGGCCTCGTCGGCCCAGTATCCGACATCGTCCGGACCGCGATGCGCGAGCGCGGCCGTCATGCGCTCCACCGTGCTCCGCCGCGCGTCCGCGCGGACGTCAGGAGTGGTTAGGACGCCGGCGATGCCGCACATGGAGACCGTTGACCGCTCACCGTGGACCGTCCACCGCCGAGAGAAGACGTCTCAACACCCGATCCGCTGGGTGCTCACGACCAGATTGTCGAAGTAGCGCTCTTGCGCTACCGGTGAGCCACTGTTCCAATAGCTCTCGAAGAAAACCGAGTTGATCCCGTAGTCCGTAAAGCTTCCCACCCAGTTGAGCCCGGTCCGCTCGGCCTCCAGCACCCCATCGATCCAGAGTTGGAACACTCCGTTCGATTGCCCGGCGTCGTTGAGCCTCGCCCGGGCCTCCACGCAATACCACCGCCCCACGTGGCCAGCGTCGAACAGCGGCGTCGTGCCGCGCGCCGCGCCCATCCAGCGCATGTTCGCGAAGTCGTTGTGCTGGGTCGTGCGCAGGGTGCCGCTCTCGTCGGTGCCCGACGCCGGATCGAGCATCAAGTAGTCCTGGTCCGGTCCTGGGGCCGATCCGCTCCACACGTGGGCGAACACCGCCTCGGCCCAGGTCGTGGCCGACGCAAAGCTCAGCGCCCGCGACAACTTGTCACCACCCCCGCCGACCCACCCGGCCTGGTGCATCACATACATGCGCCAGTACACATCCCGGTAGTCGGCGGTGCCCGCGTCCACCGGCCGGAAGTACGCTTGGGGAGTTCTCCCGAACGCGAGATGCAGCGCGCCCCCATTCGTCTGTCCCGCCGCGAACCGCACTCGCATTCCAAAGGACCCCTCCCGCCCCACACCGCCCATGCGCAGGAACGTGCCGCTCGCGTCGTCGATCTCGAAATACTGCCCCAGCCGGTCCTGCTCAAAATCGTCGCACCAGATCCAGCCCGGCTTCGCAGTACCGCACTCCACCACCGCGCCCACCGGTCCCTGCGCTTCCTGCTCCCGTGGCTGGCAGGCCACCAGTGCGCCGAGCAGGATGCCCGTCGCCACGTGCCGCATGCGCAAGGGCGCCGTCATGACTCCCGCCTCACGAGTAACCCCGTGACCCGGGCGGCGAGCTGGTCGTATCCGACAAATGGATTGAGCCCGGTCTTCCCAGCTCCCCCGTCGTTCCACGCGGCCTCCAGAATGCGCTCCAGCGCTGCCACATCGCTCGGGTCGATCACTTCCGCCCCCACGCGCCGCGCCTCCTCGTTCGCGGCGCTCCCCGGCCCCGCCAGCACCACCGTCGGCACCCCGATCCCCGCAAGCTCGTACAGTTTCGCCGGCACCTGTAGCTCCTGGCGCTGCGCCAGCACGATCCCGAGCCGCGACCGCGCCGCCAGCGCCAGGGCTTCGTCGCGCGGCAGCACGCCCATCAACCGAACGTGCGGCTCGAGTCCCAGCGCGTGCAGCTGGCGGTTGAGGCGCCGCGCCTGCGGCGCCTCGATCTCCCCGGCCAGCCGCAACAGCGGGCCGTCCACCGCAGCCTCCGGGTGGCGATCGACGAAACGCCGCAACGCCTCGAGGACGGGAGCGGGATCGCGCCCTCCGTAGATCGTGCCCAGATGCACCGCCGCGAGCCCCGGCAGCAGTGCCGCCGATCGCCGCGGCAGAATCTCCGCGTCGACGCCGTTGGGAATCCACTCCACCACGATCCCGGGGTGACGCTCGCGCACCGCCTCGGCGAAGCGGCGCGTATTGCAGACGACGCCGTCGGCCGAGCGCATTACCAAGCGCTCCAATCGCGCCGCGAGCCAGCGGGCGAGGTAGCTGCGGTTCAAGGGATTCAACCGCCACGCCTCGCTCACCGGCGCCGCCCATGGGTCGCGCAGATCCACCAGCCAGCGCACCCCCGTGCGGCGCGTCGCGAGCCACGCGACGAGGTGCGCCGAGTGCGGCGGGCCGCTCGACACCACGACGTCCGGCCGCTCGCGCGCGATCAGCCGGCGGGCTCGCCCGGCGGCCCGCAGTATCCAGCCCCGCGCGTCATCCGGAAACGCGAGCGCGAGACTCAGCTCGAGTCGCAGCGCCCCCAGCCAGCGAACCGGCCCGTTCGGACGCTCGGCCCGATCCCGGCCCTCGTCAGCTCCCGGTTCCGCCGGCGCGGTCCCGGAGCCCAGCCGCACGAATCGGTAGAGATCGTTGATCGTCTTGCGACGCGGGCACGACTCGACCACCACGCGCGCCGATCCACCGTCCCCCGCCGGGACTGGCGCTCCCGTGAGCACCCAGCTGTGCCAGCCCAGCCGCGCCAGATACTTCGTGAGCCCGTGCCAGCGCATCCCGCCGATCGAGGGATCGGGAGGAAAGTGGTAGGTGACCACGACCAGCTTGCCCGCATTGCCGGTCGGTGTGGCCGTGGCCGGTGCGGGCCGTGCCCGCTGGTTCAGCAGTGCCATACCGGTCTGTGCGAGCACACCCCGCACCGCCCTGCGCGACCGGCACGGCGACCGACCAATCCGGCAACTGGCTGCCGCGACGTCAGTTCCATCGCGACGGACCTCTCACGTTAGTGGCCGCCTGTTGCATCCCCGCTACACGTCTCTTCAGACCGCTCACTAGGCCGCTCACTTTCTGTATCCGCGCAGCAGCTCGATGATAGCGTCCCGCTCGGCCGGGCCCACCAGCGAGTGGGTTGGCGCCGTGACCAGCGTGCGGGTGAGCTCCGCGGCGCCCGGGCAGGCGCCCGCCGTACTCAATCGGCGGTTCACGGCCGGCAGGTCGGCGAGAGTTTTCGGATAGCTCCGGGCGATGCCGAGCTGGCGAGCCCGATCGGGCGACGCGAAGCCCCCCATGCCGCGCTGCACGCGCAGCGGCAGCCGCAGGAACCCCGCGACGGCGTCCGACCCAATGCGGGGCACGAGGTCCCCTTCGATGCGCGAGACCATCGCCCGGGCATTCTCACGGCGCGCCGCTGCTTCCTGCTGCGCAGCACACGCCAGCGCCTCGACCGCGGCCGCCGCCGCGCGGGACATCGATCGTGGCGGGACGGCATCCCGGTAGACCGACTCGCCGAGGTGGAGCCAGGGAAGACTCGCAGGCAACCCGTACAGCACGGGCCGGCCCAACGCCCACTGGGCCACAATCAGGTGCAGCGTCCGCATCTCGCTCCGCCCTCGCGGGGGGAGGCGTAGCTCGTCCAACCCGTGACCTGCGTCGGGGCCGCGCGTCAGCAGCGCCCCGCCTGACCCACCACTCCAGCCCTTGCCACGCGCGAAGCTCAGGACGCTGAGCGGTCCCAAGCTGCCCAGCGGACGCCCGCGCCAGGTCGCGCCGTGGCCCTGGGCCGCGTCCTCGATGCCCGTGGCGCCGTAGCGCGCGAGCAGGGCGGCGATCGCGTCCCAGTCGACGGGCACGCCGAACAGGGGCGAGATCACCACGACTCGCGTGCCCCGCTCCAGAACCCGCGCGAGCGTTTCGAGGTCGGGGCCGAGCGTGGCCGGATCGACGTCGAACAACTCGATCGTCGCTTCGCGCGCGACCGCCGCGGCACCGACGTCGTAGCAGGTATACGCGGGCAGCGCCACGGATGTCGTGCCCGTGCGCCGCAGCGCCACGTCGATCGCGAGCTGAAGGGCTTCGGTACCGCTGCCGCACAACACGACGCGATCGGCGGCGTACTCGCGCGCGAGACGGCGCTCCAGGCGCTGGAGCGGATCGGCGCCCAGGCCCAGCCCCTGCACCGCCGCGCGCCCGATGGCCGGCGCCGTGACCGGCGAATACGCGGGCGGCTGGCGTCGCGGGATCATCGTCGTCACCTCAGGGCAGCTGGCGGGCGAGCACCGGGCCGAGCCGATTCGCGACGGGCAGCGGCAGCCGCCGCCACGCCGCGCGGGCGAGCCGAAACGCCGGTCGCTCGGGAGACGGGGTGCCCGCCAACCCGCGGGCCGACCACTGGAGCCAGGGCAGGGGCACATCCACCCCACCCCACTGACGCTTGAACCGGTGCGTCGCCCCGCCGGGTGTGCAGCGACCGAAATCGAAACGCTTGAGGCCGCGCTCGATCATGCGCTCGAGGAACGCCCAGTAGAGCAGCATGTTCGGCGCCTGCGAGGCGTACTCGCGCAGCGATCCGGCCCAGGTCATCTCGAACTCGTCTCGCCAGACGAAGCCCAGGCCCCCCGCGACCGGCCTCGAGCCGGCGTACACCACGCCGCAAGCGATGAGCGGCGCGAACGCCGCGACAATGCGCTCGAAGAAGCGGCGGGGCAACACCGGCGTCCCGAGATCACGCATCGTGCGCGCGAATACGTCGTAGAACGGCTCGAGCTGGTCGTCCCCGAACCGCGCCTCCATCCCTGCCTTCTGCGGCCTGCGGATCTGGCTGCGCAGCTTGGCCGGAAACGCATCGCGCCACAACGCGTCGGCGCTGCCGGGCAGATCGAGCATCACGGTGATCTTGCGGTGCGAGAGCGCGAGATCGGTGGTCACTGTCGCTCGGGTGCGCAGCTCCAGCAGGTCCGCGCCCGACCGCCTCGCCAGCTCGGCGACCTCCCCGGCGAGCCGCGACGACACTGCCGGCGTGCCCAGCGGCCCGCCGCCGTTCAAGAACGGCTGCGACACCAGATAGTGCCCGAACAGGGCACTGCGCACCCGCACCAGCGGGAGCACGCCGAGATACGAGCCGTCGGCTCCCAGGGCGACCAGATACGGGCACTCGTGGCCCAGCCCATCGCCCAACACGTCCCGCCACTCGGCCAGGTGGCAGAATGTGCCTGCCGCGTCCCTCGCCACGAGCGCGTTCCACGCAGCAGTGTCGCCCTCGAACGGGGTGACCGTGATTGCCGCCGGCCTGGTCAACTCCACAATGCCGCGACCGTTGGGGCGATGGGCGCGAACCGGAACTCCCCGAGCAGGCGGTCGAGTCGCGCCTCGGTCTGCCGCAATCCCCCGTAGTGCCGCAGCCGGGTCAACGCCGGTACGGGCAGTCGCGGCTGCTCCGGATCGAGTTCCCACGGATGGATGTAGAACGTGGCGGAGGCGCCCCGCCGCGCGGCATCGCGCAACGCCGCGCGGCACAGCGCGTACGGCAGCAGCCGGAAGTACCCACCCCCCGCGGCCGGCAGGTTCAGGCCCATACGTCTCAGCGTCGCGGGCGGGACCTCGACCAGCCGGCCGCTCGGGCGCTCGAGTACGTGCGGGTCGCGCCGCCCGTTCGCGTACCCGTAGCCGGGCCGAAGCACCGGGAACAGGCTCGAGTCATAGCGATGACCTTCCTCGACCAGCACGTCGAGCGCCCACTCGCAGCCGGGCAGGATCGAGAAACTCGGCGCCCGAAACCCGGTCACCGGCGCTCCCCCCAGCCCTTCGAGCAGCGACTTGGTGCGCCGCACCGAATCCCGGAACTCCTCGGCCCGTTGCTCGCCGACGCGCCGGTGATCCCACCCGTGCGAGGCCACCTCGTGTCCTGCGGCGGCAATCCTCCGCACCACCTGCGGGTGGCGCTCGGCCACCCACCCCAGCACGAAGAATGTCGCGCCCGCCTGGTGACGGGCGAGCAGCTCGAGGACTCGATCGACGCCGCGGACGACCCGGCTCTCGAGCGCGCCCCAGCGTTCGCGCGGGACGAATGGCTCCAACGCCGAGACCTGGAAGTGCTCCTCGACATCGACGGTGAAATGATGAGTCGGCAACGACATCCGCCTCGGGCGAGCGCTGTGCGAGCCTTCCGGCGGCAAGCGACGTGCCCGCCGCAGCAGGGCGCCGCGTGGCCCATGCCGCGAGGATTGTTGCGTCGGCGCGACACCACCCCGGCGCATTGCGCCGCAATCAGTTGCCATCGTGAGGATTACAAAGCTCGTGATTGGCACGAATCTCGTAGTCCCCAAGCGTCCGATGGGGCCGAACGAGACGCCAGCCGCCCGGTATGCCGCCGCCGAGGTGGACAAGGGCTCGCGCCTGGCCGCCGCCGGAATGCTGCGCACGCTGCCCGGCATCGCGGCTGGAGCGATTGCGCGTTCCTGGCGGCGATGGACTCAAGGCGATGGGCCGGCCGCCAGCGGCCCACTCACGCAGGTCAAATGCGCCGCCGGGCGCGCCCCAGCAGCCGCGACGCCCGAGGTCTCGGTGATCATCTGCACCCGCAACCGCACACGCCAGCTCCGCGCCTGCCTCGACCAGGTGTCGCGCCTCGAATCGGCCGGCCCCTGGGAACTCGTGATCGTTGACAATGGCTCTTCGGACGCGACTCCTGAGTTCCTCGCCGGCTACCGGCGGACAGCCCCTGTTCCGGTGACGGTGGTTCACGAGCAGACACCGGGTCAGGGGCGGGCGCGCAATGCAGGCGTGTCGGCAGCCCGCGGCGACATCCTCGCCTTCACCGACGACGACTGCTACCCGGCGCCAGATTGGCTCCGGCAGGTGCAGCGGGTATTCGCCGACCCCGCCTTGGGGTACATGGGTGGCCGCATCCTGCTGCACGATCCGGCCGACGCCGCCATCACGATCCAGACCTCGACCGAGCTCAAGCGGTTCGCTCCCCACAGCTTCCTGCCCGCGGGATCGATTCAGGGAGCGAATATGAGCGTGCGCCGCCAAGTGCTCGATGAGGTCGGCGCGTTCGATCCGCTCTTCGGTCCAGGGACGCCGTTCATCGCGGACGACATCGAGCTCGTCGCCAGAGCCTCCGCCGCGGGGTGGTCGGGGATCTACTGCCCCGACGCGGTCGTCTACCACCATCACGGCCGGAGGTCGCACGCCGCAGTGGGCGAGCTCAGGTGGCGCTACTCGCGCGGCCGCGGCGCGTACTTCGCCAAGTTCCTGTTGCGGAGGGAAACCCGCAGCCGCTACGTGGTCGAGTGGCTCAGGTCAGTGCGGCACGGCGGCCTGCGGCAGTTCGCGACCGAATGTGCGGGCGCCGCACACTACTTGGTGCGGCGCGCGGGTGCCGCGCTTCGGGATCGAGGCGCGTCCTAGCATGCTGGTCACCGTCGCCATCTGCACGCGTGATCGCGCCGCGCTGCTCGAGCAGGGACTCACGGCCCTGACCGGGCTTGCCCTCCCGGCCGGCGTCGATTGGGAGCTCCTCGTGGTCAACAACGGCAGCCGCGATCATACGGACGCGGTGATCGCCGCCTTCGCGAGCAAGCTTCCGATCCGGCGGCTATTCGAACCGCACGCCGGCCTCTCGCGCGCCCGCAACCTCGCCGTACGCCACGCCCGCGGAGCATACATCCTCTGGACCGATGACGACGCCCTCGTGTCACGAGAGTGGCTTACTCACTATGTCGCCGCGTTTCGACGGTGGCCCGAGGCCGCGCTCTTCGGCGGTCCCGTCGTGCCGTGGTTCGAGGAGTCACCGCCGTCCTGGCTGCGGCAGGTGTGGCCGAGGGTCGCGCATGCCTATGCCGTGCTCGCCTACGGTGAGGAGCCGACGCCGCTCGGCGGCGGAGTCCTCCCCTTCGGGGTGAACATGGTTGTGCGCCGCGACTACCAGGCTCGCTTCCCCTACGACCCGACACTCGGCCGCGCACCCGGCCGCCTGATCCCCGGCGAGGAAACGGCCGTCGCTTCCGCGATCCTGGGGGCTGGCGCGCCGGGGTGGTGGCTCCCCCTCCCGTCGGTCCGACACTTCATCCCCGCCGAGCGAATGACGACGCGATACCTGCGGAACTACTTCTCGGGTTGTGGCGAGTTCTTGGGGCGGTTCTCACCGGACCGCGTGTCTCGGCCTCTGTTCGGGCGACCCCGTTGGCTGTGGCGTCACGCAGTCCAATCGGAATTGCGCTACCGCGTCCGCCGCGTGACCCATGGCTCCTCGGTCTGGATCGAAGACCTGCGAGCCGCAAGCCTCGCATGGGGCCGGCTGCGGGGTCAGCTCCCGGCGAACGGCGAGGGTTCAACACTCCACCGGCCCGTGCGCGCATGATCCACTTGATTCTGTCCCGCGAGTACCCCCCCGCCCCGTATCCCGCAGGCGGGATCGGGACCTACGCGCACAACATGGCACAGCTACTCGCCGAGCGTGGTGAGACCGTGCACGTGATCGGACAGCGGTGGGCCGGGGCCGATGCGCCTCTCGAAGTGCGGTGCGGAGGCCGCCTCGTGATCCATCGAGTCGGGTGCGGAGACCGCGACCCCGCACCCCAGCAGCCGAGCGACGTGGCGGCGCTCGATCTGCTGGACACGCAGACACCTGCGCAATGGTTCTCGTGGCGCGCCGGACGGCTCGCCGAGACGCTGGTCGAGAGCGAGGGAATCGACGCCGTCGAGGGACAGGACTGGGAAGCGCCGCCCTACCACCTCCTCCTGCGACGGGCCCTCGGGCTCGGCCCGCTGCGCCGGGCCCCGTGCATCGTCCATCTGCACTCGCCCACGGAGTTCATCTTCCGCGCCAATGAGTGGGACCTCGGCCGTCCCGACTACTTGCCCCTCAAACGGCTCGAGGAGCACGTGTCGCACGACCTGCCCCTGATCCGCACGCTCTGTCCGCGTACGGTGTGGCTCGACCGCGGCCACATCCGTCGCGACGGCGACACGGCCGACGTGGTCGCAGCATACCTCGCGCACGCCACCACATGACCCGTCCGTCCGGTACGCATCTGGTGATCGTGGAGGCGTATGACGGCCTCGTTGAGTTCGTCGCACACGACTCCGAGGAGCGTGCCTCCGCCCAGGCGCTTGGACTTCCGGTGGAGGAACTCGCGGAGCGCCTGCGGTGCCGCATCACGGTGCTCGGCTGGGATGAGTGGCTGCGTTACGAATCCCTCCCGGGTTCGTTTCTCCAGTGGATGCCATCGCCCGTCACACGCCCGATCGCGAGCCCCGGAGCCATCGCGAACGGCCGCTGGCGGCCGGGCGACCGCATCCGGCGCGCCTCGATTCCGGCCGTGGATCCGGCGCACGGCCTGCCGTTCGCCACCGCGGGATTGAGCCCGCAAACCTATGGCCTCCTCGCCGACAGCGATCCCCTCTTCCTCGCTTCCGTCTGCCTCGAGGGCGCGCTCGCCCAGCTGCATCAGCGCGACCCCCTGGATGCCGTCATCGTCCCCATGTGGGGTGGGTGCGGCTATGTCGCCCAGCTTGCGCGGGCCACGGGCGTTGGGGCCCTCGGGGACGTGCCGTTCGGCGTGGTCGTGACGGACACATCCGCAAACCGGCAGCGGGTGAACGGGGAGGGGCTGTGGACCCGGGCCGCAGTCACGCGGCGCCAGATGGAGGACCTCTCGCTCGCGCTGGCGGACCTGGTACTCGTGTTTGGACCGCGCGGCGAGGCACTCGCCACGGCCGGCAGGCTGCCCGACACGGCGCCGCCGGTGCACGCGCCGCGATTCGTTCCCTCCGAACAGCTGGACCGCATCGCGAGCGCCGCCGACACGCCCGCCGCGTCCGGACCCGTTCGCCTGTTCCTCGACGAGCCGCAACAACCCGCAGCCGGCGTCCTCGTTGCGCTCGATGCCGTGGCCGGCCTGAGGACGCGGGGCTCGCCGCCCGCCGCTGCCGTAGTCAGCGCCGGACCGGACGTGACCTTCGCACCCATGAAGCCTGCGTCCTTTGCGCGGTACTGGTCGAGCCGCGGGTTCGTGCGCGAGCTGGTCGCTGCCGGACTGTGGCGCTGGGACCCGACCTTCGAGCGCCGTGCCGGAGCCGCCGACGTCCGCCTGTACCCCAGCCTGTTCGAGCACCTGCCCGACATCTGGAGCGAGCTCGCCCGCGGCACCGCGGTCCTCCTGTCTCCTGCCGCATCCGAGGGACTGGCGCCCGGCCAAGAACTCCCAGCGGACGTCCTCATGGGGGCCGAGCCAACGCCAGAGGTCGTCGCGGAGCGGCTCACGGGCCTGACGGCCGGCGGCCCCGCGTGCATCGACGCCGCGCGCCGGCAGCTGTGCAGGCGCATTCTGGCCGCCCACCGCGGCCCGGCGCGCGAACGCCTGGTGGAGGCGACGGCGAAAGCGCTCGGCGCCCTGCTCGACCGCGCACACCGCGCCCAGGACCTGGCGCGTGTCGGGCTGCTGCTGCTCGATCGCCGTCTCTCACTCAGCGCAATCGCAGCGCAACAGACCCCACCGCCCCCAGTCACGCCGCGACACAACGAGCGGCCCGGTGCGTTGACCGTCGTGGTCGTTTGCTTCGAGCTGGGCGCTCTCGTTCAGGAGACGGTCGAAAGCGTGTGGGCATCGAGCCGTCCGCCCGATGAGCTGCTCCTCGTCGATGACGGCTCGGAGGGTGACGCCACTCGGCTGGCGATCCAGGCGCTCGAGCGCACTGCAGAGGCCCGCAATCTCCCCCTGCGCGTGATCCGCCAGCCGAATCGTGGCCTCGCCGCGGCGCGGAACGCCGGCCTCGCGGCGGCGAATGCTGAGTTCATCTCGTTCCTCGATGGGGACGACCTCATCGAGCCCGGATTCTACGACGCAGCGCTCACCCTGCTGACGCGTCACCCCGACCTGGGCGGGGTCGCCGCCTGGGCCCTGTGCTTCGGCGACCACGTTCCGGATGGATTCTGGAACGCGCCGCAGCCCGAGTTCCCGCCGCTGTTCGTGGAAAACACGGTCATCGTCCCGTGCATGATGCGAACCGCCGTGCTGCGCGAGCTGGGTGGCTATGATGCGGAGCAGCGCTACAACTACGAGGACTGGGAGTTGAGCGTCCGAATGCTCGCTTCCGGCCGGCCGATCGTGACGATCCCCCGGTATCTGCAGCGGTATCGCATGCGCCCCGACTCGATGTATCGCACGATGTCCGACGTGCAGAACCAGGGGATGCGGGAACGGCTGCTCCAGCGGCACCGCGAGACGGTCTCCCGCTTCGGCGTGGAGGTGGCGATGCAGATCGAGCACCGGCTCATGCGATATCTGCATCGCCCCCCCGGGGCCGGTGTGGACGGACGGTCAGGGCCGCCGTTGGCCAGGCTGGCCCGCACGGCCCGGCGCGCAGTCGCCACGGCGGCCGCCTACGCAGGCACGATCCTCGGCGCGGCGCGCGACCGCGCGCCTCCATGAAGCACCTGATTCTGTCGCGCGAGTACCCGCCGGCGCCCTACCCCGCCGGGGGCATCGGCACGTATGTCCGCACCATCACGGAGCTCCTGGCGGAGACGGGCGAAACGGTGCACGTCATCGGGCAGCGCTGGGAAGGCGCCGATCGCGCCGTCGAGGTACGCGGCGGCGGTCGTCTCGTCATCCATCGCGTCGCGAGCGGCGACCCCGACGGTACTGACGGTGAGGCGCTCGGGCTCCTGGACACGCACCTGCCCGCCCAGTGGTTCGCCTGGCGGGCGGGACGTCTGGCCGAGACGCTGATCGAGCGGGAGGGCATCGACGTCATCGAAGGCCAGGACTGGGAAGCACCGCTCTATTACCTGCTGCTGCGGCGGGCCTTGGGCCTCGGCCCCGAGCGCCGGCCGCCGTGCATCGTACATCTCCATTCCCCTACGGAGTTCATCTTCCGCGCCAACGACTGGGAACTGGATCGCCCGGACTACCTGCCGCTGAAGCGCGCCGAGGAGTACGTGATCGGAGCGGCCGACGCGCACCTGTGCCCCAGCCGTTTCCTCGCCCGACAGGCGGCCGCCCACTATGGCCTCCCCGGTGACAGCATCCAGGTGATCCCGCTCCCACTCGGGGTTCCGAGCGTGCACGAACGCCCGTCGGAGGTGTGGCGCCGGGGAACCGTGTGCTATGTCGGCCGATTGGAGCCGCGCAAGGGGGTCCTCGAATGGGTGGAGGCCGTCGTCTCGGTCGCGCGCGACTACCGCGATGTGGAATTCGAGCTCATCGGGGCGGACCTGCCGTACACCGACGGCGTATCGGTTCGCCAGGTCGCGGTCGCGCGCATTCCCGAGGCATTGCGCCACCGGTTTCGGTTTCGTGGCCCACTCGAGCGTCACGAGATCGCGCGCCACCTCGCGGCCGCGCGCGCCGCCGTGGTCCCGTCGCGCTGGGAGAACTTCCCCAACACGTGCGTCGAGGCCATGGCATCCGGAGTGCCCGTGATCGCTTCGCCCAACGGGGGGATGCCCGAGATGGTCACCGACGGCGAGACAGGGTGGATCGCCGCCACCGCGACGCCCGCCGGCCTGGCGGCTGCGCTGCGCCGTGCGCTCGAGACGCCGCCCCACGTGCTCGCGTCGATGGGTCGGGCGGCCGCCCAGACGATCAGGCGCCTGTGCGACAACCGGTCTGTCGTCGCGGCACACATGGAGTGTCGCGCCCGCGTCGCGCGTCAAGGTGCACAACGTTCTCTGTGTTTGCCGCCGAACCTCCCCTGGACCCTCAGCCGCCCGGCCACCCCACCGGCGCCACGGCGTCCTGGCGCGGGGAGCGGGATCGCCGTCATCGTCACCTCAATGGCGGATGGCGACGCGCTCGCGGACGCGCTGACGAGCATCGCATCGCAGACCCTCATGCCTGTCGCCGTCGCGCTGGTCGTGGAGGACCCGATTCCGCCGGCGGCCCTGCCCGCGGTCGAGTGGGCGCGCGCCCGAGGATGGATCGTGGCCTCGATCCGTGAGCGCGATCGGGCAACCGCCGCGAATGCGGGGGTCGCCGCGGTGCGACGCACAGGCGCCGCACCGTTCGCCTGGGTGTTCATGGAGGACTGCGATCGCCTGGGCCCGGGTGCTACCGCCGCCTACGCCGCCACGTTCGCGCATCGCGTCGATGTCGGACTCGTCTCGTCGTGGGTGCGGTACCGCGACCGCGACCGGGAGCTCGACGCCGCGTTCTGCCCGGCCTTCCCCTATCAATGGCTCTCCAATGGCGTAGCGCCGGTCTACGCCGTGCGAGACGAGCCGCTGCGAGAAGCGGGGCCTCTTCGTGGCGACATGTATCCCGGCTTCGACCGCTGGGACTTCGCCAATGCGGTGATGGCAGCCGGATGGCCCGCAGTGACCTATCCCGCCCTCCTGGCCGAGCGAGCGACGGGCGCCCGCGGCGTGGCGGCGCTGCCGGGGACGGCGCGCATGCTGCAGCGCCTCCTGGCTCGCTTCCCGCAGCTCGTCGCCTGGGACGCGGAAGCGCTCGTCCTGTTGCGAGCGACGACCGCACCCGCGCGGCGCGACGGCGTCGGTGGTCCTCGGGCCGCACCTGGACCGACGATGGTCGCGGTGCTGCGCCGCCCCCTGCGCGAGCAGCTTGCGCTCGCCCGGCGGGCCATGCTTCAGCCGCGCCGCACCGCCGCGTGGCTGTGGAGCCGGCTCACCGACAACGCGCGCGAGACCCGGTGATGGCCCTCCCCGGGGCATTCGCCGTGGGCGCTGGCGCGCCAGCGGTCTCGGTCATCATCTGCACGCGCAATCGGGCGGACCTGCTGCGCCAGACGATTCAGAGCGTCCTCACGCAGGAGGTCGCGCGCGAGGTGTTCGAAGTGATCGTAGTCGACAACGCCTCGACCGACCACACCGCAGCAGTAGTACGGCAGCTCGACGGCGGCGGCACGCTGCGCTACGTGCTGGAGCCGGTGGTCGGCCTCAACCGGGCGCGCAACACCGGCTGGAAGCACGCGCGCGGCCGGTATGTGGCGTACCTCGACGACGATGCGACGGCGAACCCCGGGTGGCTGCGCGCCATCATCGAGGCGTTTGCCACGAGACCCACGCCCGGAATCATCGGCGGGCGCGTGGATCCCGTATGGGAGGCCGAGCGGCCCGGCTGGCTGTCGGACGAGCTGGCGCTCGGGCTCGCGATCCTGGACTGGTCGCCGGCGCCGCATCTGATCCCCGACTCACGGCGGGAGTGGCTCGTCGGCGCGAATCTCGCCGTGCCGGCCACCGTGCTCGCCGAGGTGGACGGTTTTCACCCGGCGCTCGACCGGGCGGGCGCCCGGATGCTGTCGAGCGGCGACGTCTTCCTCCAGCGCCGGATCGGGGCGCGCGGGTACCCGTGCCTCTACTACCCCGCCATGGGTGTCCGCCATCGCGTTCCGCAAGGACGGCTCACACAGGGATGGTTCGTGCGGCGCTACTTCTGGCAGGGCGTGTCGGACGCGACGATGGAGCTCATCGAGCACGCTCATTCCCCGCTGCAACGGCTCGGCCTCGCGTTGCGCGGCATCACCCGACTCCTGTCGAGCCCGCGACGCCTGGCGAACCTCGTGTGGCCCACCAGCGACCCCGATCGCTTCACGCGGAAGTGCTTCACATTGATCGACGTGGGGCACATCGCGGGGCTGCTGGGCGCAGCCCACCGCTGACCATGCGGCACGTCCGCGCGCTCTACACCCGCTACCCCCACTGGGGACGCCATTCCGGCGTCACTCAGATGGTGCGCTATCTCGACCCCACCCGGTATCGCGTGCACCTGGACGGCGCCTCGGACAGCGATGCCGATCTTCCGCTGCCGCACGCCGGGTTGCGGCAGCGGTTGCGTGCGAGAGTGCAACACCGCATGGCGTGGTACAAGCTCAGCGATCTCGCCGCCGAGCTGCGCGCCCTCCCGGGGTGCCTCATGAACCGCACCGACGTGGTGCACTTCCTTGATGCCGAGCACTCCGCGCAATACCTGCCGCAGTGGCTGCGGCGGTGCAAGGTGTCTCGTACGCGCACCGTCGCGACGTTTCACCAACCGGCGGAGCTGCTGGCGCAGCTGACGGACCGCACCCTCGTGGCGCGGCTCGACTGTGTCACCACCGTGTCACCGCCGCAGGCTGAGTATTTCGCGCAGTTCCTGCCGGCCAATCGGATCCGCGTCACACTGCACGGCATCGACACCGACTTCTTCCGGCCGGACGGCAACGGAAGGGAGAGCACGGCGCCCGCCCGCTTTCGGTGCATTACGGTGGGCCACTGGCTGCGCGATTGGGCAACCCTGCACCGCGTGGCCCGGCTCCTGGCGTCGTGCCGCGACATCGAGTTCGCGATCGTGACTGACCGCGAGACGGGACTGGAGGGGCTCGCCAACGTCGTGCGCCACCGTAACGTGGACGACGCGACGCTCCTGGCCTTGTATCGCCAGTCCGACGTGCTGCTGCTGCCCGTCACGCAGGCGACGGCGAACAACGCGCTCCTCGAGGGCATCGCGACGGGGCTGCCCGCCGTGACGTCCGACATCCCGGCGATGCGCGCGTACCTGCGGGGTGACGAGGGCATCCTCGTGAAAGACAACGTGCCCGGCGACATCGCGGACGCGCTCCTCCACCTCATGCGGCACCCGGATGTGCGTCGGGCGATGGGCCGACGGGCGCGTACGCGCGCGGAACAGTTGTCCTGGCGCAACGTCGTCCCGCAGTGGGAGACCGTCTACGACGCGGTCACTGAGAGGACCGATGAGTGACCGTCTGTTCTGCTCGAGGCCGTTCGAGTGGTTCGAGGTGTCGCGCGGACCTGGATCGGACCAGGAGGGGGAGGTCTTCATGTGCTGCCCTACCTGGCTCGAGCGGTCGATCGGGAACCTCACCCGCCAGTCGGTGCAGGAGATTTGGAACGGCCCCGTCGCGCAGGATATTCGAGCGTCGATCCTGGACGGCTCCTTAAGGTACTGTAGCCGCGCTCGCTGCCCGTACCTGCAGACGCTGTCTGGTCCGGTCCAGCGCGTCGAAGAGGTCCGCGAGCCCGAGCTCGTGGCTGCGATCCGGGATGGTCTCACCGTCCTGCCGCACGGCCCGCGCATGATCAACTGCTCCTACGACCGTTCCTGCAACCTGTCGTGCCCCTCGTGCCGCACGGTGATCATTGTCGAGGCCAGGGACAAGTCTCGTGTGCTGGAGATGCAGCGCAAGCTGACGGAGGAAGCGCTTCCTGAGGCGCACGTGCTCTACATTACCGGGTCGGGCGACCCATTCGGCAGCCCGTTCTTTCGCCGCTGGCTCCAGACGATGCGGCGCGCGGACATGCCACAGCTGCGCACGATCCATCTCCACACGAACGGGCTGCTCTGGACACCCGAGATGTGGGACTCGATCTCCGCGGACGTGCGGCCCCTGGTAAAGTGGGCCGACGTTTCGATCGATGCCGCCAGACCAGCGACCTACGCCATCAACCGCCGAGGTGGGGACTTCGCGACGCTGCTCCGCAACATGGAATTCATCGGCGGCCTGCGCGTGCGCGGCCCGCTCGAGTGGCTGGGGATCAGTATGGTCGTCCAGGCGAACAACTTCGCGGAAATGCCCGAG
>Ga0187892_10004598_pt1 | contig 22937 bp, 28 predicted proteins | sample MA1701073metaG_FD_139345 | JGI IMG/M metagenome (GOLD analysis project Ga0187892, IMG submission 139345) | Bio-ooze microbial communities from a basaltic lava cave in the Kipuka Kanohina Cave System on the Island of Hawaii, USA - MA170107-3 metaG ... | reverse complement strand
CGAGTTGGTCCTGTTTGATCGCCGGGCTGGACGAGTTATGGTTCAGCAGGATCTTCACCCGATCGGGTTCGATTCCGAGACGGTCGTAGATCTCCAGCGCGCTGACCGTGGTGCGCAGGGAAGCCACGTCCGGCGCCATCACCAAAAGGATGGTGTCCGCCATGGTCAGCATCTGCACGGCAATATCGGAAAAGTCGTGCGGGGTATCTGCAATGATGAACTTACTGCCGGACTTCAATTGCTGGATGATCATCTGCACCGACTCGGGCGTGAACGAGTCCGCCGCGATGGGCGTGCGCGGCGCGGCGACGTATTGAATCCCGCTCTCGTGCAGGCTGAGCAGTTCCTTGACCGCGTCCGCGTCGAGTGCCGATTGCTCCACACCGACGAGGCTTTCCCACGTCCGTATCGGTTTCGCGTCCATCATCAACGCCAATTGACCCGCGGCAAACACGCCGTCGAGAAGGAGCGTCGGCTTTTCCCAAAGTTGATGGAACGCCAAACCAAGGTTCAAAGCAATGCTCGAACACCCCAAGCCGCCGCGCAGGCTGTGAATTGCGATCAGGTCCGCTTCGCTCTGCGCGCTTTGGTCTTCCAAGCCGCGCACGAACTTTGCCGCCTTGCCTCGCCGCGCAAGGATTCCCATGCGGGCGACAAGTTCCTGCGGTTGAAATGGTTTTACGAGATAATCATCTGCCCCCGCTTCGAACGCCTTGAGTTTTTCGTCCAGTTCATCCTGCGCAGTGACCACGATGACCGGCGTGTGACTGTGCTTGGGGTCGCGCCGCAACCTCTCGAGGATCTGAAGCCCGTTCAGGTCGGGCAGCATCAGGTCAACGATCAACAACTCGGGGTCGAACGCCGAGACCTTGGCGAGTCCCTCCTTGCCCGTCTTCGCAAATTCGAGATCGTATTCTGTTTCGTTGAGCGCGCCGCGAATGAGCTTATGGTAAAAGACCTCATCCTCGATGAGTAGTACTCGCATGGAACCTCATGTCCGAGAAATTTTGTTACGAATCAGCCCCGCTGGGGCTGAGCACCGGACAGCAAGGCCTGACCTTCAAGCATGAAGTCTTCGCCGTTGACCACTACATCTTCGAGAAGACGTTCGAGAGCGCTAGTATAACCCGCCTTGCTTGCGGCTTCAAGCATTTTCGCCGCACCCGATAACTTCATGGCACCGAGATTTGCCGACACGCCTTTCAAATTATGCGCCGCCAGTGCAAGCGCATGTACATCCTTGTTTTGGAACGCGCTTCGCAACACTTCGAGCCGCGCGGGCAGTTCACCGACAAAATCCTTGAGCAATATCGAATAGATGGCTATATTGCCGCCGAGATGGAATAGCGCGGCTTGCCGGTCCAACACTTGCGCGTTCTCCGGCTCCGGGGTTTGCGATTCAAGTTTCGGGGACTCCGCAGGCGCGGATGTTTTCCCGAAGTAGCTCAGCATTCGATAGAGTTCATCGAGTTTGAACGGTTTGGCGATGTAGTTGTCAATCCCCGCCTCGAACAACTCTGCCCCTTTTTCAGGGAGGTAACTCGCGGTCAACGCGACGATATACGTGCTGTGACCGTTCTGCTTTTCCCATTCGCGGATCTTGCGGCTGGCTTCGATTCCATCGAGCACCGGCATCGTCAGGTCCATGAAGACCAGATCGAATTGTTTGGCTTGGATCGCCTCGAACGCTTCGAGGCCGTTCAACGCGGACTCCACGCTGTTGCAATAAGGCTCGAGCGCCACTTGCATCATGCGCTGATTGACCGGGTCGTCGTCCACCACGAGGATGTTCGGCTTCAACGTTCTTAGTCTGTTCACAGGCGCCACGTTCGCCGGAGAGGGTTGCTGTAGGATCATTTTCTATGAGTGCCTTCGCTTCAATTATGCCCCACATGACGAGCGATAGACGCGCTCGTTACTTACAATTGCCTTGCACCTGAACTCACCCGGCCTCCCCCAAAATCTTTGAATTGGAGTGTCATTCTCCCGAAGAACATCGGGACGGTGTGAGGGAGCTATGCGACCGTCACCGCACCTGCGGTGGGTGCAGGTGAGAATCCCCGCCGCTTTACGGCGGAGACCCTTCGCTTACGCTCGGGTGACACGGGCCTTCGTATCTGACCTTGGGCGCTCCCACTTATCTCCTTGTCCTGCGCGATATCAACGGCGGAATCTATACTACTTTTGTTATTCTTCTTTATCTTTCAGGATCACTTCGCTTTTCACGAACCATGAAACGCCGAAAGCAAATATCGCGACCGTCTCGAGCCAGAACACCGGCGCGGACGAACCGAGGAACGGACCATCCCCGCCCGCCAGAATGAAATAAGCCGCCAGCAAGAGAATGCTCAAGACCATCACACCGCCGCACGAGCGGTAGACCGTGTTCCGAATCCGCTTTTGAGGCGGCTGTTCGGAGGGAGTCTTGTTGGACTTGGTGAACAGGAAATTCGCAAAGAATGTGAGCGTGAGGAAGAACGCCGCGGCGAAGAAGTAATGGAACATGCTGATGCGTTGCGCGGTGGGCGAGGTCTCGCCTTCAGCCAGCGTAGGGAACAACGCCACGCCGAGCGCGAAGATGCAGGCAAGTTTGCCGGCAATTTCGTCGACGAGGCTGTAGCCCTTATACGAGAACAGGAAGACGCCGATCGCGAACAGCACGCCTACCAGCACGTCGCGCATGGCGGTGTGATAGTACGCGCTCAGCGACCCTTGCACGTCGAAGCCGAAGACCGCCCTCCCGCCCGCGTATAGTATCAGCGGCAGGCTCATCCCCAGCGCGCCGACCACCACGCGCAGGAACTTGTACGAGACGACCAGTTCGTTTTGGGTTTCCATCAACTTGTGCACGGCTTGCATCGCCGTGCCGTGGGTTTGGTTCGTCATGATATCTCTCCTCTCATGGATGATGGCTTCACTATACAGCGATTGAGGCGAGATTTCAACCGCATAAATACGACTTGCGAAGTGGTAATTTTGGTGTATGCTTGCCCACAATTGGGTTACACATGGTTACTGAAGCCGATGCCTGCCGAACGTACATACTGCCAAAACTCAAGGCCGCTGGCTGGGAGGATGAGTACATTTCAGAGCAAATGGTATTGACGCCCGGAAGAATCGTGCCCATCGGTGACAGGCACATCCGCAAGGATGGCTTGCGCCCCGACTACACCCTATTTGTCCGGCAGAACATTCCAATCGCAGTTGTGGAAGCCAAAGCGGAGTATGCTCATCCAGCCAAAGGATTACAACAAGCCATTCAGTACGCTGAAATGCTCAACGTGAAATTCGCTTATTCCAGCAACGGCAAAGGAATCGTGGAGCATGATTTCTTGACGGGGATGGAGAGTAACCTCGAGGCTTTCCCCTCGCCCGAGGAGCTATGGAATAGGCTCAAGGGTACTTTCACATTTACTGAGCCGACAAGTGAAGCAGATTCGTTGTCGCAATATTGGGAGGAGGTGGGAGGAAAAGCGCCGCGTTATTACCAACAGGTTGCAATCAATAAAGCAGTGAACGCCGTGCTGGAAGGACAAAACCGCATTTTGCTAACCATGGCAACCGGAACAGGCAAAACCTTTGTTGCTTTTCAAATTGCCTGGCGGTTGTGGAAGGTGAAGCGCAAGAAGCGCATCTTGTATCTGGCGGATCGCAATGTATTGATCGATCAGGCAAAGGATAGAACCTTTTCGCCAATGGGACAGGCTCTGCAAAAGATTCAAGGCAGGGCAATAAAAAGTCGTGAAGTGTATTTTGCTTTGTATCAGGCGCTGGCAAACCCTGCGACAGGCGAGAATCTTTACGAAAAATATCCCAAAGATTTCTTCGACCTCATCGTTGTCGACGAGTGTCATCGCGGGTCAGCAAATGAGTACGGGAGTTGGCGCAAGATCCTGGATTATTTCGATACGGCGACACAGATTGGCATGACTGCCACTCCGAAACGAAATGACAATGTAGATACTTACGAGTATTTTGGCGACCCGATTTACACGTACAGTTTGCGGCGAGGAATTGACGATGGCTTCCTTGCGCCGTATCGGATGTATCGGGTGATTCCTGATGTAGATGCAAGCGGATTACAGGTTGATTCCGGCGTGCTCGACCGCTTCGGTCGTGAAATCCCACCGGACCTATACGGGACAAAAGATTTCGAGAGGATTGTCTCGTTGCTCTCTCGTACCGAAACGGTTGCAAAGCACCTAACCGAGTATCTTAAGCGCACGAATCGATTTGACAAAACCATCGTCTTTTGTGTGGATCAGGAACATGCGCTGGATATGCGGATGGCCTTGAATAATGCGAACGCCGATTTGACGAAAATCCATCTGCATTATGTTGAACGAGTAGTTTCGGATGAAGGTAAGGTTGGTCGCGGTCATTTAGATGACTTCCAAGACCCGGAGAAAGAATCCCCTGTCATCCTGACGACCTCCCAAATGCTTACTACAGGCGTCGATGCTCCGACGTGCCGCAACGTGGTGCTGTTCAGAGCCATCAACTCGATGACAGACTTCAAGCAGATCATCGGGCGCGGCACACGAGTTTCAGAAGAGCATAACAAGTTCTGGTTCACAATCATTGATTATGTCGGCGCGACACAATTATTCTATGACCCAGCCTTTGATGGCGACCCCGTGCGAGTGACGAAAACCGAGATTGACGATGAAGGCAACGAAACCAAGGTTGCAGACAGCGAAGAGGGGACGCTTCAGCCTGAAGTCGAGAATGCAGAAGAAGAAACCATTCGAGAGATTCAACGGCAATTGGGCGAGTTGCCCCGCAAGTATTATCTCGATAATGTGCAGGTGTATATTGCTGGTGAGCAAGCTTTTGAACTTGACCCCGAGGGCAATGTGCTCAAGACGATGGAATTTACGCAATTTGCCAACGAGCAAATCCGTCGTTTGAACTTAACGGCGGAGCATTTGCGGGAAGCCTGGCCGCTTGCAGAGCAACGCACTGACATTTTGAACCAACTGCGTTCACGCGGCATTGACCCTGACCATTTGGCGCATGTGACCCATCATGAAGAAGCCGATGCGCTGGATTTGTTGCTGCATGTGGCATACAATGCGCCGCTGGTGACTCGTCGTGAGCGCGCTGAGAAACTGCGCCAGAAGAAAGCCAATTTCTTCAATACGTTTACGCCTGCCGCAAGGCAGATTTTGAACTCGCTGTTGGAGAAATACGCGGATTATGGCATCGGTGAGTTTGACCAGTTGCCGCGCGTGTTGCAGGTCTCGCCGTTTGACCGCTATGGCTCGACGTATGAGATTTACCAATTGTTCGGCGGGGCGGAGAAGTTGTTGCAGGCTGTGGATGAAATGCAGAAGATGTTGTATGAGTGACTGAATATCCAGAGACAAGGCAAAGGAGAAAACTGTGGATCTATATTCCCGACCATACCGCCAATTTGCAGTCGCATTATTTGGACTTCTTCTTTTCCCAACCTTCATTTTGATATTCTATATTCCTCCATTCGTTACGGGAATCTTATTTTCTTTACTGTGGTCTCTCATGGCCTATTTTACAGGTTCAGATCTACAACATCCGAATATCCATGAGAGGGCTGGGAAGGCTGCTCTAGGGTTTTTCTTTATCGTATTCGGAATTGTTTCGGCAGGCATTGGTCCGATCTACTTAGGAACAACTTCTAATGTAACTGATTGGCTTGTAATGCTTGGAGTTTTTCTTGGAGCTCAGGTTGGACTATCACTCTTCTTAGCTACACCTCTAAGAAGTTTGTCTTATTGGTGCGGATTTACTGCAGCCGCAATTATCCTACATAGCGCGCTTTTGAGATTCCCTGGAGATTTTGGCAATTTAGCCTCAGCCAAAGTGATGGTGCTGGCGTCCATCTCACTTTCTTCATGGTTCCTAGGCATTTGGCTTTTCTACAATAATGCCGAACTAGATTCTTTTGAGGAATCCAAAAGAGCCAAACAAGCTAAATCTATCATAGGAATATTTAGTGGACTATTGACCGTAATTGAATTCATCAACATAATGTATACGCTAATAGCCTTCAGATAACCATAGGAACCCATGCCCAGACAAAAGATGAAAGCCAAGACCCCCACCGCCGCTAAAGCGGCACCTCGCCCAGATTCCAAGAGTAGGAGTTTAGGGGAAAAAAATCACAACACCAAAGCCTCGCTCTCTTCGCTGATCAAATCGTCCCGTGACATTATGCGGAAGGATGCGGGGTTGAATGGAGATTTGGATCGGTTGCCGCAGCTCTCGTGGATTCTGTTTTTGAAGTGCTACGATGACCTGGAACTGCGGCGCGAGGAAGATGCAAAGGTATCACGGCAAACGTATAAGCCTGTGATTCCGTCGCCGTATCGGTGGCGGGATTGGGCGTCGGATGAGGATAACGGGGCGACTGGCGAAGATCTAATCAAGTTTATCAATGAAGTATTGCTACGCTCATTGCGTGGTCTCTCTGGCTCAGACGAACGTTTGAAAGTGGCAGAAGTATTCCGAGAAACGTACAACCGCATGTTAAGCGGGTATCTGCTGCGAGATGTGGTCAACCTGGTGGATAATATCCACTTTCAGTCGAAGGATGAGATTTTCACGCTGGCGCATTTGTATGAGTCGATGCTCAAGGAGATGCGCGACGCGGCGGGCGATAGCGGCGAGTTCTATACGCCCCGTCCCGTAGTAAAGCTGATCGTAGACAGAACCAAGCCGCGGCTGGGAGAGACCGTTCTTGATCCTGCATGTGGCACGGGCGGATTTTTAGTCGAGTCGTATGAGTATCTCAAGCCGCAGGCGAAGAAATCCAAAGAGCAGGAAACGCTGCAAACGAAGACTTTGTTCGGGGTGGAGAAGAAGCCGCTGCCGTATCTGCTCAGCACGATGAATCTGTTGCTGCACGGCATCGAAACGCCTAACATCCGCCGCGATAACGCGTTGAAGAATCCGCTGAACGAGATCGGGGAGAAAGACCGCTTCGATGTGATCGTGACGAACCCGCCCTTCGGCGGCGAGGAGGAAGCGGGCATCCAGTTGAACTTCCCCGAGAACACGCGCGCCAGCGAGACCGCCCTGCTGTTCATGCAGTTCATCATGCGTTCGCTCAAGCGGGACGGGCGGAGCGGCGTGGTGGTGCCGAACGGATTTCTGTTCGGCGACGGCGTGGCGGCGCGCATCAAGGCGCAGTTGCTGAGGGATTTCAACCTGCATACGATCATCCGACTGCCCAACGGAGTGTTTGCGCCGTATACGTCCATCCCGACCAATTTGCTTTTTTTCGATCGCTCCCAGCCGACAGTTGACATTTGGTTCTATGAGCATGTGCTCCCCGAAGGCGTGAAGAACTATACCAAGACGCGTCCGATGCAGTTCGAGGAGTTCCAGCCGATTTTGGATTGGTGGGACAATCGAGTTGAGAACGAGCGGGCATGGAAGGTGCGCGCCGCAGACGTGATCCAGACAAACGGTGGAGGCGATGTGGTGAGCGTCAATCTCGATATCAAGAACCCCAGTCGCAAAGATGATTTGGAACACTTGCCGCCCGCTGAGTTGGCGGAGAGTATTCTTGCCAAGGAGAAGCAGATTGCCGCGATTATGGATGAAATTAAGTCTTTGTTGGCAAAAGGTGGATAGATGACTAACGGTTTGCCAGTTCTTCCGCTTGGTGAGTTTCTCAAACAGAGAAAAGAGTTTTTCATCATCGATGATTTCTCAGGATACAAACGTGCCCGCGTGCAATCACATGGACAAGGAATTATCCTGCGCGATGAAGTTAGTGGAACTGAAATCAAAACCAAGAAACAACAAGCCGCAAGAACTGGCGAATTTTTGGTTGCTGAAATTGACGCAAAAGTTGGCGGTTTTGGAATTGTGCCACCTGAACTTGATGGCGCAGTTGTAAGCAGTCATTATTTTCTTTTTCAAATTGACGAAATGAAATGTTCAAAAGAATGGCTGAATTGGTTTGTGCGTTACAACTCTTTGGAAGAACAAACAAAGGCACAAGGCTCAACCAACTATGCAGCTATTCGCCCTAACGATGTTTTGAATTTTGAAATTCCCCTTCCGCCGCTGACGGAGCAACGCCGCATTGTCGAAGACATCGAGTCGCTGGCGGCGCGGGTCAATGAGGCACAGCGTCTGCGGGAAGAGGCAGATGTTGAAGTTGACTTCTTAGTGAAGTCGTATCTCTCCAAAATTTTCGATTACGAACATAGTGATAAGTTACCACAGGGCTGGGCTTGGAAATCTTTCAATGAAACCCTTATGCCTGGTGGAATGAGAACGGGTCCATTTGGCACTGCCTTGAATAAGTCCGAAATATTTAGTGAGGGAGTACCTGTCTTTGGTATCCCCAATGTCGGTGTGAATGAATTCAGAAAAGGTTTTACCGATTTTGTAACTCCTGAAAAAGCAAAATCTTTGGCAGGTTATGAACTGAATGAAGGTGATATTGCGGTTGCTCGTTCAGGGACTGTTGGAAGAAGTTGCGTTGTACCTAAAGGTTTGAATCCAAAACCAATAATGTCATCGAACCTGATAAGAATACGAATTAATGAAAAAGTATTCTTGCCTGAACTGATGTGTCGAATCTTGAATGGTTCAAAACTCGTTGAAAATCATATTGACAAAGAATGTAGAGGTTCAACAAGAATTTTCTTTACACAAAAGATTCTTGGTAAATTCCAAATTCCCACTCCTCCGCTCGACGAACAGCGGCGCATTGTCGCTTATCTGGATGGCTTGCAGGGGAAGGTCAATGCGTTGCGGGAGTTGCAGTCAAAAACGCAAGAGGAACTGGATGCTTTACTACCGAGCGTATTAGATAAAGCATTCAGGGGAGAGTTGTGATATGGCAAATGAAGAGCAATTAGAGATTCTTGCGGAAGGAGTCAAGGATTGGAATGAATGGCGAGCTGAGTTCCCTCGAATTCGAATTGATCTACGGGGAGCCAATTTGGGAGGCGATGATCTTCGTGAAGCGAAACTAAATGGAGCTGACTTACGCAATGCTAATCTTAATGGAGCGTATCTATTTAAAGCAAACCTTCATAAGGCGAATCTCAGTAATGCCAACTTGCAGGATGCAGAACTCGACAGAGTCGACCTTACTGATGCTAACCTTCAAGATGCAGATCTCATGAATGCGAAGCTACAAAAAGCTAATCTCAGTGGTGCAAACCTTGAAGGTGCCGATATGGGCTTTGCCGATCTTAGAGGAAGCAAACTCATCAAAGCTAATCTTTTTGGAACCGATTTGTCAAGTGCGAATCTGGCGAAGGTTAATCTCAGCGAAGCACGTTTAGGGCATTCAATTCTTGACAGGACGAATTTAGTTGGAGCAGACCTCCGTGGAGCCGATCTTCGTGGAGCGGTTTTTACTAATACATTTGTCCGAAACGCGATTATCTCAGGATGTTGGGTGTACGGAGCTAGTGTTTGGGACTTAAAGGGAGATTTCAGAGAACAAAAGGATTTAAGAATTACAAATTATGACCACCCTATTATTACTGTAGACAATGTCAAGCTTGCTCAATTTATATATTTAATTTTGGACAACAGGGAAATTCGGGATGTGATTAATGCTCTCACATCGAAATCCGTCCTCATACTAGGTCGTTTTGCCTTGGCAGAGCGTAAGGCAATATTAGATGCTATAAGAAAGAAGCTGCGTGAGTATAACTTGCTGCCCATTGTTTTCGATTTTGATCGTCCAATTGACAAGAATATTACCGAGACTATTAAAACTTTAGCCAGTATTTCATACTTTGTAATAGCAGATATTACCAATCCCAGATCGTCGCCTCTTGAGCTTCAGGCAACAGTTCCAGATTTCCAGATACCCTTCGTTCCAATCATCCAAGAAGGTGAAGAACCTTTTTCAATGATGGCAGATTTGCAGAGTCAATATAGAGATTGGGTATTAGATATTTTGGAATATGACTCTCTTGAGTCATTAATAAAGACCCTTAAACCAGCCATTATAGATAGAGTAATAGCTAAACACAACGAATTACAGTTAATCAAAGCGAAAAAACCAATAATTAAGTCTGTGAAGGATTTCTTATAGGAAACAAAGCATGAAGGGATGTTTGCAGGCGACGGTCAATGCGTTGCGGGAGTTGCAGTCCGCGAGCGGGGAGGAATTGCGCCCGCTTTTTGGGCGGACGCTGACATCGTCCCCGAGCGCAGCGAGTGGGATGCCGTCCGTGTTGGATAGAGCGTTTAAGGGTGAATTGTAGGAGGAACTATGGCTCCAAAAGCAAAAAATGCCAAGACAGAAGTTACTGATGGTGATTACATTCGAATGTATTATGAACATCAGTATGATCGAATAGAGAAAAATGAAAACCATCGTCTAACTGTCTCAAACTATGTACTTACACTAAGTGCTTTGGCTTTTACATTTGGTTTTCAAGGTGGACTAGAATTAAATGTTCTTAATGGTCTAGGTTTACCTTTGATTGTTATCATTGCAAACATAGCTGCAATTTCCAATATTGGTTATACGGCGATATTTATCGATGTACATAGAAATCGGGCACATGAAGTTTTGCAGAAACACGCCCCTGAATTAAGTAAAGTTGATGCAAAACACGACTTTGATGATGATTTGTTAAATCGTAGAAGAAAGGTTGAAAGGAGAATTCATCAGCTATTGATTTATGTTGCGCTTATGCCACTGGGTTTATATATTTACCAAACAATATTGGCAATGATGAAGTGATTTGATGATCAAAAAGATTTTCGTGCAAGGGAAGATCAATACGTCGCGGGAGTTGCAGTCCGCGAGCGGGGAGGAGTTGTCCGCGTTGATGCCGTCCGTGTTGGATAGGGCGTTCAAGGGAGAGTTGTGATGGAATCTCAGATAAATTGGTTTCAAGCAGGAATTGATTTACTCCAAGCAATCATAAGTGGCGTGTTTGTCGGCTTGGTAGTTTATTTGCTTGATGAAAGACGCGCCAAACGTGAACGTCGCCTTTCAGATTACCGAATCGCGTCGAATTGGAATACAACTGAGCCAAAGGTCAGCCTCAGAAATTTCGATTTAACGAAAGCAAATTTGTCAGGACACAAATTCATAAAAGCAAATTTGGAAGGAGTCATACTCTTTAAGGCAGGTCTGTGGGCAACTAACTTTAGTGAAGCCAATCTCCGTGACGCTAATTTTCGGAAATGTAAGCTTGTAGGAACAAGGTTTGAAAAAGCCGTCGCCTATGATGCCGATTTTTCTTGGGCAACAATTACAAGCAGAAATGATCCAGATTATAAATACCGACCTGACTTTGCTAATGCAAAATTGGATCACGCTAAATTCATCGGTACAAGATTGAGTGGAGTAACGCTGGTAGAAACAAGCTTGCGAGGTTCAGATTTTAGCAAAGCTATTGTGTTGAATTGTGATTTTACGGGTGCAGATTTGGCGAAGTCCAACTGGAAGAAAGTAAGACATGTGGAAAATTGTGTTTGGAAAAATGTTAAAGTCGATCAACCAGAATATTTTCCGCCAGACCTATGGAAGGAAATCCTACGACAGAATGTGGCTGAGTAAGATGAATCATCCGCTCGACGAACAGCGGCGCATTGTCGCTTATCTGGATGGGTTGCAGGCGAAGGTCAATGCGCTGCGGGAGTTGCAGTCCGCGATCGGGGAGGAATTGCGCCCGCTCTTTGGGCGGACGCTGATGCCGTCCGTGCTGGATAAGGCGTTTAGAGGAGAGTTGTGAAAAGACCTGACAGGTTTCCACGATACCTTACCCGACTCGCGTCTTTGTCCACGCATGGGTTACGATAGACACGCGCCACGATGAAACCTGTCAGGTCTCGTGGTGAGAAGGTCAATGCGTTGCGGAAGTTACAGTCCGCGAGTGGGGAGGAATTGCGCCCGCTCTTTGGGCGGACGTTGATGCCGTCCGTGTTGCGACCATCGGGAGGGGCGTTTAAGGGAGAGTTGTGAGTTGGCGAATTTTCCAAAGATGGTTCAATATTGCACCATCGAAAGACACCAAATATATTACAGATAATCGTGGGGAAAAGTTTTGGATTCATTGGTACGATAGATTTGAGCGAGCAGTAGAGTTGCATGTTTCGAACCGTGGGCACTGGATTGGAGTAATAAATCTCTTACGAGAAGAAGATAACAGTCTTACTTTGGCTGATATTACCGTTTTTGAGCGTTATAAACTTAGAGGACGTGGTCTTGGTAGTTCAATGATGAGTGAACTTATAAGCTGGGCAAAGCAAAATAAATTCAAGGAAATTTGGGGCTTTATTAAGCCGCATGATGGAACGACAACAGAATATTTGAGAGAATGGTATAAGCAACAAGGATTTGAAGTTTATGAAGCAACACCAGGCAAGTATCAAATATTGTTGGAATTCAATGACAAAAATGATGAATGAACTGCGACTCATTGTCGCTTATCTGGATGGCTTGCAGGGGAAGGTCAATGCGTTGAGGGAGTTGCAGTCCGCGAGCGGGGAGGAATTGCGCCCGCTCTTTGGGCGGACGTTGATGCCGTCCGTGCTGCGACCGCAGGGAGGGGCGTTTAGAGGAGAGTTGTGAAAACAGAAGGAGTAAACAATGGGCTCATATAAAGAAGTATATGAAATTGAGTTTATAACGAGGACGCGAAAGATACTCAATGACTACAATAAACGAAAAAGTGGTTATAAATTAACCCTGTTATTAAATTGCCTTGTAGGTCTTATTATTTTGCCTGACCAAAGAATGCCTTTTGGTAAGCCACCTTTTTGGGATACAGAAATTAGTCAGATACCTTTATTTCAGACCGCAAAAATTAATCCAACATGGTCAAGCAACTCCAGACACACATTAGCGCAATTCCTAAGAAAATTGCGCAACGGTATTGCTCATCAAAATATTGAACCCATAAACCGAAACAATCAATTTGTTGGTGTAAAGATTTGGAATGTCACTCCACAAAACGTAATTGATTGCGAAGTTGAGTTGGATCGACGTTCGCTTCATGAGTTTGCCAATTTTATTGCTGACCAGTATTTGCACCATATCTCCGATCAGCGGCAAAAACAAATTGTTCAAAAAACAGACGGATAGAAATAGAATAATGGCTGAATATCTCGACGAACAGCGGCGCATTGTCGCTTATCTGGATAGGTTACAGGCGAAGGTCAATGCGTTGCGGGAGTTGCAGTCCGCGAGTGGGGAGGAATTGCGCCTGCTCTTCGGGCGGACGTTGATGCCGTCCGTGCTGCGACCGCAGGGAGGGGCGTTTAAGGGAGAGTTGTGAGGGTAGTGAAGAGGTCGTTGTTTCGACCATCTGATTTATAATAGTCAAAAAGGAGAAAACATGAGACCGTTATTATTTCTCGTCGCCGATTATGCAAATATCACGCGCGAAGGAAAACTCAACGTGATGGGTATATTCAATGATATTATTGCCCATAATTTTCCTGCCCGCCACTCTTCTATGCACCTTGTCGCAAAATTGGGCGCTGAACTCGGCGAATATGGTCAAACGCGGGATTTCACGGTAAAACTCTTGGATGATGATGGCAGCCAGATCATGGATGTGTCAGGACAGTTTCAAGTTCCAAAAGGTGAGAGAGGCAGGAAGCCAGAAGTCAACATTATTCTCGAATTGAAGGATGTGGTTTTTCCTAAATCCGGGGCATACCAGTTTGTCATACTTGTCGATAAGGATCATAAGGGCGAATTGAGCCTATATGTAAATCAATTAGAAGCCCCCAAACCAGCCACGGAGTAGCTCTATGCCTTCCAAAGCTGAGAAACTCTTGGAGAAAATGCGAAAGTCCAAATCGAATTGGAAACGCGCTGATCTGGACAAGCTATACGAAGGATATGATTTTGTTATTTCACATGGTGGAAATCATGATATTGTTAAACATCCTGATTTCCCCGAGTTACGAGCCACACTCCCGCGTCATCGGGTACTAGCCAAAGGGTATGTAGAATTTGCGGTAAAATTAATCGGCAGATTACTGGAACTTCAAAAAGAAAGCAAAGGATAATTATGGACACACATGCAAAGGCTGAAGAACTGGCAAGACGTCCTTATCTAATCCGAACATCCTTGGAAGAAACGACTGATGACCAGCCAATTCATTTTGCCCGCGTTCTTGAAATGGATGGATGTTTCGGGCAAGGCACAACTCGTGATGAAGCCATTGCAGATCTGCGGTCAGCAATGGTGGATTTTATCGAAAGCCTTCTCGATGATGGATTAGCAGTTCCAGAACCCACGAAAGTTGACTCGACTATTGGAACATCTACCCAAGGCGTCTTCACATTTATTGCTAAAGGGAAAAAGCTCCAAAAACAGAATGAAAACTATCAAGACGATTATGTATTATTGGCGCAAGCCAGCTAATACGAGCATCTTGCAACTGCCTCTCGCATCTAGAGGCAGTTTTTCATTAAGTACGCCGCGGCGCATTGTCGCTTATCTGGATGGGTTGCAGGGGAAGGTCAATGCGTTGCGGGAGTTGCAGTCCACGAGCGGGGAGGAATTGCGCCGAAGGCGGACGCTGATACCGTCTGTGTTGGATAGGGCGTTTAAGGGAGGGTTGTGAAAAGACCTGACAGGTTTCCACGATACCTTACCCGACTTGCGTCTTTGTCCACGCATGGGTTACGATGGACACGCGCCACGATGAAACCTGTCAGGTCTGGTGGTGAGAATGTCGATGCGTTGAGGGAGTTGCAGTCAAAGAGTGGGGACGCTTCGCAGGTTGCGCATGCTGCCACTGAGTTTTCTTGCCAAAGACTTCAGAAGAGAGTATTGAACTAATGAGTGAATACCAATACTACGAATGGCAGACGATTGACCGTCCCCTCACTGCCCGAGAACAGACAGAGGTGAACGGACTATCCAGTCACATGGACACAGTCACTTCTACTCAGGCGATAGTCACTTATTCATGGGGTGACTTCAAGCACGATCCAAAACAAGTATTGCTGAAATACTTCGATGCATTCCTGTATGACTCAAACTTCGGCGTACGCGAATTTATGTTCCGACTCCCAAAAAGCCTTGTGGACGTCGATCTGACCCAGCCATACCTCGTCGAAGACAGGATTATTCTTGAAGAACATGGAAAATACTATATTCTCCAGATTGAAATCAATGATGAGGCGGATTTCTTCGAGTGGATCGAATCGGAAGGAATTCTGGGTCAGCTCACTCCCTTGCGCGAACAACTCCTTCAAGGTGACATGCGGATGTTGTATCTGGCCTGGCTCAAGGTCATTTCGATGGACGATTCCGAAATACAGGAAGCTGAAACTGAACCACCCGTGCCAGCGGGTCTGAAAAAGCTAAACGCCAGCCTGCAAGCGTTTGCAGAGTTCTTCGAAATTGACGCGCATCTCATCTCCGCCGCGGCTCAAACCAGCAAACAACCCCAATCCACGCCCGAACCCGATCTCGAATCTGCGCTTGCGAAATTGACGCGTGAAGAAAGCAACAGGTACCTGATTAAGATCGTACGTGGTGAACCTGGCGCAGTCCTTTCTCTGAAAAAGCGCCTTACCGAAAAACGTGGCGCAAGAACGCCTCCACAATCCCATTCAACGCGCCTGGTGAACGAATTATTCAAACAGGCTGAGAAGATCGAAATTGATGCAAAACGCAGGGCGCGGGAGGAGGCTGAACGTAAAAGAATCAACAGACTGGAAATACTTGCTCAAGAGGAAGAAGCCAACTGGACATACGTCGAAAGACTTCTCCAACAAAAACGGGGCTCAACTTACGATGAAGCCACCAAACTGCTCGTCGAATTACGTGACATGGCTGAATACAAACAAAAGAAAAATAGATTTGCAGAACGCTTCAGAGATATTCGTGAAAAATATGGAAAGAGCGTTGCGCTCATGGATCGCTTCCGCCGCGCGAAATTGATATGAAGGCAGATCGTTTGTGCAGGCTGCAAAAGTCCGCGATAGCGAGCAGTTGCGCTTTCGGACGCTGACATTGTCCCCAAGCGCAGCGAGTGAGATGCCGTCCGTGCTGCGACCATCGGGAGGGGCGTTTAAGTGAGAACTATGAAGACCCTAAAGGTTTCCTTGGCTATCGGTCAACGTGTCAGGCGGGACGGTTTTGCCTGTCGGGACGAAGGTCAGCGGGAAAAACCTTTAGGGTCTCGGATGGCGAAGGTCACCTTCTCCCTCAGGGAAAGGCGTACGTGCCGCGAGTTTCAAGCCGAAAAATCGAACTGACTACGCCCCAAACCCGAACGCTTGCAGTGCAACCGCCAGCGCTACGCAGGCGCAAATCCCAAACACGATCAACGTGATGAGGATGCCGACGAACCTCCAGCCGGTGCCCCACGCGCCCGGCAGACTACTCCTAAACCACGGTCGGTGATGATGAACGTGTTGCGGCGCTGATGCGTTCGTAATGGGCGCGCTGGTTGTCACACGCGGCGCGCGGCTGCCGATGCTGACGCGCCCGCCCTTCGAACCTCCACTGCTTACACGCGGCGCTCGAAACCCTCCGCCGCGCCCTCCACCGACTCGTCCGCCTCGTCCTGGCATGGTATTCTCCTTGTGGGTAATGTATTGATAGACTGCCTCAAGTATACGACGTTGCGTTTCGGCGGCAAGGGGAAATTCGATCTGTGGCTATCAATTGTCAATCACCAACCATCAACTATCCACCGCCAACATCTTCTTCACATGATTTCGTAACTTCACCGGCCTGATCGCGCTCACATCCATCTTCTTCGCTTCAACAAATTTTGAAAATCGAATCAGCCCCATTGCAAGTGCATCCGCGAACGCGGCATCCTTCACCGGCGCGTCTTCCTCTTGCCAGAAGCCCTTGATCTCCAGCGTCATCGTCGTGCGGTCCAGTTTGGGGTCGAGCCGCGCCACCAGGTCGTCACCGTACAAGATCGGCAGGACGTAATACCCCCAGCGTCGTTTGTGCGCGGGCGTATACACCTCCCACGTGTACTCGAAATCGAACAACTTCTTGGCGCGTCCCCGCGCGCTGACGATATCCAACGGCGCGAGAAATGCGACCTCTTCGAGCGTGCTTGTCTCTTTGGGATTCCATCCTTTGGGGATGCGCCACTTTTCGAGCGACTCCAACGCCTTCACATCTTCGCGCAGAACTAGATGCATGTCGCGTCCATTCTCGATTTGAACCTGCTCCAACATCCCCGACTCTTTACACGCTTCAACAAGCTTCGTCACATCCGCTTTCGAGTAATCGCGCAGTAGATGATAATTCAAGTCGGCGCGCATGCTCCCTTCGCGCTTCAGTCCCATGAACGACACAGCCTTGCGGACGAAATATTCCTCCGCTTCTTTTCCTGTCGCGACGTGATCGTATTCCTTCGGCGCGATGTTCTCACGGAAGTCGTACACGCGATCAAATCCCTCGCGGTGATGCATCATCAGCTCGCCCGAGAGCCACATGTCGTACAGCGCCACCGACGTATCCTTGCGCCCGCGATAACTCTGATTCGCCAACCGCTTGCCGTCAAAATCCCGATTCCCCAAGGGACCGCGCGTCCGCAACTCACCACGCACGAACTCCATCACCTCCTTGTAATCCTTCGGTACATGGTGTTTCACATACGCGCCATGCGTTCTCTGCTCCATGCGAAAACGCCAGTACGGTAATTCGCGCATCGGGTACATCGCCAGCCAACCGCCGTAGTCGAACGCCTCGCGGTCCTTGTACGCGACCTGATACAAATGATTCGGCGAGTAATCCAACACGCGGCTGTGCAGCATAATGTCGTGGCTGCGCGCGATCACGTTTAGCGGGTCGAGTTGCACGGCTTCGCACTCGTGAATCGCAGTTGTGGTTCCGCGCTTGCCGCGCCATCTGCGCCCGGGCCACAGTCCCTGCTTGCCGAGCACGAATCGTCTTGCTGTTTGTTGTGAGATGATGATAGGTGCCAAGAATTTCCGCATATTCTAGCACATATATTCTAATTTGACATTGTAGGGGGCGGGGTCGCCCCGCCCAACAGGGCGAGAGGACCTCGCCCCTACACCATCGCCACCTTTGCCATCGTCCTGCAAAACGAACACAGGTCAGGCGCGGACGTGGGCTGTCCGCACTTCGGGCATGGATGCAAGTGCACTTGACCAGAATCCTTTTCCACGAACAAGTCGCCGCGTTTTCGCGCTTCAAGAAATCGCAAATAGAAAGTCAACTTCGCGCCCGGTCTCGTCGTTTCGAGTTGGTTCAGCAATTCTTTGTAGTAAATGGACTGCGACCCCTCGGCGAACGGACATTCCTCGTAAATGTATTCGATTCCCCGCGCAAGGCAATACGCGGTCATCTCGCGTTCGTAGAAACGGCAGAGCGGCTTCACCTTGCGCGCCAATCCGTCCGCCGCAGGGAGGACCGGTCCCTGCCGCAGGAGGAACTCCGTTGACCACGACAGCGTATTCCCGAACAACACCGCGGCTTCATCGTCGAGGTTGTGACCCGTTGCCAGCACGTCGTATCCGAGGTCGCGCGCGATGCGGTTCATCTCGTGCCGTTTCGTCAACCCGCACACCGCGCAGGGTTTGCCGTGTCCGCGATGCGAGATCTCCGAGAGCACCGGGATGGGCTGACCATATTCCCTTTCGATGTCAACGATGTGCAATTTCAATCCGTGTAGATTTGCAAACTTTTCCGTGAGTCTCTGCGACTCGTGCGAGTAATTGATTCCGCCGTCAATGCCGAGCCCGAGGTATAAACCGTCGGCGCGGTAGCCAAGCCGCGTGAGGATATCCCACAACGCGAGAGAATCCTTGCCGCCCGAAACCGCCACAAGGATTCTCTCGTCCCGTGTGAACATCGCATACTTTTTGATGAAGCGCTCGGTCTGCTCGGGGAGCCATTCGACGTAATGGTCCTTGCACAACGCCAGTTTGTGCTGGCGCATGTTCACCGAGGCTTTGGCTCCGCACTTTTTACATTTCATAATTTAAACTGTCATTGCAAGCGACTGCCGGCCGAGTGCTGCCGAAGGCAGTTTATCGAGACCCGGGGAGCGAACCAATTTCCTCGCAATGACCTCATCCTCCCGAGATCACCGCGATCAACTTCACCTCGTCGCCGTCCTTCAATATCTCGTCGTCGAGGATCATCTCACCGTCCTTCGTCGCGATCACCGACTCGGGCACGATCTGGCACTTCCTCAAAGCATCCAGTAACATCATGCCCGGCTTTACCTCATAGGATTGGTCGCGGAGAGTCAATTTCACCGTCATGTTGCGATTCTAACATGCCGTCCAACCACGCTCAACTCTCCACCGCCAACCGATCACCATCTTCTTGACTCGCATCCCTCTTCCCTGTACGATTAGCCCATGCGCATCGGAATGATGACGGACGCCTACAGACCGCACGTCAGCGGCGTGACGAGCTACATAGACCTCAACAGGCACGCACTCGAAAAGCTCGGGCACGACGTCTACGTGTTCACCTTCGGCGACCTCGAACATTCCGACAACGACCCGCGCGTCATCCGTAGTCCCGGCGTGCCCCTCTCTGATACCGGCTTCTACCTCTCGCTGAGGCACAGCGCGGAGGCGAAGGAACTCATCGCCACCATGAACATCATTCATGTGCATCATCCGTTCATGAGCGGGCGCTTGGCGTTGATCTACGGGCGCAAGCATCGCATCCCGGTCGTTTTTACCAACCATACACGGTACGACCTGTACGCGCAAACCCGCCTGCCTCTGATGCCGGCAGAGGTAAGTATGAGTTTGTTGCAGGCATACATGCCGGCATTCTGCGAAAATGTAGACTTGGCGATCTCCCCGTCACGAGGCATGGAGAAGATACTTCGTCAATACGGCGTCGCAAGCCACATCGAGGTCGTGCCAAACGGCGCAGACCTCAAGCCGTTCTTGTCCGCCCAGCCACTCTCCCGCGAAGACTTCGGCTTTGCAAAAGAAGATATCCTCCTGGTGTACATGGGGCGCATCGCCCCAGAGAAGAATCTCGAATTCCTCTTGAAAGCGTTTGCCGGTCTATCGCGTGCCATACCCAACATCAAATTGCTTGTGGTAGGCGGCGGGCAAAAGGATCACGAGGAAGATATTAGAGCCTTCGCCGGCGAATTGGGGCTCAATGAACTCGTGAAGTTCACAGGCACTATCGCGTACGCAAAACTGCCATCCTATCTCGCCATGTGCGACGTCTTTACCACCTCCTCCGTCACGGAAGTACATCCATTTTCCGTGATCGAGGGCATGGCAGCGGGACTCGCCATCGTTGGCATCGACTCGCCGGGCGTCAGCGATTCCATCACGGACGGGGAAACGGGTCTGCTCTCGGCAAATGACCTCGCCTCCTACACCGCTAAACTGACAATGCTTTGCCTGAATCGTGAACAACAAAAGAAAATGGGCGCGGCGGCACGGCAGGCATCACATCAATTCTCCATCGAGAACACAACGAAGATCATGCTTAGCCACTACAACCGGCTGGCATCCAACACCCGGCCTATCAAACCCAGCATCGAGGAAAGATTGCGCTCCGTGTTGAAGGAATTCCTTGAATGAAGCACAACCAGCGGGTCGGCAAATGGGGCGAAGAAGTTGCCGCGGAATACCTCGCCGGGCGCGGGAATGAGATCCTTTCCCGCAACGCGCGCACTCCCTTTGGCGAAATTGATATCGTTGCCAAACGAGGCGAAATCGTTGTCTTTGTCGAAGTCAAGGCGCGCACCTCGAACCAGATGGGCTTTCCCGAAGAATCCATCACCTCGCGCAAACGCCAGCACATGGTATCAGCCGCTGAGCATTACGCGGCGGAACATGAAATTTATCACTGGCAGATTGATTTGATCGCGGTGGAAGGAAAACCGGGTTCCACGCCGAAGATCACGTATTTTGAAAATGCAGTCTCCTGAAAAATTCAAACCGCATCTTATCCTCGTCATCGGGCCCACCGCTGTCGGCAAAACGGAAATCGCCATTCAACTCGCCGAGCGGCTCCACGGGGAGATCGTTTCGGCGGATTCGCGTCTCTTCTACCGCGGCATGGATATTGGCACAGCGAAACCATCTCGTGATGAGCAAGCGCGCGTGCAACATCACTTGATTGACATTGCCGACCCGGACGAAATTTTGAGTCTCGCCGTCTTTCAACAAGAAGCGCGCGAAGCGATAAATGACATTCACTCACGTGACAAACTGCCATTCCTTGTCGGCGGCACCGGGCAATACATCCGCGCTGTGACGCAAGGCTGGAGTCCGCCGGAGGTGAAGCCGGACGAAGATCTTCGGGATAAGTTAGAAAAGCAAAAAGAGGAATATGGCATTGTCTGGCTACACGAAAAACTTAAGTCTCTTGATCCTGTCGCAGCAGAGAAAATTGACCCGCGTAACTTCCGCCGTACGATCCGCGCGTTGGAGGTCATTATGACCACCGGCAAAAAATTCTCGGACCAACGAGGTAAAGACGAATCACCGTATCACTTGATCACGATTGGGCTCACCCGTCCACGCGAGGAGTTGTATCAACGCGTGGACGCGCGCGTTGATACTATGTACGCCAATGGCTTGATGGACGAGGTGAGAAATCTGCTTGCGCGCGGCTACTCCCCTTCCCTGCCGACGATGTCCGCGATTGGATATCGCGAATGTGTGAAGGCGCTCGACGGGAAAATTTCAATCGAGGAGGCGAAGCAACTCACCCGCCGCGCGACGCGGGTCTTCGTCCGACGACAAGCGAACTGGTTCAAGGAGTCTGATGCGAATATTTTGTGGTTTAGGGTCGAGGATGGAGTCGCTGATGAGATCGAGAAAAACATCCGCCAGTTGGTTGACTTTTGATTTTTCATTGAATATACTCGGGAAACCAAAGTAAAGAGAGGCATCATGAACGATAAACCGTGGCTTGCTCATTACGACGAAGGGGTTCCGCACACCATTGACATTCCTCAAGCGCCGCTGTTCCACTTTCTCGATGAGTCGGCGCGTAAATATCCCGACCGCGCCTGCACGATCTTCAAGGGCGCGGTCATTACGTTCAAGGAGATGAACGAAATCTCCGACGGCGTTGCCGCTGCGCTGGTGGACATGGGCGTGAAGAAAGGCGACCGCGTGGGAATCTTCATGCCGAACACGCCGCAGTTCGTCATGGCATATTTCGGCATCCTGAAGGCAGGCGGCGTGGTCGTCGCGACGAACCCACTGTATACCCCGCACGAGATCGAACATCAGGCGAATGACGCCGGCATCGAAGTCATGTTCGTGATGACGAACTTCTATAACACGATCAAGAAGGCGCAACCCAACACGAAGATCAAGAAAGTGATCGTAACAAATCTCAAAGAGACTCTCCCGCCTGTCTTGCGCATCCTCTTCACTTTGTTGCGTGAAAGGAAAGGCGGTTTCCACATTGATAAGAATCTGCCCGCCGGCGACGTGTGGATGCAGGACCTGCTTGCAAAGTACGGCACTGCCTCTCGACCCAACGTGCAGGTGAGCCCGGATGACACTGCGTTGTTTCAATACTCGGGCGGGACAACCGGCGTTTCGAAAGGCGCAATTGCCTTGCACCGCAACGTCGTCGCCAACACGCTCCAGATCCGCTCGTGGATGACAAACCTCGACGAGGGCAACGAGATCGTTCTCATGGGCATCCCGCTCTTCCACGTGTACGGAATGGTCGCCGGGATGCACTTCGCCATGTCCACCGGCTCGACAATGGTGATGGTCCCCAACCCCCGCGACCTGAAGGATGTGCTGGATAACATCCAAAAATACAAGGCAACCATCTTCCCCGGCGTGCCCGCGCTCTACAATGGCATCAACAATCATCCTGACGTGAAAGCCGGCAAATACAACCTGTCTTCGGTTAAGGCTTGCGTTTCGGGTTCGGCGGCACTACTGCGCGAGACGAAGGAACAATTCGAGAAGTTGAGCGGCGGAAAAGTATTCGAAGGCTACGGTCTCTCTGAGGCACCAACGGCGACCCACT
>Ga0187892_10004597_pt1 | contig 22940 bp, 20 predicted proteins | sample MA1701073metaG_FD_139345 | JGI IMG/M metagenome (GOLD analysis project Ga0187892, IMG submission 139345) | Bio-ooze microbial communities from a basaltic lava cave in the Kipuka Kanohina Cave System on the Island of Hawaii, USA - MA170107-3 metaG ... | reverse complement strand
CTTCATGGTGAGCGCGCTGCCCGCGACGATCGCACCGAGCGCGAGAAACGAGCCGAGAGCGAGCGTGGACACGCCGCTCAAGCCCTGGCCGACGGTGCAGCCCATCGCGGTGACCCCGCCGAAGCCCATCAACACTCCGCCCAGCACGTGGTTGCGCAGATCCTCCGCCGAGGCGAAGGTTTCCCAGCGGAAGTTGCGCGTGGCGAGCGCATAGCCGAGCGAACCGAGCAGCAGGCCGGCCACGACCGCCACGCCGAAGGTGACGCGCAGCGAGCTGTCGGTCCACAGCAGCAGCAGTTCCAGGCTGTAGCCCACCGGCCCCACGAAGCTGAACGACTCCGGCCGGCGGGTGTTGGTGCCGGCGAAGGTCTCCTCGAGCGTCTGCGGGTCTTCGGGAACGTAGCCGAGGTAGCCGGTCACGTACCACCCCGCGGCGATGATGAGCCCCAGCACCAGGCCGCCCAGGACCAACTCCTTGCTGCGCCGGAACTCGCGATCCTTGAGCGCGAACGCGAGCAGCGCGGCGACCACGCATCCCATGGCGATCCAGCGCGCGGCGCGGCCGTCCATCCCCGCCAGGCCTGCGAGCAGGTTGGGCAAGCCCTGTCCGCCGTCGAAGTGCAGCGCCACCGGATCGAGCACGCCGGCGCGCGGCACGGCGAGCAGCCCCTTCATGGTCGTGTAGGCGGACACCGCCAGGAACGTCAGCACCACCAGCGCCTTCAGGTTGCCGCCGCCGAGGCGCACCAGGTTGCGGCTGCCGCAACCGCTCGCGAGCGTCATGCCCACACCGAACAGGAAGCCGCCGAGGAGGTAGGACAACCAGGAGAAGCGCTCGGCCGGATAGATGGAGCGCTCCAGGTCGACATATCCGGTGAGGTGCAGCAGATTGGCGGCGAGCATCGCCGTGGCGATGGCGAGCAGCCACATGCGCATGCGTCCCCAGTCGCCGATGTTGACCGCGTCCGAGACCGCGCCCATGGTGCAGAAGTTCACGCGATGGGCCACCGCGCCGAAGACGAACGCCAAGCCGAAGCCGAGCCACGCGACGGTCGCGCCCAGATGCTCCGGATCGAGAACGGGATGAACGGAGTCGAGCACGGGACCGCGGCTGTCGGAGGGAAAGACCGATTCTACACCCTGCGCCGCGGCGTCGTTCCCGAACGAATAGAACGCCCGGTGCGGCCGCTGCCGCCGGTAACAGAACAGCCGTTAGCGCAGCTTGGGCAGACGCTGGCGCGCCCGTTCGGCGGCCTCGCTCTGCGGATGGCGGCTGACCAGCCCCTCGAGCGTCTTGCGCGCGGCGCCGCTGTCGCCGAGGGCGATCTGCGAGCTGGACAGGTTGAGCATCGCGTCGGGCACCTTCGGGCTGTCCGGATAGTTGCTGATCAGCGCCTGCTGCGCGCTGGCCGCGGCGCGGAAGTCGCGCAGATTGAACCAGGCGTCGCCGATCCAGTACTGCGCGTTGGGCGCCAGCGGGTCGCGCGGGTAGCGCTTGACGAAGGCGTCGAAAGCGGCGATCGCACCCTGGTAGTCGCCCGCACGGTACGCGGAGAGCGCGCTGTCGTAGGCACGTTTGCTCGGCGAGGCCTCGCCCGCCGGCGCTGCGGGACGCGGGGTGGCCGGCGCAGCGGAAGTGGCTGCGCCGCCGCCGGAGGGGGCGGCGGGTGCCGCAGCGCCCGTGATCTGCGCCTCCAGACGCTTGATTCGCGCGTCCAGCTCTTGCGCCCCCGCCGGCGTCGCGGCCGCCTCTTCCAGGCGTTTCTGGCGCGTTTCGAGATCCGCCAGGGCCTTGTCCTGCTTCTGGGCCGCCTCCGGGCCCGCTCCCTCGAGCCGCCGCAGGCGGGTGTCGAGGTCGAGGTACATGTCGCGCTGGCGTCGCTGCGCGTTCTCCAGGGTGTTGTTGAGCACTTCCAGCTCGCCGCGCAGGCGGTTCAGATCCGCGCCCAGCGCCTGGATCTGATTCATCAGCTCGATCACGTTGCGGTTCTGCTGGCCGGGCTGCTGGGCGAGCGCGCCCGACGGTGTCGTCGCTATGAGCGCACAAGCAGCCAGGGCGCTCCAGCCGGCGCCCCCCGCCCCCGCGCCGCGGCGGGAGACGAACCGTCTACTGCTGCGAATCGATGCCAACGTAGATGATGTCGCTGCGGCGGTTCTCCGCCCAGGCTTCCTCGTTGCTGCCGATCGCCTTCGGCTTCTCGGCGCCGAAGCTGACCGTCTCGATCTGCCGCGCCGGCACGCCCAGCAGCGTCATGGCGCGCTTGATCGAATCGGCGCGCCGCTGTCCGAGCGCGAGGTTGTACTCGCGGCTGCCGCGCTCGTCGCAATTGCCCTCGACGCGCACGCGCAGGTCGCGGTGCTCGCGCAGAAACTTCGCGTGCGCCTCGACCAGGGGTTGGAATTCCTCGCGGATGTTGTACATGTCGAAGTCGTAGTACACGCTGCGCTTGGACAGCAGACTGGCCGGGTCCGCCAGCACCGAGGCCGGGTCCCCGAGCGGTCGCGCGGCCACCGGCGCTTCCGGCAGCGGCTGCACCACCGGCTGCTCGGCCGCCGCCTTGCGCGCGGCCTCTTCGGCGCGGCGGCGCTCCTCCTCGGCGGCACGGCGTCGCGCGTCCTCTTCGGCCTGCTTGCGGCGCGCTTCCTCGGCGGCGGCCTGCACGGCCGCGTCCGATCTGGCCTGATCGGACACCTCGCGCTGCTCTACGGAGGCCGGCGGTTTCTCTCCGCCTTTGCCGCCGCATCCGGCGAGCAGCAGCGCGACGCACAGGCCGATCAATGTCTTCTTCATGCGAGGCTCCTCGGGTCGAAGTCGTTGAGCAGTTCGCGCGCGATCCGCTCGCCCCGCTTCGCAGGCGCGGCGAACGATGGCGAGGATGAGCAAGGCGGCCTCAGGGCCGATTGTGAGCGGGGTGCGTGCAATGCGCCGGCGGGACGGAACACGATTGGCCGTGCTAGGTGCGGTCCCCCGCCAGCGGCCCCCACGCCGGTTCGCGTACGTCCAGGGCCGAGGCCGTGATCTTCTGCTTGATCCGGCCGTCGCTCGAGACGGCCGCTAATATACCACGGCCCTTCACGATGGACGCGTACATGACCAGCCGGCCGTTGGGCGCGAAGGTGGGCGAGCCGTCGAGCTGCCCGTCGGTGAGGATCTGGATCTGGCGGACGCCGAGATCCATCACCGCCAGGCTGTAGCGGCCCTGGCTGCGCTGGATGAAGACGAAGGACTTGCCGTCGGGGCTGTGGCGCGGCGTCACGTTGTAGCTGCCCTCGAAGGTGATGCGCTCGGCGTTGCCGCCGCCCGCGGGCATCCGGTAGATCTGCGGACTGCCGCCGCGGTCGGACGTGAACAGCAGCGATCTGCCGTCCGGCGAGAAGCTGGGCTCGGTGTCGATGGCGTTGCTGAAGGTGAGCCGGTCGGGCTCGCCCCCCGCGGCGCGCAGCGTATAGATCTGCGCCACACCGTCCTTGGACAGCACCACCGCGAGGCGCTCGCCGTTCGGCTCCCAGGCCGGCGCGCTGTTGCTGCCCTCGAAGTTGGCCAGGATGCGGCGCCGTCCGCTCATCTCGTGCAGAAACACGATCGACTTGCGCTGCTCGAAGGACACGTAAGCGATGCGGCTGCCGTCCGGCGACCACGCCGGAGAGATGATCGGCTCGCGGTGCGCCAGGATGAACTGCGAGTTGTAGCCGTCGGCGTCGGCCACGTGCAGCTCGAAGCGGTTCGGGTTGCGCGCCACATACGCGATGCGGGTGCTGAACACGCCCGGCTCGCCGGTGAGCTTCTCGTAGATCAGGTCGGCGATCTTGTGCGCGGTGGCGCGCAGCTGGCTCTCCACAATCGCGTAGGAGTAGCCCACGAGCTGCGCTTCCTTCACCGTGTCGGTCATGCGGAAGCGCACCTCCACGCGGCCGTCGTTGCGCGCCTGCACCTTGCCCACCACCAGGGTCTGGCTGCCGCGGTTCTTCCAGTAGCGGTAGTTGATCTCGGGCAGGTCGGTAGGCAGCGGTCGCACGCTGCCGGGTTCCTGCAGCTTGAAGCGCCCGCTGCGCGCGAGGTCGGCGGAGACGATCTCGCTCACCCTCTGTGCGAAGCGTTCCTCGTTGCCGAACGGGACCAGCGTGATCGGGATCTGATCGGCGCCGCCGCCGATGATCTCGATGGTGAGCTGGGCGGCGGCCGGCGTCGCCGCGCCCAGACAGGCGGCGCCGAGCGCCTTGAGCGCGTTGCGGCGTCCGCAGACGACATCGCGAGGCGTATCGAGTCCGATGCGGGCGGGTCGGCGCGGGAAGCTCATCGGCCCGGAATTATAGCGGCTCTCAGTTGGGACGGAACACCAGGTTCAGCTCGCGCAGCTGCTGGAACAGGTTCGGGTCGCTGGGCACCGGCAGCGGGGCGGCGGCGTTGATGGCGCGCTCGATGGCCGCGTCGTACGCCGGATAGCCGCTCGCCTTGCGCAGTTTCACCGTCAGCACCTCGCCTCCGGGGATGATCGTCATGCTGTACTCCGCGCGCGCGCTGTCGGGCACGCCGGGGGGCAGCGTCAGCTTGCTCTTGATGCGGTCGTGGATGCGCGATTTCCAGGCCTCCAGCTCGCGCGCCCGGGCGGCCGCTTCCTCGGCCTCGCGGCGCTTGCGCGCATCGATCTCGGCGCGCTCGCGGGCGACGGTCGCGAGCTTGTGCTGCTCGTCCAAGATCGCGCTGCGCCGCGCCTCGGCCTCGCGCTCGAGCCGCGCCTCCTGCTCGCTACGTGCCTCGTCCTGGCGCCGTTCTTCCTCCTTGCGCTGGACTTCCTCCTGCCGGCGCAGTTCCGCCAGCCGCTCCTGTTCCTCGCGCTTGCGCTGCTCTTCCTCGCGCCGCGCCGCCTCCTGGCGCTGCCTCTCCTCCTCCTTCGAGCGCTCGCGCTCCTCGCGCCGCCGCTTCTCCTCCTCCTCGCGTTCGAGCGCCTGCCTGCGGCGCGCCTCCTCGGCGGCCTTCTTCTCCTGCTGCTTCTTTTCTTTCAGCTCGATATCCGCCTTGCTGGGCGCGGGCGGGGGCGGCTTGGGCTGCGCCACGGGCGGCGGCGGTTCGACCTTGGGTGCCGGTTTAGGTGGCGGAGACGGCGGCGGTTCGACCTTGGGTTCCGGGCGCGCCTTCACCGGGCGCACCGGTGGCAGCTCGCTCCACAGCTCGGCGCTGAGCGGAGGCTGCGGCTTGGGCCGCCAGCTCACGCCGAAGTAGAGGAACGCGAAGAACAGCGCGTGCACCGCGACTGCCAGCAGCAGCGAGGTGCTCCGACCGGGCTCCCGTGCGCCGTGGAGCAAAACGCTCCCCGCTCAGCCGGACAGGGGCCGGGTCAGCAGCCCGACCCGCGCCACCCCGTTCGCCTGCAGCAGATCCATCACCTGCACCACGTGCTTGTAGGGCACGTTCTCGTCGGCGGCGATCACCACCGGCTGCTCGCGGTTGCGCTGCTGCAGGCGCTTGACCTCGTACGCCAGCGTGTCGCGGTCCACGCGCCGCTCGGCCCCGCCGCGCTCGCGGTCGCGCAGCACGATGCTGCCGTTGCGCTGGATCATCACCTCCAGCGGCGCCGCCGGCGGCTGGTTGCTGCGGCTGACGCTGGGCAGATCGATGACGCTGGTGTTGATCAACGGTGCGGTGACCATGAAGATCACCAGCAGCACCAGCATCACGTCGATGTACGGCACCACGTTGATCTGGTTCATCAGCCGGGTGCGCTTGCGCCGTTCGTACATGCCTCAAGTCCTCAAGCGGGTTGCGCGCCGCCGCCCTGGCGCTGCAGGATGTTGGAGAACTCTTCCATGAAGGTCTCGAAGCGGGTCGAGAGCTGCTCGATCTCGCGCGCGTAGTGGTTGAACGCGACCACCGCGGGGATGGCGGCGAACAGGCCGATGGCGGTGGCGATCAGCGCCTCGGCGATGCCCGGCGCGACCTGGCCGAGGGTGGCCTGCTGCACGTTGGCGAGCCCGCGAAAGGCGTTCATGATGCCCCACACCGTCCCCAGCAGCCCCACGTATGGGCTGACCGAGCCGACGGTGGCCAGGAACGACAGGTGCGATTCCAGGTAGTCCATCTCGCGCTGATAGGTCGCCCGCATTGCACGTCGCGTGCCATCCATGACCACCGCCACCGACATCCCGGTCTGGCGGCGCAGCTTGACGAACTCGCGGAAGCCGGCCTCGAAGATCCGGTCCATGCTGGCCGCGGTGCGCTTGCCGCTGACGATGGACTGGAACAGCTGGTTCAGGTCGGGGCCGCTCCAGAAGGTGCGTTCGAAGTCCTCCGACCGGCGGCGGGTGTCGCGCAGGATGAAGGACTTGCGGAAGATGAACCACCAGGACACCAGCGACACGGCGAGCAGCAGGAGCATCACCAGCTTGACCAGCAGGCTGGCCTGGGACACCAGGGCGAGCAGCGATAGATCGGTGGTGACGCTCATGGTCGCTCCTCGTTCGGGACGGCATAGCCTCCCAGGCCGGCTTCCAGGGTCTCGCGCAGGCCGTCGGGGACGCGCACCGGCTTGAACCCAACGCTGGTGACGCAGGCGAGGTTGACCGAGGCCTGCACCAGGATTTCGTCGCCGCGCAGCACCTGCTGGCCGAGGGTGAACTGCGCGCGCCCGAGGTGCTCCACCGCCACGGTGACGCTCACCAGATCGTCGAGCAGCGCCGGGCGGGCATAGGCCGCGCGCAGCTCGCGCACGATGAACAGCGTGCCTTCGCGCTCCGCCAAGCGGCGTACATCGAAACCCAGCCGGCGCAGCCACTCGCTGCGCGCGCGCTCGAAATAATCGAGGTAGGTACCGTGGTAGACCACACCCCCGGCATCGGTGTCCTGGTAGTACACCCGCACCGGCAGGCTGAACAGCGCGGGCGGGGACGCGAGCTGCCGACGCTCAGGACGCCGCATCCCAGAGATCGCCGCTGGCGTTGTGCGCGGGGGCGGCAACGCCGAAGTGGCGGTAGGCGGACAGGGTGGCCACCCGTCCGCGCGGGGTGCGCTGCAGATAGCCCTGCTGGATCAGGTACGGTTCCAGCACGTCTTCGATGGTGTCGCGCTCTTCGCCGATGGCCGCCGCGAGACTGTCCAGGCCCACCGGCCCGCCGGCGAACTTCTCCAGCACCGCCAGCAGCAGCTTGCGATCCATCACGTCGAAGCCGAGCGCGTCCACGTCCAGCATGCCCAGCGCCTCGTCGGCCAGCGCGCGGGTCACCACGCCGCGGTCCTTGACTTCGGCGTAGTCGCGCACGCGGCGCAGCAGCCGGTTGGCGATGCGCGGCGTGCCGCGCGCGCGCGAAGCGATCTCGACGGCGCCGTCGCTCTCGACCTCGACCTTGAGCAGGCGCGCCGAGCGCTGCACGATCGAAGCCAGCTCGCCGCAGGTGTAGAACTCCAGGCGCGAGACGATGCCGAAGCGGTCGCGCAGCGGATTGGTGAGCATGCCGGCGCGGGTGGTGGCGCCCACCAGCGTGAACGGCGGCAGGTCGAGCTTGAGCGAACGCGCCGCCGGGCCCTCGCCGATCATGATGTCGATCTGGAAGTCCTCCAGCGCCGGATACAGGATCTCCTCGACCACCGGCGACAGGCGGTGGATCTCGTCGATGAACAGCACGTCGTGAGGCTCGAGATTGGTGAGCAGCGCCGCCAGGTCGCCCGCCCGCTCCAGCACCGGGCCGGAAGTCTGGCGCAGGTTGACGCCCATCTCGCGGGCGATGATGTGCGCCAGGGTGGTCTTGCCCAGCCCCGGCGGTCCGAACAGCAGCACGTGGTCGAGCGCCTCGCGCCGGCGGCGCGCCGCCTCGATGAAAATGGCGAGCTGGCCGCGGATCTTCTCCTGCCCGACGTACTCGCTGAGGTGCTTCGGCCGAAGCGTCCGCTCGAGCGCCTCCTCCTGGGGCGAAGCGCGCTCGGGTGCGATCAAGCGGTCGGCCTCGATCACGCGCTGCTCATCCCGATCGCGCCTTGCGGTAGGCGTCCACCGGGCCCTGCACCGCACCCGCGGCGTCGCTCACGCGCGCCGGCATCTCGGCTGCGGTCTGGTACAGCCGGCGGCTCACCAGCCCGCTCACCTTCAGCACCGCGTTCACGAAATACTTCTTGCCCACCGGCGAGAACGCGAAGCGGGTGGCCTCCGGGCTGTCGTTGTGGTCGAAGCGCATCGCCGCGTCCTCGGCGTTGTACAGGTCCTGCATGCGCTTGCGCTCGGCCTCCGTGCCCGGCACGTTCTCCTGGATCTTTCCGCCGAGGCTCAATGCGGCCATCACGTGGAAGGCGACGCTGTGGTCGACGATCATCACCTGCTTGCGACCCACCTCGGTGCTGAAGTGCGCGAGCAGCGCGTCCATCTCCTGCTCGCTCAACTCCGCGCTGTTGAGACGGGCCCATTCCTCGGACAGCCATTCCATGCTGGAGAACTCGCGGGCCGTCCCTCGCATCAACGCGTCCACCAGGCCCTGTTCCGCCTGCCGCCAGTAGGTGTTCGCCGGGCTCCAGTCGCTGCCCAGGTCCTGCTCGCGCCCGAGCCGCCGCAGATACGCGCGCGCCGCCAGCACGCTCTCCTGCTTCAGGTAGAAGTCGCCGATCGCCACCGTGGTGCGCAAGTCGTGCAGATTGATCAGCCGTTCGCTCTTTTCGGTCTTGGATGCGATCGCCGGAACGGCACCGAGCAGCGCCAGGCAGCCTGCGAGTAGGCCTGCGAGGAGGGCGGTGTGCCGATGCTTCATTGTTCGTGCCGTTCGTGTGAGCGGTGAGACCGCGGTCGAAGTGGCGCCGATCATAGCACCTTGGAAAGCAGGCGCAGCGCCTGGCGGATCGACTCGGCGATGTTCAGATCGGGCGCCAGCTGCGCCAGCGCGGCGCTCGCCTCCTTCTCGCCGTAGCCCAGCGACAGCAGCGCGTTGAGCGCGTCGCCGCGCGCCGACTGTGCCGCTCCCGCGACGGCCGTTCCCGCGGAGGTCTGCAGCTTGTCGCGCAACTCGAGCAGCAGCCGTTCGGCGGTCTTGCGCCCGATGCCCGGCACCTTGATGAGCCGCGCGGCATCGCGGGCGGCCACCGCCTGGTGCAACTCCTCCACCGACATGCCGGACAGCACCGCCAGCGCGGTGCGCGCGCCGATCCCGCTGATCTTGAGCAATTGGCGGAAGGCCTGGCGCTCGGCGTCGCTGGCGAAGCCGAACAACAGGTGCGCGTCCGCGCGCACGATGAGGTGCGTGTGCAGCGTGATGCGCACGCCGTTGGCCGGCAGGTTGTAGAAGGTGCTCATCGGCACATCGAGTTCATAGGCGACCCCCTGCACGTCCACCAGGACCTGCGGGGGGTGCTTCTCCAGAATGGTGCCGGTAATGCGTCCGATCATGCTCAGACGAGGCGCCCGTGCCGCATCCGGTATCCGGCGGTGGCCAGCGCGCCCAGGCCGAGCCCGCCGTGTGCATGGCAGATGGCGCAGGCGAGCGCATCGGCGGCGTCGGCGCCGGGACCGCCGGCCAGGGTGAGCAGCCGGCGCACCATCTCCTGCACCTGCTCCTTGGCGGCATGGCCGTTGCCGACCACCGCCTGCTTGACCTGCAGCGCGGTGTATTCCGCCACCGGCAATCCGCGCGAGACCGCGGCGCAGATCGCCGCACCGCGCGCCTGCCCGAGCAGCAGCGTCGATTCCGGATTGACGTTGACGAAGACTTTCTCCACCGCGACCTGATGCGGCGCGTGCTCGGCGATCACCTCGCCCAGGCTGTCCAGGATCACCTTGAGGCGCTCCGGCAGCGCCACGTCGGGCGTGCGCACCACGCCGCTGCCGATGTAGCGCAGCGTCTGACCGGCGCGATCGACCACGCCGAACCCGGTGACCCGCAGGCCGGGGTCGATGCCGAGGATGCGCACTGCGTCGGTCGCGCCGCCCACGCCGGCCTACGGCTCCTCGATGACCGCGGTGGTATATACCGCCTGGACGTCGTCCAGGGACTCGATCGCGTCGAGCAGCTTCTGCATGCGGGCCGCGTCTTCGCCGTGCAGCGCATTCTCGGTGGTCGGTCTCATGGTCAGCTCGGCCAGCTCCGGCTTGAGACCGGCGCGCTCCAGCGCTTGCCTCACCGCCGGAAAATCCTGCGGCGCGGCGATCACCTCGATGCTGCCGTCGTCGTTGACCACCGCGTCCTCGGCGCCGGCCTCGATGGCGGCCTCCATGACCGCATCCTCGCTGGTGCCGGGCGCGAACACCAGCAGCCCGCAATGCTTGAACAGGAACGACACCGAGCCTTCGCCGCCGAGGTTGCCGCCGTACTTGCTGAAGGCATAGCGCACGTCGGCCACGGTGCGGGTGCGGTTGTCGGTCAGGCAATCCACCATCACCGCCGCGCCGCCGGTGCCGTAGCCTTCGTAGCGGATCTCTTCATAGTCCACGCCTTCCAGCTCGCCGCTGCCGCGCTTGATCGCGCGCTCGACGTTGTCCTTCGGCATGTTCGCCTCGTAGGCCTTGTCGATGGCCAGGCGCAGGCGCGGGTTCATGCCCGGGTCGGCGCCGCCGAGCTTGGCGGCGACCGTGATTTCCTTGATGAGTCGGGTGAAGACCTTACCGCGCTTGGCGTCCTGCGCGGCTTTCTTGTGCTTGATGTTGGCCCACTTGCTGTGACCTGCCATGGATGCGGCGCCTGGCGGCGCGGACGGTGATCGGAACGCGGGAACGCCGGAAGCGTACGCGCGGATCACGGACCGCTTGCGCGTGCTGAATATAATCGGCAAAGTCTAGCACAGCCGCATCCGGAACCCGCCGATGTCTCCGCCCCTCGCCATCGCCAAAGCCGCGCACGAGATCTGCCTGCTGCCGGGCCTGGCCAACCGCCACGGCCTGATCACGGGCGCGACCGGCACCGGCAAGACCGTCACGCTGCAGCGCATGGCCGAGGCTTTCAGCGGCATCGGCGTGCCGGTGTTCGTGGCCGACGTCAAGGGCGATCTATCCGGCATGAGCCGGCCCGGCGAGATGACGCCGAAGCTGCGCGAGCGCCTGCAGTCCCACGCCCTGCCCGAGCCGCAGTTCGGCGCCTGCCCGGTGACCTTCTGGGACGTGTACGGGCAGCTCGGCCACCCGGTGCGTACCACGATCTCGGAGATGGGTCCGCTGCTGCTGGCGCGCATGCTGAATCTGAACGAAATCCAGAGCGGGGTGTTGACGCTGGTGTTCAAGATCGCCGACGACAATGGCCTGCTGCTGCTCGATCTGAAGGACCTGCGCGCCATGTGCCAGTTCGTCGGCGAACACGCCAAGCAGTTCACCACGGACTACGGCAACGTGTCCGCGGCCAGTGTCGGGGCGATCCAGCGCGGCCTGCTGGCCCTCGGCGAGCAGGGCGGCGAGCGCTTCTTCGGCGAGCCGGCGCTCGACATCCACGACCTGATGGCGACCGAGGACGGTGGCCGGGGTCGGATCAACGTGCTGGCGGCCGAGCGGCTGATGCAGCAACCGAAGATCTACGCCACGTTCTTGCTGTGGCTGCTGTCCGAGCTGTTCGAAGCCCTGCCGGAAGTGGGCGACCCGGACAGGCCCGGGCTGGTGTTCTTCTTCGACGAGGCGCACCTGCTGTTCGACGACGCGCCGCCGGCGCTGCTCGACAAGATCGAGCAGGTGGTGCGGCTGATCCGATCCAAGGGCGTGGGCGTGTACTTCGTCACGCAGAATCCGCTGGACGTGCCGGAGCGCGTGCTGGGCCAGCTCGGCAACCGCGTGCAGCACGCGCTGCGCGCGTTCACCGCGCGCGATCAGAAAGCGGTGAAGACGGCAGCCGAGACGCTGCGCGCCAACCCGCAGCTCGACGCCGAGCAGGCGATCGCCGAGCTTGCCGTGGGCGAAGCGCTGGTCTCGTTCCTCGACGAGAAAGGCCGTCCGGCCGTGGTCGAGCGCGCCTGGATCCTGGCGCCCGGCGGACGGATCGGGCCGATCACAGTGGAGGAGCGCAAGGGAACGATTGCGGGGTCTAGCGTCTACGGACGCTACGAGAACGCGCAGGATCGCGAGTCGGCATACGAAAAGCTCAAGACCCACGCCGCGCAACGCCTGCCCGAGACGTCGTCGAAGCCGGCGCCGTCCACGGCGGGCGGCGCGATGGATACCCTGCGCGACGTTCTGATCGGGTCAACCGGGCCGCGCGGCGGCCGGCGCGAGGGCATGCTGGAAGCCGCCGCCAAGAGCGCGGCGCGCTCGGTCGGATCTCAGCTCGGGCGCGAGATCATGCGCGGCGTACTGGGCGGGCTCCTGGGCGGGGCGACCCGCAGGCGGCGCTGAGTGCGCGAAATGCTCTAGCCCATGCGTGCGAAACGGCGCATCACAGGTAGCGCCCGAGGCGAGTCGAGGGTCCGCGCTTGGGCCGCCGACCGGCCGTCGCCTGCCGGAGACATGCGCTGCAACCCCTTGAAGCAAGTGTTACATTGGTTTTGCAGGGATGGACGCTATAGGTGCCTAGTGGCACCATCCGGCAGACGCGGAGACCGCCCCATTGGGCGCGCGATAACTATAACGTCATTAGAAAGGCATGAGCGCCCTCACCACGCCCGCTCTGGGGGGCATCGACGTGTTGCGGCTGCCATGCATGCCGCTCGTCCTGCGAACGGCGCTGGAGCGCGCCGGCGATGGACGCCAGCTGGGCCCGCTGGCAGAGACGCTGGCGCAGGACCCCGGTCTTGCCGTCAGGTTCCTGGCCACGACGTCGTCCGCCACGGCAGCCCCGCAGGGCGCGGGCGCCTCCCTCGCGCGTCATGTGGAGCTGCTCGGCAGCGGCCTCGCGCAATCGATCCTGATGCGGGCGGCCACCGACCGCCTGCGCCGCACGACGGCGGGGCTCGCCTCGCCCGACGCGCTCGCGTTCTGGGCGCACTCGCTGCATTGCGCCCTGCTCGCGCAAGCCATCGCCGAAGCGGCCGCCTACGCGCAGCCCGAGGAAGCCTACCTGGCGGGGCTGCTGCACGACCTGGGCATTGTCGCGCTCGCCATCGACATCCCGCATACCTACGGCAACGCGTTCGCGGGCGCTTCCTTCGAGGCCGAGCTGCTCGAGCGCGAACTCGATCAGCTGCGCACCAGCCATGCCGAGGTCTCCGCCGCGCTGGTCGCACGGCTGGGCCTGTCCGGTCACCTGGCCGACGCGGTCCTGCTGCAGCACGCCCCGTACGACGAGCTGACCGGCACGCACAAGCTGGTGCGCATTCTGTGGGTGGCCGAAGCGTACACCGATCGCTCGGTCGCCACGCCCGACGTGGCCGGCTTCGCGCGCTTGATCGGCATGCCGCAGGAGGCGCTGGTCAGCGCCAACGACCAGGCGGCCGCACGCTACCTCGAGGCGTTGCGCCTGATCGCGGCGCCGGCCATTCCGCAGAGCCGCCTCTGGCGTCTGCCCGCGCCGGCGGCGGTCGCCGCCGAAAACGAGACCACCTGGCAGCGCAGCGCCGACGGCGCGCTGCTGGACACCGTCATGCAGAGCGCCTCGCTGCAGCAGGTGCCGTTTCTGCTGCTCGGGGCCGAGGACACCGGTGCGGTGCTGAGCCGCCTGCGCAGCATCACCGCAGCGCTGTTCGGCTTGCAGAGCTTCGCCGCTTTCCTTCATGATCCTGCCGCGCGCTCCTTGAACGGATGGCTGGTCACCGTGGACCGGCTGGCGCCCACCGAACTGGAGATTCCGCTCACCGGCGGCACCAGCCTGGTAGCACGCGCCGCGGCCGAGCGCCAGGCGCTGCGCACGCAAGGCGGCGAGGGCGGCGAGCGCTTGCGCGGCGTGGATCTGGAGATCGGCCGGCTGCTGCAGGCCGATGCGCTGAGCATCGTCCCGCTGATCGCCGGCGGCAGCCTGTTGGGTGTGCTGGTGTTCGGCGTGGGGCGCGAGCAGGCGCCGCGGCTGGCGGGCGACTCGCTGATGCTGCAGCGGTTGTCCGAGATGGCGACCCTGGCGCTCACCAGTCGGCGCCAGAGCGCCGAGCAGCAACGCCTGAAGGAAGCGGACCTGCGCGAGCGGCTGCGGCTGTCCGCGCGCCGCCTGGTGCACGAGGCGCGCAACCCGCTGTCGGTGATGAAGACGCACCTCGAACTGCTGGGTGAGCGCGTGCAGAGCGGGCAGCCGATCGACAAGGACCTGCGCGTGCTGCGCGAGGAGATCGACCGCGTCGGCGACATCGTGGCGCGCATCGGCACCACCGATTTGTCGGTGGAGAAGGGCCACGCACCGGTGGACATCAATGGGTTGATCCGCGAGCTGATGATCGTGTACCGCGAAGCGCTGTTCGCCACCCGCGGGGTGAACGTGGAGCTGGAGCTCGACCCGCGGCTGCCGGGCATCGTCACCGACGGCAACGCGCTGAAGCAGGTGTTGCTCAACTTCTGGAAGAACGCCGCCGAGGCGATGCCCGCCGGGGGACAGGTGCGGGTGCGCACTGCGGACCGGGTCAACTACGAGGGACAGCTGATGCTCGAGATCACCGTATCCGACACCGGCAGCGGCATGCCGCCGGAGGTGCTGGAGAACGTGTTCTCGCAGCGCCTGACGCTCACCAAGGGATCCGAGCGCGGTTACGGGCTGAGCAACGCCTTCACCCTGGTCAAGCAACTCGGCGGCCACGTCCTGTGCCGCAGCGAGCCCGAGCGCGGCACGCTGTTCACCGTGCTGCTGCCGCGCACGTTGCACGCGCCCGGCACCTGAGATGCAGCGCATGCCGGATCTGGGCCTGCCGCCAGCCGACGCTCCCGGTCTCAACGCACCCGGGTCGGAGGCGATCGCGGAGGGGGCGCGCATCCTCCTGGTGGACGACGAGCCGCGCATCCGGGAGGCGGTCGAGGCGCTGATCGCACAACCCGGCCGCCAGATCCTGCACTGCGGCAGCGGCGGCGAAGCGCTGCGCGTCCTGGGCGGCGGGCAGATCGACCTGGCCCTGCTCGACATCCGCCTGCCCGACATGACCGGGCTGGAGCTCCTGGAGCGCGTACGGCGCCAAGGCTCCTCGGTGCGTGTGATCATCGTCAGCGCCGACGATCAAGTGGACTCGGCCATCGCCGCACTGCGCTTCGGCGCCTACGAGTACGTACGCAAGCCGTTCGAGCCGGCGGCCCTGCGCCGCACCGTGGACAACGCGCTGTCGCAGCTGCGCCTGGAGCGCGACAACGAGCGCATGCGCGGGCGGCTCGAGCAGTCGGAGCGGCTGCATCGCTACCTCATCGACCAGTCGCCCGATCTGATCTACACGCTGGACCGGGACGGGCGCTTCACCTTCGTCAACGAGCGCTTCCATCGCCTGCTCGGGTTCGAGCGCGACGAGCTGATCGGCACGCACTACTCGTCCATCGTCTACCGCGAGGACGTCAAGCGCGCCGAGTACGCGTTCAACGAACGGCGCACCGGCCAGCGTGCCTCGAGCAACGTCGAGCTGCGCGTCACGCGCAAGGGCGGAGACGGCACCCCCTGCACCATCGTGCTGAGCGCGGTCGGGGTGTACGCGCGGCGCGAGGCGGGCAGCGATGCCCGGTCGTGGTTCGTCGGCACTTACGGAGTGGGCCGCGACATCTCCGACCGCAAGCGTGCCGAGGAGATCGTCAGCTACCACGCCTTCTACGACGTGCTCACCGGGCTGCCCAACCGCACCCTGTTCCGCGACCGCCTGCGCCAGGCCATCGCGCAGGCACGCCGGCGCCGCTCGCGCGTGGCGGTCATGTTCATCGACCTCGACCGCTTCAAGCTGGTCAACGACACTTACGGGCACGTGCGCGGCGATCTGTTCCTGCAGCAGGTCGCCGGCCGGCTGCGGCGCCAGCTGCGCAGCAGCGACACGCTCTCCCGGCTGGGCGGCGACGAGTTCACCGTGCTGGTGCCCGATCTGAGGACGCCCGAGGACGCGGCGTTGAAGGCGCAGCAGTTCCTGGAGGCGCTGCGGCGTCCGTTCGTGGTCGAGGGCGAGGAGCTGGCGGCCACCGCCAGCATCGGCCTGGCCGTGTTCCCGGACCACGGCGCCAGCGAGGACGAGCTGGTGCGCAACGCCGATCTGGCGATGTATCAGGTCAAGCGCCGTGGCAAGGACGGCGTGGGCTTCTTCGCCAAGGAGATGAGCAGCCTGTACAGCGAGAAGATCAATCTGGAGGGCGAGCTGCGCAAGGCGCTGCAGCGCGCCGATTTCCAGGTTCTCTACCAGCCGATCCACGATGTGCGCAAGGGCACGGTGGAGTGCGTAGAGGCGCTGTTGCGCTGGCAGCATCCGACGCTGGGCACGCTCGAGCCGGCGCGTTTCATCTACATCGCCGAGGAGACCGGCATGATCTCGCTGCTCTCCGACCGCGTGCTCGATTCGGCCTGCGCCCAGCTCAAGCAATGGCGCGCGGAAGGTTTCCACAAGCTGCGCGTGGCGGTGAACGTGTCGGCGCGCGACTTCGAACGCAGCGATTTCACCGAGCGCGTGGTGCAGGCGCTGACCCGCCACAAGCTGCAGCCGAGCGCGCTCGAGCTGGAGATCACCGAGAACGTGCTGATCGAGGACGTGGATGCGGCGGTCGACAAGATCCGCCAGCTGCGCAAGACCGGCGTGCGCATCTCGATCGACGACTTCGGCACCCGTTACTCGTCGCTCGGCTACCTGCAGCGCCTGCCGGTGAACACCATCAAGATCGACCAGGTGTTCACGCGCGAGCTGGACGAGGCGCAGCCGCAAAGCCCGATCGTGCTGGCCATCGTCGGCATCGCCAAGGGCTTCGGGCTGCACCTGGTGGCCGAGGGGGTGGAACGCGCCGTGCACCGCGACATGCTGCGCAACCTGGGCTGCCAAAGCATGCAGGGCTTCCTGTTCAGCCCGGCGCTGACCGCCGAGGAGACCGGCAGCTACCTGCGGCGCGCGCACGACGGCGCGCTGTGACGTACGTAGCGGGCTCTGCGTTAAGACGTGATTCCGCTTGCAAGGGCGGATTGCTACCCCCTCTCGCAGCACGGCGGCCACTCATCTTTGCTCCGCCTTGCGCTTGACGCCTGTATGTCACAGCCCGTTGGAGCCGGGCTCTGGCGCGACCATGACCAGTCTCGCCGCATGTGCCAGCTGCGAGTATTCTCCCTTCGTCAAACCTCCAGCTTGATTGCCGTCGGCGTTGGTCCGTGATCCATATATGAGCCCATGCGCCGGGTTCGGCACGGGACCGTCAAGTATTGGATCTCTTCGCACCCGGAGACCAACTTGTCTCACGGCCGCCACGATGATCATGGCGACGTGGAAACTCCCGTTAGTGCCACGATCACGGGTCTGTTCAGCAGTAGACAGCGAACCCAAGTCAACTGATAGCGGCTCATCTCGGTCCCGCCCTCTAACGCCACCAGAGGTCGGCCGATACTGCCCGCCCTCAACAGGTACAAGTGCGTCTGATGCAGGGTAGATTCTTATGTACAGCCGCTCGTCGTCCGGAATTGAATCGTCGTCGGCCGGACGCAAATCGGCCATGGGCGCCGACCCGCGGTGGCCTAGTGCGAGGCAAGCCAGCCAAACAGAGCTGACAGGTCCATGGAAGGGTCGTCCTCAATCGGCATCCCGTGTTCGACTCTAAGTACCTCGACCCGACAGTCTGGTTCAACAGAGATTTCCAACTCTCGGTCGCCCACTGCCCATTCGAAATGAACGCCCCCTCCGGAGACAGGAACGATGCGCGGTGCGTGCTGCAAGTCGCCGGGCACGGTTAGTAGGAGTTCAATGGTGGCCTGATTTACTGCACGGGTCGGTGCTTGACTTCCGCGGCTGTCCCAGTTCGGCCCCAAAGTGCCGAACCTGATGACTTTCTGGATTGCCTCGCGCCGCCACGCTTCCATTCCCCCTACGGGAATAGCGCAGTTCACAGTAATTCCGACATGCTGCAGAGGTAGAGCCTCTGCAGGCCGCGTTACCTTGTTCGTGGCAGCATGAGCGCTCATTGCCTTCCCCAAACGCTGTGCATTGTTTCCGTGGTGAAGTCAGCAAAGCCTCGGACGATCCACTTCCTCCCTAGGTCGAGCCAAGCGAAAACATCTTCATCGCTGCTTGACCTCGGGGCACCTCGAGCTGTTAATGTCATCTGCAGTACTTCTTGGCCGTCGCGAGCCCTAATGACCGGTACGAACTCAACATATAGCCGACCGGCGTCCTCCTCAAGACGATAGGTGACTTGCATACTCACCCGCTCAGGGTGCGGTAGGAACCCGTTCTTCGGCTTCTGAGTCGTCAAGGTTGCGATCACCTTATCGAGCTCTCCAAAACCGTTCCACCCCTTCCCATACTCAATGTTGTTGACGTACAGCACCTCGCATTGGTTAATCTTGGGACGCTGCAGCTTCTCATCCTGCAAGAAAACGCAAAAGCGTTCCCATTGTGATTTGAGGTGTTCGCGTATCACAGGGTAACGCGGATAGGTCTCCGTGCCGTTGACCTTGCGCCAGTTGTGTACAAACCGGTTACGTTGCACCTGAATAAGTCGATTACCGCTCTGGTCTAGGTACCAACAGCGAATCTCGGGTGTTGCCAGAATCTGGACCCCTATCTGCCTGGCCAACGTGGCAGGTTCGAACTGTTCCGTGACGTTTGCGATGGGCGGTTGAACCTCGAAGCGTGGGTACTCGTCTCGAACCCTCTCCCAATAGAGCCCGAAATGAGGGATGCTGAACCCGGGGATCGACGCAAATTGCAGCGACACAGCCACCTCGTCCACCGGGGGCTGTAGGAAGTCCGGTAGCCTATCGCTTCCGGCATCCCATGCAGTAGATAACGGCTTTGAAGGCACGCGGGTCAGATGGCGGAATTCGCTTGTACGTTAAATGAGAAGTCCTCAGGACGCGGGCCATCTCGCCCGCCCAAGCCCATCTCGTAACGCGAATCGGCTAGCGCCCCAGCCCATGACCAAACAACGGCCAAGTGCAAGCCATTCTCATGCCCAGCGGGGCAGGCTGTCAATGCGGGAGTAGCTAGTAACGATATGCAAGGAACCGGAGCCTTGCTCATATTACTCAGTATTTTCAGGCACTTGTCCACTTCGCTGCGTGCCGCGTGTCTCGCCGAGAGTAGTCCACCGGCAGACGTTGAGCGTGCCGAATCAGGTGTATGAGGTTCCGGGCCACCCGAGACAGTGGTCCCCGCTTGCAGGCATCAGCTCACACTTGTGCGGTAGCTCTACCGATTCGCCGGTGAGCGTCTGGCGCATCGTACGTTCGCTTCCGCGGGAAAAGGTCTGTTGCGTCTGCGTTCACAGATCGGGCTCTTGCCCTTGTAGTCTTGGCCGCTAACGAGTCGTTTCTTGGGCCTCCTCATTTGCTCATTCATGAGTGGAGCATGTGCTCCATTGGAAGAGGAAGCAGGGGCTGCTGCGGGCTAGAAAGGTTGGGTGAAACGGCGAGAGGGCAATGGAATGGATCACACGTTGAAACGGAAATACACGACGTCGCCGTCACGCACGACGTATTCCTTGCCCTCCAGACGCATCCTGCCCGCCTCCTTGGCGCCCTGCTCGCCGTTGAGCGCGACGTAGTCGTCGAAGGCGATGACCTCGGCGCGGATGAAGCCCTTCTCGAAGTCCGTGTGGATCACGCCGGCTGCCTGGGGTGCGGTGTCGCCCCGGTGGATGGTCCAGGCGCGCACCTCCTTCGGTCCGGCGGTGAAGAAGGTCTGCAGGCCCAGCAGCTCGTAGGCCGCGCGGATCAGCCGGTTCAGGCCCGGCTCTTCCAGTCCGAGGTCGGCGAGGAAGACGCGCTGGTCCTCGTCGGGAAGATCGACGATCTGCGCCTCGAGCGCGGCGCAGATCGCGACCACCGGGGCGCCTTCGCCGCGCGCGAACCGGCGCACGCGCTCCAGCCACGGATTGTGCTCGAAGTCCTTCTCGGCCATGTTGGCCACGTACATGGCCGGCTTCATGGTGAGCAGGAACAGCGGCCGGATCAGCTCCGCCTCCTCGGGATCGAGCTGCACCGAGCGCGCCGGGCGCGCCTGGTCGAGCGCCGGCTGCAGCTTCTCCAAGACCGCGACCAGCCGCTGCGCCTCCTTGTCGCCGCCGGCCCTCGCGACCTTGGAGTACTTCGCCAGCTGCTTCTCGACGCTCGCCAGATCGGCGAGCGCCAGTTCGGTGTTGATGGTCTCGATATCCGACGCCGGATCCACCTGGCCCGCCAAGTGCACCACGTTGGAGTCCTCGAAGCAGCGCACGACGTGCGCGATGGCATCGGTCTCGCGGATGTTGGCCAGGAACTGGTTGCCCAGGCCTTCGCCCTTGGACGCACCGGCCACCAGCCCGGCGATGTCCACGAACTCGACCACCGCCGGGATCACCTTCTGCGGCTTGGCGAAGGCGGCGATGCGCTCGAGCCGCGCGTCGGGCACCGCGACGATGCCGACGTTGGGTTCGATGGTGCAGAACGGATAGTTCTCCGCCGCGATGCCGGCCTTGGTGAGCGCGTTGAACAGAGTGGACTTGCCGACGTTGGGCAAGCCGACGATGCCGCATTTCAGGCTCATCGAGCCGGGCTCAATCCTTGGCCTCGGTGTGCAACCGGTGCATCGCCTTCTCCATCTCGCCGGCGCATATCAGCGGCCACACCTCGAGCGAGCGCTCGACGGCATCCGAGATCAGCTGCGTCTCTTCCTCGCGGGGCGGCCGCAGCACGTAGTTGACCACCTCGGCGCGCTCGCCGGGATGACCGATGCCCAGCCGCAGGCGCCAGAATTCCGGGCCGAGATGGCGCGCGACGTCCTTCAGGCCGTTGTGACCGGCCACCCCGCCCCCCTTCTTCAACCGCGTGGCGCCCGGAGGCAGATCGAGCTCGTCGTGCACCACCAGGATTTCTTCCGGCGCGATCTTGTAGAAGCCGGCCAGCGCCGCGACCGATCGACCGCTGTCGTTCATGTAGGTCTGCGGCAACAGCAGCCAGCAGTCCCTCCCGTGCGCGGCGACCCGCCCGACTCTGCCGTGGAAGCGCGACTCGGTCTTGAGCGACACGCGCTGCAACTCGGCCAGGTTCTCCAGCCACCAGAAGCCGGCATTGTGGCGCGTGGTCTCGTACTCGCGCCCGGGATTGCCCAGGCCCACCACCAGTCTCATGAACGGGTCGTACTCTCAAACGAGAAGGCCCGCGCGGCTGCGCGGGCCCCCGGTGCGCGTGCAGCGGCGCAGGGCTATTTCTTCCTCTCTCTGTCTTTGCCCTTCTCCTTTTCCTTCTCCTTCTCCTTTTCGCCCTCGGCCTTCTCTTTCTCGCCCTCGGCCTTCTCCGGCACCGCTCCCGGCACGGCAGCGGCCGGGGCGCCCACCGCGGTGGTCACCGGCGCGACCTCCTCCTCGACCACCGGCTCGGCCTTCGGCACCGGGATGGTGACCACCACCGCGTCGTCGCCGCCGCGCAGCTGCGACGACTCCACGCCCTGGGGCAGCTTCAGCTCCGACAGGCGGATCGAGTGGCCCATCTGCAGGTTGGAGAGGTCGACGTCGATGTACTCGGGCAGATCGTCGGGGAGGCAGGTGACGTCGATCTCGGTCAGCACGTGGTTCACCGAGCCGCCGCCGGTTTTCACCCCCGGCGCGTTCTCGGCGTTGACGAAGTGCAGCGGGATCTTGATGTGGATCTTGCGGTCCTTGGCCACGCGCTGGAAATCCACGTGCAGCACCTGCTGCCGCCAGGGGTGCATCTGATAGTCGCGCAGCAGCACCGGCAGCTTGCCGCCTTCCAGGTGCAGCGTCAGGATCGAGGCGTGGAAGGCCTCGTGCTTGAGGTGCTGCGCGAGCTCTTTGTGATCGACCTCGATGCTGGCGGCCGGCTGCCCGCCGCCGTACAGGATGCCCGGCACCCGTTGCGCATGACGCAGGCGGCGGCTCGCACCCTTGCCCTGCGTCGAACGCGGCGTTGCGTTCACTTCGATCGGCATTGCTCTACCTCCGGTCAGTACCGCCGCCCGCGACCAGGCGGCGGTGTCGTTACGCCTGCTTGAAATCAGTCCATGAACAACGAGCTCACCGACTCCTCGTTGCTGATGCGCAGCATGGTCTCGGCCAGCAGCTCCCCGACCGCCAGCTGGCGGATGCGCTTGCTGGCGCGCGCGTCGCCGCTCAGCGGGATGGTGTCGGTGACCACCAGCTCGTCGATCTCCGAGCCCTCGATGCGCTGCACCGCATTGCCGGAAAGCACCGGGTGGATGCAGTACGCCAGCACCCGTTCCGCGCCCTTCTCTTTCAACGCGACCGCGCCTTCGCACAGGGTATTGGCCGTGTCCACCATGTCGTCCATGATGATGCAGGTGCGGCCTTTCACCTCGCCGATGATGTTCATCACCGAGGCGACGTTGGGCCGCGGGCGGCGCTTGTCGATGATCGCCAGATCCGAGTCCAGGCGTTTGGCCAGCGCGCGCGCGCGCACCACGCCGCCGACGTCGGGCGAGACCACCACCAGGTTCTGGTAGCCGTGCTTCCACACGTCGCCCAGCAGGATCGGCGCCGCGTAGATGTTGTCCACCGGGATGTCGAAGAAGCCCTGGATCTGGTCCGAGTGCAGGTCCATCACCAGCAGGCGATCCACGCCCACGGCCTGCAGCATGTTGGCCACCACCTTGGCGCTGATCGCCACGCGCGCCGAGCGCGGGCGGCGGTCCTGGCGCGCGTAGCCGAAGTAGGGGATGGCGGCGGTGATGCGCTCGGCGGAGGAACGCTTGAGCGCATCCACCATCAGCATCACCTCCATCAGGTTGTCGTTGGTGGGCGTGCAGGTGGACTGCAGCACGAACACGTCCTTGCCGCGCACGTTCTCGAGCAGTTCGACCATCACCTCGCCGTCGCTGAAGCGGCTCACGGTGGCGCGTCCGAGATGGATGTTCAGGTGCCGCACGACGTCCTGGGCGAGCGCCGGGTTCGCGTTGCCGGTGAACACCATCAAGCTGTCGTAGGCCATGACGGAAGGATCTAGGATCTAGGATCTAGGATCTAGGATCTAGGATCTAG
>Ga0187892_10004596_pt1 | contig 22945 bp, 16 predicted proteins | sample MA1701073metaG_FD_139345 | JGI IMG/M metagenome (GOLD analysis project Ga0187892, IMG submission 139345) | Bio-ooze microbial communities from a basaltic lava cave in the Kipuka Kanohina Cave System on the Island of Hawaii, USA - MA170107-3 metaG ... | reverse complement strand
CTCTCGACGCCCTGCGTCAGCGCCTCCCCCGTGTAGCGCACGATGCGCAGCGGCGGATAGGCGAGCGTCGGCCGCCATGCGCGCCGGTCGAGCGCCATCCACACCTCGGAGGGCAGTTGCGTGCCGATGCCGTGATACTGCAGCGCCAACAGCAGGCAGACCACGCCCTGCGGCACCGCCGCCGCAGCGACCGCGAATCCATGGTTTTCCGTTATGGGCAGTTCGGCGAGGCGATACAGCCCGCGCGCCACCCGCTCGATCCGACCCTCGCCGACGAGCCGCGTGAGCACCTGCCTGTGGATTCCCGCCTCCGCCAGATCGCGCGGCGTCACCCCCCGTGCGCGGCGCGCCAGCTTGAGCGTTCTGTCCCTGTCGGTCGCCGCGGCCATGTGGCAAATACTAAACAGTTACCAACAACTGTCAAGGTTTTGCCACAACGGCGGCTTCGTCACCCGCGCCTGTGCGCCGCGGATCGCCCCCTCGGCGTCGCGGTGCTCCACCGTCACGCCGTCTACCAGCAGGCGATGGAGCGCCCGGTTGCGCTGGACCAGGTCCGCGCCCTCGGGCCGCGTCAGCCTGCGGAAGGCGTCCTCGAAGGCTTCGGCGGGCAGCATTGGGGTGAGGCGCGAGAGAGCGTCGCGCAGGCGTTGCGCGAGAACGACCTCGCCGTAGTCCGCCCGTTCGGCCGCCGGCATGTCGGGAGCGATGTCGGGGCCATGCGCGACGTGCCAGCCGATGCCTCCGAGCCAGGCGAGGGCGGCGTCTTCGACGGTGGACTCAGAGAAGATGGTCATGTCGGGCTCTGCCATCCTCCACTGTCGTCGGTCGGGGGCGCGCGCGGAATTGGCCGGGAATGAGCAGGAATGAGCAGGCGAAAGAGCAGGAATAGGCAGTCATCGGCTCGTCTGCACCCACCGGGCACCCCGTCCCCATCCGGTGCTCTTGACCAATCCCAGCCCCTTCAGCGTGGCCAGGTCTTCTCGGATCCTCCAGGGTGACTCTTCTTCACCGAGGGCAGTCGCGATCTCACGAACCGCCAGCCCGACCGGACTCTCCGCCAGCCGCGCGAGCACGCTTCGCTGGCGCTCCGTCACGTTCTTCGTCGCCGCTTGTGCCGGCGCGTACTCCCTCCTCAGGAACCGGACCACCACCGCACCCGGAACCTCCAGGATCTCGGGCTTCGGTAGACCCAACTCCGCTGTCCAGGCGGCCATCCTCAGCGTCCCTTGGCCCCACGTCTCGATGATGCCGCGCCGGTAGAAGACGCTCGCGATAGCCGTCCGAAGCCAGGAGGGGTATTGAAACAGCTTCTTGATGCCGTCCGTGATCGCCGAGCTGCACTTCGAGGGCGCGCGCGTGGTGTCGGTGGCGGACGGTCTCGACAGCGAGGACGAGGAGGCGACTCTCGGCATCCAGATCCGCGGCATCTTCAACGAGCTCCAGCTTCGCGACCTCGAGAAGAAGACCCTCCGCGGGCCGATGGGGCAGAAAGAACGCGGCTTCTCGGCCGGCGAGCGGACGTTCGGCTACCGGTCCGTCCCGGTCGGAACGATCCGGATGGACAAGAGCGGCCCTGCTACCTGGCCCGGCCCTCACTCGACGCTCTGGCGCTGCTCGGAACCCCTCCGGCCCAGCACGGCCCGGAAGACGGTTCGAGTTCTTTGCGATCATGGACTCGGATGCGGTCGCGGATGCGGTCGCGGTCGCGGACGCGGTCGCGGACGCGGTCGCGCCGCCCGCAGGGCCATCCCGCGCCCCGGGTTTCACGGGGGCCGCGCCCTGAGGGCTGCTTCGCCTCTCCGCTACGGAGCGCCGCCCCTCCCGGCCGGCCCCTCCCGGCCGCATCCGAGCCCGCCGCGCCAGAGCGCGTGCTTCTCGCAGCCGCATTCCCGCCTGGACGCCGGGAGGACTTCGGGCGGAAGGAGGCCGATCAATCTCCGGATCGGCAGACCGACGATGTTGTAGTAGCAGCCGGTGAAGCCCGCGATGAGCCGCGCCCCTTTCGACTGGATCCCGTACGCGCCGGCCTTTCCCTTGGGATCGCCCGTGGCCACGTAGGCGTCGATCGCTTCGCGGTCGAGTCTCGAGAACGTCACCTCCGACGTTTCGCTCGCGACGCGGAGACTCCCCGCGCGCGAGCCGACGGCCAACCCCGTCACGACGCGGTGAGTGCGGCCCGACAGCCGCTCGAGCATCGCGCGCGCCTCTGCATCGCCCGCCGGCTTGCCGAGGAGGTCGCCCTCAAGCTCCACGACGGTATCCGCGCCAATGACGACGATGCCGCCGGGCTCTTTCGCGCACCGCCTGAGGACGGAGGAGGCCTTGTCGCGCGCCAGCCGCATCGCGACATCGACCGCCGTACCGCGCGCCGCGGACTCATCGACATCGACCGCCGGGAGCGCTTCGAATGCGACACCCCATTCGGTCAGGATCTCCGAACGCCGCAGCGATGCGGAAGCGAGGATGACCCGCATGCGGAGAGCTTGAGGGCTAGCCGGCCAACCGGGCGACGCCTTCCGCCACGGCCTCGCCGAACGACGGGAGGAGCGAAGCGCGCTTGGCGCCGAGGTAGCTGCAGAAAGCGACGGCGAATCGTGTCCCGCCGGGAAGCTCCGCGGCGAGGATCTCGTGGAGGATCCGCGAACCCGATGCGTGCCGGCCCCACGTCCTCGAGCCCGATGGCAGTCGCTCCGCCATGTGGAGCCGGCTATTCCGCCCGGATGCCGGCGCCGCGGCCTCGTGCGGGTCGAACCGCAGGAGGTTGAGGATCTGCTCGCAGGCCTCGGGTCCCCCCACTTGACCCAGGAGGATCTTCGCCAGGAGAACGGCCGCCGCGGCGGCGCTCACCTGGTTGTCCTGGGAGCGGTCGGGGCCGAGGAACTGCGCATCGCGGCCGTACGGGGGGCGGTCCCAGATCTTCTGCCGGCACCGTACGCCGCGGATCCCGATCCAGCCCATCAGCTCGTCGAGCCGCCCCCGGCGCCGCGCGAAGATCTCGAGGTTGGCGTCGGCCAGCTCAGGGCCCGAGAGCGTGCCCGTGATGCGATCGAAGATGAGGTTCGCGGCGTCGATGTCCTCCGCTCGGATCATGCGGAGGATGTCCCGCTCAACGTTCGCGTCCTGCGCGAGGTCCCCGCTTCGGATCTGGAGGTAGGCGCCGGCCAGAAAAAACAGGCTCACCAGCTCGCCGGGGAAAAAAAGCTGGTCCCCTCGATGGTGCACGACCTGAAAAGGCAGCGGGGGGCCGTCGGGACCGTTCGCGTCAAGAACGCGGACAGGCTCTCCTTTCGCGGGAAGGAGGATCAACGCCGCCGCAGCGCCTTCGGCGACACTCTGCGGCAGGTCGTAGCCGCCGTCCAGGAGCCCCCGGAGCGCGGCACGGAGAACCGCGGAGAGATTCTCCATCGAGGACCCCGGCGCGGAATCATCCCGGGGCCGGACGTGAGCCGCGAAGCCGTCGATGGCCTGCATGGTTCTCCTCCTTGGGATGACTCTTCACAGTAAGACAAACCGATGGACCCACCAAACGGCGGAGATTGTACTCAACGGCCCCGAGGGCTCAACGGGGCGAAAGATATTTCCGCTCGTGGTTTTCCTCATTCCCCCTGCGCGGCTTCCGCACCGGCTTGTCTCCGTGCCGGGACGGCGGCGTCGGGAGGATTGATCTCGAGCGAATCGAGGGTCAGCTCGAAGGGGGCGATCCCATCCTCGAAGCGGATTTTGCCGGGGACCAGCCGCCCGCCGGCCGGCCGGTACTCGTCGAAGACGATCTCTTTACGCGCCGGGAGGTTTCCGAATTCGCGGCGGGTCTTCTCCCGGGCGAAGAGAAGGGGCGATTCGATGCGCGCGACGAGCGTGCGGCCCGCAGCGACTTCCACGCCGACCGTCGCGCGATAGCCGTCGAGGGCCTGGACGTCGAGGAGCGAAATCCGCCGGCTCTCGGCCGGTCCGGGTTCCCTCTCCCCCGCATAGGAGAACCTGAGTCCGGGCAGGGCTGTCCCTGCAGGGTCGATGAGGAGCCGCAACGGCGAGTAGATCGCCGACTCGCCCAAGAACTCGCTCGGGGAAATCAGCACATCGCCCGCCCGTTCGTTCGAGGCCCACGCCTCACGCCCATCCCAGGAGATCGAATCGCGCACGGGCGATGCCTCCGGTTCGGGCGGCGGATGGGTGCGATCGATCCTGAGACCCCCTGTGACGATCTCGGTGGCCTCGATCGTCCAGCGGGCCTCGTCGCCGGGCGCTGTGTTCCGGCGGGTCCAGCGAGCCTTCACCGAACGGAGCGCAGGGCCCGGGAGGAGGACGGCCGTCGATCGGATCGCCTTCAGAAGCGCCGCGGCCTTCGGATCCGCCGCCACGGAGGGCATCTCGCCGGCGCCGAGGCCGCCGAGGCGGCCTCTCGCCCGGACGAGGGGATCAGCGGCGAGGGCCGGGGAAGCGAGCGCCTCGCCGAAGCGGGCCGGATCCCACTGCGCGACGGCGAGCTCGATTCCGTCCTCGAAGCCGCCGCAAAGGAGCACTCTGTTCCCTCGGACCGAAATCGGAACGAAAGGAACGGGCGCCCGCAGGCTCTCGGGTGGTCGGAACGGAGCGGCGGCCTCCCCAAGTCCCCGCGAGAGGGAGATGAGGGGAAAGCCGTCCCACCCGAAGCTTCCAGGGTGAGGAAACGGATGGATGTACGCCTCGACGTCGCCCGCGAGCCAGCCGGCCGAATGCTGATCGCATCCGGCGGGCTCGGAGGTTCCGTCGGCTCGCCAGAAACGCCGCACGGGCGAAGGATCGCCGCTCTCCGGCCCCTCGCTGTAGTAGACCGCAGCGCCATCCCACGAATACCGCACGAGCGCTTGGCCGTGGACCGTCAGGCCCAAGGGACGCGCCGGCCGGGAAGCGCCGGTGTCGTCGAAGCTCAGCTCGACAAGCGTCCATGAGAACTCTCCCGAGGAGACATCGGCCGCCCGAAGGGCCGATGCGGTCCCGGCAAGGATCGTCCGGCCGTCCGGGTGGACATCGAGAAAGACGGCCGCGCCGTCCCTGGAGGCCCCTGGCGCCGGCAGGAGAGGCTCCGTTCCGCCGCCGTCGGCCCTCGCGCGAACGACGGCGACTTGAACCGTCTGGGGAGCGGTCGAGGGCTGTGGGGAGGCCGCCGGAGTCCGCTCCGGGGGAGACCTCCCAGGAATCAGACGCACCAGCGCGGGCCGCTCAGGAACGGGGCGCCGCGCGAAAATCGCCGGACGGGAAGTCCCCAGATCCGCCGTGAAGAAAATGTGGCTCCCGCCCGCGCCGAACCGCGGCGGTCGCGTCCCCCACCAGGGCATCTGCCCCAGCGGGATCGGCTCTCCTGAGCCGGACGCTGGACCTTCCCCCAGGCGCACGACCATGACGCGGGGCCATGGGTCGCCCTGGAGATAGACGATGCTTCGCGCGTCGGGCGAAAGATCGAATGCCCGCAGTCCCCCGGCAGGCGAGAGCGCGGACGGCCGGCCACGCCAGAGGACCTTGCCCGGCTCGACGAACGCGGAGGCCGACTCGGCGCCGCAAGCAGGGCGAAAAACGGTGGCCGGCGAGAGAGAAAGAAAGAGGACAAGCCGGATCGACCGGCGGCTCCTCTCCCGGCTCGAGTTCACGAAAGGCGGTTCAATAACAGGGCGCTTCAGACGCAAGGCCCCTTAAAAACACGGCACCGTACACCCTTGGCCGATGCACTCGGGCGGGAACCAGAGAAACTCCGAGTCCACCGGCCCAGGGTAGAAGAAGATGAACGCGTTGGCGTGCTCCTGGGTCTCGACGTGCGGCCCGAAACAGTACTTGAGGTCGGAGTCGTTCACAAAGATCGTCCGGTAGACGACGCCCCATCCGGCCGGGACGTGGGGGGCATCACCCTCCCCGAAGAGGAGGAAATCCGGCTCGTCCCAGTTGTCGCTGTGGAAGATGGTCCTCACCGAGCCCATCCGGTCGAACTCGCCGGCGGCCGGCGAGCCATCCACATTCTTGTTGAGCCCATCCCAGAGCCGGATCTCAAACGACTTTCCCCGCCAGTGAAAGTGGCCGGTCAGCGCGGCGAGCTTCACCGGCACGTTGTGGCCGAAGTAGCCGAAGGTGATCCCATAGTCGAACGAGACCGTCGAGCGCGGAGGGATCACGATGTTCTTGTTCTGGAGGAAAAGGCTCCCCAGGGTCATGGGGGGAGTCGTGGCTTCGATCGTGTGGAGGTTGATCGCGGCGCAACCACCGATCGGCGCCGTCTGGGAGCCGATGTTGACGAAGTGGATCTGCGCCAGAAGCTGCTGGCGCGCTTTGAAGCGGACGGCCACGCCCTCGGGAAGCGTCCAGTCGAGGCGTTCGAGCTGGCTCGCCGCGCGTAGATCCCAAGTGCCGAACGGAACGATCTTGAAATCGTCCTCGAAGAACCCATCAGGGTGGAGGCTCGGAGCGCCGCTGAAGAGGTTCAGATGGTGGCTCCCGGGCGGATAGAGGAACTGGATCCGGTTCACCCAGATGTCTTCATCGCTCTTCAGTTTGAAGAAGTAGTTCCTCTGGACTTCTTTGCCCGAGAGAACCGGGAAGGGAGGGATCAGGATCTGCTCGCCCCGCGTGGGAAAGGGAAGGATGATGTCCGCCGGAGAGGAAGGCACGGCGCCGTCCTCGATCCAGTGCTCGATGAGGTCGATCTCCTCGGCGGTGAGGGCCCGGCCGATTTCGGGCATGGGATCACCATCGTTGGGACCGAGAGGCCCTGCAATCTTGCGCATGAGGAAACTCTGGTCGGGGTCGCCAGCCTTGACCCGGCGGAGGCCCGCCGCACGGGCGGTTTCATTAGAGGAAGGGACGCCGACGAGGTCGGAATACGCCCTAATGCCCTCCAGGACCAGACCGCCCTTGGCAGCCGCCCGCGAGTGGCAGGAGGTCGTGGAGCACTTCCGATCGAAGATCTGGCGGCGAATGTAGGCGAAGCGCCCGTTGTCGCAGTCGAGGGCGTCTTCGGTCGGATCGATTTCCGGACCCGGGTGAGGGGCGGGAAGAGCAGCGCCTCCCAGGAAAAGGAAATTGAGGGTGAAGACCGGGTCGGTCACGTTCAGCGCGCCATCGTCGTTGGCGTCGAGCGCGTCCATGCAGAAGGGTCTCTCCGCGCCGAGGAACAGGAACCCGAGCGTCGCGACCGCATCGGTGATCTCGATCGCGGCGTTCTGGTCGGCGTCTCCCCGGACGAAGAATCCGCCCTGCCCCTCGATGGAAAAGCCCGGCCCCGGGTCATCGTGGCATAGCGCGCCACGGCCCGGCGCGAGGAACAAGATGGGCAGACAACTCAATAATGCGCTTCCATGCCTGGCGGGGAGATTCATGATCGACAGACTCCAACAACGGTCGTTGGCCGGCCCCTTCTGGACGAAACGACGGCGGCCATGATACGACCTGCGCCTCGATTTGTGTAGGTTCGCCTTGGGGTGCGGCCTGACGAGCCTCAGGCCGAACGAGCCTCTTGCCGGCTGCACGAAGCTCAGCTATGATTCGCGCCCTTCGATTAGAGGTAAGGCAGGGAAAGCAAAGCAATGTCTCACGAAAGCGACCACGCCGCCAAGCCGTTCGCCGGCCCGTCCGGCGTCTGGATCGGGCTGTTTTCCGTCTGGGCGGTCTGGGGGCTCATCATCTGGCTCATCTGCTTCAAGCTCCTCCAGCTCGGCGGCGCGCCGGCCGAGTAGCCTGACCGTGCGTTCAGTCGCCACGCAGGCTCCCTGAAGAGGGTGATCTGTGGCCTGCGGGTATAGCCGAGCGGGGGCGACGCACTCCGTGGTCGGTGCCACGCTGCGGGAGTGAAATGCCTGACGGGTGAACGGTTACGAAAGGCCCTTCAGCGACGACTGAGCCCACGCATCCGGTCGTCGAACAACCGCTCCCAGAACCCTCGACCGGGCGACGCACTCGGGGCGGCGGCCAAGGCTCCCAGGATCGGCTGGGCCGCTGCCGGTGGAAGCGAGGCCTGAACCCTTTGGCGCAGCTCGTCGCGGCTGCCCCCGAGCCAGTTCGCCAGGGATTTCGGCGAAGAGAAAACGCCGGCGAGGAGGTCCTTCCCGCGCTGATACTCGCGGAAGGCCTCTTCGGGCTGACCGAGATGCTCGTAGACCGTGCCGAGCTGGAGCAGTCCCCAGAGGACGAGCGGCGAGTTTGGATAGCGTTCGATCGCATCGGCGTACGCCCCGATGGCTCCCTGCAAGTCGTTCTGGCTGCGCGCCAGGTCCGCGCGGCCGAACGCCGCCTGCCGGGCCGACTCGTTCAGGTCCTCGCGGGCTTCGGAGAAGAGGCCTCGCCCGAGGGTGGCGGTATCGGCGTCGGCGACGCGATCGAGCCACCGGCGGGCCGCGTCGTTCCTCCCGCGGCGGATTTCGTGTCGCGCCAGGGCCAGGTGCGCCCGCGCCAGCCAGTCCGGTCCATCGGCCAGCGACGAGGAGAGGATGAGCCGCTCGTAGATGTCTCTCGCTTCATCGAGAAGGGTCGCGGCGGCGGGAGGCGGACCGAGGACCGCCCGGTCGCCGGCGGCTCGCGCCCCCTCCTCGACTTGCCGGTCTAGCTGGTAGGCCCGCCAGTACATCGCCTTCCGCCAAACGCCGCTCCGGTTCCCTGCATGTTCGCAGAGGAACAGCAGGTCTTCCTTCGCCGCGGCGTCGAGCTGGATCCTTCGCAGCTCTTTCAGGGTGGCCTGAGCATTCCCTTTCGGCCCTTCATCGTCGAGGACGGCCCGGAGTAGGGTCCCGTAAAGGCTGCGCAGCCGCTCGTGGACTTGAGGGTCCCCGTTGCGGAGGAATTCCCGGAGGCGGCTCGGATCGGAAGCCGCGGCTCGAAGCTCATCGAGCCGCCGCTGCGCCTGCCGGAGCCAGGTCTTCTGACTTTCGGCGACGGACAGGTGGCTCAGCACCTCGCGCTCGATCCATTTCGCCCAGAACGCAACGGCCTCATCGAGGGCTCCCTGGACGCGAGGCCGCACGGCGGGCTTGGCGTAGAGCCCGTCGATGGACTTCTCGACGAGCGCGTGAACCGCGGTCCGGATGGATGGCGATCCCGTCGCTCCAAGGTTTCGCTCGGCGAAGCCGAGAGCCTCCTCCACATCGCCGAAATCCGGAGCGCGCGCTTGGCGGAGCGCCACTTCGGCGAGCCCAAGACGCACATCGAGCTGGATGGGATCGAGCGGCGCGTCCCGGCGGGCGAGCAGCAGCTCCCATTCCTTGCGCTGGGTGGGAAAAAGAGACTCGCGCCCCCCCCGGCGCGGCGAGGCGAGCAGGGTCTTTTCGAGGTCGCTGGAATGGAGCCTCGCCGTTTCGCCTTCCGCGACGAAGACCGGCGCACCGTACCGCGGATCGCCCGGCGCTTGCCATTCGAGCGTCCGCTGGATCGGATCGTACCGGAGCCGTCCCATTCCGAGGCCGTTGACCGGATGGACGTAAGGGTACACATCGAGCCAGAGGTGGAGATCGGCCGGCAGATCGCGAAAGTAGTGGCTGCTGAGCAGAGCCGGGTCCTCGGGGTTCTCCAGATCGGCGGTGAGCTGAGTTCCGAAGGCTGCCGAGCGGCGGAGCGTTCTCTGCGCGCGCGCCAGCTCGCCCTTCGAGAGGAGCGCATTCGCCTGGCGGAGGAGGATCACCTGGTCCCGCGAGATCCCTTCGATGGGGGTCAGCGCGCGAATCACGCCGCCGCGGTCGCCGGCTCTCTCGAAGACCCGGGCGGCTTCCATGCGGGCGCCTTCCCCCGGGAGGTCCCCGGCGGACTTCTCCGCGCCTTCCAGCTCGCGCTCCGCAACTTCGAGGAAGAGGTCCCCGGCCCGGCGATAGTCATCCGCGGCGCCGGCGTGGTCCCCTGCGACCTCTCGGGAATGGCCTCGGTCGCGCCGGAGATACGCTTCATCGCGAGCGAACCGGCCGGCGCTGCCTTCCGCCACGATCTTCCGCAGTGTTTCAAGCCGCATCAGGGCGGCATCATGCCTCCCGGCGCGCCGCAGTTCGGAGAAGCTCCGTCCGATCGTGTTGCGCAGATCGATCCACGAGCGGTCGAGGGTGTAACTCAGCCTCTCGATTCCGGCGAGTTCGGTGCGGAGGTCGCCGAGCAGGATGGCCGACGCCTCCCGTCGCGGGACGTACCGTGCCGGGTCGATCGTCTCTCCCTCGGTGCGGGCGACCCAAAGGGAGAAGCCCGCCATGAGGGAGATCCCCGGATCCACCTGAAGCCGCCGCGAGCGCAAGAACCCAAGGTCCTGGTCCGCGCTCTCGAGGAGCTTTCGCGCGTGCCCGATATGGTCGCTCGCTTCCTCCGCTCCTTCCATGAAGCGGGCCACCTCCCTCCGGCTGAGGCCCGGGGGGAATTCGGGCAGATCGAGCATTCGGTCGAGGTCCGCCCAGGCCTCCATGACCTCGCCCTGCCGCAGTCGACGGAGGGCCCGTAAGAACGCGAGATATGCGGCGTCCGCCTTTCCTTCGATCGAGAACTCGAGGCGTTCGACGAGTCTGTCGAGGCGGACTCGATCGCCCAGCTCGTCGCAAAGCTGAGCGGCCTCGAAGAGCAACCGGGCCGAAACTTCGGGAGGGCCCGAAGCCAGTGAGGACCACGCAGGCGCGTCCTTGAGGTGTGAGAGGGCCGCGATCCGCTTGTAGAGGGCGGCCGCGCCGCCAGCTCGGTCCCCCCAGAGCGCCTCGCGCGCGGCGGCCAGGAGATCCGCCACGGAGCGGTCCTTCCTCTCGAGCTCCGCAGCGGCGCTTTCGTAATCCTCCCGCAGGCGAAGCGTGGCGAGCAGGCGGGCCAGCCGGAGCTCTCGCTCGAAGCGCTCGCCGGACGCTCCGCTGGAAGGCGGAGCGCCTACCTTTTCGACCCCTGCCCCTTCGACCCCCGCCGCTCCGCCCCCGGCTCCGCCGACCCCGGGCGCAAGGCTGATCGATTCGGAGGAACGGAAGTGCTGGCGCGCAGCCTCCAGTTTCATCTGGGCCCTCAAGAGTCCGGCAAGCTGCCTCGCCCGAGTGCTCGTGAGATCCGCCGCAGCCTCTCGCTGAACGGGCCGCAAGAACCGATCGAAAGCTTCGGCGGCCTGGATCACGTTTCCGCGGTGGTAGTGATCGATCCCATCGAGTAGGTGGGCCATCTCCCCGTCGCTCTCTTGGCGAAACGAGGACAGCTCGCGATCCTTGAAGGGATCGAGGTGAGCGGCCAGTTCGGGGTCGGCGGCGGCCGCCTCCGGCCCGATCCAGCGGCGTATGCGCCCGAGGAGGTCCGCCTTCGCCAGGCAGTAGGTGGCGAAGCTGTCCAGCTCCCAGTGGCCGCGGACGCGGTCGTAGGTGACCGCGCGGTAGCTCGCAAGCGCCTCGAGCCCCAGCCCCGCCATCTCTTCGAGGTTGACGCGGTCCCAGAGGAGCGCCCCCATGTCCTCGTTCCTTGGGCCGGGAGGTTGGAAGAGCTGCACGGCCATCTCGCCAAGGCGCCGGCGGGCCCACGGACCGCTCTCCCCTTCCCCGAGGACATTCAACTCCTCCGGCCGCTCGCGCCGTGCCAGGAGGACAAGAAGCGTGTGGCGCAGGCGGGGCAGTTCGCTCGAGAGGAGCGCCCGGCCGACCGGGTGGCCGAGAAGGATCAGCGAGCGCCAGACGCTGTGGGCCGCAAGGAGCCGGTCCTCCGCGACCCCGATCTGGACCCCGCCGGAGGCGTTCGGGTTGGCCAGTGCGTCGATCCGGGAGCCCGAAAAGAGCGACGCCACCTCGGCGACGCGTTCGTGGGAGGCGAAGAGGTGCGGCCGGTTGGTGATCTCGGCCGCGGTCTGGCGCACCTCCGAGACCGTGGGGCTGGAGAGCCCTTTGAGGAGGTCGCAGAATTCTTGCTTCTCGCGCTCCTCCAAAGTCTCGCCCCGCATCATCAGCGAGAGCCCGGCTCCTGCGGCCAGAAGGACGGCGGCGGTCGCGCCGGCGACGGCCCGCCGGCGGCCCAAGAAAGCGAACGCCGCCATGACGGTCACTTCCCTCGAACGAGGATCCGCCGGATCTCCTTCAGCGTCTTCTGGTTCTTCAGGTCCTCAATGCGCTGGAGGCGCCGGAAGACTTCCTCTCCGTAGAGACGATGCCCCGACTCGGTCCGCTCCTCCTCGGTGATGAGCCCGAGGGTCGTGTAGTTGTGGATGGTCTGCCGGGAGAGCCCGGTATGCCTCATGACCTCGCCGATCTTGAAAAGCTTGCGAGGGATGACGAGTCGATTTCCACTTTCCTTCATGGATTCATCTATCTGGCGCCAAGGGCGATTACTTTAACAAATAGTAAAATATAAAGCACACATCCGCAAATTATGGGAACTTAACCGATGGACGTAGGCGGCCGGATCGATTCACGTGCCCGAACCCGTCCCCGTTCCCGATCTTGTGGCCGTCTGAAACGGGTGCGGGGACGGGCCGGATGACGGCTGAAGCAGATTCTCGCGGCGCCTTGATAGAACCCCGGCAGCCGCCCGGGACCCGACCCCGGTTGTCCTACGGCACCGGGTCGCTTCCGCCCCGGCAGAGCGGCTGGCAGCGGAGCAGCCGCTTCACGCCGAGCCAGCCCCCCCGAGCGAGTCCGTGGCGCTCCACAGCCTCCATGAAATACTCGGAGCAGGTCGGATGGAACCGACAGAGGTGCGGCAGGAGAGGCGAAACCGCCCGCTTGTAGAACCGCGCGGCGCCCAGGGCCGCTCGCGCCGGCAGGCAGAGCCGGCTCGCGACGGACGAATTCATCGACCGACCTCGACCGGCCCCGGCGAGCCGCGCTCGCCCGGCGCGCCGGCATCCCGCGTGCCGGAACCCCGCGCGGCGGCGTCATGGCTCCGGCCCTCCTCGCGCCTGAGGGAAGGACGCGCCTCGTGGAGCGAGAAAGTGATGAACCGCTCGAAAGCGCTCGCGTAGGCCGAAGCGTCCGCCGGACCGGACCGGTGGCTGGGTACCACTACAACGTCGAGCGGCTCGCGGTGGCGGCCTTTTGAGCGGCGGAAGAGCTCTCGGAACGTCCTCTTGAGGCGGTTGCGCACGACGGCGTTGCCCATCTTCCGGGAGACGACCATTCCCAGGCGCGAGAACTCGCGGCCGTTCGCCTGAAAGTGGACGCGGAGCAGGGGGTCGCGGAAGCAGCGGCCGCTCTTGAGCACTCGCTGGAACTCTCTGGGCCGCTGAACCCTCTCGACGGGGCGAAGACGCAAGTCGGGCGGAGATCTCCGCTCGGCCGCAGGACGGGGAAGGCCAGTCATGGCGATGATTCTATACTGAAGGGGCCGGTCCATCGCCTGCACTTTTTCCTTTGACTCGCTTCCTCCTTCCCACCACCCTATGCACTTTATCATGCGTCGGTCCGGCCGGAGCCGCTGAATAGCCCGCCCTTGAAGTACATTCCATTCCTCAGCATTCGGTTCCTCCGGCGGCGGCTCTCCGGCCTTGGGGCACTCCTTGCCGTCACCTTCGGCGTGGCGGCCCTCTTCACGGTGCTCGCCGTGATGGAAGGCTACAAGAACAAGATGCGGGAGCTGATCCGCGGCCAGGAATCCCACCTGATCCTGATGAGCAACCCCGCCCTCTCCCTGACCGGGGTCGAGGAGATCGAAGCCGCTATCCGGAAGGTCCCGCAGGTGACCGCGACGGCCCCGTTCATAGAAACCGTCGCGCTCTACCGGAGCTTCGGCCGCTTCAGCCACTTCAAGTTGAAGGGGCTCGATCCCCTCAAGGAGGCGAAGGTCGGCGACCTGGCTTCCTACATCCTTCGCGAAGAGGAACTGACGACGATCTTTCCGGCGGGCGAAGTGGACCCGCCCGAGCGCCTGGTCCTCGAACGGCGGGTCCACGAAGTCCTCCGCGAAGGCCGCCAGCCGCTCTCCGACGACGAGATCGAGCGGCTTTTCTCCCTCGAGCACCGGATGAAGATCTGGCAGGAGGCCAACCCAAACCGGACTCTGGGCCCCCGGGAGAAGGTGCCTGCGGCGCTGGTCGTCGGCATCAATCTCCTCCTCGACCGAGAGGTCTTCCTGGGCGACGAGGTGAGCGTGATCGCCCTCTCGCCGAACAACCCGACGCAGCCTCTGACGGAACGTTTCCTCGTGGTCGGCGCGTTCAAGAGCGGGGAGTTCGAGAACGACACCCGCGCCGCTCTCATGCTCAGGAGCAAGATGCAGACTTTCCTGGAGCTCTACGACCAGGTCCAGGGCGATTTTCGGGCCGAGGGCATCCGGATTGCGCTCCGTGACTATCGCGACGCTCCTGTCGCGCGCCGGGCCATCATCGAGGCCGTTGCCGCCGCCACGGCGGGATCGAGGCTGCCCGAAGCGGCGACCGCTTTCCGCAAGGCCGCCGCGAGCCTCACGGACGATGCGCTCGACTCCCTGGCGGCCCAGATCGAGGCCGAATGGGGGGCCGGGCCCGGATTCGACCAGGCAGCCGCGCGTCGCGCGATCGGCGCTGTCGCGGCGCAACTCGCCGAGGAGCGCAAGCTCGCCTTTCTCGAAGCCTACATGATCAAACGCTACCCGAGCGTGCTTGAAGCGATGCTCGCAAAATCCGGGGGATCGGCCATCGCACCCAAAGGCCTCCTCTATGCCCCATCCATGGAGGCGAAGAACGCCTGGCTGGAGAGCGTCGCATCCCCCCAAGGGGAACCCCTGGGCGCGGCATCCTCGGAGGTCCTCGCCGCGGCGGCCCGAACCAAGGTTTGCGACGTCGTCGACCGGGAGGTCCTCCGGAATCTCGACCGCATCTTCCCGCCGGAGCGGGATTCGATCATCGACGTCCACACGTGGGAGGAGACGCGCCAGCAGATCCTCATCGAGGCGGTCGACAGGGAGAAGTGGATCGTCGGCTTCTTGATCTTGCTCATCAACGCGTTCATCGGCTGCGTCGTCCTCCTCATGCTCGTCCTCCTCGTCATCGAGAAGACACGGGACATGGGGGTCCTGATGGCCCTCGGGGCGACGCCGCGCGGCGTCATCTCGATCTTTCTGGCCGACGGGCTGGCGATCGTGGCCATCGGGACCGTCCTGGGGCTCGTCGCGGGCCACTACTTCACCCTCCACTTGAACACGATCCACGACCTCTTTCACGCGTGGACCGGCTACCGCCTCTTCGACCCCGAGATCTACAAGCTCGACCGCCTCCCGGCGAGCGTCTCCGTCAGCGAAGTCCTCCTGAGCGTCTTGCCCTCGATCAAATTCGGACTTGTCGCAAGCCTCATACCGGCCATCTGGGCTTCGCGGCAAGACCCGATCAAGGCCATCCATTACGAATGAAAGGTCCATCCGTGGCTGAACGCCCGCCTTCCGGCGCTCCGTTGATCGAGACCATCGGCCTGTGCAAGGAATATAGAATCCACCGCCAGCCCGTGCCCGTGCTGCGCGGCCTCGACCTGAAGATCCACCGTGGGGAGATCCTCGCCATCCTGGGCCATTCCGGAGTGGGGAAGAGCACGCTCCTGAATCTTCTGGGGCTCCTGGATGCCCCCACCGAGGGGAGGATCGTCTACCGGGGGAGGGACGCGGACTTCGACGGGCGCGACCTGACGGAGCTGGGACTCACGGAGAAGGCTCGGATCCGCAACCGCCACTTCGGCTTCGTGTTTCAGTTCTATCACCTGCTGCCCGATTTGACGGTCCTGGAGAACGTGCTGCTGCCGGCCATGATCTTCCTCTCGAGCGTGGGTTACCGGAAGGCGCGCGCGGACCTCGTGCGGAGGGCCGATAAGCTCCTCGACCGCATGGGGATTCTCCCCCGGCGCGACTTCCCTCCCAACCGGCTTTCGGGCGGAGAAAGGCAGCGGGCCGCCATCGCCCGGGCTCTCCTGAATGAGCCGGAGGTCGTCTTTTGCGATGAACCGACGGGGAACCTCGACAGCGCCACGGGAGAGAAGATCCATCAGCTCATCCTGGACCTGAACCGGGAAATGGGGGTCACTTTCGTCCTGGTCACCCACGATGAGGACCTGGCGCGGATCGCCCACCGCCGTCTCCGCATGCGGGACGGCCAGTTTGAGACGGGAAAGGTTTTGATATAATTCGCCCGGTACCGCGAGCGAGCCCAGCAGGATCATGCGGGTGCGTTCCCGCCGCTCCGGGAGGTCCACCGTCCGCCGAGCGCCGATCTAACCCATAGGAGTGCCGAAGCGATGAGCGTCCTCCGAGTCAAGTCGGGCCCCCATTCGGGGAAAGTCTACGAGATCAAGGCCGAGAACTTGGTGCTCGGCCGGGACGTTACCGAAGGGGTCGGCAACATCCAGGTTCTCGACCAGGGCGTTTCAAGGAAGCACGCGGAGATCTTCCGGATCGGCGAGATGTTCTTCATCCGCGATCTGGAGAGCCGCAACGGAACCTTCGTCAACGACGAGGCGATTTCCGAGGTGGTGCTGAGGGTCGGGGACCAGATCCGCCTCGGCAACACGGTCCTCATATTCGAGGACCGGAACGCGAAGCTCTACGATTCCCGCCAGCTCGTCATCGACGACAGCGCCGCGGCCGCCCCGACCTTCAGCCCCTCGGTCACGATGAACTTCCGGGCGACGAAGGTGCTCGGCGACGGTCCCCGCCCGGCGGCCCCCACTCGCGAGAGCCGCAGTCTCGAGACCTTGGTCGGCATCTCCCACATCATCTCGGAGGAAAAGGACCTTTCGCGGATCCTCGCCCGCTCGGCGGAGCAGATCGGCACGACGCTGGACGCCGACAACGTATTCATCTTCGCGGTGAGACCCGCGCCGCAAACGGCGTCGGGGGCGGCGGCGGAAGGCACGGAGGATACCCTCGAAGTTCAGGCTCGGTTCGACCGCTCGCCGGAGTTCCAGGAAGCCGGCGTTTCGCGCAGCATTATCCGCGACTGCCTGGAGTTCAGCCGCTCGGTGCTCACTTCGGATGCCGGGATGGATTCCCGCTTCAACGCAATGGCGAGCGTCGTGATGAAATCCATCAAGTCCGTCATCTGCGTCCCGATCGCCAGCCTGGGGAAAAACCTTGGAGTCCTCTATCTTTCGAACGCGCGGCGCGCCGACGCGTTCACCCCGGAGGACCTCGAGCTGGCGTCGGCCGTGGGCGTCGAGCTTGGGATCACGATGCAGCTCCTGCGCATGGTGCACAACTCGGATGAGTTCTTCCGCAACTCCATCCAGACGCTGGTGGCCGCGATCGAGATGCGCGAGCCCGCCAAGAAGGGGCGAGCGCAGCGCGTCGCCACGTACTGCATGGCCATCGCCCGGGAGCTGGGCTGGAACACCGTGGGGATCCGGAATTCGTGGCTGGCCGGAATGCTCCACAATATCGGCGCCATTCCCCTTTCGGACCAGGACCGCGCCGCGAAGTTTCTGGTCGAGACGAAGCAGATTTCCTACGCTCGGGAACTCCTCAAGGGGATCGCGGGCCTCGAGGACGTCCTCCCGGCGATCTTGAACCAGAAGGAGCGCTGGGATGGGAGCGGGACGCCGGAGAGCCTCAAGGGCGAGGCGATTCCGGTCCTGGCGAGGATCCTCGGCCTCGCCTTGGATTTCGATGCTCTCCTGACGCAAGGAGGTACCGATGGGAAGGAGCTGTCGGTCAAAGAGGCGCTCCTGCGCGCGAAGGACTGGGCCGACCGGACGTTCGATCGCCCGACGGTAAGCGCGCTCCTCATCGCGTACCGCAAAGGCACGCTGTTCAACCAGCAGGCGGGGTTCTTCGATGCGTAACCGTTCATACGGGCCTTCGGCCCGAGAACGGTTATGGCTTCGCGTTCAGTCGCCACGCAGGCTCCTCCAAACGTCCCCCCAAAGGCTCCCTTGCCTCTCTTTTCGATTTGCCTACAATACGCAACCGTTCAACCGGGGATTTTCGTACTCGGAATTCCGGCGGATTCGTGGGGATGATCGATGGTGGTATCCAAGCGGCCTGAGAATCAGCACGGCGCGGTCGCGCGCTGGATCTTTCCGCATTGGATCGATGCGATGTACGTCGCCTCGCTTCTGGCGATCACGCCGTACCTGGTCGCGACCCGCCGGGCGAGGCACAGCTACGCTCACATCCTCCGGCGGCGGGGCAACGTGGAGGTGGGGGCGGGAGACCGGCCGCGGCTCTGGATCCACGGAGTCTCGGTCGGCGAGGTGCTGTCCGTCCGCGCCCTCGTGCGCCGGATCGAAGAGAGTTTTCCCGGCTGGGACCTGGTCTTCTCGGCGACATCCCAGGCGGGACTCTCGCTCCTTCGCCGCACGTTCTCCCGCCATCCCACGTTCGAGTATCCCTTCGATTTCAGCTGGGCCGTTCGCCGGGCGATGCACCGCGTCCGCCCCGACATGATCCTGATCATCGAACACGAGCTGTGGCCCAACTTCCTCCATCAGGCCCGCCTCGACGGGGTGCCGGTCGTCGTCGTCAACGCCCAGGTCTCCGACCGTTCCATCTGGGGCTATCGGCTGCTCTCGCGCTTCATGGAATGGCCTTCGCCCGCGATCGCGCACTTCTGCGCGCAGAACCGCGAAACCCTCGAGCGGCTCCGCCAGCTCGGCGTCGGAGAGGACCGCGTCACCGTCACGGGAAACCTCAAGTACGACAACCCCTGCGAGGATGCCCGCGACCTGCGCGCCGAGATCGGCATCCCCCGTAACGCCTGGGTCCTCACCGCCGCCAGCACGCATCCCGGCGAAGAGAAGATGCTCCTCGATGCGTACCACCGCCTGACCGCGGACCGCCCGGACTGCCGCCTCATCTTGATCCCCCGCAAGGTGGATCGGGCGGATGAGCTGGCGGGCCTCATCCGCTCTCGAGGCTTCGTCCCTCACCGGCGGACAATGCAGAACGGCGGCCTTCCCCCCGGCGCCGATCCGCGCGGAGTCCTCGTCGTCGACACCATGGGCGAGCTGCCCGCTTTCTGTCGGACGGGCGATGCGGTCTTCGTGGGCGGGACCCTGGTCCCGTTCGGCGGCCACAACGTCATCGAGCCCGCCTCCCTGGGGCGGCCGGTGATCATCGGCCCTCACAGCCAGCACTTCCGCAGCGTGGTTCAGGACTTCCAGCGGACCGACGCCATCCGGATCGCCAAGGATCAGGAGGACCTGCTGGAGATCCTCCGCAAGCTCCAGGCGGACCCGCCGGCCGCGGCGGCGATCGGCCGGAGGGCCTGCCAGGTGGTCGAGGAGCACCGCGGGGCGTCGAGCCGGACGTTCAAAGTGCTCGAGCGAGTGATGGAGTCGATCCGGGCGAGATCCGAGGCCGCCGGCGCTCCGGTTCGATCTCAGCACTCGGTCGCTACCCAGACCCGCTGAAGCGGGTAATCTGCGGGCGATTCGGACGACACGGCCCCCTAAGAATTCGTCACCGACTCTTCGAGATGGGGTTAGCGACAGGAGACCTCGGCTTCGAACTGTCCCTCCGCGGGTGGAGATCCGAAGAAGAGAGCGCTCAACATGGCGATTGGGTCAGCGATGTCGAGCCGGCCATCGCGGTTGTAGTCCGCCGCCTCGGGACAGTCGGGGGCGCGCCCGGCGAGGAAGAGATACGAGAGGAGCGCCAGCGGATCGGCAATGTCGAGCCTCGTATCCCGGTTGGCGTCCCCGAGGACCGTCAGGACCTCTCCACGGACCTGGATCGCCGAACTTAGAAGGAGGATCGGGCTCACGTCCGTGGCGATCGGGAGTCTCCCGCTGACCTCTCCGTTTCTGGACCGGACCCTGACCCAGTTCATATGGAAGGCGGTCTGCTCGAGGGTCACGGGGATGGAACTCACTTCCCGCGCGGCTTCCTTGACGTCGAAGTACAGCGTCGCGGCGTGAACCCTCTCTCCTTCGGCCCCGGTCCTTCGGTTTCCCTGGGCCAGGACGAGCCCGAAGATCCCCTGGTCGTTGTCGAACCGCACAGCCCCAGGCCGGACGTGCTCCTCGACCCGCGCAATGGCCAGGAACTCCTTCGGGAACTTCATGGAGATTGAGAACCCGCTGAACTCGTAAGCCGATGCGATGAAGACGCGGACAGGCACTTCTGTACTTCCCGGCGTCGCGACCGAACCGACGACCTCGAAACGCGCCGCTGTCTCCTCCGCCGAGGGGGATTGATCGTAGACCTTGGCATCGGGGGGGATGGAGGGGAGTTCGGTGCGAGTCGGGGGGCCGGGGAGGATGCGGATTTTTCCGCCCACGTGGCGGTTCGATCGAGCGTCAAGCGGGTTCTTGGTTTCAGGATCGCTTGCATAAAGCAAGGTATTGTCGACGCAGCTGGCGACAGTGTTTCGGAACTGCCCATCGCAGAAATCGACGGTAAACGACCCGCCTGGTGTCCCTTTCAGGCGGAAGTAGAGTGTCATGATTGGTAACTCTCCAGCCAAAATAAGATTTTCCACATTGTCTGCCCTAAAGTTCCCAAACAGGAGGAAGCCTCTTCCATGGTCAGGCTTCTGTGGACCTGGTGGCACCCCTAGAGCAAAGAAGTCGTAGAGTACTGCAACCTGCCCGAACAATTCTGAATAGCTGGGAGTTTCCACCAAATCCGCGACAGCGGAGTCGTAACAGCCAACGACGCTGAAACCATAAGGCCGATCATGGTACTTTTCTATGGAAAGGCTTACATCGACCGCCACAACATCGCCGACCGCTCCCTGGTCGGAGGAAGCCCGGATGGAAAAGTCGTCCGTTAGGGCGTCGTACTTTCCCCGCTTGCACTCCTGGCACCGAGCACTCTTGCTTCCCTCAAATGTGATTAAGGCGAGAATTCCGATCACAAGACAAGTCGGCTTCGTCATGGGATTTGCCTCCGTTCTACTACTGGCATATCTGCTCACCGCACGGTAATGCATCCCCTGTGTTATCGAATCCGCAGCCGGGAAATGGAGCTGGCGGAGCAGGCCCTCCAAAGAACTGAAAATTCTGAGAATAGATCACATCTGTCAGATCGACGATGCCAGTGTCGTCGACGTCTCCCGCGTCCCAACAAGGTGCAGGAGACCCGCCCACAAACAGCCACTCCTGAGTGAACACAAAATCCGAGAGATCAATTACACCGTCATCGTTTGCATCTCCCCTGATGAACTCCCCCTGCGGACTCAGCGTCTCGAACACGTCCCGCTTGCCGTTCGTGTCGCTGGCGATAAGGGCCGTCGCCAAGGATTCGTAGAGGGCCAGCCGGCCGTCGGCCGAGAGGTCCGGGTTCACGGAATCTCCAGCGGCGGCGCCCGTGGACTGCTGGCCGGCGGAGTTCACGCTGAAGCGCCGTTTGGTCACCGGAATCCCCACGACGTCCGGAACATCGAAGACGAATATGTCCGACTTGCCGTTCGTATCTCCTGGAACGAGGTTCGTTGCGATCGACTGAAATCCCACGCGGTTTCCGTTATCCGGCTCAGTGCCATAATCAATCACCGCCGGGTTGAAGGAATCAGAATTTGCACCTGCCGTCACCTTCAGCGGATTCGGGGGGATTTCACCGGAGGTCCGGAAGATGTCAGAAATCGTATCCAGGTCGTTTGCGCCGGTTGCCTTGAGATTCTGGGCGCGGGATGAGTAGACGACGAAGACGCCGCTCGGAGATATCGAAGCCGCGGTTGAAGGCCGGTTGCCGGCTTCGAGCCGGAAGACCCCCATTCCAAGGTCCTTTTCCACGGCACTGAGAAGAGCCGTTGTGCCCGTGTCCCTGAATCTAATGTAGACCTGACTGGGCGTCGTCAACGTGCATTCGGACGTGCAGTCCGGAGTGATATTGCAGTCCTCGTCGGGGCTCATCGCCTCGAGTGCGGGACAGAGGTTCAGCAGCCAGTCGCAGGGCCTGCCCGTGAAGACCACGCGCGTTCCGTCATGGCTGATGAAGCGGGGAACGGGCAATTCTTCCGATCCCGCTCCTCCTGTCTGCGCACCGTGTGTGTGGAATCCGGTGAAGTTCACGTGAATTGACTGGTTAAAAACCAGGTTGCCCACGCTCACAATCTCCGCGGGCTTGAACTGCTGAAAAACCCCGTTGTTGAAGACCAACTCCACGATGAAAACGTCGCTCTTCGAGCCGTTCTCATCAGGAAAAGGAAGGAGGAGGTTCGTCGCCTCGCTCGTGAAGGCGATGAAGCGGCCGTTCCCCGAGACGTTGGGCCAAAGAGACTGTGCGTCTCCGACTTCTGTAGCGAGTCCGTTGGTCTCGAAGTGCGCGCTCACCAGCCGGATCGTCCCCGTGTCCATGAACTTCACGTAGACGTCGGACAGATTGTTGTCGTCAATCACCGCCAGCGCAGCCGTGGTGGTGAAGACGACGATGTTCCCATCCTCCGAAATCGAGGGATTCTTACAGTCCTGAGCGACGGGTCCGCTGACCTCCCTCAGGAATACTCCGCCTCCGGGGTCCCGTTCGGCGCGGTACACCCGACGAATCCCGTTTAGATTTGGGAACCCCAGGTTCTTCGCCTTACTAGCAAAAACGAAGAAATGCGCATCGAGTGCGGGATTCACAAAACCCTGATTGAAGCGGGCATCGATGCTCGACCCGTCCGGTGAAACACCGGGCGGGATGCGTCGCGTGAAGTGCGGTGGGCTCAGTTGGCCGAAGGTTGGATGCTCAATGGCCGGAATTGAGAAACTGGATAAAAACGCCACCGCCCCCACCCCCTGACGTGCGCGTGAGCCCGCTCGGGTGTGCCGCCGTGGGGGGGGGTAGAGGAGAAGTATCAAGCCCGGTCAACGGATAATGACTCTGCGACACGTTGAGGGTAAATCACTGTGCCACTTGAACCTCCCGTAGAGAAACTATGTGCTTCCGCCAGGAGAAACTTGAACTGCCGACGCGCAGACGACAAGTCAGCGGGAGGCGCACGGTCAAGAATAAAAACGGAGAGCCTTCGACCCCCTCGAACAACAACTGGCCGCTTGAGTGCTCGTGTCGTTTGGCCATTCCTATGGGCTTAGTACAGCTCGTCGTAAAAAGGTTCTCGAAATCACCCGAAGACGAGCTGTACTTCAAGGGGGTGGGCAAGCCACCCCCTTTGCGCTCGCTCCGCTCGCTG
>Ga0187892_10004595_pt1 | contig 22952 bp, 15 predicted proteins | sample MA1701073metaG_FD_139345 | JGI IMG/M metagenome (GOLD analysis project Ga0187892, IMG submission 139345) | Bio-ooze microbial communities from a basaltic lava cave in the Kipuka Kanohina Cave System on the Island of Hawaii, USA - MA170107-3 metaG ... | reverse complement strand
GAGCAAACCGCGGGCCGCGGCCGACTGCAACGACAATGGGTGTCAAGGCCTGGAGCCGGCCTTTATTTTAGCCTGCTTCTGAGACCCACCGTAGCATTGGACCAGTGGCCAGTGATCAGTTTATTGGCTGCCATAGCGGTACGCGACGCGTTGCTGGCGGTGGCAGATTTATCGACTGACATCAAGTGGCCCAACGACATCCTGGTTCGCGGAAAGAAACTTTGTGGCATCCTTTCTGAGACGGTCGAAACTCCCGTTGGACGTGCGGTCATTCTGGGAATCGGTATCAACTTGCTGGCGCAAGACTTTCCAGCGTCATTGCGGGAAACAGCTATCTCCGTGGAAGAGGCGACGGGCGCCAAGATTGAGCCCGAGGCGGTTGTGGAACCTCTATTGTCGTCACTGGATCACTACTATGAGGTCTTGCACACTGTCGGGCCCGGGAAAATTATCGAGACCTGGTGCCGTTATTCTTCTTACGCTCAAGGGAAAATCATTCGGGTGTCGCTGGATGGTAGGACGATCGAAGGCCGGACGCAGGGGCTTGAAGACGATGGCGGTTTACGTGTAGAAACGCCCGACGGTGAAATAGAGATCGTTCGAGCTGGGGATGTAACTGCGGTGAGATAAGGCTGCGTTGAGCATGGGAAAGAAGATAGCAATCACAACCTTCGGCTCGTTTGGGGATATCCATCCATACATGGCCATTGCGCTTGAGCTCCTGGCCCGCGGACATGAGCCTGTAATCGCCACTATGAGCCTTTATCGCGAGAAAATCGAAGCTGCCGGGTTGTCTTTCGCACCCGTTCGCCCTGACGTGCCGCCGCCGCAGGAACAGGACCAGAACCTGGTGGAAAAGATCATGGAGCCGCGGTCAGGGCCAAGGTTTCTGATCGAAGAGGTCTTCTTTCCTGCCTTGCGAGACAGTTATCAGGACTTGCTCAAAATTGCGAAGGAAGCCGATCTTCTAATCACTCACCCAGTAACTTTCGCCGGTCCCTTAGTTGGTTACAAGCTTGGCATTCGCTGGATCTCTACCGTGTTGGCCCCAACTTCATTTATGTCCGCGTACGATCCCCCGGTGCCTCCCTTCTGGCCCTGGATGGTTAATGTCAAACATCTTGGTCCCCACATCAGCAAGCTCGTGATCGGTTTGGCAAAACGCGGCTTCAACACCTCGGCAGTGGCTCGTTTACGAGAGGAATTGGCTCTGTCCGATTATGGAAATCCGCTTTTTGAGGGGCAACACTCACCAAAGATGGTCCTCGCTCTCTTCTCTTCAGTCCTGGCGAGCCCCCAACCAGATTGGCCCCCACAAACACAGGTTACGGGTTTCGCTTTCTACGACGAAGACAGCGTGTTGCCTCCCCAGCTTGCCCAGTTTCTCGATCAGGGAGAGGCGCCGGTAGTTTTCACACTTGGGTCTTCGGCCGTCTGGGTCGCTCAAGATTTCTTTGCAGAAAGCATCGAGGCAGCACGCAAACTCGGTAGAAGGGCTGTGCTTTTAATCGGTGACGATCGTAATCTACCGGCTTTGACCATCCCTGACGATATCATTGCTGTAAATTACGCACCTTACCAGGTACTGTTCCCGCGTGCCTGCGCGGTAGTGCACCATGGAGGTGTGGGGACGACTTCCCAGGGGTTGCGAGCGGGAGTGCCTACCTTGATAGTACCCTTTGCTTTTGATCAATCGGACAATGCTGCTCGGGCGGCGCGGCTCGGCGTAAGCAAGACTCTCTACAGATCAAAATATTCAGCCTCGACGGCTGCAAAGGAACTGGCGGGATTGCTGGCTAACCCCGGTTTTGCAGAGAAAGCCAAACGGATCCGCCGGCAATTGCAAGCAGAAAATGGCGCGGCCGCAGCCTGCGACCTGATCGAAAAAGTCTTGGATGAAGGAAATAAATCAAAACGGGAGGACAGGGGACTAAGTTATGCTTCTGGTAGTTGATGTCGGCAACTCAAACACCTCTCTCGGGGTCTATCGTGAGGCGGAGTTAATCGCTCACTGGCGGCTCACGACCAATGCCTCCCGTACTGTGGATGAGTATGGCGTCCACACCCGCAATCTCTTTGCCCTGGCAGGTCTGGATTTTAAAGCAATCGATGCGATAGCTATTGTCTCGGTTGTGCCTCCGCTCAACTACACGCTCAAGAAAATGGCTGAGGACTATTTTCAGCTGACCCCCTTGTTCATTGATCACTTGACCAACACCGGTTTGAAAATCCTCTATGAACCCCCGTCGGATGTGGGGGCGGATAGGATTGTGGATGCCGTTGCGGTAATTGAGAAATATGGTGCCCCCAGTATAGTAGTTGACTTTGGAACGGCCACTACATTCAATGCCCTCAATTCGAAGGGTGAGTACCTTGGTGGCGTCATCACACCGGGCATAATGATCTCTTCCGAGGCCCTTTTTTTGCGCACCGCAAAACTGCCTCGGGTAGACATAAAGCGACCGCCAAACGTAATTGGTTCGTCAACGATTACCGCAATGCAGTCAGGACTCTATTACGGCTACGCAGGGCTGGTGGATGGCGTACTGACCCGGATGATCGAGGAACTGGGTAACAATCCCAGGCCAGCCAGAGTGATTGCCACTGGAGGACTGGCGCCACTTATTGCTACGGGCTCCGAATTGATCGAGTTGGTCGATGCCACTTTGACCCTCGAAGGAATGCGGCTGGTGTATGAAAGACTGCGGTAGATCCTGGTATCTTCCTGGTGTTTGCTATTAGATTTGCAAAGTGTTTCAGATTGAATTATTTCAACTACTTTACCGAAATTGAAGATGCGTTTGTCCGCCGGCGCGGGAAGCATCTTCTCTTAAGCCCGCTTGACTGGTCGCTAATCGAAACCTGGAAACAGATCGGCATACCCCTGCATGTGGTCTTGCGCGGGATTGAACGAGCTTTCGATTCGTGGGAGGCACGGCCCCGAAAACGCACCGTTAAGTCTTTGTTTTATTGTCAGGAGGAGGTCGAGGCACAGTTTGCCGAATGGAACGAGGCAAGGGTCGGCCGGGCGAATGACCAGGCGGCGACGGAAAAAGAAGAACTTTTGCCGTTTTCTCGGGCTTCGATTTTGGAACATCTCAAACAAGCCAAAGGAGCCTTGTTAAAGACCTTCGAGCAAAAAAAGCTTGAGGGGAATGAAAACGACTTTACCGAGGCCTTGCAGCGGAGTGCGGCTTTGCTACAGGAGTTGATTGATGACTTCTCCGAAAGCGCAGAACCTGATGCGCGGCGTCTGGAGGATTCACTTACCGGATTAGAGAGACTGCTGAGCGACGCGCTTTGTACAGTTGTTCCCGAAAGCCAACTCAAATTGCTGCGCAGCGAGGTTGTCGAGCAGTTGCGACCCTATCGAGCGCAGATGGAGAAAGCCGTGTACCAGCAGACCCTGGATAATCTTTTGCTAAAGCGCTTGCGAGAAGATTATGCGGTACCGCGTCTCAGTTTGTTTTATCTCTAGTCAAAGGGGGCTTCGCCTCTGCGGACTTAACTTGATCGATCCCAGAAAAGGAGAATAGTAATGGCTGAAATGACAATCAGGCGGTTTGGCATCTTTTCCGTAGCAAAGGTGTACGCCCTGTTGATGTTCGTGTTCGGCTTGATCTTCGGTGTAATTTACGGTCTGTTCTTCATAATCTTTGGGGCTGCGATGTCCGCAATGGGGGGTCAGAATGAGGCGCTCGGTGGCGTGGGCTCAATTGTTATGGGTGTTGCTTTTATTGTCGGGATCCCGATTTTCTATGGCGTTCTCGGGTTCATCATGGGCATCATCACCGCACTGATCTACAACTTTACCGCCGGACTCGTTGGGGGAATCAAGTTCGAGTTGGAGGGCGTTACGCCTAGTTATGCGCCACCGCCGCCGCCCAGACAGTGGTCTGCGAGTCCCTACCCGTCGGGACCTTGATTCTGGGCCGTAGTCGTGAGTTCTCAGTTTGAAGTTGAAACGCTCGAGGTTGAGATTGAGCGACTTTTGCCTGGTGGACTGGGTCTGGCCCACGCGGGCGGGCGCACGGTACTTGTTTCACTGGCGGCGCCGGGAGATTTCCTGCGAGTAAAGATCCATAAGGTGCGGGGCAAGGTTTTGTTCGCATCCATTCAGGAAATTTTACGAGCATCGCCTGTTCGAGTTGAAGCCCCATGTCCATACTTTGGCAGCTGTGGCGGTTGTGATTTCCAGCAGTTGGAATATCAGGCTCAATTGAACGCCAAAATTGAGATTGTTCGCGACTGCCTGCACCGTATCGCTCACCTCCCTAGTCTTCCTGAAATTCCGATCATCGCTTCCCCTTCGCAATGGCACTATCGCTCACGCGCCAACTGGCAGCTTGATACTGAACAGCAGCGAATCGGTTATTACGAGCGCGGCACGCACAGAGTCTGTGACGTGGCCAATTGCGCTGTACTGGTACCGGAACTACAGCAACTGCTGGAGGAGGTCAGGGGGATAGAGCCTGAAATGCTGCCGAAGGATTTGGGAGAGCTGGAAGTAGTTTCCGGTGAAACTGGTATTTCAGTCGCTCCGCAACTGTTAGATTTGAAGACCCGAAAGGTGCGGCGCCGCATTGGAGAGGAGGTTTATACGTTTAGTGCGAAGTCGTTTTTCCAGGTCAATCACGCGTTGCTGGAAGCTCTGGTCGAGAACGGGATCGCCAAGGCGCAGGGACAGGTGGCTGTAGATCTTTATTGCGGCGTCGGCCTGTTTACGTTACCGCTGGCTCGCAAATTGTCCGTAGTGTTTGGAATTGAATCGAATCCGGGTGCTGCGGATTATGCTCGGCGGAATTTGAAAGCAGCGGGGTTGCGAAACGCACAGATAGTGACGGGTCATGTGGGCCGTTGGCTTAGAGACCGAGCCGTGCACTCGGGCGAGCCTGTAGATTTTCTTTTGCTTGACCCGCCGCGCACCGGAGCCGAGCCGGAAGTGGTTGAAAGCATTCTATCGCTTGAAGCTCGACGGATTGCCTATGTCTCGTGCGATCCGGCAACGCTGGCGCGCGACCTTAAGCTGCTAATCGATGGGAACTACCGCTTGGCATCGATCGTCGCCTTAGACCTTTTTCCGCAAACACATCACGTGGAAACGGTTGTCCACCTCCTCAACAACCGCTTGCCGAGCGTTTAGTGCCAGGTGAGAAACGGAGTTGCATTGTTGCAACACCCACGGTTTTGCTAAACTCGGCGGCATGGCCTCATGCATCGTTTCTTACGTTGATCCCGAAGGCTTGCGGCACTCGGTCGAGGTTGAGGCGCAGAGTTTGTACGAAGCAGCGATACTGGCCCTGCGGACTTTTCGCGATCACGATTGTGAGCCTGGCCCCGTGAGTAAGCTGGAAGTGGAAATTCGCACCTCGGTTATCCATACGGTAACGCCAAAAAAGCTGCGCGAGTGGTTGGAAGGGGGCGCAAAGACTCCCAAAGAGGCAGTGCTCAAGGAACGGTTACGCGGTTTAATCTGAAATCCCTGGCCGCCCTCCCCGAGTTACATAAATCTCCTGGACAGTTTTGTAAGTTAAATAAGATCGCTTAACATCATTACCTCAATGGTTTGTTGAAATTTCGGACTCACTGCAATGGAACGTCCTCCTCACCGGCCGTCTTTTCCTCAGGCGCCACTGGCTCACCTGGCGGTCTGTCTCTCTGCCGGAATCCTGGTTTGCTACTTCCTAACCCTGTCCTTGTTTTTACTGACTGCTTTTGCCCTGCTATCGAGTAGCATTCTACTGGTTCTAATCCTCAAACAAAGGTTGGCACCTGCTGCTGTAATTTTCTACGCGGCATTCTTCTTCACGGGCGGAATTCTTGGAAAGCTCGAACCAGGAGATCCTGCTCCGAACCGGCTAAGAGCTCTCCTGGATCAAGGGTCGATCGCGGTGGGTGATCCGGTTGAGGTTACCGGGGTGACGATTGGCGCGGTCGACTACTCGTGGTCCCGCCTTTATTTCACCATCAATGTCGAGCGCCTCGGATATAAAGGGCGCGACTTCGCGGCCGCGGGTAAGCTTGCGCTGATCGCCAGCTTCAAAGACAAACAGCAAAGGGAAGAATTTGAGAGGCTCGAGTTGCGGCACGGCGCACGGCTCTGCGTGATGACCACTCTGCGCCGGTCAGATAGCTTTCGCAATCCCGGTGTGACGCGCTTCACAGAGTTTCTGGATCGTAAAGGTTTTGATGCCACCGCTTTTGTCAAAAGTTCATTGCTGATTGAGCGCCTTGATGACGAACCGGTTTTCTTGCCCCTCGCCTTGCTCTATAAGTGGCGCCAAAAGCTGCAAAGACAGATCGACGATCAGTTTTCCTTCCAGACTGCCGGGGTGCTGGATGCTGCCCTGCTCGGTAATCGTTACAACCTCACTCCCCAGACGTCGCAGCGTTTCCGGGAAGGCGGAACATTTCACGTGTTGGTTATCAGCGGCCTGCACATCACCTTCATTGGTGGAGTGTGTCTGGTTGTTGCCCGGCGAGTCACAAGTCGTAGAGGCTTTCAATGCGTTCTCTGTCTCACAGTACTTTGGGCCTACACCCTGGCGGTTGGAGCTGAGGCTTCGGTGGTTAGGGCGGCCCTGATGTTTACGGTTATCGCCCTAAGCCCGGTTTTCTTTCGCCACGCTTCATCCTTAAACTCGCTTGGGGCGGCAGCGCTGATGTTGCTTGTTTGGAGCCCTCAGAATCTTTTTGACCCCTCTTTCCAGCTAACGTTTCTTTCAGTCTTCGCAATTGTCGCCCTTGCCTGGCCGCTGCTAAAGAATCTTGCGGCCATTGGCGCCTGGTACCCTACGCGCGACCATCCTTATCCCCCATCGGTTTCGACCTGGCTGCGTTCGTCAAGTGAAGCAATATTTTGGAGTCAGAAAAATTGGGAGAAGGAACTAGCGCAGTCTGTTTACAGCTGCAGTTTGTTTAAGAGCCGGCTAGGGATAGTGCATGAGCGTTACCGCTTACAGCGACTGGCTCGCTACATCCTGGTGGCGTTTGTTGTTTCCGTTTGTGTGCAAATAGTCTTGTTACCCCTCCAGGTGGTTTACTTTCATCGCTTGTCTTTTGCTTCGCTGGTGCTGAATATTTTTGTTGGACTGCTGATGGTGCTATTGGCGTTTGTTTCGATCGTTGCGCTGTTGGCAGCGCAGGTTTTCGCGCCGGTGGCCCCAGCTTTGACTTCAATTGCAAACGGGCTGACGTGGTTAATGGTGCACAGTGTGGATCCATTCGTTCAACTGGATTCCGCCTCGGTTCGTTTGCCTCACTATACCGATCTCGCAGCAGCTATCTACATCATTTACTATCTGCCACTCGCCTGGTTGGCTGCGGCTTTGCACCGTTGGAATCCTCTTCAACCCCCTCGCCTTAATCGGGTAAACAAAACCTCTGTGGGGCTGGCGGGCTGCCAGCTTCTTTTGGCCCTTCTGATTGTCCTCCATCCTCTGAGCTCCGGATTTGTTGATGGGAGGCTAAGGGTGGATTTCCTCGACGTTGGTCAGGGAGATTCGGCCCTGGTAACTATGCCGGATGGAACAACTCTTTTGATTGACGGTGGCGGAAGACCGAACTTCTCTGGAACAGTGCAGATGGCCGGTTCGGATGAGGAACAATTCGGTCATGAGATCCGCAGTATTGGCGAAGCTGTAGTTTCTGAGTATCTCTGGTGGCGTGGCCTCGATCGAGTTGATTACCTGTTGGCCACACACGCGCATGCGGATCACATCGATGGGCTTAGCGATGTAGCCAAAAACTTTCGAGTACGAGCCGCAATGGTGGCCCGTTTGCCCGCGGCGGATACTGAGTTTCAAAAGTTCGCCCGAACGTTAGAGAGTCGGGGAATTCCGCTGTTTCTGATTGGCGGCGGCGACCGTTTACGCTTTGACCGTATTCAGGCGAACGTTCTGTGGCCCCCTGTCTCCCGCCGTGTTGATGCTCCCTCACGCAACGATGATTCGGTGGCGTTGCGACTGGAGTTTGGGGAAAACTCGCTGCTGCTGACTGGGGATATTGAAGGATCAGGGGAAAAGGCAATTTTGGCCACCGGGCAAGAAATCAAGGCTGACGTAGTGAAGGTGGCACATCATGGCAGCAGGACTTCATCGTTGCCACAATTTGTAGCCAGTTCGAGACCCAGGATTGCGATTATTTCTGTCGGTCAGACATCGATGTTTGGTCATCCGAGTCTCGAGGTTGTAAAGCGGTGGGAGAGTGTCGGAGCGAGCGTCTTCACCACGGGCAGGTTTGGAACCATCTCGGTGATATTTGATGGTCAGAAGTTGCACCTTGAGACATTCGTTACCCCCAGCCGGGTGCAGGCTCCTTAAGCGCGGCGTCACTTTCATTAACTAGTCAGAGGTCAAGCTTACTGTCACAGTTCAAGCCGGCAAATTTTGGAGGCTGGGAAGGTGGGCTTGCCCCCGCCCAACTCGCGCTACCACAGAACTTTAAAGGAACCATTCAACTCCAGCTAATTGACAGGTTGGGAAGGTGGGCTTGCCCCCGCTATCGCGCTACCATGCAAGTTAAAAGAAACCATTCCACTCTAGTTAATTTGACAGGTTGGGATAGCTTATCTTCCTGTCAATAAACAGGAGTTGAATTGTTTCTTTTAAGCTTGCATGGCAGCGCGAGTTGAGCGGGGGCAAGCCCACCTTCCCAACCTGTCAATTAGCTAGAGTTGAATAATATCTTTTACCTTGAATGGTAGCGCGAGTTGAGCGGATGGCACATTAAACTCATTCGCCGGGCAGAGTGAAGCCGTACTTTCGCATTATTTCCCGACCTGGAGCACTGTTAATAAAAGCAGCAAAGTTGCGTGCTTCCTGTTCGTGCTTGGTTCCCTTGATTACACCCAGCGCTTGATCCAAAGGTTTATGTAACTCCTGCGGAACCAGAACCCATCGGCCATCGCTTCGCAAACTCAACGACAAGGCAACCAGCGCTACATCTACATTTCCGGTTTCCGCGAATTGCAGCGTCTGCCGGATATTCTCGCCAAAAATCAGGCGCGACTGAATCTGATCCCACACGCCGGCATTCTGTAGTGCTTCGCGGGCGACTGTTCCATACGGCGCATGCTCCGGATTGGCTATGGCCAAACGCTTAACTTCTGGTCGGGCGAGATCCTCAATCTTCTCGATTTTTAGAGGACTGTCCCTGGTAGTCCAAATGGTGATGCGACCGCGCGCATACATTGCTCTGGTACCGGCAACAATCAACCCCTGCTTATCCAGCTCGTCTATGAATTGAGCGTTAGCAGCTGCAAAGACATCCAGCGGAGCACCATTTTCAATCTGTCGTGTCAACATGCCACTCGAACCAAAAGTAAAAGTTATTTTTACCTGATAAGTCTGCTCGAAGGCCTTCCCCAATTCCTCGAAAGCCGGCGTCAGGTCCGAAGCAGCTGCTACCGTAAGCTCTGCCTGTAGGGGCGGCGCGGTACCACACCCCAAGCCGAACAGCATGACAGCTAAGAATACAAATCCGGCCCTACAGCGCCTGCGCAGGATCCGCTTCCAGATTGTGTCTTGATGGCAGTGCGATTTCCGGCTCTCGAGGGAAGAGTGGGGCATCAGGATTGGGAATCGTCAGGAGTGTAGGACTCGATTATGGGGCTGCCGACTTTGTAGGTTTTCAGCACCCCGAGCGGCGGCGCATAAATGTGAAGGGTCACAAGGTTTTGTCCACTAACGTCAGGGTTTCCAAGTTGATGAATATCTGGAATGTCTGCACCAGTTACTTCACCCCGGTCCCATTGGCGCCCGGCCTTGTAACAGAGGCCTCTGGTTCCGTCATAGAGAAAAGTCGTCTCCCAGAGGATCCCAGAGAGCACTTTTACGGCTCCGTGCGAGCCATTGTGATCGTGAATCGGCGTACGATGACCCGGTCGCCAGCACAGCACCAGCATTTCCACAGCTTCGTTGCGACAGACCCGGTGACGCCAGTAGTTTGCCTCCTTAAAACCTAAATAAGGTCGCAGCTCCTCTTCCGTGATGTTCGCTTTCTCCAGCCACTCATTTAGCTGTTTGAGTGTTGGTGGCGCTTCCTGACTCCCAAGCAAATTAACGAGATCCTTAAGAGACAGCGAGGGTTTGACCTCAAGTGGAAAGTCAGGCGTCGACTCGACATGCGTTGACAAGGATTGGCAACCTCCGTAGTGGTTTTTTGGTAGGTGAATTAGTCCGAGGGAAGAATTCGAGCCCAACAAGCCTTATATGCCTTAGGCGTCCCGGGAGTCAAGCGATGATTAGACCGCCTAGTTGCTCAAAAGAATGCGGACGTCACGGACATTTGTGCCTGTTGAACCGGTTATTACTGCATCCCCAAGTTGGTCAAAGAAGGAAAAAGAATCGCTATCAGCCAGGAACTTTTTTGCATCCAGCGACCTGGCGCGTGCTCGGGTTATTGTTTCCTGATCGGCCAGAGCACCTGCCGCGGGGCTGTTTCCGTCGATTCCGTCAGTGGCGCCACTAAAAATCAGGACGTTTGTAACAACAGCACTCTTGTGTAAGTCGAGGGCGCATCGTAGAGAAGTCTCGAGGTTTCGCCCACCTACTCCCTGGCCTCTGACTGGGCAACCAAATTCTCCACCAGAAATCAGGCAAACAGGTTCACTGGTCTGGTGTTTTAGCTGTTCAAGTCGTGTCAACAATAGTTGGCAACCTGCTTCTATGGGTTGTTCCACAATATCGTCTGCGAGCTCGGTCCGGAAACCACGACTTTGGGCCTCCGCTACTATCGTTTCGAGGGCCGAATTGTTGTCCAGTAGCAGGTGATGAGACTGGTCTAAGTCCTCAAACGGCAGCGCAACGACCTGATCCGTTACGTCGTCAATTGTCCTTATGACAGACTCTGGAAACTCATGGCGTAATTGATAGCGTTCAACAATCTCTCGCGGATCCAGCTCCTGACCTTGAGTCCTCATAGTTGGACCTGAGGCCACCAACGCTTCCTCGCCCGGGTTCACATCGGAAATGATCAGGCCAACCTGAGTCGTCGAAGGTGCCACTAGAGCCAGCCGGCCACCCTTTACGGCTGACAGTGCCCTTCGGACAGTATTGATTTCCCGGATCGTTGCCCCACTCAAAACGAGCGTTCGATTCGCCTGCTTTAGTTCCTCTAAAGTTATCGCTGGATCTAAAGGCCACTCAAGCGCCGCCGAGCCGCCGCCTGAAATAAGGAAGATGACAATGGCGCGGTCAACTTCTGCGTCCTGCAGGAGCTTTGTTGTCGCCTGAGCGGCAGCCAGGCTCTCAGAATTCGGGAACGGATGCCCTCCGGAAAATATTTGCCAGCTTTTAGAGAAAACAGCCGAATCCGGCTCGAAATTAGGTGCAGAAATAACGCCCGCACTTATCCTGGAGCCCAGAATTTCTTGCAAACCTTTGGCCATCGAGAGAGCGGCCTTGCCGATCGCTACCGCATATACGCGCCGCGAGGTTAGGTCGAACTGGCGGTCTACCACACTCAGGTTAGAGTGTGTTAATGACACAGCTTTCTGCACCGCTGCCTGAGCATCGACAGCTTTTAAGGCGGCGTGGAACATCTCCATCGCTGCAGTACGAAGTTCGCTTTGATTCACGGTCCCGTCTCAGTAGGGTTATGGCTACGGTTTGCGGCGAGTTAGTTTTCTTCAGTCGAGCCGGACATAGGTCTGAAGTTCACGAAACTTTCGTTCACTGATGCCCGGTACTATCATCAGGTGCTCCCGACGTCTAAACAAGCCAAAATTGTTGCGATGGTTCACAATGCGCTCAGCTAACGTCTTCCCGATGCCTGGCAGCCGCTCGAGTTCCGCGGCCGAAGCGGAATTGAGGCTGATTTGAGAGGTGTTCGAGGGTCCAGGCGCGGGGGGCCGACGCACTTGTTCGCGAGGAAGTGTTCCGCATGAACAAAGAGTGGCTAGAAGGAACACGAGCAATATCGGGCGCAGGATGGTTGACTGAGTGGAATAGCGTTTCATGTATGCAAACACGTGGTTGTGAAGAGTTTAGCTGGACGCCGCTAACGTGTGCATTTTGCTGGAAGTATTTTATCTACAGAAAGTTACGACGCCGGGGGCCGAATTTGTCCACAAAGTTTTCCACAGGAAGGGTGGAAAAGTTTCACGAAACGGTGCGACGCAAGTTGTGATCGATATTACCTGAAACCTGACTAGTCTTCCGTCCCCATCTCGTCCCACTGCGCCACCATTTCATAAGCCCGACCTAATACTGGTCTTGGACGGGAACCGTCGGCCTGCCCAATCAGCCCCTCTCGCTCCATAATGTCCAGAATGGCCGCAGCTCGCCCGTAGCCAATGCGCAGCCGGCGCTGGAGCACTGATGTTGAAGCGCGTTTCATCTCCACACAGATTCGCAGGGCTTCCTCGAACAACTCATCGTGTTCTCCATCGCTAGTCTCGAGTCCCAGAGCTTCCTCTTCCGACTGAGTGATAGTCTCATCATATGCGGGAAGCCCCTGCGTCTTTATGTGGTTAACGATGCGGTTGATCTCCGTCTCATCGATGTAAGCACCATGGACGCGTATCAAACGCGATGTTCCCGGGGGAAGAAACAGCATGTCGCCACGTCCCAGCAAGTGCTCTGCGCCATTGGTATCAATGATTGTTCGAGAATCGACCTTCGAAGAAACGCGGAAGGAAATTCTAGACGGAAAGTTGGCCTTGATTAAACCGGTTATCACGTCAACCGACGGACGCTGGGTTGCCAGTACCAGATGTATGCCGACGGCTCGGGCCATCTGAGCCAGCCGGGTAATCGATTCTTCAACTTCGCGGCCAGAGGTCATCATCAGATCGGCCAACTCGTCAATAATGATGACGATGTAGGGAAGAGGCTTCCAGGGTTCACCGTTCTCGTTGTACTCCTCAACCAGGTTTCGGCGCAGAATCTCGGTGTTGTAGCCATCGATGTTACGTACGCCCCAGCCTGCCAGCTCGCGATACCGTCGTTCCATTTCCGCGACAGCCCATTTCAAGGAACGCGCGGCCGGCTTAGGATCGGTGATGATAGGGGTGGCCAGGTGGGGAATATCTTCGTAAAGTCCCAGCTCAAGCCGCTTGGGATCAATCAGAATAAACTTTACTTCATCGGGCCGAGCGCGATAGAGAATAGAAACAATCAGCGCATTAACGCCAACGGATTTGCCGGCCCCAGTTGTGCCCGCGATCAAGAGGTGAGGCATCTTGGAGAGGTCGGCAACGTAATTTAGTCCATCAATTGTTTTTCCCAGGGCAATTGTAAGTTTCGAGGTCGACTCGGTGAAAGCACGCGACTCAATTACTTCCCGCAGAAAAATCGTTTCCCGACGCGGGTTGGGAACTTCAATACCCACATGAGGTTTGCCTGGCATGCGGTCGATGCGAATCGATTCGGCCTTCAAAGCCAGGCAAAGATCATCTACCAGTGAGACTACGCGCGAATACTTCACTCCGGGATCAGGCTTGAATTCATAAGTTGTTACCACCGGGCCCGGACAAATGTGTTTAATCTGACCGGTAACATTAAATTCCTTGCACTTCTCGGCCAGGCGCGTGGCCAAACTCAACAACTCTGCGTCGGCCTGTTCGCTGTGTGGGGGAGCTTCATTCAGGAATTCGATTGGCGGCAAAGTGTAATCGCTGTAGGAAACACGCCGAAACCCGTCGAAGGGGAGCTTGGAAGTGGCTGGAGCCTCCGCCTGCGTTCGCAGCACCGAGGCCCCTTTTACCATTTCCTCGATTTCAGTACTTTGCACCACAGCCGTACCGGTCGGAAATATCGACCTTCTGCCGGAAGGGCTTTCGACCACAGTGGCTCGTTGCAGCCCAGTACCCAATCCGGCGCCGGCAGCCGCGGTCGCAGCTTGTCTGGAATCGCCGGCCGTGGGCGCCTGGTTAGCATTAGTGCCAGTTTGAACTGTGGAAGCTGTCGGTACGGACACGGTCTCGCTGGCCTTCATAAATTCTGCAACGCGATCGGCGGGCGACAGGTCGCGACTATTCAATACTTCTCTGACGGCATCTTGTTCGGCCTGGAGCGCCTGCTCTCTCTCTTTTCTTAAGCGTGCCTTTTCCATTCGCTGCTGTCGCCAGATCTTGAAGCGCTCGGGCAATTTCGGCACGAATGAGAATCGGGTCGCAGCCGCCTTCGAGATGGCTTCATAGACGGCTACAAACGAGATATTAGTAACTAGAAGCAGCCCGGTGGCGGCGACAGCTAACAGCAAGACGGTCGCGCCCACTGTGTTCAACCCCTCGGCCAACCAGCGCGCGAGAATCGTTCCGATTAGGCCTCCGGGTTGAACGCTGGCATCGAAGAGCGGGCGCAGGCCAGAGATTGATAGGAGCGCGGCCGCCGCAACGACCAGCACCGAAAGTCCGATGACCCGGGACCAGGGCGCGTGGATACTGCGCGTCCGGAAACGACGCCAGGAGGCAGCAAAAAGGAGCACTGGCACCAGGTAAGCAGCCAGTCCAATAAACTGGAAAAGTGCAGCCGCAGTGCTGGCGCCAATCGACCCGGCCCAGTTTTGAGTGTCGGTGTTGCCGGCTGAGTTCCAGGAAGGATCATCCGGATAGAATGCGGCTGAGACCAGGCAGAGCGACAGCAGCAAACCGAGCGCGAGAAGCAGAATCGCAACGATCTCGTTGCGACGAGAGTTCCGGGGCGTGATTATTCGGGGCTTCTCTTCAATCTGCGTAGTTGCCATCTAAGACTCCAGTTATCAGCTTTGCTCCAAAAAGTGAAACGATCCACGTACCAGACACCAAAACGACACTAATGGCGTTTCAGTTCGTCGGGGTTCGTGGATCGTTTGCCGCACCAACACTCGTCTCAAACCGTGACAACTGCAAAAATTTCGGCGACGCTACTAGGCGGCCTTCTTTGCTAACAAATAGGCCTTAATGAAATCGTCTATATCACCGGCCAGCACCGCGTCAACGTTGCCACGCTCGAGCTTGGTGCGAGCATCTTTCACCAGACGATAAGGCGCCAGAACATAATTCCGAATCTGCGATCCGAAAGAAATATCTGCTTTGTTGGCTTCCAGCTCTGCGGTTTCAGCGCGTCGCTTTTCCAATTCGAGTTCGTAGAGCCGGGACCGAAGAACCTGCATGGCCACAGCCCGATTTTGATGCTGTGATCTTTGATTCTGGCACTGGACGACGATTCCGGTCGGAATGTGTGTAATCCTCACAGCCGAGTCAGTCGTATTAATGTGCTGGCCTCCGGCGCCGGTGGACCGATAGGTATCAACCCGGAGATCTTTTTCGTTGATTTCGACTTCAATGTCTTCGTCGATCTCCGGGTAGACAAACAGCGATGCAAATGAAGTGTGCCGGCGCGCTGCCTGGTCAAATGGAGAAATTCGAACCAGACGATGGACGCCCGCCTCGGCCGCCAGCAGGCCGTAAGCGTACTCACCTTCGACGCGGAAGGTAACACCCTTCAAGCCTGCTTCTTCACCTGGTTGATAGTCGATCAGTTCGGTAGTAAAGCCGCGCTGTTCGGCCCATTTCAAATACATCCGGAGCAGCATTTCGGCCCAGTCTTGCGATTCTGTGCCGCCGGCCCCCGGGTGGATGGTACAAATAGCGTTGCGCTGATCGTTGTCTCCAGCCAGCAACATTTCAGTTTCGGCCTGATTGAGATCATGCTCGAGGCTTTGAACCAGCGAGCGCAACTCCTTCATCGATTCCTCGTCTTGTTCAGCAAACTCGATGAGAACCGCTGCGTCCTCGATCTGAGACTGGAAACGTTCCTGACGTTCAATCTTTCGTTCCAGCCGACTGCGTTCCTGTAGGAGCTTTTGGGCCGCTTGCTGATCCTCCCAGAAGTCAGGTGCGGACGCCAGAGTTTCAATATTGCTCAACTGTTCTCGTTGCGCCTCAACATCAAAGAAACCTCCCGAGTTGCTGCACACGGTGGCGCAGATCTTCAAAAGAGGTTTTCAGATCCTGGATTGTTAAGGTTTCAAGCATTTTGGCCTCTCGGTTCCTTACGATTTTTTCTTAGTGTTAGTAGACCGGCACCAATGGTGCAAAAAGCGCTCACTCCGACCAGCAAGTCGCCGTGACGAGTATAAAAAGTTGTTTGATAATTAATCGCTTTGACCTCCCAAACTCGGACTGCCCTTTCAAACCCACCAGTGTCATCCCTCACTTCTCCAGCTGCTGTGATGTAGGCAGTGATGCCTGAGTTTGTTACGCGAAGAAGCGGTCTACCATTTTCGACTGCACGAAACACCGCATTTGCCAAATGCTGGCGCATCACCGCGGTCGGGCCAAGATACCCGTCATTTGAAATATTGATCAAAATATCTGCGCCTTTGGCGGCAAAATTACGGGCAATTAGCGGATAGGCCGACTCGATACAAATAAAGACACCAGCTTGCAAGGGGCCTGCCGGCATCAATCTGTAGTCACTGCCTGGAGTGAAATCGCCGACAACTGCTGTTACTAACGAAGCTCCTGGCAACCATTCCGGAAGCGGTACATACTCGCCAAACGGCATTAGGCGAATCTTATCATACTGGGTGATCAGGCGGCCTTCCGGATTGACCAAAAGGGCCGAGTTATAGGCGCCATTGGGGGAGGCGGGTTCCAGCGAGTTGAACAAGAGTGCGGTTTGATATTGCCGGGCAAAGGTGGCTACTACTGCCTGAAACTTCTGGTCTGTCCCGTAGGTAAATTGCATAGGCGACTCAGGCCAGATAACCAGCCGCGGTACATCCCTGGAGACCTGCTCCAGAGCCCTTGCACTTTCAAACAGGTGCAGAGCCGCCAGCTGCTCCAACTCACTGGCAGAAATTGAAGGGTCCATCGGTACATTTGGTTGCAGAGCAACCACTGACAGCTCTGTCTTGGCGTTTTCGTAGACGGACGAGGATTCAGAAGTAACACTTGCGGCGAAGCTGGCCGCAATGACTGCCACAATCACTGCCAGCGTCGGAGCGAGGTTGCGCCTCGAGCGGTTGAGAATCAAGTACGCTAAAGCAGAGTTGAAACCAAGGATGAGAAATCCGACCGCATAAACTCCGCCCCAACGGGCGGTTTGAATTAGGGCTGGATGAAAAGCCTGGGAATAGCCGATTGCATTCCACAACTGGCCGGTAACTTCCAACCGGGCCCACTCGAGTGCGGTCCAGACAAATGGGGTTAGGAAAATCGCTCTGCTTTGCCAACGCCGGATAATCAACGACATTACCAGCGCAAAGGTAGCCGGGAAGAATCCGAGGATCAGGGCGCCTGGAACAAGCATCAGAAAGGCTGCCAGCACCGGAAAACGGCCGAAATGAATGATCGAATGCGTCAGCCAGTAACATGATCCGTAGAAGAAGACAGTCCCCACCAGCCAGCCCAGAAGAAAGGAGCGTCCTGGCAACGGTCTTTTCGCTATCGCGACTAACAGCGGGATAAAACCAATCCAGGCAAGAAACCAAAATCCAAAGTCAGGGAAGGCCAGGATAAGTAGCACAGACGAGAGTAGCGCAGCGGCCAATTCAGTGAGGCTGGGAGCGGAAATGCGAAGCCTGGAGGCTACAAAAGCGGCCCGCGACTGTCGCCCGCGGGCTACAGCAGAAACTGCGTCAAACATTGGCCCGAGTTTACCATCTCGCAAGAGAAAACTCGTGGTCAGCAGAGGGCAAAAAAAATTTTTGAGCGCGAAAATTTTTAGCTTGAAAGCGACGAGTGGTAGGGTGCAAAACTGGAGATTGGACACAAAACGTCACCCTCAAAGTGACAATTTCCGTCTTCGCGGCCCGTGGATCATTTGCACAAAGAGAACTGCCAAAGACCAGTGGAACTCAGGGTATTCGGGCAAGTTGAAAAATAGAGGTCAAAATGCGGGAGAACCCAGTCATTTCTGACTGGGTTCACGTTATGGGGGGAAACACTGAAGGATTGCTCGGCAGGTGGCTGGCGCAGCGGCAGGCGGCGCTCAGAGGCTTGTTGGCGGCGGGGGCACAGTCAACTTTTTGAGTATGTTCCGTGCGGGCCGATTAGCCTTAGAGCACGTCTCGTGCCAAAAGTTAAGCTTTCCAGGAAATTCGATCCGGTTGGTTCTGGAAACGAGGGTCCCATTTTCAGGAACTAAGTTCGGCTAGTTTTTGCCCATCATCACCTGCCGCTGTAGCGCGATAGCTTCCTGGTTTTCCGAGTCTATGTTAATCGCGCTGGTAGCGTATTTCGTGGCCTCAGCTCGATCCCCGCGCTCCAGAAATATCCTCCCTAGCAGGATGTGAGCGTCTATCATCTTCGGATCCCAGAAAATTGCCGTTTTTAAAGCCGCAATGGCTGCCTCCTGATCCCCACGCCTGAGATTTATGCGGCCACTGAGCAGGTAGGCTTCCGCGTTTGTTGGCTCTAGCATGACCACCCGATGAAGTTCTGGCAGGGCCTCATCGTCACGTCCGGCCTGGTAAAGGTCGCGCACTTTTGCCAACAGTTCCTGGGTCTGGTTGGTTCCGGCATCGCCTTGGGCGGCGATTGCCTTCTGGCGCATTAGGTCGGAAACGTCATCGCGATTCAAAACGTCTCTGAGCCGCAGCGACAATCCGTTTATCGTCTGGGATTTCTGCCACTCGGTTTGCCATTTGGCGTAGCTCTGCAAGTAACGACGAGCTTGATCGTCGGCTGCATTGGCAGCTTCAGTATTGCCAATCTTTTCCAGCGCCTTAGAAAACAGGAAGTAGGCTTGCCCGTCTCTAGGATCCGAGGCAATCACCGGCCTCAACTGCTCTGCAGCCTCGGTGTACTTTCCTGACAAGAACAGCCCGTAGGCATAGTTAAAGCGGACCATCTGATCTTCGGGGGACGATTCCGCGGCGCGAGCCAGAAGCGACGTGCCCTGCGAAAGCAGGCGGACCCGCTCAGAATCCTTCTTTTCTTCGCGCGCGGCCTGTACGGCCACCGCTCCGGCGTTGTTGTAGATACCGATCAGCGGAACATCGACGGACAAGGGAACAAGCGCGGCAAGAGCGCGGCTGTAATCGCTTGTTTTAGCGTAGCCCAACGCCGCATAGAAGGCAGCCTGGACGTAGTGGGGATCGCCTTTCTGAAGTTTGGTGAAGTATTCGGTAGCCTCTTTCCATTTGCCTTCGAGCATGTGGAACCGCCCCAACTGAAACGCTGCCTCAGGATAAACGCCGCCGCCATTGCCGTCCTCATAGAGTCGCAGAGCATTTTTCAAGTAGTTGGCTCGCTTCGGATCGCGCTCACTGAGCAATACGCCTTTGACGTAAGCCTCAAAGGCTCGCTGCGGAACCTTGGTGGCCTCCTGAACGATCTGGTTTTGCGAGTAAGATAGAGCCTTATCTCGTTGATAAAGGATTTGATAAGCGAGGCGGCCGTGGATGTTTTGCAGAGTAGTCAACGGACCACCGAAATCGAAGGTCCGCGTGAGCCAGTTGCCTTCGATTGTCTCACCCAGAGTACGTCCTTCATTTATTTTGATAACCCGGGCCGTGACCTGCACAAAGGCCTCCATGGCAGTCTTTTCTTTATCACCTGAGTTCTGCCGAGGCGGAGTGACAGAGTAACTGCCGAGTACGATTAGGGTGGCTTTTGCTTCCCGGCCAAGCTTGATGGCCGTGGCCCGCGAGGGAATCACTGTTTCAGGTAGTCGCAGCCGTCGATAAGCCAGCTCTCGCTCGTCACTGGTGACCACGAGCAGACCGGGTTTATTAAGCAGAATGGCAATTGAGTCGGCAAAGCTTTCGCCAACCCAGTTGTATTCGGGTCGACTCGAAGTGTTCTCAAAGGGCAACACCATAACCACGTCTGCCGCACTCTGAGCCAGTGTTTTGTGGGCTGGGATCAGTACTGGTAAAGCAAAAAGCAGGGCAATTGTTAATAATCGAAAGTTTCTGATTTGCATTCAAAGTCCGTTTCTGGATGCGTAAAGGTCTTCGCCTGAGATGCTAATCCTCGAGCAGCAGTTGGTAGATCCGAGCTCCACCGTAGCAAACTCGACACATAAATCAAAATCTGTAGGGGCGGCCCTCCGTGGCCGCCCCTCGTGACGATTCATCCATCACGAAACAACCTTCCCTAACCACCCGGTTCTGTTGTATAAAGCCGCTATCCCTTTCGACCCCTGATTCGAAGCGTCGGCCCCGCGGCTGACGTGCTAGAAGCTGCAAGCGAACTCAGACTCTCTTTAGTTTTAGCTATTACTTTAGCGGCGAGGTGGTTTGAGTTGAAACCCGACTGGCCTTCATTGGCTCGGGCAGGCTTCCATTCAGAAGCTCGTCTTAGGCATGTTTTAATCTTTGTGCTGATTGGTGGGCTTACGATCCCCACCACCTGGCCGCGGGCATCTTTGGCTCGCAGGGAAGCAAAACAGCACCTCGAACTTGCCACTCCCCAGAAGCATCCCGAATTTGTTCCCGGCGAAATCCTTGTCCGCTTCCGCGAAGGAGCCGCAGCCACCAAGTCAAAGTTAACCTATCTGGTAACTCCAGATTCCCGCCAAATTTCCATTCGCATTGAGCATTTGGGCGTCGAAGACTCTGTACCCGGATTGCGACTGGCCCGAGTGGCTCAGGCGGAGACGTTGACGGCAATCGCAGCCTTGCAGCAACGCCCGGATGTCGTTTATGCCGAGCCAAACTACTTGCTCTACCAGGACGCGACTCCCAACGATCCTCGTTACCCGGAAATGTATAGTCTCAACAACACCGGTCAAACGGGAGGTGTGGTTGGTGCCGATATTGATGGGGATCTCGCCTGGAACCTGACTACCGGAAGTGACAATGTTGTTGTGGGTGTGGTCGACACAGGGATTGATATTGAACACCCGGATCTTAAACCAAACATCTGGATTAATTCTGGCGAAGTTGCTAATAACGGCATCGATGATGATGCGAACGGCTATGTTGATGACGTCAATGGATGGGACTTTTATAACCAGGATAAAACCGTATTTGACAGTCCCTCAATAGATAATCACGGCACACATGTAGCCGGTACCATCGGAGCGGTTGGCAATAACTCCCAGGGAGTTGTGGGAATCAACTGGCAAGTCAAGCTGCTGCCGTTAAAGTTTCTGGGCTCTTCATCGGGTTCAGGGCCCACGTCGGCGGCGGTAGCCGCAATAAACTATGCCCGTCAAATGGCTGCGCGTGGGGTAAACATTCGCGTGCTGAATAATAGTTGGGGAGGTGGAAGTCGGTCTCAGGCGTTGCTGGATGCTATCACCAGTCTTAACTCAGCCGGAATACTCTTCGTGGTTGCGGCTGGAAACCGTGCTTCTGACATCCTCACAGTCCCACATTACCCGGCGAACCATGATGTTTCTAATCTTTTGTCTGTCGCCTCTACCAATAGTTCGGACGCTCTCTCGGGCTTCTCAAACTTCGGGTCGCGGATGGTCAAAATGGCTGCGCCCGGATCAAGTGTTCTGAGTACAACAGCAGGAGGTAATTACGGTTTCCTGAGCGGAACTTCCATGGCTACCCCGCACGTCTCTGGAGTCGCGGCGCTGGCCCTGGCCGCTGCTCCGCATACAAGTTTACAAAGACTCGTAGGGTCGCTCGTGTATAGTGGCGACAGTTTATTCTCGCTGCAGGACAAGACCATTACAGGAAAACGTCTCAACGCCTTCAAAACCCTGCAGACTATTCAGGAGAATGATCAGATTGCGCCGGGAGGGCCGACCGATTTTCGGATCGAATATCAAGGCGGAAGGACCATCTCACTTTACTGGAATGCTTCGGGGGATGATGGAGCGCTTGGTACCGCTTCGGACTATGACGTCTTTTTCGTGGATCTGGAGGATGGATTTAGAACCATGCTGGCGGCCAATGCTGTGCCGGGACCGCCTGGAACAGCGCAGAGCTTGATCAATATCCGCGTTCCGTTTCGTAGTGTGAACGCAAGTATAGAGCTGCGAGCGTACGACAATGCCGGAAACTTCAGTACCACGAGCGCCACAGTGGTGTTAGACGCTTACGCGGCAGATCCTTACGTAGTCACTCTGAGCCCGGCCACTGGGTTATCAACCGGTGGCGAACGCCTGCCTCTGAATGGTGATGACCAGTATGTATCGCGATCGTTGGATTACGATCGGGGCTTTTTCGGTGGCTCTGGGAATCTGACAATCTCGACCAACGGTGCGATCTATTTTACGGATCCACCGCGCCGGTCGGATGGAACTGCCGGAGATTTGCCCAGTTCTGTATCGGCCCTCAACGCTAATTCGATGTTGGCTGGTCTTTGGGAGGATCTAGTCATAGACGAAACAGCGCGACCGGGTGATGGCGTGTTCGAGGTTAAGCCAAACCCCGAAACGGTCATCTACCGTTGGGAGGGAGTTACCTTTGAAGCGCCAAATACTCCGGTGCGCTTCGAAATAGAGTTGCAAAGGGATACCACTGTCATCTTTCGCTATGGGCCCGGCAATACCAACCTTTTCCCCATTGTCGGTGTGGGACTGGGGGAACCGCGTGCTTACCTGGTGGAATCACATAGCAGTGAGCGTTTTTTTTCACCGTTCCGCAAGAGCCTGAGTAACGCCCAGACCGTGACCTTTACGCGCCGGCCGGCGCCGATCGCTTCTACCATTGAATTATCGTCAAGCAGTTACGAGGTCAGTGAGGCGGCTGGCAGCATCCAGGTGTCGGTCATGCGGCCTCCCCAGGCGCCGAATGGTTTTCCGATTCTGGGAACTTTTACCGTTGCATACTCGACGGTTAATGGAACCGCAATGGCTGGCGCGGATTTCGTCGGCACGACGGGAACGCTGGCGTTTGCGGTGGGAGAGGCCCTTAAGACCATCTCGATTCCGATCATTAACGACACGGAGCTGGATCCTTTGGAAACCTTCCAAATTGTTCTGACCAACCCTTCCAGCGGGGCTCAAATTGGAAACATTGGCGCCGCTGCCATCACCATCATTGATGATGATCTCCCCAACGCGATCGACGAGCCACGCAGCTTTATTCGACAACAGTACCTGGACTTTCTCAAT